>Ga0224544_1000036_pt1 | contig 15775 bp, 15 predicted proteins | sample 714P11014metaG_FD_179904 | JGI IMG/M metagenome (GOLD analysis project Ga0224544, IMG submission 179904) | Peat soil microbial communities from Stordalen Mire, Sweden - 717 P1 10-14 | ecosystem: Environmental > Terrestrial > Soil > Wetlands > Peat | place: Sweden: Norrbotten County, Stordalen...
CCATCACGACGCTGAACGCGAGCTGGCCGCGGACGTAGCCCGAGACCGCGCGCTGCACGCGCGTCGGATAGTCGTCCTGGGGCGTGCCGTCGCCGGGCGGCAGCAGCCGCCGGACGAGCGCACCGATCTGGCGCGCGTAGACCAGCAGGTAGACCGAGACGACGAAGATCAAGACGATCGCGATCGCCGCGTCCGCGACGCTCGTCAGGAGGCTCGTCGTGAACGAGAGCAGCGAGCTCGAGCCTTTGACGATCTTGTCCTTCAGCGTCTGCAGCGCGGTCTGGCCCTGCTTCTTCAGCTTGATGTGAAGGCCGTGGTGATTGAGGAACGTCTGGATCGAGTCGAGCCGCTTGTTGGCCTCGCGCACGAGGTGCGGCAGGCTGTGCTGGAAGGCGTCGATCTGGTTCGAGATCGGCTGTGCCAGCAGGACACCGATCGCGCCGACGGCCAGCAACAGGAGGAGATAGGTGAGCGGGATCGCGAACCCGCGCGGCAGCCCGGTCCGGTGCAGGCGGTCGACGTAGGGGTTGAGGATCAACGCGATCAGCGAGGCGACTGTGAAGACGAGCACCACCTCGCGCGCGGCGCGCGCGGCGAGCCAAAGCGCCAGCAATGCGACGGCCAGCAGAACGAGCTGGACGCCCTGGGGGATGACGAGCGGTGCCGGCGACGGCGGCGCACTTCCTGGCTCTTCGTCTCCGAGGTGCTCCTCCGCGACACGTTCCTCGGTCGTCATGGGCGCAGTATGGACGCTACGCTCGGATGCGTGGAGGTGCGCATTCTGTTCTGTGGCGATCTCGTCGGGCCCGCCGGCCGACGGGCGCTGCTGTCGCTGCTGCCGCAGTTGATCGAGCGCCACGCGCCGACGTTCGTCGTCGTGAACGCCGAGAACGTCGCCGGCGGTTTCGGCATCACACCGAAGATCGCCGACGAGCTGTTCGCGGCGGGGGTCGACGTGATCACGCTCGGCAACCACACCTATCGCCGCTCGGAGATCTACGCCTACCTCGACGAGCAGGAACGGATCCTGCGACCGGCCAACTTCCTGCGCAGCCAACCGGGCCGTGGACTGACGGTCGTCGAGCGCGACGGCACGCGCCTCGCCGTGGTCAACCTCTCGGGCAACCTCTACATGCGCGCCGGCCGCTCGGCCTTCGCCGAGATCGACGCGGCCCTAGCCGATCTGCGCGGCAAGGCAGACCACATCCTCGTCGACATGCACGCCGAGGCGACGAGCGAGAAGGAGGCGCTCGGCTGGTACCTCGACGGCCGCGTCACCGCGGTCCTCGGCACGCACACCCACGTCCCGACCGCCGACGCTCGTGTGCTTCCCGGCGGGACCGCCTACATAACCGACGTCGGCATGACCGGCGCGCGCGCCTCGGTGCTCGGCTTCGACCGCGATCTCGCCGTCAGCTCGCTGGTGACGCAGATGCCGACGCGGCTGCTACCGGCCGACGAGGACCCCTGGCTGATGGGCGTCCTCGTGACCTGCTCCGAGCCACTGAAGGCCGACGCGATCGAGCAGCTTCTGCTCCCAGCCACCTAGCACCACCACACGAGGGTGTGTGCGCACGCATCTCGACATCACCCAGACGTCACGCAGCCCACCCCGCCACGCACAAAGCGGCCAGACGAGGGCAACGAGCAAAGCGAGGAGCCGTTCGCTGAGCCTCTCAGCCAAGGGCGAAGTGGCGCGCCACGAGCGGCGTGACGTCCTTGATCGACCATTGGTCGCGCTCGAGTCCGCCCGCCACACCACAGCAGATCAACGGCACCAGAGAGTCGCCGGCGGCGAGCGAGCCGTGGCTGCCGCCACCGATGTGGCTGGCGCCGCCCCAATCGGTGAACTCGCAGCCGCCGGCCGCCGACAGGAGAACGTCGCCCGAGGTCGGGCAGCCCAGCGCATCCCAGGCGCGACCGAGCGCGTCCGGATAGAGCTCACTGTGGAACACCGATCCGTCGAGGCGGGCGTCCAGCACACCGAGGTCGCCATGCACGTCCCAGCCGCGTCCGCGCGGATCGCGCGCACCGGCTCCTGGCGCGAAGCGGAGCTCACCGCCGTTGCCGGCGATCACAGCATCCGCCCCGTCGCGCCAAATGACGTGCTCGACGCCGTCGAGGCATCGCGCACGGTCGATCGTCGCTGCGAGAATGCGCGGTTCGAGCGCGTAGATCATCGCGGCGCGCGAGTTCGGGCAGAGAGCGATCTCCGCCTCCCCGGGCGGGCGAAGGTCGGTCGGCAGGCGGATGTCGAAGTGGCCCGTGAAGTGCGAAACCAATGAGATCGACCGTTCGACCAGCGTGTGCGCGTGGTCGGCGACGACGATCACCGCATGGTCCGCGAGGAAGCGGTCCGTTCCACCGCCGGCCGTGAAGAGCATCGCCAGCTGCCGGTCGGCCTCGGGCAGCGAGTCGATCTGTCCCTCGGGCCCGTTGCGATGCGAGTGGTTGTCGTTGTCGGGCAGTGACAGGAGCAGGAAGTCGAACAGGTCATGGTTCACGAGGTAGGCGCCGACGCAGCCGGCGTGGCGGTCGCGCACGCCGGGCAGGCCAAGCGTGCCGTAGCAACCGGTCGCACGGCTGGCGAAGATGTCCGCGTAGAACAGCTCGCGCGGACCGAGCACCGGCCGGCGAACCACTGAACGGGCGGCGATCCGCGTCAGCAGCGTCTCGCGCGCCGGCTCGTGCGGATAGCGCCCGCGATACATGAGATAGGTGGTACCGGCGGTGCGAAGCTCCGCGTCGTCGAGCTGCTCGAACAGCGTCAGCGCCTCGGCGGCGAGGTGCTCGCCGTTCATGTTGTAGATCAAGTCCGTCAGCTGCCGGGCGAGCCCGAAGCGCAGCGAGGCGCGAAAGCTCGAGCCGTACTCGACGTAGCGTCGCTCGTCGCGGTGGTACCAGTTCATTCCCGGGATGTGATGGCGGTCCTGCGCGTAGCCGGTCGCGATCGAGGCGGCACAGACCGGCGTGACCGAGGGAAAGACCGAGACGGCGTCGCTGATGAACGTGCCGCGCTCGATCAGCGCCGCGAGCGTCGGGGCGCGGCCTGCAGCGACCGTGCGCGCAACCATCGCCGGCGTCGCGCCGTCGATCACGGCGAGCACGAGCTTGCGTCGCGCGCTCAGCGGGCGCTCCCGACGCGAGCAGGCAAAGCCGAGCGCCGCGTGCCGGCGCTGGTAGCTGTCTCGCAGGAGTGGTTTGCAAGGCTCATCGTGCGCTACGGTGGGTCGAGCGTGACGATAGTGAAGGCTCCAGCGGGGTCGCGGCGGTGCGCGACCGACACGGCGCGGTGAGCGTCGAAGGCGACAAGCGGCGGCGCCCGGCGCGCTCGACCGCGCACGAGCTCGAGCGCTACGGCGCGCTGTTCGCCCAACGCACGGGCCGGATGCGCTCGTCCGCGATGCGCGACCTGCTGGTGATCACCGAGCGACCGGAGGTGATCTCACTCGCCGGCGGGCTGCCGGACACCACGCTGTTCGAGCCTGAGCTGCTGCGATCGCTGCTCGAGGACGTCGCGAGCACATCCGCTGCGCAGGCGCTCCAGTACGGCCCGACGGACGGCCTCCAGGCCGTGAAGGACTGCATCGTCGAGTTGATGGCCGCCGAGGGAATGCCGGTCGCCGCCGATGAGTTGATCGTCACGACGGGCGGGCAACAGGCAATCGACCTCGTCTGCAAGACGCTGCTCGACCCCGGCGACATCGTCGTCGCCGAGGGCCCGACCTACCCCGGCGCCGTGCCCGCGTTCTGCTCGTATGAGGCCGAGCTGATCCAGATCGAGATGGACGCCGACGGGATGCAGATCGACCTGCTCGAGCGGACGCTCGACGCGCTCGCAGCAGACGGCCGGCGGCCGAAGTTCATCTACACGATCCCCACCTTCCAGAACCCTGCGGGCGTCTCGATGTCGCTGCCGCGACGGCGGCGCCTCGTCGATCTCGCCCGCGAGCGCGAACTGCTCGTGCTCGAGGACAACCCCTACAGCATGCTCCGCTACGAAGGCGTCGATCTGCCGACGCTGCGCTCGCTCGAGGTTCCGCGCGGCTCACGCGACGGCGGCGACTTCGTCATCTACACGGGGACGATGTCGAAGATCCTCTCGCCCGGAATACGCGTCGGCTGGGTCGTCGCGCCACGTCCGGTGCTGGCGAAGATCAACCTCGGCAAGCAGTCGGCCGATCTCTGCTCGTCCTCGCTGACGCAGTACTTCGTCGCTGCGTACTTCGCGAACGGAGACTGGCGCGACTACATCAACCTCGTCCGTGATCGCTACCGCCAGCGCCGCGACGCGATGCTCGACGCGCTCGCCACCTACCTGCCCGCGGAGGCCAGCTGGACGCATCCAGGCGGCGGGCTCTTCATCTGGGTGACGCTGCCCGAGTACATCGACACGACCGACCTGCTCGCGCGCGCGCTGCGCGAGAACGTCGCGTTCGTGCCCGGCGAGGCCGCGTTCGACGACGGTCGCGGCCACAGCTCGATGCGTCTCAACTTCTCGAGCTCGACCGAAGAGCGGATCCGCGAAGGCGTGCTACGGATCGGCAAGATCATCAATGAGCAGGTTGCGCTCTACCGCTCGTTGACCGGAGCGGGCATCCAGGATCGGCCGCACGAGGTCGCGGCAGACGACGCGTCGATGGCCCCGGTCGTCTCACTGCCGCAGCGTGGGCAGCGCCCGCGGAAGCGCTCGCGCGAGCTGTGACGCGGGTCGCCGTCCTGAAAGGCGGTCGCTCGCTCGAGCGAGGGGTCTCGCTGAGCTCGGGCGCGCGCGTGGAGGATGCGCTGGAGCGGCTAGGGCACGACGTGGTCGCCGTCGACGTCGGCGCCGACCTGCTCGAGCGCCTGCGCGACGGCGCCTGTGAGATCGCGTTCATCGCGCTGCACGGGCCGGGCGGCGAGGACGGCACCGTGCAGGAACTGCTCGAGGTGCTCGAGATCCCTTATACGGGCTCGGGCGTCGGGGCCTGCGCGCGCTGCTCGGACAAGGTGAACGCCAAGCACGTGCTGCGTGACGCTGGGCTGCCGACCCCCGACTGGGTCGCCTTCAGCGAAAGCGCGCTGCGCGAACTCGGGGCCGGCAACGCTCTCGGCGCGATCGTCCAGCGGCTCGAGTTCCCGCTCGTCGTCAAGCCTGCCTCGCACGGCTCGGCGCTCGGCATCAAGTTCGCGCGCAGCGCCGCGGACGTGCCGGCGGCGCTCGTCGCGGCGTTTTCCTACGACCACAAGGTGCTGCTCGAGCGTCACGTCGAAGGCCGCGAGCTGGCGATTTCCATCCTTGGGCGTCCAGCCGGTGAGCCGGAGGCGCTGCCGATCGTCGAGGCGATCCCGCGCGGTCAGGACTTCTACGACTTCGCGGCGCGCTACGACATCGGCGCCACCACGTTCGAGTGCCCGGCGCAGCTCGCGCCAGCGCTCGCCGCGCGCGCCCAGGAGATCGCCCTTGCCGCCTACTCGGTGCTGGGCTGCTACGGCTTCGCCCGCGTCGACATGATCCTCGCGCACGACGGCGAGCCGCAGATCCTCGAGCTGAACCCGATCCCCGGCCTCACCGAGACGAGCCTGCTGCCACAGGCCGCCGACGCCGCCGGCATCGAGTTCGACGAGCTGGTCGAGCGGATCCTCGAGTCCGCACGGGTGCGCTCGCTCCAGGCGCACTAGGGGTGCTGGCCTCGGCGCATGCGCCGAGGCCCCGATCGGTGCATGCACCGATCGGCCGGTGGGCGCATGCGCCCACCGGGAATACCGTCAGCTGTCGCCGGCGGCGAAGTCTTCCGGCGTGACCTGGTCGAGGAACTCCTTGAACTTCTCGACCACGTCGTCGGTGTCCTCGACCTCGTGCTCGAACTCGATCGCCGACTCGGCGATCACCTCGTCGGCGGCGAAGATCGGCGCGCCGGAGCGGACCGCGAGGGCGATCGCGTCGCTCGGGCGCGAGTCGATCTCGAGCTCACGGCCGCCAGTGACGAGCGTGATCGAGGCGAAGAACGTGTTCTCGCGCAACTCGGTAACGGCGACCTGCGTGCAGCGCACCTCGAGCTCGCCGAGCATGTCGCAGAGCAGATCGTGGGTCATCGGCCGCGGCGTCTGCGCCCCCTGCAGCTTCATCAGGATCGAGGCCGCCTCCGGGTGGCCGATCCAGATCGGCAGGAACTTGTTGCCCTCAGCCGTCTTCAGCAGCACGATCGGCTGCTTGCCGACCATGTCGAAGCTGACGCCATAGATGACCATCTCTTGCACGAGCGCGCTCCCTAGCGGCGGGGTCGGCTGAATTATAGGTCGCGGGGTCGGCGCTCCGAACACCCCGGCGCGTCGCCAACCGCAGCGCGATCGCGCCGCCGGTGACGAGCGGCACGAAGTTCGAGATGTGCAGAACGATCGCGTACGGCAGCGCGCCCGTCCGGGATACGCCGTAAGCATTCAGCGCGAGCACGCCCGCCGCCTCGAAGACGCCGATCGACGCCGGCGGCGAGGGGATGATCATCGACAGGCCGACGGCAACGGTCACGAGGACCCCGGCGCTGAACGGCAGGTGGTGGAACGCGAGCAGAACGAACCATGCCCAGAGTGCCGTCGTCATCCAGGCGGCGAGGCTCCAGGCCAGCGCCTCGAGCGCGACGCGGCGCTCGCGCAGGCCGGACAGGCCGCTGGCCAGCAGGGCGACGTGGTGCTCGATCTGGGTGGCTGAGAGGCGTGGCAGCCGTGCCAGCGGCCGCGCAAGCCATTGCAGCGGCCGCTCGCCGTAGACCTCGAGGACGGCGACCACCGCCACGAGGCCGATCGCGGCGATCGCCGCGAGGATCGCCGCAGCGCCGAGCCACGACACATGGGGCAGCCACGGCAACGCGCAGAAGAAGATCAGCAGCACCGCAAAGACGTCGTACACGCGCTCCACCAGGACCGTCCCGACGATCTCGGCGGGCGGCGTCGAGGAGCGCTTGGTCAGAGCGGCGATGCGCGCGACCTCGCCCGCGCGCGCGGGCATGATGTTGTTGAAGAGATAGCCGATCATCGTCGCCTCGACGACGGGGCCACGGCGCGGGCGGCGCTCGTGCGCGAACAGCGAGCGCCAGCGCATCGCCCGCATCAGCGTCTGCGCCGCGAACGCGACCATCGCCGGAAGGAGCCACCAGGCGTGGCAGTGCTCGACCGCGACCCATGCTGTGTGCCAGTGGACTCCGCGCACGGCGAGATAGGCGAAGCCGCCCGCGATCACGAGCGTGGCGAGCGTGGCGATCAGGCGCCTGCTCGGACGCCCGCCGCGCCGACGGCGCACGGCGTGAACGGCAAGCGGGGCTTCGTCTTGTGCGGTGATGGTCACCGCGCGAGGGTACCGAACTCAGCGCCGCCGGCGGAACGCGGTGGCGCGTCTGGTGGCGGCGTGTGCTGCTAGGAGAAGGATGCGGCGGAGGGCGACAGGGAAGGTCTCAGCGAGGCGAACAGCTCGCTTTTATCGCGGCGGGCCGCCGGTCCGTCCGGGACGGCGCGGAAGGCGAACACGGCGAGGCCGCGCTCGGCACAGACGCTGAGATCGCCCGCGAGCAGGGTCTGACCCTGACGGCGCTTCACGGCCGACGCGATCATGTCCGGGAGCGCGGCGAACGTCGCCTCGAGCGGCGGCTCGTTGAAGGCCTGATCGCTCCCCCGGAGCTCTGTCGGGTCGAAACGCAGGAGCAGCAGCAGTGCGTCGCCTTCGCCGTAGACACGGACCGCCTTCGGGGCGTGACCCGAAAGCGCGTGGTAGAGGTCGATCAGCACCTCTTGGGCGAGCTCACCGAGGGCTTCTGCTGCGGTCTGATTGTTCTCGTCGGACATCAGCGGTTTTCCCTTTCGAGCGCTATCGGGCGCTTTCGCCCACGACTCAAGTCTTCGACCGCGATCGCCGCGCTCCTCTCGTCGTCCCTCGTACAGACGTCCAGAAAGGGGCCTGCAGGGCACTCCGGGGGCATCGAACACCTTGCCCGGCTGAGCGACGCATATCTGTTATCTCCAGCATTTGCTAGGAAAACCGCCAAAACGCCGTCTCCGCCCGATTATTAGTACACGCGTCCACCAGGGGCTTTTTTGCTTGACCCGGAGGGGAGAGATCCCCACACTGCGACGACGATGATCGAACTTGCACTGGACGTGCCCAACACCGAAGTTGCCGCCGAGCACCGCAGCCAGGTGCGCGCAGCGGCCGCCGGCGACCGCATCCGGATGATCCTGATCGACCCGGACGCGATCTCGCGCCACGCAGTCTCCGATGCGCTACGGCGCGACGGCCGCTTCATCGTGATGGCCCAGGCCGAGAGCTCGGTCGAGGGCATCGAGCTCGCGCTTCACTACCGTCCGGCGCTCGTCGTCATCGCGACGGCCGTTCCGGGAATGGACGCGGTGACCGCGACCCAACGGATCACGTCGGCGGCCCCCGAGGTTCGCGTCGTCCTACTTTCAGCCGCCCGCGAGCTCGAGCTCGAGACGAGTGCGGTTCGCGCCGGAGCGAGTGGCTTCCTGGACAAGGGAGCCGGAATCGCGTCGATCGCCCACTCGCTGCGGCTCGTCGCCGCAGGCGAGTCGGTGATCTCGCGGGAGATGACGTGCCACCTTGTCGATCGCCTGCGTCGCACGCCGGAGGACGGCTACGGGATCCGCCCCGTGAAGAGTCCTCTGACCGACCGCGAGTGGGAGATCCTCGACCTGATCTGCTCGGGGTCGACCACGCGCACGATCGCCGACGACCTCTTCCTTTCGACCGAGACGGTCAACAGCCACGTGAAGCGCATCCTGCGCAAGCTCGGCGTGCATTCGCGCGGCGACGCGATCGCGGCCGCCGGCCGCCTGCGCAGCGAAATCCTGGTCTAGTGACTGCGGCGGCTGGCTTCGCCGGCCGTCCTCGCGCCGCCACAGCGTGATGCCCTAGACCGCAAGCGACGCCATCGTCGCTTCTTGTCAGGACTGCGCGACGTAGTACGTACAGTCATTTGATGGGTGTCCGGACGACTCTTTGGCGGCGGCGCGGCGGGCGCTGGCGCGGCGCGGTCTGCTTGCCGGCGCTGTGCGCAGCGTCGGCACGCCACCGGCAGCGCGTCTGCAGGTGTGGCTACCAAGGCACGGCGCCAGCTCGCGCAAGCTGATTGCCACGGTGACGCTGACGGCCGCTCGCTGGCGCACGTTCACCGCCCGGGTGGCCCTGCGGGTCGGCGAACGGATCGTCGTGGCCGACCAGCGAGCGGGGCTCGCGGCACTTCACACGACGCTCGTGGCCACGCGTAAACTCGGCGCCCGCTGACCCGGCAGAGCCTGACCACCGTCAGGCGTCATGGTCAGGGGCAATCGTGCTTGCCAGCGCATCCGCGATGCCTAAACGCCGCTGTGTCGGCGTCTGAGGTGCGCCGCTAGTTGCAGCCGCAGCTGCCCGGCGCGGCAGCGGTTGTCGTTCCGCAGCAGTCTGCTTTCGCTGTGGGTTCGCAGCATTCGGCGAGTGCGTCCGGCGTGCAGCACGCCGCGGCGGCCGGGGTGTGGGCGCGGATGATCGCCGCGCTGGCGTGTTCGTGGACGCGGTGGGTGGGCCGAATCTCGATGTCCTCGAAGCCGGCGGCGCTAAGTGCGGCGCGGAATTCGGGTTCGGTGAGCGCCCCCGCGATGCAACCGGTCCATTCGACCATGTCGGCTTTGGTGGCGTCGTCCATGTCGGGGTCGGCGATCACGTCCGACACAGCGAAGCGTCCGCCGGGCCGCAGGACCCGCGCGGCTTCGGCGATGACCTTGGGCTTGTCGGCGGAGAGGTTGATGACGCAGTTGGAGATGACGACATCGACGCTCGCGTCCGACAGCGGCATCGCTTCGAGATAGCCCTTGACGAACTCAACGTTCTCGACACCCGCAGCAATCGCGTTTGCGCGCGCGAGTGCGAGCATCTCGTCGGTCATGTCAAGGCCGATCGCTTTGCCGGTCGGCCCGACGCGGGCGGCCGAGATCAGGACGTCCGCCCCGCCGCCTGAGCCGAGATCGAGGACGGTCTCGCCCTCGCGGAGGTCGGCGACGGCGGTCGGCACGCCGCAGCCGAGCGACGCGTCGAGCGCCGAGTCCGGCAGGCCTTCACGGCTGGTGTCGTCGTAGAGCTCGCCGCCAAAGACCTTGGTGTCGTCAGTCGCGCTTGCCGTGAGGCGGATTGGTGCGCAACAGCTCGCGTCGCTCGGCGCGCTCTTGATGGCGGCTGCGGCGTAGCGTTTGCGAACTGTCTCGCGGATGTCGTTCAGCTCAGCCATGCGGACAGCTCCTCGAGGGCGTCAGGGATCACGTAGTAGTAGGCCCAGAGGCCCTGTCGCTCGGAACCCACGATGCCGGCTTCGCGCAGCACCTTGAGATGGTGGGACACGGTCGGCTGCTGGAGGTCAAAGAGCGGCACGAGCTCGCAGACACAGACCTTGCCGGCGTGTTTGCGCAGCACGTCGACGAGCTGCACGCGGACCGGGTCACCGAGCGCTTTGGCGATCGCTGCCATCCGCGCGGCCTGTTCGCGCTCGACGTCGGGGTAGACGACCGGCTCGCAGCACGGCTGACCGGCCGGGCGCTTCGTCTTCGGCGAAAGCAGTAGATCGACGCCCATCGATTTGAATATATCGATTGGACTTACGGTTGTCAATCTATTATCGTGGTGGTCGTGGCGTGCGTCGCGGTGATCACCGACATCCATGCCAACCTTGCGGCGCTCGAAGCGAGCCTCGCCACGATCGACGAGATGAGCGTGGACCAGATCTTTTGCGGTGGTGATCTCGTCGGCTACGGGCCGCACCCGAACGAGGTCTGCCGGTTGATCGAGGAGCGAGCGATCCCGACGATCTACGGCAACTACGACTACGCGATCGGCCGCGACCTCGAGGACTGCGGCTGCGCCTACATCACCCAGCACGACCGCTCGCTCGGTCAGGAGTCGGTCGACTGGACGCTCTCCCATACCGACCAGCACTCCAAGGACTTCATGCGCGAGCTGCCGTTCGACCTGCGCTTCGAGCTCGGCGGGCAGCGCGTGCGTCTCGTGCACGGCTCGCCGCGCAAGGTCAACGAGTACCTCTTCGAGGACAAGCCGGCGCACACGTTCGAGCGGATTGCCGCCGGCGCGGACTGTGACGTTCTCGTGTTCGGGCACACCCACAAGCCGTGGGTTCACCCCTACGGCGGGGTGCTGTTCGTCAACTGCGGCTCGGTCGGCAAGCCCAAGGACGGAGACTCGCGCGCCGCGTTCGCGATCCTCGAGCTCGACGACACCGGTCAGGTTGCCGTGTCGATCGAGCGCGTGCCCTACGACGCGCAGGCCGTCGCCGATCAGGTCGCGGCAGCCGGCCTGCCAGGCGAGTTCGCCGAGAAGCTCGTGCTCGCCGCCTAATAGAGAGGGAGGGGAGCGATGAAGTACGTCCTGTTTGTTTGTAACCACAACGCCGGGCGCTCGCAGATGGCGCAGGCGTTTTTCGAGCGCTACGCACCAGCGGACGTTCGCGGCGAGTCGGCAGGCACCGACCCGGCCCCGCACGTCTGGCCGGAGGTCGTCGAGGTGATGCGCGAACTGGGGATCGACATCACCGGACGCAAGCCGAAGAAGCTCACGGTCGAGATGCAACTGCACGCCGACTGGGCGGTCACGATGGGCTGCGGCGACGCCTGCCCCTACGTCCCGACGACCGTCGACGCGTGGGACCTCCCGGACCCGGCCGGTCGCCCAATCGACGAGGTGCGCGAGATCCGCGACCTGATCGACAGGCACGCCAAGGAGCTGGTAACGGACAAGATCAACGCGATCCACGCCGACACGACCGCCCACCGCTTCCGCCTCGAGCGACTCCTACCCAACCTGATCAGTGAGTTCGCCGACACCCGGCCGCCAGAAGTGATCCGCGGCTGCGCGGACCGCATCCTTGCCGAGTACGACGACGTCCCGATCCGCAGCCACATCCTCACGATCGCCCAGAAACAGACCCGCGACTGCCTACGCCAAGACACCTGCGCCGTCCTGCAGACCGCCGAGTGACACACCAGAACCTCACTCGACGCTTGCTAGCCGAGTTCCTCGGCTCCGCGTTCCTCGCAGCAGTGGTGATCGGCTCCGGCATCGCCGCGGCGCGACTGTCGCCGACAGACATCGGGCTGGAGCTGTTTGAGAACGCCGCCGCGACGGCGGCCGGTCTGTTCACGATCATCCTGATGTTCGGCCCGGTCTCCGGCGGGCACTTCAACCCGGTCGTCTCGCTCGTCGACGCGAGCTTCGGCGGCCTGCGCTGGCGCGACGCGCTCGCCTACACACCAGCACAGATCGCCGGTTGCATCACCGGCGCGATCACCGCCAACGCGATGTTCGCTCAGACCGCGATCACGATCTCGACCAAGCACCGCGCGTCCCCGTCGCACCTGCTCGCAGAGGTGATCGCGACGCTCGGTCTGCTGCTCGTCATATTTGCTCTCGCCCGCACCAAACGCGGCAACGCCGCACCCGCGGCCGTCGGCGCCTACATCGGCGCCGCCTACTTCTTCACGAGCTCAACCAGCTTCGCCAACCCCGCTATCGCCGTCGGCCGAATTTTCTCCGACAGCTTCGCCGGCATCGCGCCCGCGTCGGTCCCAGGCTTCGTCGCAGCCGAGCTCGTCGGCGGCATTGCGGCGATCGTCGTTCTGCGAACGCTCTACCCGAACGTAACACCTGATGAAGCCGCCCAGGTCGTGCTCCCACACGGCAGCACCACCAGCGCTAGCGCCTAGTCGCCTAGCGCGTGCCAAACGTGGAGCCGGGAATGATTGTTGAAATAGTTGTTTGACACAGGTTACGTGACATTCTAAAGTCAGAAAATGGCTAAAAAGCGGGCACGTGAGCGTGTACATACGGGTTCGCGTGGCGTGCTGCGCGAGATCGACGATCGACTGGACGTGTTGGACCGTGAACTGAAGGGCTACGAGAAGCTCGTAAGGGAGCGAACGCGGCTCTTGGCGGCGCGTGGTTCGTTGACCGGTGAGCCCCGCGTCAACGCGCCGTCTGGCGCGCGGCGTGTCAGCCAGGACGAGGTCGCCGGCTACCTACGCGAGCATCCAGGATCGCGGGCGGCTGAGATCGCGAGATCGTTCAGCGTGCCACTCGCAAACATCTCCCAGCACCTGTACCGCGGCAAGCAGGGCCGGTTTGAATCACGCGGCAACGGCTGGCACCTCAAAGCGGAGCATGGCTAGCCGAGCCTGAGTCCCGCTCAAGCGGCGCCGGGATCCGCGCGTTGTCCGCCTAGCGGCGCCGGCGCTCTCTCGGTCGCGGGTTCGCCGACGCGCTGGGCGCCTGCCGGGTGACCCGCCTGGACCCGTTTTGCGTCAGCTGCGTGGCGGCGCCGTTCGTCGTCTCACGTTGCGCTGGGATCCAGCGGAGGAGTACTTCGATGAGCTTGGCGCGACGCACCGGCTTGCTGATGTAGTCGTCCATCCCTGCCGCCAGACACTCTTCGACCACGCCGTTCATCGCGTTCGCGGTCATCGCAATCACGGGCGTGTGCTCGCCCTCACGCTCACGCCGGCGCAGATCCACCGTCGTCGCATAACCATCCATGACCGGCATCTGACAATCCATCAACACAGCGTCGAAACTGCGCGCCGCGAGCGCCGCGAGCGCTTCACGCCCATCAGGAACCACTTCGACCCGGCAGCCGCAACGCTCCAGCGTCCGCGCGGCAACGATCTGGTTCACCGCGTTGTCCTCGGCGAGCAGAATCGGCGGCGGTGAAGACCACGGCGTCTGCTCGCCGCCACGCGTCCCGTTCGTCGGCGTCGTGCGGGCGTCCGTCGCGCTCGCCGCGGCGAGCGGGATCTCGACCCAGAACGTGCTGCCGACAGCTGGCGTGCTGGTCGCGCCGATCGTGCCACCCATCAGCTCCGTCAAATCGCGCGCGATGGCGAGACCAAGACCTGTGCCGCCATAGTTGCGCGTCGTCGAGGCGTCAGCCTGCGTGAACGGCTCGAACAGCTTGTCGATGAGCGCCGGATCGATCCCGATCCCCGTATCGACAACCTCGATCCGAACGACCGTGGCGCCACCAGCCTGGCGCTTGGCGCCGACGCGAACCGTGACCTTGCCCTCAGTCGTGAACTTCACGGCATTAGACACCAGGTTCAACAGCACCTGACGCAACCGCTGACCATCACCGCAGGCCCGCTCCGGCACGGCCTTGCCAATCCGCAACTCGAACGCGGCGCCCTTCGCGCGGAGCGTCATACCGGCGACAGCGCAAGCCTGCTCGATCGTCTCGCGCAATGCGAAGTCGGCGATGTCGAGCGTCAGCTGGCGAGCCTCGATCTTCGACAGATCGAGGACGTCGTTGATCAACCCCATCAGCAGCTCACCCGATCGCGATATGTGCGTGAGCAGCTCACGCTGATCGTCGTCAAGTCTGCTATCCAGCAGGAGCTCCGCCATCCCCAACACGCCAGCCATCGGCGTCCGGATCTCATGACTCATGTTCGCCAGGAACGCCGACTTGGTGTTCGACGCCTCAACCGCCGCGTCACGTGCAATCGCGAGCTCCGCGGTTGTGCGGTTGCGCTCCGTCACGTTCAAGCACAACGCGATGCGGCACTCGTGACCGTCAAGCGTCAGGTCGTCGCTGGTGATCTCGACGTCAATAACGGTGCCGTCTTTGTACTGGTGATGCGCCTGAGTGGCGCCAGAGAATCCGTGCGACGGCGGACCAGTCAACGGCTGCGCCTCCGCTGGAATGAGGTCGTCGATCGTCATCCCCAGGAACTCTTCGCGCGTGTAGCCGTAGGCTGCGACCGCGGCGCTGCTGACGGCGACGATCTGGCGCGCGTCGCGCGCGTAGGCCATCATCGGCTGCGGGTTGTGTTCAAACAGCGAGCGGTACTGAGACTCGCTCGCCGCCAGCGCCCGCTCCGCGTCAACCTGCGCAGTGACGTCCCGCGTGATGCCCCACGTTCCGACGATCTTCCCTTCGCCGTCGCGCAGTGGGAGCTTGACGACCTGCAGCCAAGTGTCGGGGCGGCCAGGTGCCCAGTCGCGGTCGATCCGCGCCACCATCGGCTCGCCGGTAGTGATCACGCGCTGCTCTTCCTGGAAGGCGATCATCGCCTGGTCATGGCCGGTGAAGTCAAAGTCGGTCTTGCCGACCACCTCCTCGAGCGCGTGCCCCTGACCGACGCCCGCTAGCCAGCCATCGCTCACCAGCACGAAGCGGCTCTCGCGATCCTTGAAGAAGTAGCGCTCGTCAGGACTGGCGACAAGGTTAAAGAAGCACAGCCGCTCAACCCCCTCGCGGGAGAACGCGCTCAACGCGGAATCAGCTGGCAGCTGGAACATGCGAGGCTCGTCTAACGCAGACGTAGTCCTCAGTATCGGTGGGTCACGACAAAACGTTGAGGCTCGCCCGCCGACGAGCTTGAAGACCCCCAAAGCCCGTCGATCATGAGGACGGTCTACCGGCGTCGGATAGGTTCCGGGAGGCCCGGTCGCGGCTAGCCGGGCGCTTTGCCGGCGCCGACCACTAGGGCCTGCTTCCAGGTGTAGGCGAGCGCCGGCGTCTTGCCTGTGATCGAGGTGAAGATCGCGGTCCAGTTCCCCTGCGGACCGCCGGTACCGTTCGGCTGTAAGGACCCGGCGCCCATCACGGGTACCGCTTTGCGCCGCGAGACGGTCGAAACCAACGAGCCCCAGGGTCCGGAGATGAACTTCGTCGCCGTCGGATAGCGTCCGAGGATGTTGTCGCGGTGCCCCCAGCAACCCGCTGTCTTGGGCGTCTTGCAGTCGAAGTTCGGG
>Ga0224544_1000037_pt1 | contig 15460 bp, 17 predicted proteins | sample 714P11014metaG_FD_179904 | JGI IMG/M metagenome (GOLD analysis project Ga0224544, IMG submission 179904) | Peat soil microbial communities from Stordalen Mire, Sweden - 717 P1 10-14 | ecosystem: Environmental > Terrestrial > Soil > Wetlands > Peat | place: Sweden: Norrbotten County, Stordalen...
CCCGCCTGCCGCCGCCGGCCGCGCGCGCAGGCCCGCTTCGCCGAGCGCCTCGCGCGTCCCGAGCAGCGTCACGCGGTCGCCGGCTTCGACGCGCTCGTCGCGTCCGGGGCAGACGACCGGCTCCTGTTCGCGATCGCTCACTACGCCGAGCGGCACGAGGCTCCCGTAGAGCTCGCGCAGCGTCGCCTCGCGTGGCGCCACGACCTCGACGGTTGCGAACTGCGTCGAGCCGGCGGCGATCTCTTGCACCCGTCGCTGCAGGCAGACCTCTACCACCGACGGCGCGAACAGCGAGGGGATGTCGAGCACGCTCTCCGTGCCGGTCACCTCCTCGACCGCATGCGCGACCGCGGGGTTGTCGATATGCGCGACGACGCGCACGTCGGGGCGCAGCTCGCGCACCAGCAGCACGGTCTCGAGGGTGCGCAGATCGCTGGATTCGACGCAGATCACGGCAGTCGCGCCCTCGATCCCGGCGTCGAAAAACGGCTCGGCGAGATGCGCCTCGCGCACGATCACTGGAATCCCCCAACTTCGGACGATTCGCGCGAAGCGCCCATCGCGCCGCTCATCGAGCACCGCAACCCGCGCGCCCGCGCTGTGGAGCTGCTCGACGGTCCGGAGGCCGACGTCCCCGAGCCCACAAACAACGATGTGCCCGGTCCAGTCGCGGCAGCTCGCGCCGGCTCCGTCCGGTGCTGGGCGTCGCGTCGTCTCTGCCACGCGCAGCATTTTGCCTTGTCGGCGGCGGCGTGGACGCAGGCTCTCAGGCGCGGTGGCCGCCGCCGTGCGAGACCGCGGAGCGGACGGCTGCGATCATCCGGGCCGTGCCGCTCCCGATCGAGCTGTCCCGCAACGACTACGAGGAGGAGATCGAGCGGCTTCAGACCGAGCTCGTGTTCATGCAGGAGTGGATCGTGGCCAAGCAGCGGCGGCTCGTCGTCCTCTTCGAGGGCCGCGACACGGCCGGCAAGGACGGCGTGCTGCGGCGCATCACCGCCCCCCTGAACCCGCGTACCTGCCGCATCGTCGCGGTTCCGACACCGACCGAGCGCGAGCAAACCCAGTGGTTCTTCCAGCGCTACGTCGCTCACCTCCCGGCAGCGGGGGAGATCGTCCTGTTCGACCGCAGCTGGTACAACCGCGCCGGCGTCGAGCACGTGATGGGCTACTGCTCCGACGAGCAGTACGTCGAGTTCCTGCGCTTCTGTCCGCAGTTCGAGCTCGCGCTGCAAAACGACGGGATCCAGGTGATCAAGTACTGGCTCTCGGTCAGTGACGAGGAGCAGGAGCGTCGCTTCCAAGCCCGGCTGAGCGATCCGCGCAAACGCTGGAAGTTCAGCCCGACCGATCTGGAGGCGCGCGCCCGCTGGGTCGACTACGCCGAGGCCAAGGACCGGATGTTCGAGCACACCGACAGCGAGCACAGTCCGTGGTGGGTCGTCGAAGCGGACGACAAGCGGACCGCACGACTCAACCTGATCCACCACCTGCTCTCAGAGGTGCCCTACAAGCGCCTCGATGCCGGGCACGTGAAGCTGCCAAAGCGTCAGCAGCGCGACTATCAGCGCCCGCCGAAATCAACGCAGCGCTTCGTGCCCGAGCGCTACGCGGTCGACTCGCACTGATCCTGCCACTCGCGCGCCAACGGTAAGCGCATCCACGCCCGGACCGGGAAGCGGCTTCGAGGCGACTCCGGGGCTCGCTAAGTCACCGGGCTTGGCGCAGCGCCTGCCGTGACCTCGGATCGCGGTCGCGGCTTCACGCCCCACGCCAGGAGCAACATCAGCAGCCCGTAGATGATCACGATGATGCCGATGATCAGAACGAGCGGCGCGAGGAAGTTGATGTCCGAAGTCGAGACGAGGTGCCAGTAGTTGGCACGCTGGGTCTCGAGCACCGGTATCAGCTCGCTTGAGAAGTACGTGCGGACCGCGGGCAGCGTCCTGACCGGGGCGCCGCTGTTGTTGGTGAAGTGAGCTGTGCCCGGCACGTCATCCCAGCCGGTCACGACCGGCGTCAAGTAGACGATCGCCTGCGTGATCGCCGGGAAGTTGGTCTTAAGCGCGGCTACGAGCTCGGTCGGCGTCACTTTCAGCGCCTTCTCGAGGAACGCAAACAGGCCGGGGATCTCGGCATTGACCGATGACAGCGGCAGCATCTGCAGCAGCGCGAGCGTGTGTGGGAAGTTCGTCTTGAGCGCGGCGAGCACCTGGGCCTGTGAGAGGCCGGTCTGCTTCGAAACGAACGCGATCAGCTGCGGCACTTCAGCTGCCGCACCACCCCGGGCGTTCATGATCGGGTTCTCCAGGTTGACGATGGCGGAGACCATCGTGATGCCCGCGCGATCGCCGTGAACGCGTGCGGTGGTGTTGAGCGGCGCAAGGGCGTCGAGCAGCTTCTGGCCGTGAGTCAGCCGCGGCAGCAGCGAGAGGACGAGCACGAGAACGACGACCGCGACGCCGACCACTGCGACAACCGACGCGCTGCCGATCCGGACCGCGCGCGTTAGGCGAACCCGGAGGTTGAGGGCGATCATCACCAGCGCGAACACGATCACGACGATCCCGATGATCAGCAGCAGCGGCGCGATCCAGTTGACCGTGGAGGTCCCGTCGAGACTCTCGAAGTCGGACTGCTGATGCTGGAGGACCGGAATCACGTCGGCGCTGAAATAGGTCGCCAGCTGCGGCACGCTCTGCACGGGGCTGCCGTTGAATCGCGTGAGCCGGCCGATGTTCTGGATGTGGTCCCAGCCGTTGGTAACGCTGGGCAGATTGATCAGCGCCTCCGCGAGCGCCGGGAAGCTCTTCGCAAGTGCGCCACCCAGCTGAGCCGCCGAGAGGTGGAGCGTTTTTTCGAGGAACGCGAGCAGACCGGGTTCCTCCGCCGTCACCGCCGAGAGCGGAATCGTCTGCAGCAACGCGAGCGTGTGCGGGAAGTTCTTCTGCAGGGCTGCGACGACGGCGGCCTGCGAAAGGCCGGTCTTCTGCGAGACGAACGCAACGAGCTTGGGCACCTCGGCCGCCGCGCCGCCCTGCGCGTTGACGATCGGGTTGGCGAGGCTGGCGTCGTCGGCGATGATGTTGATGCCGGCCCGGTCACCGGCGACCCGCTGAGCGACAAACGCCGGCTGCGCGCCGTTGAGCACCTTCTGCCCGTCGTCGAGGCGCGAGATCAGGTTCAGCCCGAGGACCAGCGTCACGACGAGCACGCCGACGACGAGCACCACAACCCACTGCAGAACCCCTGACCGGCCTTCGCCTGTGCTGCGCATCACGAGCCTCCCACGGTGGGCTGCGGGCGCACGCCGGCCACGAAATCTCGCGGCGCTGCTCACGCTCGCGCCCTGATCGGGCTCCGGCCTCTCCTCCGGATTCGAGCTTGCCGGCGCAGTATTACCACACCGCGATCGCTGGTGACGATTGAGACGAAGTCGGCTGGACGCCTCGCGGGCAGCGGAGTATGCTGGCCGGGCTTAGAGGACGGAAAGGCCCGGGCCAGCACGGCCGAGCTGTCTGATTTGCGGCAGGAATAGGCGGGAGAGGTCAGATGACCAAACCGGCGCACGTCCGGAAGTCAACCGATGACGGTGTCTCGTGCTGACGCTGGCGTCCGCGTCGGGAACCTGGACGCTCGGGATCGTCATCGGCTCGGTCGTGATCGCCGTCGCCGCCGCGATCGTGGTCACGATCGTCTGGCTGGCGATGCGGATCGCCAAGCAGGCGAGGATCGCCGACCAAGCGGTTGAGGTGGTGCGCCAGCAGACCGCGGAGCTCGGCGGCGTCGCACAGATCAACGATTCGGGCGGCCGCATCCTGCATTCGGCCCGCGCGCTGCGCAAGGTCGCGGTCGGCAAGTGATGTTCACGCTCGCGTCGATATCGGGAGACACCTACTGGGCGATCGCGATCAGCATCGGCTTCGGCGCGGCGGTCGTCGTCGCGATTCTGCTGACCCTGCTGCTGCACTCGGTCGCCAGCATCGAGCGCTCGGTCGATGGTCTGCTCGAGACCGCCGGCAAGGTCGCCGCAAATACTGCATATATCCCGCAGCTCAACGCGACCGCGCCCGTGCTGTCACTGATCGTCACCGAAGCGGTCGTCCAGGATGGCTACATGAACGCACTGACCGACGGATTCGGCGGCGGATGAGCTCCGCGCACTTCCTGATCCTGCTGAGCGTCGTGCTGGCCGCGGGCGTCGTGCTCGTCCTCGCAGCGGCGCTGATCGGAGTCCGCATCGGCCTGTCGCGGATCTCGGACGGGCTCGCGACGCTGGCCTCAGCGCTGCAGGGCGTCGAGGCCGAGCACCTCAAGCCGCTCGAGGGTGCGGTCACCGCGATCAACGAGCAGTTCGACATCATTCTCGGCGCGCTCCCGGGGATCGCCAGCAAGGCAGCGGTCGTCGCCGAGCGGAGGCCGCGATGATCCTCTGGTGGATCGGTGACGCGGTCCTGCTGCTGGTCGTGGTCCCCGTGGTCGTCTACCTGCTGCGCGGCGTGCTGAACGCTGCGAAAAGCATCGTCCCGAGCGTGCAGGCGATCGCCACGGTCGCCGCAGCCGGGTCCAAGGATCTCGACGCCGGCGCGCTCCTCGTGCGCACCCAGGAGCAGTCGATCGAAACGATCGCCGGGGTCGCCAACTACGGCGGCTCGCTCGACGTGATCCTGGACGACGCCTGATGGGCGGCTACGTGACACCAGTGCTCGCGTTCGCGCCGGCAGCCGGGGTGATGCTCCTCGCGGTCCTGCTGATCGTGCTCGCCCTCGTCTACTACCTCGTCTCGGTCATCGTGGCGCTCTGGAAGATCACCAAAGGCCTCGACGAGGTGATCGTCGGTGTCGGCGAGATCATCGCCAAGAGCGCGCCGGTGAACGACATCGTCACGACGATCAACGCTCACCTCGATGCTGGCGTCGACGCGCTCGAGGGCCTCCTCGTCAAAAAGGCCGGCATGGAGGACGCGGTCGGGCTTGTCGACGGCATGTACCCCGGAGCCGCGGCTGCCGGGTTCCGCAATTTTCCCGAAAGTAACAGCGTCACCCCGCCGCGCATCGGCGAGGTCTACACGAGAGGCACGCTCACGCTCGCGCGCCTCGGCCGCGAGGCGCCAGTCGCCGCCGCAAGCCCGAAAGGCCCCGTGCTTCGCCACGTCGAAGCCGGAAGCCTCGCCGCGCGCGAGCTCTACCCGGAGCGTCGCCAGAGCCGGCCGAAGTCCCTCTCGCGCTCGCCCGTGATCGGCACCGACTCGCCCGAGCAGTACGAGCAGCGCGACGACATCGGCGCACCGCGAAAGCGGATGCCGACCCCTTGACCGCGGTTCGAACCGTGCTCAATCAAGCGAGAACTGCGGCGAGCCCATCGACCAATCTTGTCAGCCACGCGCTGCCTGGCAGCCCTCGCGGACGCCGAAAATCGACTGCTACCCTCGATGAAGCGATGGATCGCGTCGTTTCAGTGACCCGATAGGAGCGAGCCCCGTTGCAGACCCCGGCTTCATTTGAGTACGAGCGCGCGACCAGCGTCGACGGCGTCATCGCGGCGCTCAAGAAGCGCGGCTCCGGGGCGCGCGTCATCGCCGGCGGCCACAGCCTGATGCCGATGATGAAACTGCGACTCGCAAAGCCCGAGTACCTGATCGACATCAACGATCTGACCGAGCTCTCCTACATCCGCGAGGAGGGCGAGGAGATCGCGATCGGAGCGCTCACCCGCCACGTCGAGCTGTTGAACTCGGAGCTCCTCGCTGAGCACTTCCCGCTGTTTCGCGACGCCGAGCAGGTGATTGCCGACCCGGTGGTGCGCAACCGCGGCACGATCGGCGGCTCGCTCTGCCAGGCCGACGCTGCGGAGGACCTTTCGGCCGTCTGCTCCGCGGTCAAGGCAAAGGCGGTGATCCGCGGCGCAGATGGCGAGCGCACGGTCTCGATGGAGGAGTTTCACGTCGGTCCGTACACGACGGCGGTGGGTGCGGGGGACCTGCTGATCGAGGTCCGCCTGCCGCTTCGAGCGGGCGCCGGCAGCGCGCACGAGAAGGTCGAGCGGCGAGCCGGAGACTGGGCGATCGCGGCGGCGTCGGCCGCCGTCTGGATGGATGGTGGCAAGATCGCGGAGGCCGGTATCGCGCTGAGCGCGGTCGGGCTCACGACGATCCACCTCTCGCGGGCCGAGCAGCTGCTGAAGGGCAAAGCGCCGACCGACGAGCTGTTCGTCGAGGCCGGCGAGATCGCCTCGACGGACTGCTCCCCGAGCGCCGACGGCCGCGGTCCGGTCGACTACAAACGCCATCTCGCCGGCGTTCTCACCGGGCGTGCCCTGCGCCGCGCGGTGTCACGCGCCCTGCATCAGGAGGCCTGAGAATGAAGGTTTCGATCTCGATCAACGGCGAAAACGTGTCGCGCGACGTCGAGCCGCGCCAGCTGCTCGTCCACTACATCCGCGAGACCCCGGGCCTGACCGGCACCCACTGGGGCTGCGACACGTCCAATTGCGGCGCCTGCGTCGTGCTGATGGACGGCAAGCCCGTGAAGTCGTGCACGATCCTCGCGGTGATGAGCGAAGGGCACGAGATCGCCACCGTCGAGTCGCTCGAGGTCGATGGAGAGCTGGATCCGATTCAGGCGGGGTTCCACGAGCAGCACGCGCTGCACTGCGGGTTCTGCACGCCCGGGATGATGATGACGGCACGGGCGCTGCTCGACGAGAACCCGGATCCGACCGACCACGAGATCCGAACCGCGATCTCCGGCGGCATCTGTCGCTGCACCGGCTACAAGAACATCGTCGCCGCAGTTCGCTGGGCGGCCGACCACCAAGCCGCCGCGAAACAGGAGGCATGAGCATGGCAGTCGTCGAGCAGAACCTTCCGAGCCCCGAGACCGAGCGTCCGATCGGCTTCGGCCGCCTCAAGCGCAAGGAGGACGCACGCTTCATCCGCGGCCAGGGCACCTACCTCGACGACATCCGCCTGCCCGGGATGGTCTACGGCGCGATTCTGCGCAGCCCCTACGCGCACGCCCGGATCGTCTCGATCGACACCTCGAAGGCGCTCGCGCATCCGAAGGTCGCGGCTGTCGTCACCGCCAAGGACCTCGAGACGCTCGGTCTGGCGTGGATGCCGACGATCTCCTACGACACGCAGGCCGTGCTCGCAGGCGACAAGGTCCGCTTCCAGGGCCAGGAGGTCGCGTTCGTGATCGCGACCGACGAATACTCCGCAAACGACGCACTCGAACTGATCGACGTCGAGTACGAGCCGCTGCCGGTGGTCGTCAACGCGCGCAAGGCGCTCGACCCGGACGCGCCGCTGATCCGCGACGACAAGATCGGCCAGCGCGACAATCTCGCGTCCCCGACCTGGGAGGCCGGGGACGAGGCCTCGACCGACGCCGCCTTCGCGGAGGCCGACACGGTCGTCGTGCGCGACATCATCTACCCGCGCTGCCACCCGGCTCCGCTCGAGACCTGCGGCATGATCGCGGACTTCAATCCGCAGACCGGCCAGCTCGACATCTACAACGGCAACCAGGCGCCGCACGCCCACCGCACGGTGTACGCGCACGTCGCCGGGCTCGCCGAGCACATGATCCGGATCATGTGCAACGACATCGGCGGCGGCTTCGGCAACAAGGTGCCGGTCTACCCCGGCTACGTCTGCGCGATCGCGGGCTCGATCGTGGCCGGCGTGCCGGTGAAGTGGGTCGAGAACCGCACCGAGAACCTGACGTCCACCGGGTTCGCCCGCGACTACATCATGCACAGCGAGATCTGCGCGAAGGACGGCAGGATCACCGGCCTGCGGGTCGACGTGATCGCCGACCACGGCGCCTTCGACAGCACCGCCCAGCCGACGAAGTTCCCGGCCGGCTTCTTCCACATCGTCTGCGGCTCCTACGACCTCAAGGCATCCCACGTGAAGGTCAAGGCGGTCTACACGAACAAGGCGCCCGGCGGCGTCGCCTACCGCTGCTCGTTCCGGATCACCGAGGCCGTGTACCTCGTCGAGCGGATGGTCGAGGCACTGGCGGTCGAGATGGGCGTCGATCCGATCGACCTGCGGATGAACAGCTTCATCGCGCCGGAGCAGTTCCCCTACGAGACGACCACCGGCTGGACCTATGACTCCGGCAACTACGCCAAGACGATGCGCGTCGCGATGGACATCGCGGGCTATGAGGATCTGCGCCGCGAGCAGCTCGAAAAGCGCAAGAAGGGCGAGCTGATGGGCATCGGCATCTCGTTCTTCACCGAAGGAGTCGGCGCCGGGCCGCGCAAGCACATGGACATCCTCGGGCTGGCGATGAATGACGGCGCCGACCTCCGCGTCCACCCGTCAGGCAAGGCCGTCGTGAGCATCAGCGCGCAGACCCAGGGCCAGGGCCACGAGACGACCTTCGCGCAGATCGTCGCCGAGGAGCTCGGCATCCCGCCGGAGGACATCGAGGTCCGCTACGGCGACACCGATCGCTCTCCCTACGGGCTCGGCACGTACGGGAGCCGCTCGACGCCGGTGTCCGGCGCGGCCGTCGCGGTCGTCTCGCGCAAGGTTCGCGACAAGGCACGCCTGATCGCCGCGACGATGCTCGAGACGCGGCCCGAGGATCTCGCCTGGGAGAAGGGCCGCTGGTACGTCAAGGGTGACCCCGAGAAGGGCGCGATGATCGAAGAGATCGCTTCGCGGGCCTACAGCGGCGAGCCGATGCCGGCTGACATGGAGGGCGGGCTCGACGCACAGGTGATCTATGACCCTCCGAACCTCACCTATCCCTATGGGGCCTACATCGCGGTCGTCGACATCGATCCGGACACCGCTCAGGTGACGGTGCGCCGTTTCATCGCCGTCGATGACTGCGGCGTGCGGATCAACCCGATGGTCGTCGAGGGCCAGATCCACGGCGGCCTTGCCGAGGGCATCGGCATCGCGTTGATGGAGCTGATCTCCTTTGACGAAGAGGGCAACTGCCTCAACTCCTCGTTCATGGATTACCTCATCCCAACGGCGCTCGAGTGCCCGGACTTCGAGCTCGGCGAGACCGTCACCCCGTGCCCACACCATCCGCTCGGTGCCAAGGGCGTGGGCGAGTCCCCCAACGTCGGGTCCCCGCCGGCGATCGTCAACGCGGTGATCGACGCGCTGCACGAGACCCACGGCGTCGATCACGTCGACATGCCGTGCACTCCCGCTCGCGTCTGGGCTGCGATGCAAGGGCACGCCGAACCACCACAATGATCAGCGCCGCCCTGTCCAGGCGGGCGGAGGAGCTCGCCGCGCAGGGCCGCGCGTGCGTCCTCGCAACCGTCGTGCGCGCACAGCACCCGACAAGCGTGCGGGCCGGCGACATGGCGATCGTGCTCGGCGACGGCACGATCGAGGGGTTCGTCGGCGGCGTCTGTGCCGAGCACAGCGTCCGTGTCTATTCGCTCAAGGCGATCGAAGCCGGCGAGGCTGTGCTCCTGCGGATCCTTCCCGATGCGGAGAGCGACGTCGAGCTCGACTCGGACGAGGACCTCGAGCAGGTGGCCGCGATGGCTCGCGTGATCCCCAGCGAGGAAGGCTCGGTGACTGTCCAGAACCCGTGCCTGTCGGGCGGGGCGATCGAGGTGTTCCTCGAGCCCGTGCTGCCCGCGCCGCGCGTGCTCGTCGTCGGCGCCACGCCGATCGCGGAGGCGCTCCGCAAGCTCGGCGGCGAGCTGAGACTCAACCTCGTCGGCTTGAGCTCCGAAGTGACGGGCCCGGCCTTCGGCGATCTTGCGCTTGTCGTCGCCGCGCATGGACGCGACGAGCTGCACGTGCTGCGGCTCGGCCTCGAAGCCGAGCTGCCCTACATCGGCCTCGTGGCAAGCACCAAACGTGGCGCCGGCGTGCTCGCCGAGCTCGCCGCGGACGGCGTGTCTGATCAGCAGCTCGCACTGATCGATGTGCCCGCCGGCATCGACATCGGTGCCCAGACACCGGCCGAGATCGCCCTGGCGATCCTCGCCAAGGTGGTCGCCGTGCGCCGCGGAGAGCGCGCCGCAGGACGTGCGCCGACAGTGGCGGATCGTGCGGCGGGGGCGGGCGACACGCCGCCGCCGATCGCCGTCGACCCGATCTGCGGGATGACCGTCGCGGCTGTTGCGGGCACGCCGTCGGTCGAGCTCAACGGCGAAACGGTCTACTTCTGCTGCGAAGGCTGCAAGACCAAGTTCGAGGCCGAGCATGAGCATGCCGCCGCGCAAGCCTGAGCCCTTCGTCTCCGGGCTCGTCCTCGGCGCCGGCGGTTCGAGTCGATTCGGGGCGCCGAAACAGCTCCTCGCCTACCGCGGCGGCACGTTGCTCGGGCACGTCGTCGCGATCGCCAGAGCCTGCCGCTTCGACCAGCTCGTGGTCGTGATCGGCGGCGCCGCTGAGGACGTTCGTGCGAAGGTCGACCTCGCGGGCGCGGATGTGGTCGTAAACGACGCCTACGGCGCCGGCTGCGCGTCGTCGATCGCGGCGTCGCTGGAGGCGCTCGATCCACGCTGCGAGGTGTTGGTGCTGATGCTCGGTGACCAGCCCGGTGTTGCCTCCTCGAGCGTCTCGATGCTGCTCGCCGGTCGCGGCGATGCGCCACTCGCGATCTGCCGCTACGACGACGGTCGCGGGCATCCGATCGCGTTTGCGCGCAGCATGTTCGGCGAGCTCGCGCAGCTCCATGGCGACAAGGGCGTCTGGCGCCTGCTCGATCAGCACGCCGCCGAGGTCGCCGAGGTCGCCGTGGCGGGTCCGGTTCCGCGCGACGTCGACACACCGGCGGACTACGAGGCGGTCATCGGCGAAGCCGCCGGCGGCGTGGCGGCAGGTCGATGAGCGCAGCGCAGCCAGACGGCGGCGAAGCGGCCGAGGAGCTCCGCCGACTCGCGCCCGATGTCGAGACCCTCGCCAGAGCTCTGGCGGCGGTCGACTATCTCGTCGATGAAGGGCTCGCCACGTCGATCTTCCTCAGCCTGCGCCTGCCCCAGCCGTTGCTGCTCGAGGGCGAAGCCGGCGTCGGCAAGACCGAGGCGGCGAGGTCACTGGCGCTCGTGCTCGACACGCCGCTGATTCGCCTGCAGTGCTACGAAGGCATTGACGTCGCCGAAGCGCTCTACGAGTGGAACTATCCGCGGCAGCTGCTCAGCATCCGCCTCGCGGAGGCCGGCGGATCGACGCTCCGCGAGGAGGATCTGTTTGCGGCCGACTATCTGATCCGCCGTCCGTTGCTCCAGGCGCTCGAGCATCCCGGTCCCCGACCGGCGGTGCTGCTGATCGACGAGATCGACCGCGCCGACGACGATTTCGAGGCGTTTCTGCTCGAGCTGCTGGGGGAGGCGAGCGTGACGATCCCGGAGATCGGCACGATTCGTGCCACCCATCCGCCCGTGATCGTGCTGACCTCCAACCGCACGCGTGATCTGCACGACGCCGTCAAGCGCCGCTGCCTCTATCACTGGATCGACTACCCGAAGCCCGAACGCGAGGTCGAGATCGTGCGCCGCCGGGTCCCGAGCGCCGCCAAGACGCTGGCCGTGCAGGTCGCCGACGCGGTCTCGCGGATGCGCGATAGCGACGTGCAGAAGCCCCCTGGCATCGCCGAGGCAATCGATTGGCTTGCCGCGCTCGAGCTGCTCGGGATCAAGACGTTGGACGCAGCCGCGATCGAGCGCACACTCGGATCGGTGCTCAAGTACAGCGAGGACCAGGAGGTGATCCGTGCGAGCGGCCTCGAGCAGCTCGTGCGCAGCGGTGCCTAGCGACCACGGGCCGGAAGCGGCCTTTCGCCTGGAGACGATCGACATCGACCTCCCGCCTCTGGTCGCTGCCCTGAGCGAGCGGCTGCGCGATGCGGGCTTGCCCGTGACGCCCGCTCACGCGACCGACTCCGCGCGTGCCCTTGCACTGGTCGCTCCGATCACGCGACGGCGCCTCTACTGGACCATGCGCGCCGTCTTCGTCTCCGATCAGGCGCAGCTCAAGGCCTTTGACGCCGTCTTCTTCGCGGTCTTCGCCCAGCGCCTCGACGCTGAGGACTTCGAGGCGCAGGACGCTCAGACCGCCGCCGCGCCGCCCGACGAGCGGCCGAGCACGGATCACCACAGCTCGCCGCGTGACCCCTCTGAGCAGGCTCCGCGACGTGTGCCCTCCACTTCAGCGCCTCGCGATCGCGAGTCGGGCGAGCAGGCCGAGGACGAGATCGAGCTGCCGGTTGCGATCGCGCACGACGAGGAGGTGCTGGCCTCCAAGAGCTTTGACGCGCTCTCGCCCGAGGAGCTGACGCAGCTCTATCGCCTGATGTCGCGCCTGGAGTTGGCGACGCCGCTACGGCGCACGCGCCGCTCCGAGGCCGCTCGCCACGGGGAGCGGATCGACCTGCGCAGAACCCTCCGAGCGAGCCTGCGCAGCGGTGGTGACCCGATCCGCCTCGCGCGCCGACGCCGGCGCACCGCGCGGCGAAGGTTGGTGATGTTGTGCGACATATCCGGATCGATGGAGCCCTACGCGCGTGCCTATCTACAGTTTCTGACCTGTGCCGCGGGCAGCGGTCCCAACGCGGAGGCGTTCGTCTTCGCAACCCGCCTCACGCGCCTGACCCGCGCGCTTGCCCTGCGAAATCCGGAGCGGGCGATCCAGCGCGCCGCGGCCGCCGCGCCTGACTGGTCGAGCGGCACCCGGATCGGCGACGCGCTGAGGGCGTTCAACGATCGTCACGGACGGCGCGGGATGGCTCGCGGTGCCGTCGTCGTGATCATCTCCGACGGCTGGGAGCGAGGGGATCCGATGCTGGTCGGACGCGAGATGGAGCGCCTGTCGCGCCTCGCCCACCGGATCGTGTGGGTGAATCCGCGTCTCAGCGCGCGGGATTTCACGGCGCAAACCGGTGGCATGCTCGCGGCGTTGCCGTACTGCGACGCGATCGTCAGCGGCCACAGCTACGAGGCGCTCGGCGAGGTCGTCGAGGCGATCCGCCAGTGCGCTGCAGCGCCGCCCGTGTCCCGGCTGCGCTCAGCGGACGGCGCCGACGACGATCTGCAGGAGCCGTGGGGCAGCGCGACCCCGGTGGCGGGCAGCTCTGTCGCGATGCCGAGCGGGCACGGCCCGAGCCGCGGCAACACGACCTCGGGGTGGGTTACCGATGAGCCGGCCTGAGCGACTCGCCCAAGCAAGAGGAGCAGATTCACGATGAGCGACACAACAACGCGGATCTGCATCTACCCGGGATGTGAGCGGCCTGCGATCCCGCCGCACCCGCTCGGGGGCCCGCCGGGCTCGTTCTGTGACCTCGAAGAGCACAACGCCCTGAGTGCTCACCAGGAGCGCCAGCGCCGCACAGCGGCGCAGCCGGGCGGCGGCGGGCCAGAGCCGGGCGAAAATCAGTGACCAATCACAGAAGGAGGTTTCGCGGTGAGCGATGAGGCGTATCGAGCAGTCTTTCTTCGTGTGCATCCAACCGGCAAGATGGTGCTCAGCCTGACCACCTCGCCCGACGGGCACGAACCGCAGTACGCGCAGATCGTCGCCGAGCAGCTTGGCGTGCCGGCGCTCGACGTCAAGGTCGTGGCGCAGGACACTGATCGCTTCGGCGTCGGCCACGGCTACAACACGAGTCCCTCAAGCGGGATCGAGGCGGCGATCACGAGCGTTGCGGCGAAGATCCGCGACAAGGCGCAATTGCTCGCGGGTGCTGCCCTGGAGACCTCGCCGGAGAAGCTGGCGTGGCTCAACGGAGCGTGGGCCGAAGGCGACGGCAGCGATCCGCAGAAGGTGCGGACGATCGAGAGCATCGCGCTCTACGCGCACGGCACCGGCGCTCTGCCGCCGGGCGTCGAAGGTGGGCTGGACGCCCAGACGGTATACCGCGACTGACAGCGAGGCTCAGCGCGCCGGTAGCTTCGCCTTGAGCTCGACGACAACATCGTCGGCGACCTTCAGCGCTCCAAACAGCGCCGTGTAAGGCGCCATCCCCCAAAGGCTCTGCTTGACGACGGCCTTCGCGCTCAGCTTGCCGCCGGCGCCGACCGCGAGCTCGAACGCCACGGGACGGGCGGTGCCGCCCAGCGTGAGCTCGCCTTCGACGCTGAGCCGTCCGTCTGCGGCAGCGCCCTGCACCGTCGTTGCGTGGAATTCGATGCGCTGGCGCTTAAGGACCTCGTCGTTGATCGTCTGCTCGATGTTCTGCTTGTCATCGTTACCGAGCGGCTGCATCCCGCCGATGCCCTTGCGCACGCGCAGTGAGCTGGCGTCAGCCGTGAGGTCGAGCTTGGTCCGTGCTGGATCCTCGGCGAGCTGGACAGTCGCCGTCCACGCGGTGACATGGATCAGGAGGTCGTGGCCGGCCTTGGCCGCCGCGCCCTCGCGCTTGGTCCGCACGGCGAGTGTGCCGTCCTGTGGTCCTAGCGTGTAGTGCACGGCCGCATCGATCGGCGCGGCCGAGGTTGGTTCGTTGTCTTTGTCGTTGCCGGTTACGTAGAGGTTGAGTTCGTAGCGGGTTGGTTCGGTTTCGATTTCGTCGATTAGGGCGCGTAGTTGTTTTGATGCTTTGTGCGGGTGCAGAAGCGCGTTTTTCAGAGTGATTTTGCGGCGTAGGAGTCCGCGGAGCGCGATTGGCAGTGAGGCGAGTAGTTCGGGTATCGCGTTGGGGTTGAATTTGCCGCCGTAGCTGTCGGGTAGCAGGTCGGCTTCGTGGAGCAGGCCGTTGCGGCGAATGTTGTTGACGAACGCGTGTTCGTGGCGGTAGCCGTTGTTGCGGTCGTTGATCTCGTAGTCTGAGCCGGCGATCCGTCGCAGCCGCATGATCTGGCCCATCGGGTTGACGTCTTTGGGGCACGCATCGACGCACTTGAAGCAGTGCGTGCACGTGTACATGCCGCTGGGGTCCTCGGCGAGGTAGCGCAACCGCTCATAGTGCTCATCATCGCGTGGGTCACCAACGAAACGGTAGGACTTCGCGAGCGCCGCAGGCCCCGTGAAGTCCGCGTCGACTTCCATCGCGAGACAGTCCGAGACACAAGCACCGCACTGGATGCACGCCATCGACTGCGTCACGTCAACCATCGACTCGCGATCAACCAAGTACTCGCGCTCAGGAACCGGCTCACGACCGATCAGCCACGGCGTGACCGAGCGCACCTTCTTCCAGTGCACAGCGTCCATGTCAACGATCAGATCCTTGATCACCGGCATGTTGCCCATCGGCTCAACCTCAATCACGCCACCCGAACCACGCGCAAGCGCAGCATCCAAATGCGTATGGCACGCCAAACCAGGCTGACCATTGATCCGCACCCCACACGACCCACAAATCGCCGCACGACACGAACAACGAATCCCAATCGACCCATCAAAACGACCCCTCGCCTGCAAAATCCCCTCAAGCACCGAACGATGCCCAGCCAACTCAACAACATGCTCATCCCAATACGGCGGCAACCCAGACTCCGGATCAAAACGACGCAAACGAAGCAC
>Ga0224544_1000038_pt1 | contig 15362 bp, 14 predicted proteins | sample 714P11014metaG_FD_179904 | JGI IMG/M metagenome (GOLD analysis project Ga0224544, IMG submission 179904) | Peat soil microbial communities from Stordalen Mire, Sweden - 717 P1 10-14 | ecosystem: Environmental > Terrestrial > Soil > Wetlands > Peat | place: Sweden: Norrbotten County, Stordalen...
CATCTCGCCGATCTGGTCGAGCACCACGGCGACGGCATCGAAGCGCAGCTCGGCGCGGCGGGGATGGTCGGGATGCTCGGCGAGCCACTCGGCGGCCAGCGCGCGGATCCTGCGTCGCTTTCGCGGTGTAATCGAGACCAGAGGGTCCAGCCCTCCGGCGCGACGCGTCTTGACTTCGACGAACACGATCGCCCGGCGGTCGGCGACGATCAGGTCGAGCTCGCCGGCGCGCGTCCGGTGGTTGCGAGCGAGCAGCTCGAAGCCGAGTCGCTCGTAATGCTCGAGCGCGAGCCGCTCGCCGGCGCCACCGAGCATCTGGCGTGTCGTCGGCATCCATGCGCGACCGTAAAGCCGCCGCGCCAGTCAATCGATGAAGGAGTGCGACAAAAGTGCGACAGGACTGTGAAGGCTCGCTCGCTCGACGAGTTGCGACGCCGGCGCGTGGTGCCATGTGGAAATGCTCGTATGTGCGCACGCCTTTGCCATCGACCGCGGCACGGCGGTGCACGTTGACGTCGAGCTGGATCTGCGCGCCGGGCTTCCGGGAGTCGCCGTCATCGGTCTCGGCGGCGGCCCGGCGCGTGATCTGCGGGAGCGTCTGCAGGCGGCGGTGCTGAATAGCGGCTATGGCTTTCCCCGCCGCCGCGTCACGGTCAACGTCGCTCCGGCGCCGCGGCGCTGCGGTGGCGAGCTCGACCTCGCCGTCGCCTGCTGCGTGCTCGTCGCGGGCGGTCAGCTCGACCGATCGCGGCTCGAGCGGATCGGCTTCTGCGCCGAGCTCGGCCTCGGCGGTGAGCTGCGCGCCTGCGGCGCAGGCGCTGCGGTCGCCGACGCGGCCTCGCAGGCCGGCCTGGCCGGCGTCGTCGTGGCCACGGGCGACCGCGAGAGCACGGCGCTCCCGGGCTGCATCCCGGTTGCGGGGGCGGGAAACCTGCGAGACGTGATGAGGCTCCTCGAGCGGCCGTCGCGCGGCGGCGCGCGATCGACCAAGCCGACCGGCGCCAGGACCGTTGGAGCCCCTCCGCGCGCTTCGCCCGCGACCGCCGTGAGCGCAACGACATACTCCGCTCGATGACCAACGTGCCGCGAGTGCTCACAATCGCCGGATCCGACTCGGGCGGCGGCGCCGGCATTCAGGCCGACCTGAAGGCATTTGCGCGCTGTGGCGTCTACGGCACCTGCGCGATAACGGTGGTGACGGCGCAGAACACGCGGGGCATCGTTGGCGTACACGAGGTACCCCCGGCGGTGGTTCGGGCGCAGATCGAGGCGGTTGCCGGCGACATCGGCTTCGATGCGGTCAAGATCGGGATGCTCGGCTCCGCAGCAACCGTGCACGCCGTCGCGGACTGCTTGAGGGAGCTCGTCGATCCCGCGACTGCGATCGTCGTCGATCCGGTGCTCATGGCAAGCAGCGGCGCACGGCTGCTCGCAGACGAGGCCGTCGCGACATTGATCGCCGAGCTGTTGCCGCTCGCCGGCGTGGTGACGCCGAACCTGCCGGAGGCGCGAGCGCTCGTCGAACATGTCGGCTTCGACCCACCTCAGACGGACGCCGATCTGGCACGTGCCGTGCTCGAGCTCGCTCCGCGCAGCGTCGTGCTGACCGGCGGCCATCGCAGGACGCCGGGCGACATCTACTGCGACGCAGGGCAGCTGGTCGAGATCGAGACGTCCCGTCACGACTCGAGCGCAACCCACGGCTCCGGCTGCACCCACTCCGCCGTCCTCGCGGCAGAGCTGGCGAAAGGCCGCACACCACTCGAAGCGGCCCGTACCGCCGCTCGACTCGCGGGGGAAGCAGTCCGCAATGGCCTCGAAGAAATCGGCTTCGGCGCTGGCCCAGTCGACATTTTCGGCATGACGGCTGCGCGTGACGCGCGTTCAGTGAGCTAGCGAAGTTACGCCGCCACCGGCGGCGTAAGCTTCGCCTATGAGGCTCCTCGCGATGCGGCCGGGTCATGGTGAGGTTCTGATCGCCGAGGGCGACATCGAGGATGCCGAGCAGGAGCGGACGCTGATCGCGGCCTTCCGGGCGCAACTCGATCTCGGGATGTGGGCGGCGGTGCCGCTCCGCGAGCCGGGCGGCCGGCGCGCGGCTGAGCTCGTCAAGAGCTTCGATGAGGTCCCCCGGGACGCCGACCGCGTGATCTTTTTCCCACGCGCCGCGGGCGGGTAGTGGGCGTACTCGCGGCGCCCGAGGCCTATGACGCGGCGCGGGAAGCTCGCGCCGAGGAACGCGCCCGCGAGCTGTTGCGTAGCTGCGTCAACGCGGAGGAGTGGGCGACGTATGAGGCGCACGGACTGATCCGTGTCTACCGGCAGGCGAACCGCAGCCCCACCGGGCCGGCGAGCGGCAGTACGACGACCTATGCATATTTGATCTATCCGCACAAGCCGATCGTCGCCTACGTCGTCGAGTCTGCGCGGTTGTTGGGCGAGTATTGCGTCGCGTTCGGCAGCCCGCGCCTGCCGCCGTCAGATGACGTGCTCGCGAAGTGGCTGGCGCTGACCGGCGATGAGCGCGGCCTTCTCGCGAGTGCGAGTGTGCATCCTGTCGGCCGCCAGATCGATCCGGAGCGCGTGCGGCGTGACCTCGCACGGCTAGCGCTCTGGCAGGAGAAGTCCGGCCGGTAGTCTTCCCGGCCCGTGAGCACCACTTTCGATCTCAAGCATCGCAGCCGCTTTCTGACCGAGGGTCCGACGCGAGCGGCTGCGCGCGCCTACCTCAAGGGGATCGGCTATGACGACGACGCGCTCGCCAAGCCGATGGTCGCGGTGGCCTCGACGTGGATCGAGACGATGCCGTGCAACTTCCACCTGCGGGCGCTCGCTGCGCAGATCAAGGAGGGGATCCGCGAAGCCGGCGGGACGCCGATGGAGCTCAACACGATCGCGATCTCCGACGGGATAACGATGGGGACGGCGGGGATGAAAACGTCGCTCGTCTCGCGCGAGGTGATCGCCGACTCGATCGAGCTCGTCGTGCGCGGCCACTACTTCGACGCTGTGATCGCCCTGTCGGGATGCGACAAGACGATCCCCGGGACGGTGATGGCGCTCGCTCGTTGCGACGTGCCGGCGGTGATGCTCTACGGCGGCTCGATCGCGCCGGGGCGCTTCCACGGTCACGACGTGACGATCCAGGATGTCTTCGAAGCGATCGGCGCGAACGCGGCGGGAAAGATGACCGACGAGGAGCTCGCCGAGCTCGAGGCGGTCGCGTCTCCGGGGGCGGGCGCCTGCGGCGGCCAGTTCACCGCGAACACGATGGCGATGGCGTTCGAGATGCTCGGGATCTCACCGATCCACGACTCGTCGATCCCGGCGCAGGAGCCGACGAAGGCGGCGGCGGCGCGGGCCAGCGGCCGCCTCGTCGTCGACGTGCTGCGCAGGGGTCTGCGGCCGAGCGCGATCATCACGCGCGACGGCCTCGAGAACGCGGTCGCCGCGGTCGCCGCCAGCGGCGGCTCGACCAACGGCGTGCTGCACCTCCTGGCGCTCGCCCGCGAGGCGGGGGTCGAGCTCGAGATCGACGACTTCCACGCGATCAGCGAGCGCACGCCGCTGCTCTGCGATCTCAAGCCCAGTGGGCGGTTTGTCGCCACGGATCTCTACGCGGCCGGCGGCGTGGCGGTTCTGGCGAAGCGGCTGCTCGACGCCGGCCTGCTGCACGGCGACGCGCCGACAGTCACGGCACAGACGATCGGGGAGATCGCCGAGGCGGCGCAGGAGACGCCCGGGCAGGAGGTGATCCGCCCGCTGGCGAAGCCGCTCGCGCCGACCGGCGGACTCGCGATCCTGCACGGCAACCTGGCGCCGGAGGGCTGTGTGGTCAAGGTCGCAGGACATGTCCGGCGACGGCAGCGCGGGCCGGCACGCGTGTTCGAGGGCGAGGAGGCGGCGATGGCGGCTGTGACCGGCGGACGGATCAAGGCTGGTGACGTCGTCGTGATCCGCAACGAGGGGCCGGCCGGCGGGCCGGGAATGCGCGAGATGCTCTCGGTCACGGCCGCGATCAACGGCGCGGGGCTCGGCGACGACGTCGCGCTGCTGACCGACGGGCGCTTCTCCGGGGCCACGCACGGGCTGATGGCAGGGCACGTCGCACCGGAGGCCGCCCGCGGCGGTCCGATTGCCGCTGTCGCCGATGGCGATGAGATCACCTTCGACGTCGATCAGCGCCGACTCGATGTCGCGCTCAGCGACACCGAGATCGCGGAGCGAGTGGCCGCCTATCGGGCGCCCGAGAGCCCGGACCTCACAGGCGTGTTGCGGAAGTATGCACGCGTCGTCTCGAGCGCGGCGCAGGGCGCGATAACGATCTGACAGCGGGCGGCAGGTCGTCGGGCTGGCGGCGCGAAGAACGCAGAAGCGATGCCCGAACCCGCCACAACCGAGCCTGCGACGGCGCTCAGCGGGCGCTGGACGGTTGCGCTCGGTCAGCTCGACGACGACTTGCGAGCTCGAGCGGCGGCCGAGAAGACCCGGCATGCCTATGGCAGCGACGTCGAGCAGTTCGCGCTCTGGTGTTCGGCGCGCGGCCTCGAGCCGGCGGCGGTGGCGACGCGCGATCTGCGCCGCTTCGCCGCGTCGCTCTCCGAAGCCGGCCTCAAGGCGACCTCGCTGGCGCGGAAGATCGCCTCGCTGCGAGCGCTCTACCGCGTGCTGCGCGAGCACGGCGAGGTGGCCGGCAACCCGGCCGAGCTGATGACTTTGCCGAAACGACCACGGACGCTGCCGCACGTCCTGCGCCCGGCCGAGGTGACCGCGCTGCTCGACAGAATTCCCGCAACGACCCCGCTCGAGCTGCGTGATCGTGCGATGTTCGAGCTGGCCTATGCCTCGGGGCTGCGCGCCGAGGAGCTCGTCGATGTCACTGTCGCGGCGATCGACTTCGATGGCGAGCAGGTGCGGATCGAGGGCAAAGGGTCGAAGACGCGCTTCGTGCCGGTCGGCGAGCCGGCGCTGGCGGCGATCGCCCGCTATGTCGAGCGCGGGCGCCCGGCGCTGGCACACGATGATGACCCGACGCTCTTCCTCTCCAAGTCCGGCCGCCAGCTGTGCACCTCCGACGTGCGCCGCCGGCTGCGGGCCTGGTCGGGGCGGGCCGGCCTCGGTGGCACCGTGCACCCGCACGCGCTCCGTCATTCGTTTGCAACACACCTGCTCGACGGTGGAAGCGACCTGCGGGCTATCCAGGCGATGCTCGGACATTCGAGCATCTCGACAACGCAGGTCTACACTCGGGTAGAGTCGGCGCGCTTGAAGCGCGCTTATGCCAGCAGCCATCCGCGGGCCTGAAAGCCTCCGAAGCTTGTGGTGCAGTCGAACGTAAAAGCTGTTGAGCTTCGTGATCTGTGGCGGCGCTACAAGTCGTCCGGTGATCAGCGCGCGCGCGAGCGGCTCGTCGTTGCCTACTCGCCGCTCGTCAAGTACGTCGCGGGACGCATGGCGACCGGCCTGCCGGCGCACATCGATGAAGCCGATCTGATCTCCTACGGACTCGGCGGCCTGATCGCCGCGATCGAGCGCTTCGACATGAGTCGCGAGATCCGCTTCGAGACCTACGCGATCACGAGGATCAAGGGGGCGATCCTGGACGAGTTGCGCGCGCTCGATTGGGTGCCGCGGTCCGTGCGGGCCCGCGCCCGCCAGATCGAGCGGGCGCACGTCAAGCTCGAGGCGCAGCTCCAGCGGTCCCCGACGGAGGAGGAGCTGGCCGCCGAGCTCGAGCTGCCGCTGGAGGATTTCCGCGATGCGCTGCTCCAGATCGCCAATTCCTCGGTGAGCGCGCTCGATGAGCTATGGACCTCGTCGGACTCGGGCGGCGACAGCATCTCGTTGCTGGACACGCTGAAGGACCCCGCGGCCGTCGATCCCGAGCGGGTCGTCGACCAGAACGAGCTGCGCGACCGGATCGCCGAGGCGGTCGACCGGCTGCCCGAGCGGGAGAAGCTCGTGATCGCGCTCTACTACTACGAGAACCTCACGCTGCGCGAGATCGGCGAGGTGCTCCGCGTGACCGAGTCGCGCGTCTCCCAGCTCCACACCAAGGCAGTGCTCGGCCTGCGCGCTTCGCTCTCGCAGATTCGCTGAACGACCCTGGCACGTTGGTGCGGTTTCGCGCTATGTTGCGCTCCCCCCTAGGGAGAGGAGATACGGCATGCGCCACCAGGCGGAGACAATTCGCAATGTCGCGCTCGTCGGGCACCGCGGCACTGGCAAGACGTCGCTGAACGAGGCGCTGCTGTTCGAGGCCGGCGCGCTGACGCGACTCGGCAGCGTGGTGGACGGCACCACCGCGTCCGATGTCGACCCTGATGAGCAGTCGCGGCAGCTCTCGATCTCGGCGGCGCTGACGTCGTTCGATTGGTCCGGACGGAAGATCAACCTGATCGACACGCCCGGCGACCCGAGCTTCATCGCCGACGCGCTTTGCGCGCTGCGCGTCTGCGAGGCGGCGGTCTTCGTCGTCAACGCCGTGATGGGCACGGAGGTCACGACGACGCGGCTTTGGAAAGCGGCGGCCGAACGCGACATCGCGCGCATGCTGTTCGTCAACATGCTCGACCGGGAGCGCGCCGACTTCTTCCGCACGCTCGAGTCGCTCAAGGCCGCGTTCGGGCCGCACGTCGTCGCAACCGAGATCCCGATCGGCGGCGAGCACGAGGTCTCAGGGGTCGTCGACCTCGTCGACATGCGCGCCTACAGCTACACGCAGGCCGGACGCGGCAACGCGGTCGAGGTCGAGATCCCCGACGCGGCGCGGGCCCGCGCCGAGGAGTATCGCGAGAAGCTGATGGACGAGGTCGCGGAGGTCTCCGACGAGCTGATGGAGCGCTACCTCGAGGGCTCTGAGATCACGCACGCGGAGATCGTCGACGCCCTGCGCCGGGGCACGAACCACGGCTCGATCTTCCCCGTGGTCTGCGGCGTTGCGACGCGCAACCTCGGCACCAACCGGCTGCTCGACGCGATCGTCGAAGACCTGCCCTCCCCGGTCGAGCATGGTGGCCTGCAGCTACCCGAGGTGACGCTCGAGCCCGACGAGGCGCGCGAGCTCTTCGCCTACGTCTTCAAGACGCGAGCCGACCCCTACGCGGGGCGGATCAACCTGTTCCGCGTCTATCAGGGCGTGATGCGCCACGACGCGCAGCTGCTGAACACGCGGACCCATCAGAAGGAGCGCATCGGGCAGCTGGTCGTCTTCACGGGCAAGGGGACGACGCACGTCGACGAGCTCGGTGCCGGTGACTTCGGCGCCGTCGCAAAGCTCAAGGAGACGCGCGCCGGCGACTGGCTGGCGGCGCGCGATGAGCCGATCCGGATGCCGGCCGACCAGCTCCCGGCGCCGGTGATGGCGTTTGCGGTCGAGCCGCGGACGAAGGGCGATGAGGACAAGGTGTTCACCGCGCTTCGCCGCCTGCAGGAGGAGGATCCGACGATCGATCTGCACCGCGACCCGCAGACCGGTGAGCAGATCGTCGCCGGCCTCTCGCAAATTCACGTCGAGGTCATCGTCGATCGCCTGCGCTCGCGCTTCGGCGCCGAGGTGACGCTGAAGCCGCCGCGCGTGCCCTACCAGGAGACGATCCGGAGCTCGGCGAAGGCGCACGGGCGCCACAAGAAGCAGTCCGGCGGCCGTGGGCAGTTCGGCGACTGCCACGTCTCGATCGAGCCGAGCGAGCCCGGGGCCGGTTTCGAGTTCGTCGATCGCATCAAAGGCGGCGCGATCCCGCGCTCGTTCATCCCGGCTGTCGAGAAAGGCGCCCGCGACGCGCTCGAGCACGGCGTGCTCGCCGGCTACCCGGTCAAGGATGTGCGCGTGACGCTGTTCGACGGAGCGTTCCACGCCGTAGACTCCTCAGAGCTCGCGTTCAAGCTGGCCGGCGCGCTGGCCGTCAAGCAGGCGCTCGAGCAGGCCGACCCGGTGCTGCTCGAGCCGGTGATGCTCGTCACGCTCTCGATCCCCGAGGACACGGTCGGCGACGTGATCGGCGATCTCAACAGCCGCCGCGGACGCCCGCAGGGGATGGAGCCGGCTGGAACGATGACCGAGGTAAAGGCCGAGATACCGATGGCCGAGCTGCTCGGCTACGCCCCAGAGCTGCGTTCGCTGACCGGTGGACAGGGCGATTACACGATGGAGTTCCTGCGCTACGAAGAGGTCCCGGGGCACCTCGTCCAGAAGCTCCTCGCGGCGGCGAGCGGGGAGGCAGTGCACGCTTAGAGCGCGTTCAAAATGAGTACCGTGCGCGCGCGGGGACTGTAGGCTGACGCGGTGGCCACGCGAGAGCTCAAGATGCGTTGGGATCCGGCCGTCTGCGAGATCTGTCAGCGAAGCCTGCTGCGCGGCGAGTACGCGGTCACCTACTACGACGATGACCGCGCGCACGCCGTCTGCGAGCTCTGCACGCCCCGCGCACATCGCCAGGGCTGGATCCGCGAGGGCACGGAGGTCGCCGAGCTTGCGCCGGCGGCACACGCGGAGCGCGCTCGCTCGCTCGTGGCACGGCTGCGTGGTCGCCGCGAGCAGGGGCAACTCGATCCGGCGACGCGACAGCGGCGGGCTGAGCAGGCGGATGGGGGGGAGGAGACAACGCTTGCGCACGACGATCTGCCACATCACGTTCGAGCGATGCCCAGCGGCGCCGATGCGCAGGCAGCCATGGCGCTCGCACTGTTCAACGCAAGCGAGCACGCGCGCACGATCGGCGGCGTGGTGCGCTCGCTCGGCGCGCCCTACGTCCACGCCGCCCGCGCCGCTGGCGGGCCGCTGGTCGAGGTGCTCGTCGTCTGGGAGCTCTGCTGGTATCGCTACGAGGCGGACCTCGAGAACTCCGCCGTGCGCCTGCGCGGCCAGGGCTATGAGCTCGGCGAGTTGGGCGGCGAGCTGCCGGCGGCGAATGCGGCAGCCGATGAGAGCGGCAAGCTGAGCTTGCTAGCGGACTAGCGCGCCGTCGCGGCCGCTCGATAGGCACTAAGCTCAGGGCATGTCCTACTGCGTTGTTCCCCGGCCGCTTGAGGCGGCACTGCTCGAGACGCTGCGTACGCACTACGCCGGCGACCCGGACATGACGGTGATCGTCGACCGCCGTGAGCGTGAGCGGCGGCACCCGTCGTTGCGGGGCGGCGAGCACGAGAAGCGCGTACTGCGCGATCGTCGTCGCCGGCGTATCAGCGGTGATGTGCCACCGCTCTACGGCGAGCCGGGCGCGTTCGTCGCTGAGTGAAGGTCGTCGTCCACGTTGACGGCGGCTCGCGCGGCAACCCGGGGCCCTCGGCCGCCGCTGCAACGCTCGCGAGCCCGTCAGGCGAGCTGCTCGACGAAGTGAGCGAGCTGATCGGGCCGGCGACTAACAACGTCGCCGAGTACCGGGGCGTGCTGCTCGGTCTCCGGCGCGCGAAGGAGCTGGGCGCCACGCAGGTCGAGCTGATCAATGACTCCGAGCTCGTCGCGCGCCAGCTGAATGGCGACTACAAGGTCAAGCATCCGTCGATGATCCCGCTGTTCGGGGAGGCGCGAGCTGCGCTCGCCGGCTTCGAGCAGTGGTCGATCCGCACGGTCCGCCGTGAGGACAACGCGCGCGCCGATGCGCTCGTCAACGTGGCGCTTGACGCTGCCGAGAAAGCGCTGTAGCCGCGCGCTCGATCGGCCGCGCAGACTACGCTCCGCAGGGTGCTCGGCCCGCGCAACAGAGAGCTGATCGGGCTGATTCCGTCGGCGCTGCTCGTCACCGCGGGCTTCGCCGCGATCTTCATCCAGAGCGAGGGGAAGCTCTCGAGCGTGTCGCTGACCTACGGCGCGGCGTTCATGGGGCTGTGCCTGGCCACTCACCTCGTGATCCGCCGCGCGGCGCCGTATGCGGACCCCTACCTGTTCCCGCTCGCGGCGGTGCTGTCGAGCATCGGCATCGTCGAGCTGTACCGGATCAGCAACTACCCGGGGATCCCCAACTATGCACGCGAACAGGGGCAGTGGATGGTGGTTGGCCTGATCCTGTTCTCAGCCACGATCATCGCGCTGCGGGACGGCCGCTACCTGCAGCTTGAGAACTATCGCTACCTGATCGCCATAGTTGGCGTCGGGAGCCTCCTGTTGCCGCGGCTACCTGGCATCGGTCAACAGGTCAATGGCGCCTACCTGAGCATCCACATCGGGTCGATCTCGTTCGAACCAGCCGAGTTCGGAAAGATCGCGATCGTCATCTTCCTCGCGTCCTATCTGCGCGACAACCGTCAGCTGCTTGTCACTGCGGGGAGGCGCATCCTCTGGGTCACGCTGCCGCCAATGAAGCAGTTCGGACCGCTGTTGCTCGTGTGGGGCTCGGCCATGGGCGTGCTCCTGATAACGCGCGAGATCGGGACGTCGCTGATGTTCTTTGGCGCCTTTCTCGCGCTGCTCTACGTCGCCACCGGACGCTTTTCGTTCCCGTTTCTCGGTCTGATCCTGTTTGCCGCCGGCGCCTACTACCTCGGGACGCACGTGGCCCACATCTATGCGCGAGTCCTCGACTGGGAGCATCCGTTCGACACGACGCTCTACTACGCGCCGAACGGCAGCTACCAGCTCGCCCAAGCGCTGTTCGCGCAAGCTGACGGCGGCATCGTTGGCACCGGGTTCGCTCAGTCGATCCTCTACCTCGGGCACGGCACCTCGCTGGTGCCGATACCGCAGAGCGACATGATCTACTCGGTGATCACGGACGAGACGGGTCTCCTCGGCGCGACCGGTCTGCTCGTCGTCTACGTGCTCTTCATCGCGCGCGGGCTGAAGATCGCGACGCTCGCACGCGACTCGTTCTCGAAGCTGCTCGCGACGGGGCTGGCGTTCGTTGTTGCGATGCAGGTGTTCGTCATCGTCGGTGGGGTTACCGACCTGATCCCGCTGACCGGGGTGACGCTGCCCTTCGTGGCCTACGGCGGCTCCTCGATCATCATGAACTTCGTACTGCTCGCGTTGCTCTTGCTCGTCTCGGATCGGGCACGACGCCCAGCCCCTTAGGCGAGCACGAGTGGGGTGCTGCAAGGCTGCTAGCGGGTCGTGGTGCGGCCGCTTGGGTTTCAGCGCCTGCGGCCGGAGGCGAAACTCTGGGCTGGCGGTGCTACCGCGCGTAGGTCGGCGGCGCCGGGACTGCCATCGCGGTTTCCGCGCGCAGGGAGCTGGGCGACCGGTCTCGGGTCCTCTGAGATCGTGTCGTCGAGCGTGCACAGCTCGCGCACCAGCACGTTGATCGTGCCGCCACCGGCCGGCGGGCGCTCGAGGCGGCCCTTGGCGAGGATCAGCGGCTCGGCTCGGACGATGTGTCGGCGGCGCTCGTAGAGCGCGGGGGGGACGATCAGGTTGACCGTGCCGTGCTCGTCCTCGAGCAGCATGAAGACGACGCCGCTCGCGGTCTCCGGGCGCTGGCGTGCGACGACGATCCCCGCGACCGAGACGGCGGCACCGTGGCGCAGGCGCGCGAGCTCGGAGCTCGTCGCGACGCCGTGCAGGCGCGGGCGCAGTATCGCCAAGGCGTGGTCGTCGAGCGTCATGCCGCTCGTCGCGTAGTTCGCTAGCAGTCGCTCCCAGCGGCCGAGCTCGCGGAGCGCCGGCGGCGGGCCGAGGTCGAGCGGCAGCGCGAGCTGGGTGCCGCCGGTGACGCGCCGTCCCCCGATCGCCACGCCAAGCGACCAGAGCGCGCTGCGACGAGAGCCCGCAAGCGCGTCGCAGGCTCCGGACCAGGCGAGCTGCTCGAGCGAGGACAGCGCCGCCGGCACACGCGCGACCAGCTCACTGAGGCTCGTGAACTGCCCATCTGCATTGCGCGCTCCGACGAGCGCCTCGACCTCGTCTGCGCGCACGCCGCGCACGTAGCCAAGGCCAATCCGTACGGTGCCGCCGTCCTCGACGGTGCAATCGGCGGCGGAGGCGTTGACGTCGACCGCACGCAGCTCGATGCCGCGGCGCTGAGCCTCGTGGGCGAGACTGTCGGGTGGGTAGAAGCCCATCGGCTGCTCGTTCAGCAGCGCGCAGAGGAACTCGGAGCCGTGGTGCACGCGCAGCCAGCTCGACTGGTAGGCGAGCAGGCCGAATGCGGCGCTGTGCGCCTTGGGGAAGCCGAAGCCGGCAAACCCGGCGACCATCTCCCAAACCTGTTGGGCGAGCTCGGGCTCGGCGCCGACGTGTGCCCGCGCGCCGGCAATGAAGCGCTCGCGGTAGCGCTCGATCGCGACGCGCGCACGCTTGCGACTCATCGCGCGGCGTAGGCCGTCAGCCTCGCCCGGGCCGAAGCCCGCAAATGCCTGGGCTACCTCGAGCACCTGGTCCTGGAAGATGATCGTGCCGAGCGTCTCACGCAGCACCCCCGAGAGCGATGGATGCAGGCAGGGCGGCTCGTACCTCGGGTCCTCGCGCAGGCGCTGGCGACGCTCGATGTAGGGGTTGACGGCGCCGCCCTGGATCGGGCCGGGGCGGATGATCGCAACCTGCACGGCAAGCTCCTCAAGGTTCTCGGGACGCGTGCGGCGCAGCGACTGCATCTGCGCGCGGCTCTCGATCTGGAAGACGCCGGTCGTCTCGGCCTCCTGGATCGCGGCAAAGGTCGCGGGATCGTCGAAGGGGATCCGCGAGAGGTCGATCCGCTCGCCGCTCGTGCGCGCGATCAGCTCGACGCAGCGCTCGACCGCCGAGAGCATTCCGAGTCCGAGCAGGTCGATCTTGAGGAAGCCGGCGTCGGCGCAGGAGTCCTTGTCCCACTGGACGAGCTGGCGTCCCTCCATCGCCGCCGGCACGACCGGGCAGCAGTCGATCAAGGGTTGCGTCGCGACGATCATCCCGCCGGGGTGCTGGGAGACGTGACGCGGCAGCCCGAGCGCCTCGCCGGCGAGCCGCTCCAGCCAGGCCCAGCGGCCGCTGGGCGAGCGTTCGCCGAGCGCGCTCCGGAGGTCCCTGCCAACGTTGTGGCCATAGCCCTCCGCGCCCCGCGCGGCGCGCTCGATCTCGCCCGGCGGCAGGCCGAGCGCCTTGCCCAGCTCGCGGATCGCGCCGCGCGCGCGGAAGCTCGGGAAGGTCGCGACGAGCGCCGCACGGTCACGACCGTAGCGGTCGTGGACACGGCGAATCAGGGCCTCACGGATGTCGCGCGGGAAGTCGAGGTCGATGTCGGGCAGCGAGCTCAGCTCCGGATTGAGGAAGCGCCCCATCGCGAGGGCGCTGGCGAGCGGGTCGATGTGCGAGAGACCGGTCAGGTAGCAGACGATCGAGGAGACCGAGGAACCGCGGCCGCGCCCCGGCGGCAGCAGCGCCCGCGCCGAGTCGGGCCCGCGGATCTCGGCTGCGACCTCGCGCGAGAGCTCGAGGATCTCGTGGTGGAGCAGGAAGAAACCGGGCAGCGCAAGCTGCCCGATCACGCGCAGCTCCGCTTCGAGCCGGGCGCGCGCCTCCCGCAGTGCGACGCCCTTGTAGCGCTCGTGCAAGCGCAGCGCGCAGAGCTCGGCGAGCCTTCTTCCGGCATCGGCGTCCTCGACGCCGGGGTAGCGGTAGCCGAGGTCGGCGGCGAGGTCGAAGCGCAGCTGCTCGGCGAGGACGCTGCTCTCGGCGAGCGCCTCCGGATGATCGGCGAAGCGAGCGGCCATCGCCGCTGGGGACGCGAGCACGTGGCTGCTGTTGGGGCGGCGCAGCGGCTCGCTCGATTCCAGCGTCAGATGGTGGTGCAGCGCGACGAAGGCGTCCTGGAGCGGGACGCGCGAGTGGGCATGAGCGTGCACGTTGCCGGTCGCAACCGTGCGCAGTCCCAGGCGGCGCGCGCGCGTGACAAGCAGCGCATTGCGCTCGCGGTCACCGGCGAGAAACGGTCGCTGCAGCTCGACGCGCAGACGCTCGGCTCCAAATGCCTCGAGGAGCAGGCGTAAGCCTGCGATGTCGTGCACGCCGTGCTCGGCGCAGCCGCTGAGGCAGACGAGCCCCTCGGCGTGAGCGCAGACCGTCGTGAGCGCGACGGATGGGGGAACTGGATCGCGAAGTCGCTCGCGCGTTGGAGCGTGAGCGATCGTCAGCAGGCGACAGAGATTTTGCCAGCCGCGCGTGCTGGCGACCAGCAGCGTCAGGTGACGGCCGTCGTCGAGGCTCAGCTCGGCACCGTGGAGCGCCCGCAGGCCAAGCCCGCGGGCGGCTTGGGCGAACTCCATCGAGCCCCAGACGCCGTCGTGGTCGGTCAGCGCCAGCGACTCGTAGCCGAGCTCGAGCGCGCTCGCGGCGAGCTCCTCGGGCAGCGAGGCGCCATCGAGGAAGGAGTAGGCGGAGTGGCAATGCAGCTCTGTGTACACGGCCGGGCGTGCTCAACGCTGACGCAGCCAGCGTCCGCTGGCGAGATCGTGATAGACGACGAGGTCACGCCCCGCCTCGCTGACGAGCTCCCAGTAGCGCCGGCGTAGGGGCTGCTCGGTCCACCAGCGGTCCTCGACGAGCCAGGATTCGCGCACATGGGCGACCCGCTGGCCGTCGACCGTCAGCGGCGTCCCGTCATCCGTGGTCCGCACGCGCGCGGCATGCGCCATCGCCAGGCGCCGCTGGCCGCCTGCCTGCTTTGTCACGAGTCGAACGGGGTGAGCATCGCGCGCCGCTCAGGGACGCGCGATGACAGCTCGGCCCAGCAGACCCGCAGGGCGGCGTCGGCTCCCGCAGCGACGCGCATCTGGTGGATCGCCTCGCGCAGCCGGGCACGGCGGCGCTGTGCTTCCTGCCTCGCGAAGAGGGCTTGCTGATCGCCGCAGGCCGCTCCGAAGCGCTCGGCGGTGAGCACGAGCGTCACTGCCGGGGCGGGCAGCAGCGCGAGTCGGGGCGTTAGCACGAGTCGCATCCGCTGTGCCTCGGCCAGGGCCTCCCGGAAGGTGACGGCGCTGCGCCAGCTGCCGCCGTCGACCAATCGGGCGCTGAGCGTCGCCGCGCGCAGCGTGCGTCCTTGCCGCTCGGGCTGGGCGAGCAGCCGATCGATCAGCACGCCGAGCGCGTGCTCGAGTGTCTGACCGCTGGCGGCCTCGGGCAGCTCGAAGGACTCCTCGAGAGGCTCCTCGGAAGCTCGCGGGCGAGGCTGTTCGTCCTCGCCGCAGGCCAGCAGGTGTGCCTCGATGCCGGGGCGCCCAAAGCGGTCTGCCAGCGCGGCGCGGCCCAGCGACGTGAGCTCGCCGAGCGTCGTGATCCCGAGCCGCTCGAGCGTCGTGACCAGCGCCTCGGTCTGCGCGCGGTTTCGCAGCAGAGCGACCGGTTGTGGTGCGAGGTACTCACGAGCGCTGCCACGGACGATCGTCGTGCGTCGCGGCCGTGTGAGGAGCGCGGCGGCGTGGGCGCAGAAGCGGCTCTGTGCAGCCGCGAGCCGCGC
>Ga0224544_1000039_pt1 | contig 15282 bp, 8 predicted proteins | sample 714P11014metaG_FD_179904 | JGI IMG/M metagenome (GOLD analysis project Ga0224544, IMG submission 179904) | Peat soil microbial communities from Stordalen Mire, Sweden - 717 P1 10-14 | ecosystem: Environmental > Terrestrial > Soil > Wetlands > Peat | place: Sweden: Norrbotten County, Stordalen...
CATCCAGCCTGGCGCGATGCACTGGGCACACCGCTACATCGGCAATCCGCTGCTGACGGGTGTTCTCAACCTCTTCTACCGAACCGGGGTCAACGACGCCCACTGCGGTATGCGCGCACTGCGCAAAGATGCGCTGGGCAAGCTCGATCTGCGCACGACCGGCATGGAGTTCGCCTCGGAGATGGTGATCCGCGCCGCAAAGGCAGAGCTCGCGATAGCACAGGTCGAGATCGCCTATCACCCGCGGGGTGGGGCGTCAAAGCTGTCGCGATTCCGCGACGGCTGGCGTCACCTGCGTTTTCTGCTGGTGCACAGCCCGACATACCTCTTCATCCTTCCCGGCACGCTGCTCGCCGGGCTGGGAGCGGTCGCGACGATCACGGTTCTTGGCCACATCAGCCTGCTGGGACGGGGCTGGGACCTTCACGCCCTGATCGGCGGCGAGCTGTTGACGATCATTGGCGTTCAGGTGCTCGCGCTTGGACTGTGCGCGCACGCCTACGGCACATATTTCATGGGCGAGAAGGACGCATGGTTTGACGCTATGCGGGCACGGTTCAGGCTTGAGCACGGTCTCGCCATCGGTGGCCTGATCGCGTTCGGCGGTGTCGTCCTCGGGGCGATCATCATGTACCGCTGGATCCAGCACGGGTTCGGCTCGCTCTCGGAGGAGAACCTCGCGATCGTCGCCTCCGAGCTCTTGATCGTCGGACTGCAGGTCTTCTTCTCGTCCTTCCTGCTGAGCATTCTCGGCCTTCGTTCGGTCGCGCGCGACAGGTCGTAAAGACGCCGCTTCGCGCGGCGCTAGCCGGCCCGCTCGGGCGAGGGGTCGTGAGGGACGGGTAGTGTCCGCAACGCGCCGATCGGATCGCGGCGCAAGACGAGGCTAGGCAGGAGGCGCTCCGCAGTGTTCGAGCCGAGCTTTGAACAGAACTTCATGGCTTTGCTCGGGATCCCGCTCGCGGTGTGGATCACCGCGCTCGGGACGGGCTTGGCGATTGAGCGCGTCACACGGGCGGAGCTGGCCAACGCGCTGCTGGTGCCGCTCGGGCTTACCGGCAGTATCTGCCTCGTCTACCCGCTGTATGCGCTGCACCTGTCGGACGTCCTACCGGTCGTGCTCCTGGTTCTCGTCACCGCGAGCGGGCTGATCTGGGCGCGCGGCGGCGTGCGCAGTCGCCTGAATCCGGGCCTTCCCGGTCTCGCCGGCCTCGCCGTCTACGTGCTCTTCATGCTGCCCGTGATCGTCGAAGGACACTGGCTCTGGCTCGGCTACAACTTCGACAACGACACCTCGGTCCAGTTCCTCATCACCGCTGCGCTCAAGGCGCACGGTACGCAGATGCTGTCAAGTGTGGCCACCGGCGGGCGGGCGGTCGACGTCTACTTCGCGACCGGCTACCCGATCGGCGCGCATGCCCTGCTCGCGACGCTTAGCGGCTTGCTCCACAGCGATCCGGCGGTCGTCTACCAGGGCTTCCTCAGCTCGCTCGCGGCGATCATCGGGTTGACGGTCGCCGCCGCGTCAGTGCGCGCGATCGGCGCGCGCCGAGCCGCGATGCTCGGCTTGGCGGCGGCTGCCGCGAACCTGTTCTTCCAGTACGCCTACCAGGGCACGATCAAGGAGATCGCGACCGCCACGGCGACGATCGCCGCGTTCGCCATCGCGACGGAGGCGATCCGCGCGCGCCGCGCGTATTCGGGCGTCGCCGTCGCCGCGGCACCGCTCGCCGCGATCCTATGCACTTACGGCGTTGCAGGTGCCCCCTACGTGCTCGCTGCGATCGGCGCCGTCGTCGTGCAGCTGGTGGTCGTCGAGCGCCGCCTTCCCCGGCCGTCCTGGCTGGCGCCGGGGCTGCTCGGTGGGGCGCTGATCATCGCCCTCTCGATCCCGGCCGTCGTCGAGTTCAAGACGCTCTTCAACGTCGCGAAAGCCGTCGTCGGTAGCGTCGGCAGCGCCGGCAGCGCCGGCGGCGCCGTGAGCACCCTGGGGACGCTGGAGCGAGCCTTGCCGCTGAGCCAGATCAGCGGCGTCTGGCTCGACGGCGACTTCCGCATACCGGTCGTCGCCGAGCCGGCCGCAACTCTCACCGCGCTCGCGAGTGCCTTGATCCTGCTGCTGCTGATCCCCGGCGTCCTCTCGAGCCTGCGCCGGCGCGAGGCGGCCCCGTTCCTGGCCGTCGTCACGACTGGTCTCGTGCTCTTGATCGTCGATCCGCGCGTCACGCCCTACGCCGCCGGCAAGCTCTTCGCGATGGCGAGCCCGGTCGTGGTGTGGGTCGCTGGAATCGGCCTCTTCGCGCTGACATGGCGAAAGCTGCGGTGGCCGACGATCGCGGTGGGTCTGGCGCTGACGCTCGCGATCCTCGCCTCGGACATGCTCGCCTACCACGAGGACCAGATCTCCCCGACCAACAGGATGCTCGCGATGGAGGCGGTCGGCGACTATTTTGCGGGCCGCGGCCCGGTGCTGTTCAACGAGTCGGACGAGTTCATCAGGTACTTCGCGCGCGCGGCCGAGGTCAACCCGGCATTTGACTCGCTCAGCCTGCGTCAAGCGATCCTGATCAATCCCACGAACAAGTTCAACGCGTACTTCGATCTCGATCAGGAGACGCTCCCCTACGTCGAGAGCTGGCCGGTGATCGTGACGCGCCGCTCGCCGGTCGCGAGCCGGCCACCGGCCAACTACAAGCTCGCCTACACGAGCGAGTTCTACGACGGCTGGGAACGGCAGGCGACGCCAAAGGTTCTCGCCCAACTGCCGCTCCAGAGCGAATGGTCGGCGACCGCGATCCCCACCTGCACGGCGATCGGATCACTCATCAACGGCGCACCACGCGGCAGCGAGCTCGTGCAGGCGCTGATTCCGCCTTCGACCGGCTTCCCTATCCTGTACGCCAAGGAGCGCCCGGGCAGCTGGGGATATCAGTCCAATCCACCGTACACGGTCACGCCGTACGGGCCCGGATTCATCGAACAGGCGGTGGATGTGCCTGTGGCGGGCACCTACCAGGCGTGGGTGCAGGGAAGCTTTCCGCGCCCGGTGAACGTCCTCGTGGACGGCCGCACGGTCGGCACGGTGGACGGCATGGACTCGATTGGCCAGTGGGCGCAGGCGGCGACCATCCACATGACCGCGGGCCGGCACGAGCTCGCCATCCATCGTGGCGGCGGCCGCGTCTTCCCGGGCGACGGCTCGCCGAACAGCTGGATCGGATACGCGACGCTACGCGAGGTCGGTCCCGAGGTGCTCCACACCGTGCCGCTCGCGCAGTGGCGCTCGCTCTGCGGCCAGGCTGCGGACTGGATCGAGCTCGTGCGCCCGTGAGCGCGACCCCCAACTCATCGCAAAAAAAGATCCCTAGACTGGGGTTGCGGCGCTACCCGGCCGGCGCGGGCGCGTTGCTGGGCACGATGGCACGGCGCAAACTAGTGAGCACGGTCGAGGAAACCACCAACTTCGCTGCCAGGCCCCTCGGTCGTCGGCTCAGGGCTCCTGGCCGTCAGCCTGCGAGTCTTCTTCCCGTCGTTCCTTGGTTTGGGTCGCGCTCATCCCGGCGCGCCGCGATAGCTTCTTGCGTCTAGCTGCGTGCTGTCGGCTTGAGCACGATGCTGCGGCGGCTGCCCATCAGCGAGCGGCGCATGCTGAGCTCGTCGGCCGATGAGCCGCCCCACCGTCACGGTAGCGATCCCGGTGCTCAATGGCGGCGAGCTGCTGATCGGCACGCTCGCGGCGATTCGCGCCCAACGGGTTGACGCCGATGTGGAGGTCCTGGTGTCGGACTCGGGCTCGACTGATGGCTCAGCGAAGCGCGCCCGTGAGTATGACGCCCGCGTGATCGAGATCGACCGCTCCGCCTTCAGTCACGGCGCGACGCGCAACCTGCTGCTGGCGGAGGCGCAAGGAAGCCATGTCGCACTGCTTACGCAGGACGCCGCGCCGGCTGACGAAAATTGGCTTGCGCAAATGCTCGGCGGGTTCGAGCAGGCAGCCGACGTCGCGCTCGTCTACGGCCCCTACCGGGCACGCCCCGGGGCCTCGCCGGCCGTGCGCCGCGAGCTCGACCGCTGGTTCGGCTCGCTCGCCGCCGGCGTCGAGCGGCTCGGCCCGGATGAGCGTGACCTGTCGCCGGTCGATCTGATGGGCCGGCGCGGCTTCTTCAGCGATGCGAATTCGTGCATCGCGCGCTCAGCGTGGGAGCGCGTGCCGTTTCGCGACATCGCCTACGCCGAGGATCGTGCTCTAGCGCTCGACATGCTGCGCGCCGGCTACGCAAAGGTCTATGAACCTCGTGCCGCCGTGTTGCACTCGCACGATTACCGCGCCGGACAGCGGTTCCGTCGAGCGTTCGACGAATCGCGCGGCGTGCGCGAAGTGTACGGCTGGCGTGAACCGGCGACGCCGCGCTATCTCGTCTCCCAGGTCCGCGGAGAGCTGGGTGCACTGAGACGTGAGGGCGCCGGCCTTGTAACGGTCGCGCTCGCCGCTCGTGACCAGCTGATCCGCCTCGCCGGAGCGGTGCTCGGCGCTCGGTCGGACTGGCTGCCGATCGCCGTCGAGCGGCGCTGCTCGCTCGAGGGCACTGCCGCGAGCCGCCGACCACGCGATCGGGCGGCCCGCTCATGACCGAGGACCCCAAGGACGACGCTGGCACCCGAGCGCTCGACGGCGGCGCGAGCGGCCCGCTCGCGAACATTTGGCGGCGGGTTGTTCTGACCTGGAAGTACCACGGCCCGTGGAGCCTCGCGTTCCGCATGCTGACGTTTCCGTTGCGCGCGACGCCCCTGCGTAGCCGGCTCAGGGTCGATCGTCTTGGCGATGAGATCCTGATTCGTGCGCGCCGTTGGTACCGACGCAATGGCAGGCCGGTTACCGTGGTGATCCCGAGTTATCGCGACCTGGAGTGCGTGCGTGCTCTGGTGCGCTCGATTCGACGCACTACGCCTCGCAGCCGGGTGCGAATCATCGTGAGCGATGATTGCAGTGGCCCGACGCATGTCGCCGCGCTCCATCGCATTCGCGGGATCGAAGTGATCGAAAGCGATCGCAATAGCGGATTCGCCGCGAATGTGAACCGCGGTCTGCGCGCCGCCGATCCGGAGCTCGACGTCATCGTCCTCAACTCGGACATGCTCGTGAGGCGGGGCTGGCTGGCGGTGCTCCAGTACTGCTCGCTCGAGGCTGATTATGTCGGCATTGTCGGCGCAAGGCTGCTGTATCCCGACGGGCGCATCCAGTTCGCCGGGACGGTGCGCAACCTCGACGCCCCGCAGTGGTTCGACCATCGCTACCGATTCAAGCCGGCGGCCTTTGGCCCGGCCTCGGTTCCCCAGCCTGTGCTGGCGGTGACCGGGGCCTGTATGTACATCCGCCGCGCGCTGCTCGACGAGATCGGCGAACTCGACGAGAGCTATTCGATGGCTTATGAGGATGTCGACTACTGCCTGCGCTGCTGGCAGTCGGGGCGGCGCGTCCAGTACGCGCCGTCGGCCGTCATCGAGCATCGCGAATCGGTGTCGCGTGGCAGCGAGGTCGGCGATCGCGAGCGGGATTCCCAGCACTACTTCTGGCGGCGCTGGGGCGAATTTTTCGACGCGCGGAGCGTGCGGACCAGCGATGCGGGGCTGCGCATCGTCTACGTAACCGAGGACACGGGGATCGGTGGCGGGCACCGCGACGTCTTCGAGCACCTGAACCGTCTCGCTGACCGCGGCCACGACGCGACGCTCTTTACCCTCGGAGCCGCACCGGAGTGGTTCGATCTGCGTGTGCCCGTGCGCACGTTTGAGGACTACGAGGCGCTGGTCGACGCGCTCGCGCCACTTAATGCGATCAAGGTCGCGACCTGGTGGAACACGGCGGCGCCCGTGTGGCTTGCGAGCGTGGTTCGTGGGATCCCGGTCTACTTCGTGCAAGACATCGAAACGAGCTACTACGCCGACAACGAGCGTGCACGATTCGCAGTGCTTGCGTCCTATCGCCATGAGTTTCGCTACATGACGATCTCGGGTTGGAACCGCGATCGGCTACGCGAGCTCGGCCTCGACGCGAAGGTGATCCCGCCGGGTATCGATCTCGAGAACTTCCACCCGCGCGAAGCCGTGCAGCGCCGTGAGGACATGGTCCTTGCGCTGGGCCGGACAAACCCGCTGAAAAACTTCCCACTCACGCTCGCCGCCTGGCACGGTCTGCCGGCGCCGCGGCCTGAGCTGTGCTTGTTCGGGATCGAGCCCGAGCTGGCAAGCGAGCCCGGGATCGTCTACGAGCGGGCGCCTTCAGATGCGCGCGTGAACGAGCTGATGTGTGCGGCGACGGTGTTCGTTCAGACGTCCACACACGAGGGTTTCTGTCTCCCCGCGCTCGAAGCGATGGCCTGTGGAGCGGCGGTGGTCTGTACCGACGCGCACGGCAATCGCGATTTCTGCGTCGATGGCGTCAATTGCCTGATGCCAAGTGGTCGCGTCGACGACGTCCGCGCCGCAATCGCGCGTTTGCTCGCCGACCCGGCACTCCGCGGCCAACTCGCGACGTCCGGGATTGCCACGGCCGCCGAATACGCCTGGGAGCTCCGCATCGACGTTCTCGAGCGCTTCCTCGAGGAGACCGCAGCCCATCGGCCGAGCCTGGACAGCGCCGCCGTCCCCGAGATTCGTAAGCAAGCTAGGTGAGGGCCGTTGCGATCGCGGCGTCTTCTTGGCTGCGCTGCGCCCCACGTCCCGTTTGCGGTCAGTGCACCTCATCGAGGTCTGGTCCGGCCGCGAGGTGCTGGGTCATGTAGCTGCGGTTCAAGCTGGCGAAGTGCAGGTCGAAGACCTCGCCTGGGGTAGTGGCAGGAAGCGGAAGCGGTGCCGGGTTGCGGGTCAGCCTGCGCAGGAGCCGTGCCTGACCGATGAAAAGACGCTTTAGCCACGGTCGGCTTGCTACGGCGAGCAGCGCGCGCTGTGCCTCAGCGTCGAGCAGGCCGTTGGGCCGGACGAGGAGTTGACCGTCTCTGCTGATCCCATTCCAAAGCTCGTCGTACTTGCGGTGGATGTCCGCGCGGTCAAGCTCACTGTCGAGCAGTTCATTTGCGACGCGGCGAGCCTCGCGGGGCGGTGCAGCCATCGCATGCTCATATGTTTCGATGAGCCGCTCGGCCGCCGTCTGCCAGCTCAGGCGCTGCGCACGCTCACGGATCAGGTCGACGTGCGCTTCGACCGCATCAGGATCTTCGAGAAGCTTCATCACGCGCGTAGCGCTCTCCGCGGGGTCCCATGGAACGATCGTCGCGACGCCTGCGGGCTGCAGTTCGGCGAGCGCGGTCGTGCTCGCAAAGATGCATGGGCGCCCATAGGCGGCCGCCTCAAACGGCATCAAGCCTAGGCCCTCTCGCGTGCTCGGATGACACACGGCCACCGAGTTCTCGATCATCCAGGCCTTCTCTGGCTCCGAGACCCAGGGAAGGGACAGCACCGCATCGGCCAGGTCGGGATTAGATGCCATGAATCGCGCCTCCTCACCCGCCGATGAGCCGTGGTTGGCGCGAGGCCCGGCAAACACGATCGCGCCCGGCCAGTCGTGCTCCCGACGCATCGCGGCGAGCAACTCCAGCGCGAAGATCCGGTTCTTGTGGTGAAGGTCGGTGCCGATCGACACCATGAACGGCTTGCCGGCAAGCCGTTCGATGCTCGCGGGACGGGCGCGCTGGCTCCCGGCGGAGTAAGAGTATGTGACGCCCGGATGGACGACGACGGTCTGCGCCGGTTCCACGAGTTGCTCGTGCAGAGCGTCATCCGCCGCGTCACGAGACAGAAACGCGACACGGTCCGCGAGCGCGAGCGCGAGCCGCGTCACCAGGCGATAGTGCTGCCAATGCGCGAACGATGGGAAGTAGCTCGCGTTGTCGTAGGCGATCAGATCGAGGTGAGTGATGACGAGGCGATGGCCGAGGCTGCGCAATAAGCCGAGGTCGGCCGAGCTCGAAACCTGGAACGGTCGGTGAACGACGTCGGTCGGCTTGAGGTCCGCGGTTCCATGTTCGACGAGCGTGATGTCCATCTCGTTGAGACCGTCGCGGGCGAAGTCGGCAAGGTCGTGGGGGACGATGACCCTCAGCGTGAGCGAATCGAGCGCGGCGAGCGCGCGAATTGTTTCGAGCACGATCACGTGCGTGCCGGTCGGTGAGGCGACGAGACTGCGTCCGTCGATTGTCAGCGACATGCCGTTCAGGGCGCGCCGCGCCCGCGCGAGCGCGGCGGGCAGCGGACGGTCCGTTTCCAGCTCCGAGTCGTCGAGCGTTGGCGAGAAGAACGGGTATCGCGTCGCGATGATCGGATCCGTGGTCGCCTCGCGCGCACGGGGCAGCTCGTCTGCGGCGAGCGCACCCGACGAGTGCTGGGACACGAACACGTCGTCGGCTGCAACGTGCACGAGGCCGCATGCCACGCAGCGCTGCGAGAAGTCCACGACCGCCGACTCGATCGAGGCAAGCGATGGATCGAAGCCGCCGACGAGATCGAGCGCGTCCCGTCGCAGGTACGCCGCGCGTCCAACTGCCGTGGGGATGCGGGGGTGGTGGTACAGCGCGTGCGCCGCCACAGCTGCGCTCGCATCGTCGATCGTCAGGGCTCTGAAATGGCTCGGTACGTTCCGCTCAGGCACGGAAAGGATGCCGGCGTCGTTGCTGAGCGCGCTCGAGCTCGCGGTGTGGGAGTCGGCGTAGGCCGCGCGACGCAGTCCCTCGAGCCAGCCTGCGCCAACCATGCAGTCGTCGCGTAGGAGCACGACATCGGCGGGCGCGGCGGCAGCAATCGCGGCTGCGAGATTTGTCGACGGCCCGAGCTGTTCGGGAGGCATGTGAATAACCGTGCGATCGCCAGCGACTTCCCGCAGGATCGCCGCCGTTGCCGGATCGGCGCTCGCGAGCTCGGCCACGAGAATCGGGATCTCCGGCGCGGTGTGCGCGACGACGCTCGTCAGGCACAGTGCCAAGACCGCCGGTGAACTCTCGGCCGCGATGCACACGACACTGTCACCGCGCGGAGACCCAGCTGACTCTCCGGCGTGTATTGCGCGCGAATCCGACCAGGGTCCCCGGGCGACCGTCGCACGGGCGACGTCGCTTTCGTCACCGTCGTGATTCATTGGCCTAGCATCGCGGATCTCGGCGGCGTCTGTCGGTCCACGAGCGTCGAGCGACCATCGCTGTCGGTAGCCTACGCCTGTGCTTGAGTATCGAGGCGGTGGCCGGCCCGCGATACGCGTCGACGGTGTCTCGAAGGCGTTTCGCATACCTGAGGAGCAGATGCACACGCTCAAGGAACGGGCGCTGCACCCGCTGCGCCGGACCGGCCATCACACGTTTCGTGCCCTCGAGAATGTCTCCTTCGAGGTTCGGCAGGGTGAGTTCTTCGGCATCGTTGGACGTAATGGGAGCGGCAAGAGCACGCTGCTCAAGTGCCTCGCCGGGATCTATTCCGCCGATCGCGGCCGGATCTGGATTCAGGGGAGGATGTCGCCGTTCATCGAGTTGGGCGTCGGCTTCAACCCCGACCTCGCCGCACGCGACAACGTCGTGCTCAACGGGATCATGCTCGGGCTCACGCCACGCGAGGCGCGCGCCCGCTATGAGCATGTCATCGAGTTTGCCGAGCTCGAGGAGTTCCAGGAGCTCAAGCTCAAGAACTACTCGTCGGGCATGCATGTGCGGCTCGCGTTCTCGGTCGCGATCCAGGTCGACGCCGATGTCCTATTGATCGACGAGGTGCTCGCCGTCGGGGACGCGTCCTTCCAGCAGAAGTGCTTCGACGTGTTCAACCGGCTTCGTGATCAGGGCACGACGATCGTGCTCGTGACGCATGACATGGGCGCCGTCAACAACTTCTGCCACCGAGCGCTGCTGCTCGAGCGCGGCGAGATGGTGGCCGAGGGCGATCCGGAGGACGTCGCCAACCACTATCTCGAGCTGAACTTCAACCGCGACGCGCCTGAGCACGTTGCGGGCGCTGAGCGCGTGGGCAATGGCGCCGCGCGCATTGTCGATCAGTGGTGCGAAGCCGGGGATGGAACCCAGTCACCGATGTACTTGCAGGGTCAGCAGCTGCGCTTCTGCGCTCGCGTCGAGTTCGTCGAGGAAGCCGTCGATCCGGGCCTCACCGTCGTATTCGAGAACGAGAACGACGTCCACGTGCTGGTCGCGACGACCGCCGCCGAGCACGAGCGCCCGGGCCGCTTTGCGCCGGGTGAAGAGGCGGTGTTCTCGGTCGAGTTCACGAACGTGCTAGCACCCGGACGCTACTTTCCGATCACCACGATTTCACGACTCGGACGAGGTCTCGAGATTCTCGACCGCTCCGCTCGCGAGACCTCAATCGTCGTGCAGGGATCCGCGGCGCGCGGCGGCGTCATTGACGTCCCGATTCGGGCGGCGGTCGAGCGCTCGCCAAGCTCTGCGCGCCGACAGGTGGAGGTTGGGTGAGCACCTTCGACTACGCCGACCTCGGCGAGCCGATCCGCGGACCGAGCGCGCTCTCGGGCGACTGGCGCCGCTTCTGGCACCTCACCTTCACGATCGCCCGCACCGAGTTCAAGCTGCGCTTCTATGGCTCGGCGCTCGGATACGTGTGGCAGCTGATGCGGCCATTGATGATGTTCGGCGTGCTCGATCTCGTGTATTCGCTGGGCAAGCTCGGGAGCATCCCCCACTACCCGGCGATGCTGCTGAGCGGCGTCGTCATGTACACGTTCTTCATGGAGGCGACTGCGGGTGCCGTGCGCTGCGTCGTCGACCGCGAGAACTTCGTTCGCAAGATCCAGTTTCCACGCCTCGCGATCCCGCTCGCCGTCGTGCTAACGGCGTGTTTCAACCTTGTAGTCAACTTCTTTGCGGTCGCGGTGTTTACGTTCCTCGACGGTGTGCGGCCTCGCGTGCAGTGGCTTGAGATACCTCTGATCCTCTGCGTGCTCTTGGTGCTTGCGGTCGGCGTCGCGCTGCTGCTCTCGGCGCTCTTCGTGCGCTTCCGCGACGTCCAGCCGATCTGGGATGTAATCGGTCAGGTGCTGTTCTACGCCTCACTGATCTTGATCCCGCTCGAGAAGATCCAGGCGCACACGGGACGGCTTCTTGGTGTCTCGCTGACACATCTCTGGTTGCTGAATCCGCTGGCTGACCTGATGCAGCAGTATCGACACGCGCTGCTCGGGCCGGTGCCGAGATTCTTCAATGGCAAGCCGGTCACGCCGTGGCCCGATCACGGCGGTGTTTCGGCGGCGGCGGCAATCGGCGGCTACGCCGACCTTGCGATACCTGTTGGCTTAGTGATCGCACTGCTGGCGCTCGGGTTCTGGGTCTTCAACCGCTCGGCGCCACACATCGCCGAGAATCTGTGAGCCGCTGTTCGCTGCCGCTCGACCTTCGCGCCTCCGGAGACTGACATGGATGCCTGCACGATCATCGCGTGCAACTACCTCGCGCCGGCTCGCGTGCTCGCGCGCTCGTTCCGCCGCCATCACCCGGACGGGCGCTTCTGGACGCTGGTGATCGACGACGTGGACTGCTCGATCGACGCCGAAGCCGAACCGTTCGAGCTGTTGCGCCCAGCGGACATCGACTGCGAGGAGTTCGATGCCATGGCGGCACGCTATTCGGTCCTCGAGCTCGCCACGGCAGTGAAGCCGTGGCTCCTACGTCACTTGATGGCACGGGTCGGTGGACCGATCACCTACCTGGACCCCGATATCGAGGTCTTCGCTTCGCTCACGCACCTCGATGACCTTGCGGCCGAGCACGGCGTCGTGCTCATCCCCCACAACCGCCAGCCGCTTCCCGATGATGATCGCCGACCGTCCCAGCTCGACATCGTCGTTGCGGGCGCCTACAACCTCGGATACATCTCGCTTGCGCCGCTACCGGAGGTGGCGGCGCTGTTCGACTGGTGGTCACAGCTCCTGATTCGTGGCTGCCGCTTCGATACGCCACGCGGCTACTTCGTCGACCAGCGCTGGTTCGATGTCGTGCCGGGCTTCCTTGATGACTACGCGATCGTGCGCGACGCCGAGTACAACGTCGCCTACTGGAATCTTCACGACCGCGAGCTCACTCGCGACGGCGGGCGCTACCTCGTCGATGGTCGCCCGCTCGGCTTCTTTCACTACAGCGGCTTTGAGCCCGCCCTTCCGCACGAGCTCAGCCGCTTTCAGAACCGGGTGCGGGTGGGGCGGGGAAGCACGCTCGAGCGGCTCCTCGACAGCTACGCTCGCTCGATCGAGGCCGAAGGCCACGCGCAGTTGCGCAAACTGCGCTACCGATTCGCCGCGCTGCCCGACGGCACGCCACTCGATCCGGTGGTGCGCTTGATGTGGAACGACTACGAAGACGAGCATGGCGGCACAGCTCCATCGCCGTTCACCCTGGGGGGAGGTGCGACGTTTGCCCGCTGGCTCGCGGAGCAGGCCCCCGGCGGTCCGCCCGGTGTTCACCGCGTGCTCGCGCGTGTCTGGGGCACCAACCGAGATCTCCAGGCGCTCTATCCCGATCCCGGTGGCATCGACAAAACGAGGCTGCTGCGCTGGGCAGCGACGTACGGACCAAAGCTCGTGCCGGCGCTGGGCGTGCTTCCGCCCCCGGACGGTGCGGCGAGGCCCGCGGCAGGCGCAACGCTGTCGCCCCCTTCCGCGCCGCTGCGTTCCTCGGTCCTTCCGTGGGGCGTCAACGTCGTCGGCTACTTCAACACTGAGAGTGGCGTTGGCGAGCACGCTCGACAGGTCGTGGCCGCGCTCGACGCAAGCGACGTCCCAGTGCTGCCACTGCACGGGGAGACGGTCCCGGTTAGCCGCCAAGGCCACCCCTACGCCCAGCTCCCGGTCCGCGAGGCGGCCTTCTCAGTGAATCTTGTGTGCGTTAACGCCGACATGCTCCTCGGGTTTCGAGCGCAGGTCGGAGAGGCATTCTTCGCTGATCGCTACACGATCGGGTTGTGGGCTTGGGAAGTCGAGCACTTCCCTGAGCGCTGGCACAGCTCATTTTCGATGGTCGATGAGGTGTGGGCGGTGAGCGCTCATGCCGCCGCCGCACTCGACGCGGTGGCCAGCGTCCCGGTGCTCCCGATCGGTTATCCGGTCGAGGTCGGCCCGTTTCCACCGCGGTCACGGACGCAGCTTGGCGTGCCGCCCGACGGCTTCCTGTTCCTGTTCGCGTTCGACTACCTCAGCGTTTTCGCCCGAAAGAACCCGCTCGCCGTGCTCGATGCGTTCGTCAACGAGTTCAAACCTGGCGAAGACGCTGTACTCGTCCTGAAGTGCATCAACGCCGAGCACGACGCCAAACACCACGGGGAGCTACTCGCTGCGGTTGCTGCGCACCCCAACGTGCATGTGATCGATCGCTACCTGGACCCGGCCGAAAAAGACGCGCTCACGGCGAGCTGCGACTGCTACGTATCGCTACACCGCGCCGAAGGCTTTGGACTGACGATGGCCGAAGCGATGTTCCTCGGCAAGCCAGTGATCGCCACCGGCTACTCAGGCAACCTCGACTTCATGACCCCGGAGAACAGCCTGCTCGTCGACTATCGCCTCACTCCGATTGGTACCGGCGCCGATCCCTATCCCCCCGAGGCGCGATGGGCAGAGCCAGACATCACCCAGGCGTCCGCCTACATGCGTCTCGTCTTCGAGGACCGCGCGCTCGCCAGCGACCTGGGCGCACGCGCTGCCGCCGGAATTCGCAGCACCCACTCGGCGGCGGCCGTCGGGCGTGTCATGCGGGACCGGCTCGATCGTCTGCGAGAGGACCCGGAGCGTCACCCAGTCCCACCCGGGGGAGCCCAGGATGAGATCCCGCTTGCGCCCGTACCGGGCGTCGGGGCGTGGCGCGATCCGGCTGAGGCAGCGGCCAAGCGTCGAAGTCTGCGCCAGGCTGTGCGTGATGGCCTGGTGAGACTGACGGCGCCCCTCGTCGCCTATCGCGAACGGCATGTCAACCCCGAGGTGCTGCGAGCGCTCGCCGACGCGCGGACCGAGGCAGAGCGCGAGCGAATACACACCGCCGTGGCGCACGCGCGCATGCTTGCTGCGCTGCGCCGTGTCGAACGCCAGGGCACCGCGGCCGAGGTGGGCGATCCTCAGTCGCCGGCGATCGGCGATTCCGGCATCGGGGTTGCGCAGACGGTCAGGCTAGGCGGAGCAGACCTCGCGAGCAACGGCCCGGGCAGCTGACCGGCGACATGACCTCGTCGCGTGAGGGTGCGATTAGCGTTGTCATATCGACGTTTGAGCGTCCCGACGCATGCGAGCGAGCTCTGCGGTCCGTGTTGGACCAGGACCACCGGCCGCTTGAGGTGCTGGTCTGCGACAACGGCTCATCCGACGACACGGCGGCCCGGTTCCTCGAGTGGCAGGATCGTCGTGGTGACGTGCGCTACCTGCGCACAACGACTAACAGTGGAACTCCGGCGACGACGCGGAACCTCGGGATCGAGCATGCCCGCGGAGACTGGATCGCGTTTCTCGATGACGATGACACCTGGCTGCCCGGAAAGCTTGCGCGCCAGCAGACGATCATTACGAGCGGCGTCGCGGACGTTATCGCGACCAATGCACTGTGCAGCGATGGTGACGTGTACTTCGCGGGCGCATCGCCGCTGCAGACTCCCACGCGTAACGACCTCCTGAAGCGGAACCCAATTATCACCTCGTCGGCCGTGGTCCGGCGGTCCTTAGCCGGATTCCCAACCGCCGTCTGGATGAGCGGGATCGAGGACTACGCCGCGTGGCTCGCGTTGGCGGACCGTGGAGCGCGCTTCGCCGTGCTCGGTGAGCCGCTGGTGCTCTACAACGATGCGGGGTCTGAGCGGTTGAGCGCCGCGCGAGCGTCCCGCCAGATGGCCATGGCCCGACTCGCATGGCAGCGGGCGATGCGACGGCCGCTTGAGTCCAGCGGATTCGCCTCGGCGCTCCGGAGCACCGCCGGTGTCGCGCACGTAGCGCTGGGCGATTGGCTCGCAGCTGTGCGGCAGCGCGATCAGTGAGGCGTCAGGCGCGGGGGTCCCGTTGAGCCGTCGAGATCAGCTCGTCCTGTACCAATCTATATAGCGCCCGCAGCTACGACTCAGCGGCAGCATCGTGCGGGTGTCTGGCAGGCGCACGGCAGCAAAGCTGCTGATCGAGGCGATGTCCTGCGGCGAGGTGAAGCGAGATGGGTGCTGCTCGTAGAGCGAAACCAACACCGGCCGCTTCACCCCTCGCCCGGCGATGTTGGCTATGTTGAAGTAAGGGCCAGGGCGCCCGAGGTAGGCCGGGAG
>Ga0224544_1000040_pt1 | contig 15229 bp, 14 predicted proteins | sample 714P11014metaG_FD_179904 | JGI IMG/M metagenome (GOLD analysis project Ga0224544, IMG submission 179904) | Peat soil microbial communities from Stordalen Mire, Sweden - 717 P1 10-14 | ecosystem: Environmental > Terrestrial > Soil > Wetlands > Peat | place: Sweden: Norrbotten County, Stordalen...
TCCGCAGGATGCGGATACAAAGGAAAATCTCGTTCAGGTCGCCGATGAGCGGCTTTACGCCCTCAAGCATTCGGGGCAAACGACACGCGTGACTTCCGTTGAACCTCCTGCCGCGCCGCCTGCGCACTTTGTGGCGCCGGCGCCTTCGCCTTCTGCGCTGCCGCGCGAAGTTCCGCCGTCGCGCCGCGAATCGCCCGCTCCTCCGGCATACGCTCCTCCAGCCGGCATTGGCGTACCGTTCATTCCCGCACCCGCAAAGCCCAAACCGACGGAGATGCACCCGCGCAAATGGGAGCGCGTTTCCCTCTCGGGAACCAAGGCGCATGCCGTCCTGGATACGCCGAGCAAAACGGCTGCGGTCCTTGACTTGAGTTACGGTGGCGTCGCGTTGATGTTTGATTCAAACGAGGAACTTCCGAACGAGTTCTCGGCCGTTCTTCACGTTCCGATTCTGCCGCCTCTTCGCGTCAGCCTGCGCAAGGCCTACACGCTGCCCGCTGAAGGTGGTCACGTTCGGATGGGCTGTTCGTTCGTATCTTGATGTTCGGCACACTGTCCGCGTCTTTATTCTGTCGGCAGAGATGACGCGAAAGGCCGGAGCACGCATGGCTATCCGCAGAGACGAATCTAAAGCCGGAAATTCCTGGCCGATGCTCTTTCTAGCAAGTTTCCTGGCTCTTTATTTTGAACTCGTCATCATCCGTTACCTCTCATCCGAAATACGCATATTTGCTTACCTCAAGAACCTCTCGCTGATCGCGTGTTTCTTCGGTATCGGGCTGGGCATGATGATTGGAAAGCCGCCCGCAAAGCTGAAGCGATTCTTCCCGCTGATTGCCGCGGCCATCTTTCTTCTCATCGCTTTTGCGTCGCCGCTAAAGTTGACGCACGTCGCGCTCCCCACGTTCGACTACGCTGTCTTCGGAGGCGTGCCGGACCCGCAGAAGGGCCGCTGGCTCGCTGTCCTGCAATTCATCACCGCCGTCGAGTATCTCTTGCTCATACCCGGCATGATGTATCTCATCGTGGGATTCTTCACGGTGCTTGGCGGAATCGTCGGCCAACTTCTCTCATGTGAGCGCCCTCTGAGGGGATATGGAATCAATCTCGCGGGCAGCCTTGCCGGCATTCTGGTATTCACTTTGGTTTCATTTCTGGGTTTGCCGCCGGCGATCTGGTTGCTGATAGGCTTTCTCGCATCGCTTCCTTTTTTCATTCGGGATCGAGTGGCCCTTGCCGCGTTTGCGTTGATCGTCGGCATCGCTGCGGTAACGCAGTTCGGCGCGTACTGGTCGCCCTATTATCGAATTTCCGTATCCGAGGTTCCGCCTCCGGAAGGATGGCAACGCCCCGCAGCATACTTCGTTGACGTGAATCACGATTACCACCAGAAGATGCTCGATCTATCGAATGATTTCGTTTCGCGTTTCCCGAATGTCGAGCCGAATCATTCCGGATTGGCCACATACGAGCTTCCCTACAGGCTCTCGCCCAATCCCGGACGTGTATTAGTGATTGGAGCAGGGACGGGTAACGACGTTGCTGCTGCGCTCAGGCATGGGGCAACGCACGTGGACGCGGTGGAAATTGATCCCGTGATTTACGAACTTGGCAAAAAGTATCATCCCGAACATCCTTACGACTCACCGCGCGTGACTGTCTTCATTGATGATGCTCGGGCTTTCTTCAAGAAAACAAACCAAAGATACGACCTAATCATATTCGGGTACCTCGACTCTCATACGATGTTAACGAGCTTGTCGTCGATACGATTGGACAACTACGTTTACACGCTCGAAAGTTTTCGCGAGGCGCGGAAGCTGCTTTCGACCAACGGCACATTGGTAATCGGATTCAGCGCCCGGGGATCATTTCTCGGCGACCGGATCTACGCCACTCTGGCGAAAGCGTTTGATGCACCTCCGTTTGCCTACTTCACCGGCTACGACGAAACAGGCGTCGTCTACGTCGAAGGAAACGGAAACAGACCAGCCCTCATTTCCGATTTTCCGGAAATCAGTGAAGAATTCCGAGCGCATCAAAGCCAAATTTTGCTCGCCACGGACCACTGGCCGTTCCTATATCTCAAGTCACGAACCATACCCTTCTCCATCGTTGCCGTACTTTTGTTGTTCATCTACATCTCGGTCGGTTTGCTACGGAGAAGTGTTTTACTTCGCGGAATCAGGGCTCCGCAGGACTTGCACCTCTTCTTCCTAGGCGCGGGCTTCATGCTGTTGGAAACCAAGGGAGTCACGGAACTATCCCTTCTGTTTGGCTCCACGTGGGTCGTGAATGCCGTGGTCATCGCTTCCTTTTTATTGATGGGGCTGCTCGCTAACGCCCTGATTTCGTTTCAGGCGGTCTCGCGTATCTTGGCCTACATCATTCTGTTCGGCCTTCTCGTCGCCGACATGTTTCTGCCGTACACGATGCTGAGTGGACTGCCTGGCGTCGAAAAAACGGTCGCGGCCGGCATTCTCGTTGGCCTTCCGGTATTCTTCTCGGGATTGGTGTTCTCGCGGAGCTTCAAGGATTGTCCATATCCGGCGCATGGGCTAGGGGTCAATCTCCTTGGGGCCGTCGTCGGCGGCGTACTGGAAAACCTTGTCATGATCGGGGGCACGCCAATTCTGGGCGTGCTGGCAATTGCCCTGTACGGAGCATCCGCTGTCGCCCTTGGAGTTTCTTCGAGCGTGCCAGGATGGAGCCCAGCGAAGTTGCGGTCGGCAGAGTGCGAAACCGCTCGGCAATCCTCGCAACGTTAAGGAGCAGAGTCAGTTAGCCGATTGGTGACGCACGGGCCAATTTCGCGTATAATGGCAATTCGTCCTTGGGCCTAGCGACGCGGCTGCAGTTGCAGCGTTCGTGAAATAGCCGCGCAGACCGGCCTGGACGGATTGGAGTACTCCCCATGAAATCCGGAATTCATCCCGATTATCACGAAGTGACCGTGCACTGCGCCTGCGCTCACACGTTCAAGACTCGCTCGACGTTCAAGGGCGATCTAATCCGTGTGGAAATTTGCTCGAACTGCCATCCATTCTTCACCGGCAAGCAGAAGTTGATTGATACTGCTGGACGCGTCGAGCGGTTCAATAAGAAATACGAGAAGGCGATGAAGAAGTAAGAGTTGTCGTCTTTCAAGTGATCCCGCGTGCAGAACGGCGTCGAGGTGTGTAGCGCCGGACCGGGTTTCGTCCGCCACTCTCAAGTGCCGCACGAGAACCAGTGCGGCGCTACACGCTTGATGCTGACCTGAGTTGCGCGGCAGTGTAAAATGCCGGGCATCCATGGCGACACCCGTACCCGCACCGTCCAGCGCATTTCCAGAATCGCTCGTCGAAACCGCCGAGCCGCGTGTCACGCTGCGCAACGCATCCGCGCATCCTCTCGACTCCGCGATTGCCGCCGCAAGGACGTGCTATTCGTCGCGGCTGATCGGCGCCGAGGAGATCACTGAAAAGCAGCGCGTGAATATCGGCGCTGCGACGTTCTACGGCGGCCATCACACGGTTTACCAACACGCTCACTTCGAATTCGGCCTCGAAAATATCAGCCGGCAGTTCGTGTGGTCGTTTCTCCACGCGCATCCTTTCTACAACTCCGAGCAGCAGAGCCAGCGCTACGTGCGACTCGATCGCGCGCAGGCGTACGTTCCGCCTCGGGGGCCGCGCTTCGGTCCTGATGCGCGGGCCATCTATGAACGCGCCATCGCGCGCGCCTGGGATTACTATCGCGAGCTTTCCGCGCTGCTCGAGCCAGACGCGCGGGAAATTCTTGGCGACATATGGCACGTAAGCGATATGTCGCATCCGAAGCGCGTGAAGAAAGTTGCGCAGCAGTCGGAGAGGCGCGCGATTGAAGTGGCGCGCTACGTTCTTCCGGTCGCGGCGTTCACGACGATGGTGCACACGCTTTCGGGCATCGTTCTGCATCGTTTGTGGCGTATGCAGGCAGCTTCAGATACGCCGGCGGAGGCTCGCGAAGTTGTTGGTTCGATGGTGAGCGCGGTTCGAGGAATTGATCCTGAATTTTTCGATCGGTTCAACAACGAGCCTATGGAAGATCCGCCGGAATGGAAGCAGCCGCTGGCGGACGGCGAAGCGTTCGCGCGCGAATTTGATGCACGGCTCGGCGGGCGCACGTCGAAGCTTGTGGACTATACGCCGCGCACCATGCCGGTGATGGCTCACGCGTATCGCGCCGTTCTAGGCTTAACAGCGTCAGAGTGTCCAGACGCCGAAGCGATTGACCGGCTGCTCAATCCGGCCCGCAATCCCTATCGCCGCGAGACGCTGAACATTGGCGTGCACGCGCCGATCATGCGGGCGCTTCAGCATGCCAATTTTACGTTCGCCAAAAAGATCAGCCACACGGGCGACAGCCAGGATCAGCGGCATCGCATGGTGCCGGGCTCGCGCCCGCTGCTGACGCTTGCGGATACGCGCGCCCCGGATTTCGTCACGCCGATGTTAATTGCCGGGAATTCCCGCGCGCGTGAAATGTACGAAGAGGCCATGGCGGCGGCTTGGTCGGCGAAGAACGAGCTTCTCGATCGCGGCGTGCCATACGAATTCGCGCTTTACCTGTTGCCGAATGCCAAGGCGATTCGCCTCATTGAATCCGGCTCGCTCTTGCATCTCCTCCACAAGTGGACGATGCGCACGTGCTTCAATGCGCAGGAAGAGATTTACCAGGCTTCGATGGAGGAAGTCGCCGAGGTTCGTGAAGTTTTTCCGGAACTCGCGCAATATATCGGTCCGCCGTGCGTTTTGCGTGCTGGTATTTCTTCTCCGATTTGCACGGAAGGCTCGCATTTCTGCGGCGTGAAAGTCTGGGTGGATTTTCCAAACGTTCAGCGCCGGATTTGAGCCGGCGATGAGCGGACAATGACCCGCCGCGGCAGCCTCGCCTATTATCTCGCCGCCTGGATCTGCGGTTGTTTCTTCATGAGCGTCGCGATCTGCTTGAAGGATCCACTTGCACTCGTTGGCGCAAATATTGCGCTTGCGGCGCGATTTATTTATTTCTATTTTTTTGCGCTGATGTTGGGAGCTGCCCCGACTCTGCTTGGCGCACTGCTTCTGCGACGCGCGATGATTATCGTGGGCCGGACGCGAGCTGCCCTTTGGATGATAACGGGAGCGTTGATAACCGCGGGGTTGATCGTAATAGTGGGCGGGTGGGCGCGGAGTTCATTGGGGGCGCTACACTCGCGTGCATATCCAGCTGAGTTCGTGTTCGCGCTGACGGGCGGACTGGTTTTTGCTTCTGCGGAAGGGTGGTGGCTGGCGATTCCCGTTGGCGCCGCGACGGCTTTCATCCTCTATCGCATTGACCGCGCATTTGCACCGCAATCGCGGCCGAGCGATCAAGCCGCGATTGTGGCAGGCAGTCAGTCATAGCCGGCGGTACGGAAAACTGCGTGGCATCGGCCGCGTTCCGCTACACAGAAATTTGCGCTAGCGCTTGCGCGCCGCCCGATTCGATCAGCGCCAGTTGTCCGCACGCCGCCATCACGTCTTGACCGCGTGAATAGCGCACAAATGCGGGCACGTCCTTCTCCGTCAGCGTACGTCGGAATTCTTCAATGCGATCGGCATCCGGTGGCTGATACGGCAAGTTGCCGGGATTCCACGGAATCAGATTCACTTTCACGTGGATGTTGGCGAGCAATCGCGCCACGCGCCTCGCATCCTCCGGCGAATCGTTGAAGCCGCCGAGTAGGACGTACTCAATGGTAAGGTGCTCCCACGTTCGCAGCGGATATCGCCGGCAGGCGTCGAGCAGCGTCTCGAGCGGATATTTTCGGTTGATCGGCATGATCGTGTTTCGCTGTTCGTCGTTCGATGCATTCAGCGAAATGGCAAGCTTCGGCCGAATCGTCTCCTGCGCCAGACGCTCGATTCCCGGAATGATGCCGCTCGTCGAGAGCGTGACGTGCTTCGGCGAAATGGCCATGCCTTTCGGATCCATCAGAATTCGGAGCGCGGCCATCACGGCGTCGTAATTCAGCAGCGGCTCGCCCTGTCCCATCAGCACGATGTTTGTTCGTGGTTTGAGTGCGGCTCGATGATCTTCGAGCGCGACAAGCACCTGGCCCAACATCTCTCCCGCGGAAATATTGCGAATCAGTCCGAGCGTCGCGGTGAGGCAAAAACCGCAATCCACCGCGCAGCCCGCCTGCGTTGAAATGCAGATCGTCTGGCGGTTTTCCTCCGGCATGAATACGGTCTCGATGGTAGTTTCGGCATTCGATGAAAAATCATCCGGCGCGTCAATTGCGAGAACGTATCGCACCGTGCCGTCGGCGGACGGATACTTCCGCAGAAATTTCGGAAGCGCCACTCGCGTAGTGTCCAGCAGCTTCTGGCGAAACCCGGCCGGCAGATTTGCCATCGTCGCGACGTCGAATCGCTTTTCTGCATAGAACGCGTGATAGAGCTGCCCGCCTCGATAGGCCGGTTCGCCGAGAGACACCGCCAGGGCGCGCAATTCCTCGAGGGATTTGCCGAGAAGATTCGATTTATTTGCACGTTCCGAGAAGGGCATGACGGCTGCTCGAATTCATCATAGCACGAGTGTTTTAGCGCATTTTTCGACGCCGTCTTCCGCCAGTGGAGTTATAATGACGCGATGCCAACCAGTTTTGATCGCGGAGCGCGTCCGCCAGCCGTTCAGCGGATTCACATTGATGATTGGGTGAAAAAACTCACTGCGATCCACGAAGGGGAATTCACGCTCACGCGCGTCGAGGAATTTATTCGCGAGAACCAGGTTCTGCCGGAATCGCTTGCGCCGTATCTCTTCTACACAAAAAGCCACTACACCCGCAATCTGATCTACAAATGCGACCTCTTTGAAGTCATCGCGCTTTGCTGGGAATCGGGGCACGTGAGCCGCATTCACAATCACCGCGACCAGAATTGCTGGATGGCCGTGCCGATCGGCAAGCTGCGCGTGCAGAATTTCCGCGTGGAAGCTCGTGACCCCGTGAACGGCAAATGTTCGCTTGTTCCGACGGATTATTACGATATGGACGCGGAGCGTCCGGGCGTCGTTCGGCCCGAGGAGCCAGTGCATCAAGTATTGAATTTGCCTGAATTCGGCGGCCGCGCGGCCACGCTGCACATTTATTCACGCCCGTATTCGAGTTGCGAAATTTATTCAATCGAAAAGGGCGCGTATTCGGATGTTCCACTGCATTATTCAAGCGAATACGGCAAGCTCTCGCCTGACGAAACGCTTCTTTAATTCACCGAGTCGCTGAGATTGCATTAATTCCCCGGAGGCAGGGGCCTCCGGGCTCTGTTGGGATATTTGGACCGGTCGAGATGATTCGCCGCTGCGCCTTGTTGCACTGCGATATGACTTTCGAGCGCGCCCGTGCCACAATCAATAGACAAAATGACTGAGACTCCGCGCAACGTCGAAAAGACTACGCTATCAAATGGCCTTGTCGTAATTACCGAACAAATGTCCCACGTGCGCTCGGTTGCCGCGGGCATCTGGCTCAAGCACGGCTCCCGACTCGAGCCCAGCGATCTCAACGGGATCTCGCATTTCATAGAACACATGGTGTTCAAAGGGACGGAGCGGCGCACGGCGGAAGATATTGCCCGCGAGGCCGATCGCATCGGCGGGATGCTCGACGCTTTCACCTCGAAGGAGCACGTCTGCTTCAACACGCGGATTATTGACGAGCATTTGCCGGCCGCGTTCGACATCCTCGCCGATCTCGTGCTCGAACCGCAATTTGCGGAAGAAGAAATTACGCGCGAGAAATCCGTCATCTTCGAAGAAATCAAGATGGCGCAGGACAATCCCGAGGATTTGGTTCACGAGCTTTTCTCTGAGAATTTCTGGTACAAGCAAGCGCTTGGGAAACCGATTCTCGGGACGCGCGAGACGGTAGAGGCTTTTAACCGCCCGAAGCTGCGCGATTGGTTTGGCCACTGGTATTCTCCGAACCAAATCGTGATTACGGCAGCAGGCAATGTGTCGCACGCGCAACTCCTCGATCTTGTCGGCTCGCGCTTCGCCGATCGCAAGCCATCTGCGGATGGACATTCCGAAATCGCGCCGTCTCCAGAGCCGCGCATCACTTTGCGCGCGAAACGCGAACTTGAGCAGGTCCATCTTTGCCTCGGCGTGGCGGCATTCCCGATGGCCGACGAGCGGCGATTCGCGGCCTCGCTACTGAATAGCCTTCTCGGCGGCGGAATGTCTTCGCGGCTTTTTCAGAACATTCGCGAAAAGCAGGGACTCGCTTATTCCATCTTCAGTGAGATGAATCCCTACCGCGACGCCGGAATGCTCTCGGTTTATAGCGCCACGTCCGCTGACAAAACTGCGCGCCTGATTCAATCCGTGCTCGCGGAATTTCGCAATTTGAAAGAGCAGCTTGTTACAGAAGAAGAGGTTCGCCGCGCCAAGGATCATTTGAAAGGAGCACTGCTGCTTTCGATGGAGTCCACCGGCTCGCGCATGGCCCATATCGCGCGGCACTTCCTTTATTTCGGCCGATTCTTCTCGGTTGATGAGCTGATTTCTCAGCTCGAATCCGTCACCCGTCAGGACATTCAGCATGTGGCGCAGGAATTCTTCCTTTCCGGGCGGATCGCCGCCACGGTCCTCGGCCCCATTGACGACTTCAAGCTAACGCCCGCCGACCTCGCCTGCTGACCGCCAATAAATTTCAAAGTACTCAGACACGCCTCGGTAGCCACAAGGCAATTTGTCTAGTAGTTTATCAGCCAGTTTAATTGGGCGAGGAGCTTGCCGTGCGTGGACGCGTCTTGCGCGATGCGATTCTGCTCTTCTTTGCGTTGGTTCTGCTCCTCGGGCGCAGAAGAGCGCAGTCGATGAAGAGGGGCACGCATGGTGACAGCATGCGGTTTTTTATGAGATTTATCCGCGCAGTTTTGCCGACAGCAATAATGACGGCATCGGAGATATTCCCGGAATCACTTCGAAGCTCGATTACTTGCGCTGGTTGGGGGAGGATGCGATCTGGATCGCGCCGATGTTTCCTTCGCCGCAGGTTGATTGGGGTTACGACATCTCCGTGGAACCATTTGGGGCGTGGATCGGGCAGGCTGAATAGGAGGAGAATTGTCAGCTAATGGACCTATGGTGGATCGATGGCGGTAAATAGCAAGTCAAAGCTCGTATCCGCAGCAGCATTCGCGCTCGCTGGGATTCTGTTCTATTTTGGATACGCGAAGTCTTCGATCGGGCTGCCACGATATGTCGTTCCAGCTATGTTTTTCGTAGCGGCTGTGTTGCTGTCGATCGACGCGCTAAGAGCAAAGCCAAGCGCTGGCACGCCGACGAAGGATTAGAAGAAGCGCGCTTACGGAAAACTCACTACAACCACCACGAACAGGATTGACGCACGCGCGGCATTTTGCGATTATCCTCGGCGGGCCTGACTCAGATCTAGATTGCGAGGTTCGGCATCTCTTTTCGCGTTTCTATCCTGGCGTCCGGCAGCGCGGGCAACGCAACGTTGCTCCAAACGGAGTGCACCTGCCTCCTTGTGGACGCTGGAATCAATCGCAAGGAACTCCTGCGGCGAATGGAAGCAGCGAACATCAAGCCCGAGCGGCTTGACGCCATCCTGATTTCGCACGAACATTCCGATCATACCTGCGGCCTTCCGCAGATCAGCCATCAGTGGCACGCAACGGCGTATCTCACCGAGTCAACCCACCGCGAAATCCGAAAAGGTCTTCCTGAGAGCGCCAGCAAGAAGCTGACGCGGGTCGAGCATATTCGCGCCGGAGACGTTTTCACGATTGGCGATATCGAAATCTCGGCGTTCGCGATTCCGCATGACGCGGCAGATCCCGTGGGTTATACGTTCCGCGCCAACGGAATCAAAGTCTCGATCGTCACCGACCTCGGCTATCTCCCCGAACTGGTGAAGCATCATTTGCGCGAATCCGATTGTCTGATCCTGGAATCGAACCACGATCTCGATATGCTCAAGGTCGGCCCATACCCGTGGTACATCAAGCAGCGCGTCATGAGCCGCACCGGGCATCTCTCGAATACCGTGGTCAGCGATTTCCTTGCCGATCCGGAACTCTTCGACGGACGGCCGCGCTACATTGTCCTCGCGCATCTCTCCGAGCAGAACAACACTCCCGATCTCGCGCGCATTTCCGCCGAGGAAGCATTGAATCGCCGGCCATCCGAGTGCGCATTTCGCGGCGAATTGCTGCTCGCATCGCAACGCACTCCGCTTGGCCCACTACTGCTATAGTTCGAAGTGAGCGGCGCGTGAAAGTGCCTTGATTTCCACAGGTTGGGTGGCATGTGGAAGAGTGCCGTAATGGAAAAAGTTCTTGCCACAAGTAATCTCTACACGCGTTTCAATACGGTATATCCCGTATGCCCCTGCTTAAATGGCCTTATATCATCAACTTTCACTTTCTTCTCGTTTTGACAATTGTGGTACTAGGATTGCTCTAGTACCTAACGCGGTTCGGTGTCGTCCGTGGGGGGCGATACACTTTTTCAGATCTGCATACCTAGAAGTGGCGGGTTTGGCTAGGAACTGCGGTTGAGTGAACGGTTTGCCTCAGTGTGACAAGGGCGCTGTCTTCTCGACATTTCCCCCTCGCAACTAAATCTTGGCAGCAGGGAGGTCGCCCTGAAAAAGTCTCGCAAAGCTGCTGCTTCAATTGTCCACCGTGAGTTTCAGTCGCACTCCTGCACACCTCAAGTGTACGTATTCTGCGAAAAAGAGACCGGCGCCGCGCGGTTCCAGGTTCGAGCCGGTACCGACGGAGTGCTTCCGATGGAAGAAGCCGCCAGTCTTCTCGCAATGCACTGTCTGGTGCGGGGTGAAGCTCCGACCGATTATCAAGTGATGGTTAAGGCGGCTGGCAGCCTGTTCGAGCGCGTAACGTCGAAGGCGCGCCAGCTTCTGGATGCAGGCCGCGCTATCGCTTCCCCGGTCGGGCTTAGCCGCCGTGAGAAAGAAGTCCTCAACGGCGTTCTCGAAAATCTCGCCAACAAGGAAATTGCGTCGCGTCTCAGCATTTCAGAACGCACGGTCAAGTTCCATGTATCCTCGCTCTTTGTGAAGTTCAAAGTGCGCAGCCGCATCGAATTGATCCGCAAGACGCCGGCCTTATTTGCGAATGGCAGTCCATCAGAAGAGAAGGTCGCGCAGGAATCTTTGGTTGGAAGTCCAGCCTTGGTTCCGGCAAACCGGCCGGTGGCGCCGCTCGATCGTCGCGGTAGCCATATCGTCCGGCCACTCGGCCGTCTTCTCACAGCTTAGCTATCTTTCAGGCCGCGTCTCTCCCGTCCTCGAGAGACGTTCGGCTTGTCGGCCTGCGCGGCGTTCTGCACCCCTCCCGCCGCCGCGCCCTAGCCCGACCACTACCTCCCCGCCAGCTGCCAATCCATCTGTCATTCATTCACCAAATGCCTGCCATTCAGCTATTATGGAACAGGGAAGTTCCTCCCGCTTTTCTCGAATTCGATTTGCACTCATGCGGTTGCCTTGACTTGAATTGAAAGGAACGCGAGTTGATTCCTCGTTATACGCGCCCTGAGATGGGCCGCGTCTGGAGCGACGAAAATCGCTTCCAGAAATGGCTTGAAGTGGAACTGGCGGCCACCGAAGCGTTGGCAGAAGCCGGCGTTGTGCCTCGCGAAGCGGCGGCGCGCTTGCGTGAAAGCGCGCGCGTGGATGTCGCCCGGATTCACGAGCACGAGGCGCGTGTCCGGCACGACGTCATTGCCTTCACAATGGCCGTTGGCGAGTCAATTGGCCATCCAGAGACAGCGCGCTGGCTGCACTATGGGTTGACGTCGAATGACGTCGTGGACACAGCGCAAGCGCTCGTATTGCGCGATGCCTCGCGGCTGATCGACGCCGGCCTCGAGCGCATGGGAGAAATCCTCGAGCACCGCGCGTACGAGTTCAAGGACACCCCCGAAATCGGCCGTACGCACGGCATTCATGCTGAGCCGATCACTTTCGGGCTGAAGATTGCGAACTGGTGGGCGGAAAATCGCCGCGATCTCGAGCGCTTCCGCGCCGCGGCGAGACAGATGGCCGTCGGAAAGATTTCCGGGGCGGTGGGAAACTGTTCGCACCTCGGGCCCGAAATCGAAGAGAAAATTTGCCGCAAACTCGGGCTCGATGTCGCGCCGATTACGTCGCAAGTGATTGAGCGAGACCGGCACGCCGAGTATGCCGGGACACTCGCAATTCTCGCGGCGTCGCTCGAGCGCATCGCCACGGAGATCCGGCACCTGCAGCGCACTGAAGTTCGCGAAGCCGAAGAGCCGTTCGCCGGTGAGCAGCGCGGCAGCTCGGCCATGCCGCACAAACGAAATCCAGTTGGCTGCGAGCAGATTTGCGGTCTGGCGCGCGTCGTGCGCGGCAATGCCGTGGCGGCCACGGAAAATATCGCGCTATGGCACGAGCGCGACATCTCGCACAGCTCGGTCGAGCGAATCGTTCTGCCCGACTCCACGATTCTCGTGGACTACATGCTGGCGAGAATGGCGGACATCGTCGCGAATATGAAGGTGTTTCCCGAGCGGATGCGCCGCAATCTGGACGCAACGCAAGGCCTGGTTTTTTCCGGGCAGCTCTTGCAGGATTTAATTGAACACGGAATGCCGCGCGAGGATGCTTACAAGGCGGTGCAGGCGCACGCCATGTCTGCATGGGAATCAGAGACCAGCTTCCGCGACCGCGTTGCCGCTGATGCCGGCATCGCAAAATTCCTTGACGCGAAAGCGATCGCGCACACTTTCGATCTCAGCCGCCAATTGCGCTACGTGGATGCGATATTCCGGAGGGTCTTCACTCAGAAATCTTCCGCCGCCACGGCGCACGAACCTCGAGTCGAATCGAAGCGAGCGTAACGCGTTTAGGAATGGAAGCGCGGGATTACTGCACGCGCTGGATGTAGCGGGCCTCGGCGGTGTCCACTTTCACCATGTCGCCGTTGCCGACGAATGGCGGCACGTTGATGATAAGACCGGTCTCGAGCTTTGCAGCCTTCATCACCGCGCTGGCCGTCGCTTTCTGGATGCTCGGCTCGGTGTCAACGACCTTCAAGTCAACAGTATCCGGCAGCAGGATGCCCATCGCTTTGCCCTCGTAGAACTCGAGCTTCACCGGCATGTTCGGGATCAGATAATTCACCGCGTCGCCGAGGATTTCCTTCTGCAGCGAGAGTTGCTCGTAGTTCTCGGAATTCATGAAGTGGTAAATATCGCCTTCGCTGTAAAGATACTCGAATTGGATATCATCGAGAATGGCGCGTTCGAGGGTTTCCTCTGCGCGGAACCTGTAATCCAACATCGAACCGCTGCGTAGGCTGCGCATCCTCGTTTGCATGGAGCCGCGCTTGTTTCCGGGCGTTCGGTGATCCACGCTGAAAATCGTATAGAGTTCGCCCTAGTGACGGATGATCATTCCAGGGCGCAGTTGTGTTGCCTTGACCATGACTTACTCCTGATTCTTTCGAAGGATTATTCCGCGTTCAGCGGGCTACGGGCAGCAGCAGGGCCACCAACGGCACGCTCAGCGCCCACCCCTCACAGCGAGCTTTTCGGGGCCAAGCGGGAACAACAATTATAGCGGCCCCGCAGCGAAACGGTCAAACAGCTTCAATTATGGGTGCTGTCCTAATTTCAAATCTAAAGAACTTAGCGGTGTAAGATGACACCCAAACGAGCAAGGATTCGTCTGGGAGTAGTTCTCATGTTTACCGCTAACATTGTTGGATGTTTATTCGGCGATGCAAGGCCGATTGATATTGCCATCTTGGTGGTTGATGTTTTGGTCTTAGCGTTAATCGGAGGAGAAGCAGCCATAAGTTTTATTCGTTGGCGTTCTAAGCGAGCCATCATCTCGCAACTTCGAACGTTTTTAACGACAGGTCAAGATTTATGCGATCGTCCTCCGTCTTTACCGGCCTCTGAACAGGATGCGCTCGCATGGCAAAAAAGAGCGCAAGATTGGATAACTGTTGTTCGTTCTTTCTTTGAGAAAAAAGCTAAGCCAGCTTTAACCGTTTTCAATCATTCTTCCTTTGATCCGCAAATGCACACTTTCGTTTCTCATTACATTGAAGCGACATATCTTGAGTTGTGCGGGAAACTGAAAACATTACTAACCATAATCGAAAAATCAGATGCGTATTTTGAGTGAGCCAAATGAAAAAGAACGAATTGATAATTGGGACGATCATTTTAATTTTAGTCGCCGCGCTTGGTTATTGGCTCGGATATAGTGCAGGTTCCGTTCACCGCTTTATCCCGAATACGGAGAACGTCCGAGTTGCTCTCGATTCCAAGACTGGTCAAGCGTGCGTCACAGTGCCACATCCGTTTGATTCCGAAGCGTCACTTCCTAAATGTAAAGACTTAAAATGAGTCGCCAACCTTTTCCGTTTAGTCAAAAGTTTCCTCCTGCGCGAATAAAGCCGTATATTCATCCCGTCAAACGGGAGAATCCCTCAATGACGGTTGTGATTGGTTTTAAATGCGCAGATGGTATTGTGCTTTGCGCAGATCAACAGATCACGGCACCCGGATCATTCAAATATAATGAGTGCAAAATCCACGTAGAGAAAGTTTCAGATAGATCAATTGCGTTTGCTTATTCAGGTTCGCCCGGTTTATTTAAAGAAGCATCCGACAAAATACTGAAAAAGATTGTTCAAATCGAGATAACGGAGGATTCGGTTTATCAAGTCGTCGATGAGGTGTTGACTGAAATGGGGCGAAATTATGTCGAGATAGGCTTGGAATTGCTTATTGGTATCACGCCGGGTTTAACTGATGTTTTTGAAGAACCTTTCCTAATAACTTTTGATGGAAAAGCATTACATAAAGCCGATCCTTATAGTCTGTTAGGAATAGGAAACTCTGCCCTCGTAAGATTCTTGTGTAAAACCATGTATTCGGAATGGCTACCCTTTGAAGTCGCTATTAATTTAGCAATTTACGTTGTAAGGAAAGCCGTCCAATTTATTGACTACTGCGGCGATCCTATTGACGTGGTTTTATTAGAGCCGTTCAAGGGAGATTGCAGGACATTATCGCACGAGGATATTCAGCACCGAATCGCGCTAATGGAAAAGCAAGAATCTCTTCTTATAGACCTTATTGTTCGGAAGCCTTTTTCTTCGCAGCCCATCGAGCCGTGACTGCTTTCCTCGCAGATTCGCTTCGCTGTTCT
>Ga0224544_1000041_pt1 | contig 14990 bp, 13 predicted proteins | sample 714P11014metaG_FD_179904 | JGI IMG/M metagenome (GOLD analysis project Ga0224544, IMG submission 179904) | Peat soil microbial communities from Stordalen Mire, Sweden - 717 P1 10-14 | ecosystem: Environmental > Terrestrial > Soil > Wetlands > Peat | place: Sweden: Norrbotten County, Stordalen...
GGCGCCGCCGGCACCGACGCTGCGTTCGTCCCGTGGGATCAGCTCGAGCCGTTCGTCGGGCACGTGCCGACGGCGCGCCTGCGGTTGCGCCACCGGCGTATCGCCCACCTCCATCACTCGCAGCTCGCCGACCTCGTCGAGGCGGCCAGTCACGACGAAGGCGAGGAGATCCTCGCCGCCGTCGGTCAGGACAAGGAGCTCGAGGCCGACGTCTTCGAGGAGCTGGACGACGAGCATCAGCTCGAGTTCCTCGACGCCCGCTCCGACCGCGAGGTCGCCTCGGTGCTCTCACGGATGGCGAGTGACGACGCGGCCGATCTGCTGCTCGAGCTGCCGCAGGATCGCCGCATGCCGGTGCTCGAGCTGCTGCCGGCGGCCAAGCAGCGCAAGATCCGCAAGCTGCTCGGTTACAACCCCTCGACGGCCGGCGGCGTCATGAACCCCGACTTCCTCGCCGTGGCCGGCAGCGCGACAGCGGCTGAGGCGATATCGAGCGCGCGCAAGCGCGACCTGCCGCCCGAGGCGCTGCACACGGTCCTTGTGATCGAGAAGGACGGCACGCTCCGCGGCCTCGTGACCGCCGGCGCGCTGATCGCCGCCGACCCGAAGACGCCGCTGCTCGAGCTCGGCGTGACAGCCCCGCCGTCGGTGACGGCAGAGGCCGAAGTACCCGAGGTGGCGCGGCTGATGACCGACTACAACCTGGTGTCGCTGCCGGTGGTCGACGGCGACGATCGGCCGATCGGAATCGTCTCTGTCGATGACATCCTGGAGCTCATGCTGCCCGACGATTGGCGCCGCCGATATGGTCTCGCCCGCGAGTAAGATTCGGGCGATGGACGACCAGACCTGCACCCAGCAAGACAGCGAACCGCCGCGAAGTCGCGGTCGCGCGGCTGCCTGCACCGGCGTCCTCGCCTCAGCATCGTCTCGTTGAGACAAGGCTGAGGAGGCCTCCGGACGGCCCGCGCGATCGATCTCGCGGACGGAGCCCGAAAGGAGGTGAAGTAGATGGCAGCAAAGCCGCCACGCGGCCCGGCGCGGTCGTCTGCACCCTCCACGGTGCGCCCAAGCGCGGACACGGCGACGCACACCCAAGCGGGCGCAGGCGAGCGTGCGGTGCTCGACAGCGCCCACGTCGGCGACATCCAGGGTGCGTTCGGGACGATCCGCGAGCACGACACGGAAGGACGTCGCGGCTGGCGCTCACGCGGCCTGGCGCTGCTCGCGATCGCCGGTCCGGGACTGATCGTGATGGTCGGCGACAACGACGCCGGCGGCGTGTCGACCTACTCGCAAGCCGGCCAGAACTACGGCACGAGCCTGCTCTGGGTGCTTCTGCTCCTGATTCCCGTGCTGATCGTCAACCAGGAGATGGTGGTTCGCTTGGGGGCCGTCACGGGCGTCGGACACGCCCGCCTGATCGCCGAGCGCTTCGGCCGCTTCTTGGCCTGGTTCTCTGTCGTCGACCTGTTCGTCCTCAACTTCCTGACAATCGTCACCGAGTTCATCGGCGTCAACTTCGCGCTGTCGTACTTCGGCGTCTCGAAGTACGTGTCCGTCCCGATCGCTGTCGTCCTGCTCGTCGCGATCACAGCCAGCGGCAGCTTCCGCGCCTGGGAGCGGGCGATGTTCGTCTTCGTCTTCGCGAACTTTCTCGTAATCCCGCTGTTCTTCCTCGCGCACCCGCGGATCGGCTCGATCGCCCATGGCTTGGTCATCCCTGGCATTCACGGCGGCGCCAACTCGACCTCCGTGCTCCTGATCATCGCGATCGTCGGAACCACGGTCGCCCCCTGGCAACTCTTCTTTCAGCAATCGAATGTGATCGACAAGCGGATCACGCCACGCTGGATCAACTACGAGCGCCTCGACACCTGGGTCGGAGCGTTCATCGTCGTGATCGGCGCAGCGGCGCTGATGTCGATCTGCGCGTTCGCCTTCGAGCACAGCCAGTACTTCGGCAACTTCAACAACGCCGGGGCCACCGCAAGCGCGCTCAGCTCGAGGCTCGGCTCCGCTGCCGGAGGATTCTTCGCGGTGGTCCTGCTCAACGCCTCGCTGATCGGCGCCGCGGCGCTCACGCTCGCCACGAGCTACGCGCTCGGCGACCTCACTCGCACGCGTAACTCGTTGCACCGTAAGGTGACCGAGGCCAAAGGCTTCTACGCGGTTTTTACTCTCCTCGTCGCGGGCGCCGGCGGGATCGTGCTGATCCCGGGAGCACCGCTTGGCGTGATCACCACAGCGGTCCAGGCGCTGGCAGGCGTACTCCTGCCGAGCGCGACGGTATTCCTGCTGCTGCTCTGCAACGACCGCGACGTGCTCGGTCCCTGGCGCAACCCCCCCTGGCTCAACGTCCTCTCGAGTGTCATTATCTCCGTGCTCGTTCTCCTGTCGCTGATCCTGATGGCGACGACTGTCTTCCCGCACATCGACGTGACGCGCTTTGCCCTGATCGGCGCCAGCGTGCTCGCGCTCGGCCTCTCCGGCTTCGGTGCGGCGGCCCTCAGGAGCCGTGCCGGTGGCCAAGTCACCGTGATCGACAGCGGACCCCAGATCCCCAAGCAGCAGTGGACGATGCCGCCACTCGCCCTGCTCCAGCGGCCCGTCGCCTCGCGCGGTCGCAGCCTCGCGCTGGCCGGGATGTGGGGCTACCTGATCCTTTCGGCCATCCTGCTCGCCGTGAAGGCAGCGCAGCTTAGCGGTGCGTGAGTCACCAATTTACTGTTAATGGCTAGCATTGCCGGCATGAGAACCAGAATACTCGTGGCTGGCGCTTTGATCGCGTTGCTTGCAAGCGTGTCCGCTGCCGCCGCGGGATCGGTGACGAAGCACTTTTATGGCTCGAAGAAGATCGCTGCTGGTCAAACGCGCGCTGTCACAGTCAGCTACCCGGACGCGCTCGAGTACGGAAATGCAATCTATTCGGGAAGTGTCCGCGTTGTCGCGGTCGCCAGCGGTGGGCGAGCGCCCAACCTTGCAAAGCTCAGAATCCTGAGTCGCGGCTCAGCGCTCGGCGGCTCCGAGTACCAAGTGCGGGCGCGCAACACGAACGCGCTCGGTACCGCGCCCGTGCGTCTCGAGGTGACCGCGACGACGGTCGAGCCGCTGCCGCATAGCTGAGCTTGAGGTTTAGAGTCAGGTCGAGGACTTGGCGAGCGCCTCGAGGTTCTCGTAGAGCCGCGGCTCGTTGAAGCGCGCGCGCTGCTTGAGCGCCGCCGGGCCGACACGCGACCAGATGCCCTCGATCCACAGCCAGTCGTGGACGAGCTTCCTGCTCAGCAGGTCGTGTTTGGTGAGTGTCCCGATCGACTCGCCGAACATCAGCATCTTGCGCACGGCCGGGTTGTCCATCGCGTCGGCTGTGTTTGGGTCGAAATCGTCGGCGAAGAGTTGCGGCATCGCCTCCTCGACGCCCAGCGAGGTCCCCCACTGTGCGATCTGGATCATCAGCTGCGCGTCGCTATTTGTCGGCTTGGCCATTTTCCCCTCCGTGTTCGATGGTTGCCAGCTGTGAGGAAACTACCGCGAGTCCGCTAGGCGAGCGTGCGCAGCCCGAGCTCGCGCAGTTGCGCCGAATCGACCGGGGCGGGCGCGCCGGTCAGCGGATCCACGCCGCTCGCGGTCTTGGGGAAGGCGATGACGTCGCGGATCGACTCTCGGCCAGCGCAGATCGCGACGATCCGATCGACCCCGAGAGCGATGCCACCGTGCGGCGGGGCACCGTAGCGGAGCGCTTCGAGCAGGAAGCCGAAGCGCGCCCCTGCCTCCTCCTCGGAAAGCCCGATCACCTTGAAGACCTCCTGCTGCAGCTCGGGCGTGTTGATGCGGATCGAGCCGCCGCCGAGCTCGACGCCATCGCAGACGAGGTCGTAGGCGCGCGCGAGCAGCGCGCCCGGATCGGAGAAGTCGAGCTCGCTCGCGCCCGAGGCAGGCGCCGGCGCGGTGAACGGGTGGTGCACGGCAGCGAAGCGCTGCTCGGTCTCGCTCCACTCGAACATCGGGAAGTCGGTCACCCAGAGCACGTCGTGGCGCGTCTCGTCGATCAGCCCGAAGCGCTCGCCGAGCTCGAGCCGCAGCGCCCCGAGCGCCTGCGCTGCGACCTCTGCGCGATCGGCCACGAACAGCAGCAGGTCCCCGTCCTGCGCGCCGAGCTCGCGGTTCACTGCATCGATCGCCTGCGCCGTGAAGAACTTGGCAAGGTTGCCGCGCCACCCCCCATCCCCCGCGTAGATCGGAGCGACCGCCTTCGCGCCATAGCGCTGGACGATCTCGTTGAGGCCGTCCTGCTCAGCGCGCGACAGCTCGTGGGCGCCGGCGTTGAGCGCGCGGACGACGCCGCTGGCACTCAGCACGCTCTCGAAGACCTTGAACTCGCTGCCGCGTAGCAACTCGCCGACGTCGTGCAGCTCGAGGCCGAAGCGCGTGTCGGGTCGATCGATCCCGTAGCGCGCGATCGCGTCGGCGTAGGTCAGCCGCGGCCACGGCGGCGCAGCGACGGCGAAGCCGCCGATCTCAAAGACGCGCGCCATCACGCGCTCGGTGAGCGCGAGCACGTCCTCCTCGCCGATGAACGACAGCTCGACGTCGAGCTGGGTGAACTCCGGCTGACGGTCGGCGCGCGAGTCCTCATCGCGGAAGCAGCGCGCGATCTGGTAGTAGCGCTCAAAGCCGGCGAACATCAGCAGCTGCTTGAAAAGCTGCGGGGACTGTGGCAGGGCGTAGAAGCTGCCGCGATGGGTCCGCGCGGGAACGAGGAAGTCGCGCGCGCCGGACGGCGATGCGATCGTCAGGATCGGCGTTTCGATGTCGACGAAGTCCTCGGCGGCCAGCAGCTCGCGCATCACCGCGACGACCGCGTCGCGCAGCACGAGTGCGTCGCGCATCGTCTCGCGGCGCAGGTCGAGCGAGCGGTGGCGCAGTCGCAGGACCTCGTCGACCTCGACGTCCTCGTCGATCGGAAAGGGCGGCGTCGGCGAGGTTGCAAGCACGCGCAGCTCGCTGACCGCAAGCTCGATCTCACCAGTCGCGAGCGTCGGGTTGACGGTGTCCGCTGAGCGCGCGACGACCTTGCCGCCGACGCTGATCGCCGCCTCGCTGCGCAGGTCGTGGGCGGCGGCGTGCGCCTCGGGCGCGCTCTGTGGATGCAAGACGAGCTGAAGCAGCCCGGAGCGGTCGCGGAGGTCGACAAAGATCAGCCCGCCGTGGTCGCGGCGGCGGTGGACCCAGCCCGCGACGCGAACCTCCTCGCCAACCTCGCTCGCGCGCAGGTCGCCGGCCCATGCGGTGCGGTACTGATTGGCTGAGGGCGGCCGCTTCATGCCTCGAGCGCTTGCTTCACCGCTGCGACGACGTCGCCATGCGCAACAACGCGCTCGCTGCCGGCGGAGCGATCGCGTAGCGTCACCGTCTCGTCGTCAACCACCGCCACGAAACGAGCGTTCAGGCGCTCAGCATGCTTGAACTGGCCTTTGAGGGAGCGACCGGCTAGCTCTAGCTGGGCGCGCAGACCGGCCGCGCGCGCGTCGAGAGCCAGGTTGAACGCAGCCGGACGCGAGCCGTCGTGCGCGACATAGAGGTCGGGAGCGGGCGGCGGCTCGGCCTCGGCCGGCGACGCCAGGATGATCCGCTCGACCCCCGCCGCCCAGCCGGCTCCCGGTGTTGGCGGGCCGCCGAGCAGTTCGACCAGGCCGTCGTAGCGACCGCCGGCGCCGACCGTCGACTGGCCGGCGGCCAGCTCGTCGCTCGTGAACTCGAACACGGTCCGCGTGTAGTAATCGAGACCCCGGACGAGCGTGGTGTCGATCTCGTAGGCGACACCCGCGCTATCGAGCAGCCGCCTGACCTCTGCGAAGTGCTCGAGGTCGTTGGCCGGCAGGCGGTCGAGCAAGCGCGGCGCCTGCTCCATCACCGCGCCGGTCGAGGGATCGTCGGCGTCGAAGGCCCGCAGCGGGTTGCGCTCGATGCGGTCGCGGACGGTCTCCGACAGGCGGTCGGAGTTGGCACGCAAGTAGTCGATCAGCTCGTCGCGATACTCGCTGCGCGCCGCCGGCGTCCCGAGGCTCGAGAGGCGCAGATGCAGGTCGCTGGCGCCGAGCCGCGTGAGCAGCTGGTGCAGCAGGACGATCAGTTCGGCGTCGAGCGCCGGGTCCTCGGAACCGAGCGCCTCGGCACCAACCTGCCAGAACTGGCGATAGCGGCCGGCCTGTGGTCGCTCGGCGCGAAAGAAGCTCTCGAGGTAGTAGAGCTTGACCGGGGCTGGGAGCTTGTGCATGCCGTGCTCGACGTAGGCGCGGCATACCGGAGCCGTCCCTTCCGGCCGCAGCGTCAGTGAGCGGCCGCCGCCGTCATCGAAGCTGTACATCTCCTTCTCGACGATGTCGGTCGCGGCGCCAACCCCGCGCGTGAAGACCTCCGTCGCCTCGAACGCGGGCGTCTCGATGCGTCCGTAGCCCGCGGCCTCCAGCAGCTCCCGCGCGGTCTGCTCGACACGCAGGCGTATCGCAGCCTGCTCGGGCAGGACGTCGGCGGTGCCGCGCGGAGCGGTGAGGCCGGGGCTCACCCCGCGGCCGGGGCGCGTCCCCGGGCGGGCACAGGCAGCTCGGCGAGAAACGGGTTGGTCTCGCGTTCCCGCCCAAGCGTCGTGAGTGACATGTGGCCGGGGTAGACGAGCGTGTCATGCGGATAGGAGTCGAGGAGAGCTCCGATCGATGCCGCAAGCGTCGGCCAGTCGCCGCCTGGGAGGTCGACGCGGCCGACCGAGCCGGCGAACAGGACGTCGCCGCTGAACAGGGCGCCCGGCGCGCCGAGCGCGTAGGTGAGGTGGCCGGGGCTGTGTCCGGGCGTGAATAGCACGTCGATGTCGAGCCCGGCAAGCTGGAGCTGCTCCCCCCCTTCGAGCACCTCGTCGGCCTCGTAGCTCTCGAACGGACCGAACCCGGTCGCCCCCATGTAGCCATCGAGGTCGGCAAGGACGTCGCGCTCGATCGCCGGGCAGTAGACCGGGGCGCCGGTGTGTCGCGCGAGCGCGGCAACGGCGCCGACGTGGTCGAAATGCGTGTGCGTGATCAGGATCGCCTCGAGCGCGACGCCGAGCCCATCGAGCGCTTCGATCAGCCGCTCAGGCTCCGCACCCGGATCGATGAGGATCCCGCGGTCCGCTCCCTGCGTGCGGACGATGTAGGAGTTCTCTTGGACCGGTCCAACGGTGAACGTGCGCACATCGAGCGCGTCGCTCATTGCGCCGCCTTCTTGCGCATGTTGCGGCGGTACATCCAGAGGTCCGTGTAATAGATCAGCGGCGCGTAGATGACGAGCACCACGGGCAGCAGGATCAGGTTGGTCTCGACCGGGCGCTTGAGCAGGAGCGTCGAGACGAAGTAGACGACGACCGCCGCGCACACAGCCCGAAAACCTGCGCTCCGCCAAGTCGGCGGCTTCTCGTAGCGTTTCGCCTTCGGCCCGCGCGAGCCCTTGCCGCCAGACACGCGGCCCGAGTTGCCGCCGCGTCCACCGCCACCACCCTTTTCGGACTTGGTCGGCTTGCGGCCGGTCCGGCCACGCGCCTCGATGATCCCCGCGGCATTGCCGCGGTGTTTGGTCGAGCGTCGGCGCCTGGTCGTGCGGGGCACGCCTAGAAGGTTAATGCGTTCTCGGCCACCTGGCGGGCAGGATCGAAGCCACGCAATTCGATTCCCACCGGAAAGCCAGCGAGCGTGGCCTGCGGAACGAGCCCGACGATCTCCGCCGCGCTGACCGGCGCGTGCTCGGCGACGCGCTCGACGATCGCCGCAAGCGTGATCGCGAACGGATCCTCGACGTTCATCGAGACCTGCGCCACGCCGCCCCTGGAGGCGAGGGCGAGACCGATCGCCGCGAGGAGTCCCGGCTCACGAATAAGGCCGGCAATCCGCTTGGCGGTCTCGAGGCCCGCCGGCAAAGCCAGCTCGAGATTGAACGCCACGAGCGGCGCGCGGGCGGCGACGAGCGTCGCCCCGGCCGTCGGATGGAGCCGGCGCGGCCCGAAATCGGGCGTCAGCTCACCGGAGGCGATCCGCTCACCGAGTGCCTGGCGACCGCCGCGGCGTAAATCGGCGCGCGTGCGGCCACCTCCGAGCGCCCCGTAGAGGAAGACCGGCACCCCGAGCTCGCTCGCGATCAACTCGGACGTGACCAGCGCCTCGGCACACGCAGCGCCGCGAAGCTCGGGGTCAAAGAACACGACCGGCGCCACATCGAGCGCTCCGACGTGCGGATGCACTCCGCGCTCCCGGCCGAGGTCGACCCGCGCAACAGTCTCGCGCGCGCCGGCAAGCAGCGCCCGCGACAGGTGCGCCGGCTCTCCCGCGAGCGTAAAGACGGCCCGGTGGTGATCGCTGTCAGCATGGCGATCGAGGAGTCGCGCCGCGCTCGCGAACGCGGCGCCGATCGCGTCGAGCACGCCAACGTCGCGGCCCTCTGAGACGTTAGGCGCTGCCACCAGCGGCATCACGACATCCACGGCCGAGAAGATAAGGCCCCGAGCGCTCTAGACTTCCGCTCCCCGCCGGAGTAGCTCAGTCGGTTAGAGCAGCGGAATCATAATCCGCGTGTCGGGGGTTCGAGTCCCTCCTCCGGCATCACGAAAGGGGCGTCATTCGTCGCGGCTGCGGAGCACGCCGGCGGCCAGTGCCATCGTTGCGAGCAGGCCGGCGACGACGCAGAACGATGTCTTCAGGGATGAGGCGGAGGCGATCCCGCCGATCACTCCCGGTGTGAGGAGGCCGCTGCCGTAGGCGATGCCGGCGACGCCAGCAATGCTGCGCGCGGGGTGGGAACCAACACGACCCGCTGTTGCGAACACGAGCGGAACGACGACCGCGACGCCGACACCGAGCAGTGCGAACCCGACGAGTCCGATCGCCAGGCTCGGAGCGAGGACTACCGTCATTGCTCCAGCGGCGGCGCACGTTCCAGAGAGCCGCACGGTGCGGACTGGCCCGAGCGCGGCGATAACGTGGTCGCCCAGGAGTCTGACCGTCGCCATCGTGGCCGCGAACGCGGTGACAGCGAGCGCCGCGACCGCTGCCGAGCCGGCAAGCTCGCGTCGGATGAATAACGCCGACCAGTCGGTTCCGGCCTGCTCGCCGAAGACGGCGCAAAGCCCAACCAATCCGATCAGCAGGACGAGCCTCGTCGGCAACGCAAATCGCGGCGGGGGATCGCCCTGAGCTGATGTCACGTCGTCGAGCAAGGACCGCGCCGCGACCGCTCCGAACGTCGCGAGCACAAGCGCCACGATCAAAAACTGGAGCCGCGTGTCTGTGCCGACCTGTGATGCGAGCGCCGAGCCCGCCGATCAGGCCAGGACGCCGACACTCCAGAAGCCGTGAAAGCTCGACATCACCGAGCGCCCAAACCTCTGCTCGACGAGCACGCCTTGCGTGTTCATCGCCATATCCGCAAGACCAGCCGTCGCGCCGTAGACGAGCAGAACCACACACAGCAAGGCGAGCGAAGTCGGCAGCGCCGGCAAGGCAAGGCTCGCGCACCACGCCACAATCGTCACGCTCACAAGCGGACGGACTCGGTACCGGTGCGCGAGACGACCCGAGAATGGCATCGCCAACATCGCGCCGATCCCAGGCATCAGCAGCGCTAGTCCGAGCTGGCCGACGCCGATCCCGACATGCGCCGCGATCCACGGGACACGAGCCGCAAAGCTCCCCGCCACGCACCCGTGAACCGCAAACACCACCGAGGTTGCGCGCCGCGCGCGACGCACTTCGGGATCAGGTCGCGCGTCGGCCGGAATCGGCGCAGCGACGATGCTCACCGCGCCAGAATACCCTCAGTATCGTTCCAAGACGCGGCACGCAGACGGCACCACGCGAACTCTGCCGAGGCGTGTCGGGGGTTCGAGTCCCTCCTCCGGCATCACCCCCACTCGCGCGACGCGAGGCGTCAACGCCCGTCGCTGCTGGACAAACGCCCGAAGCCGGGGCGTCACGAGTGGCCAGGAGAAGTCCGGAGTTTGCGGGTTCTCCGGAGGCCGCTCCGCGCTTTAGGAGCCAGAAGCGCAGTGGTTAGGAGCCAGGACTAGCGCGCGAGCTTTCCGCCTACTCGCCTGCTCTGGGCCAATAGGGGGTCAACACGAGCGCAGCGAGTGGCGAAGGCACTGTCATCGCAGCGCAGCGCAGCGAGCACAGCGTCACTCGTCTGCCCGTTGGCAGGACGGAGCGGCCGTACGGCGCGGAGGTGGAGTGACTGGCGGGCACCGCGCACGCCTGAGGTGATCGAAAGGCTGGCCGCGCAACGGCAGTGGGCGGACCTCCGTGAGCGGCTATACGGCGGCTACTCGTGAAGCCGCGGGTGCCCATCGATCGTGGCAGCGACTTCGGTGAGGACGCAGCCGACGCCATGGCTGAGGTGCGCGCGCGTAAGCGCGGCCGTAGCCGTATCTACCGGGAGACAGCGGCTCGGGTCGCGCACGTCGAGGGCTGTGGGTGTCAGCGCTGCAATCCGCCGGGCACCAGCGCGAGCTGCCGGCCGAGCGTCCGGCCGGGCTGACGGAAGATAGGGGCTGGACCGTATGCGCCTGTTCCGCATCCCGGTCGATCTAAAGGGAGTGCCTTCCCCCGCCGATCAAGGAGTAATGATGATGCTGACTGGACCGCGCAGGTCGATTAGGAACGAGGACGGCTTCACGCTGATCGAGCTTCTCGTTGTCATTCTGATCATCGGCATTCTTGCCGCGATCGCCATTCCCTCGTTCCTCAGCCAGACAACGAAGGCCTATGACGCGTCAGCCAAGGAGCTTGCGCGAACAGCTGAGACGACTGCCCTCACGATCGGTACCGACAACGCAAACAACTTCACGAGCAGCGACCTCAGCCAGACGACCCTGAACTCGTATGAGTCCACGATTCAGACGGCTGCGGGTGGCAACAACGCATTCATCGTGAGCGCGGGCCCCGGCTCGAGCCCCCCCAACACGAACTTCTATATCGTCGCCCAGGCGGCGAGCACCAACGACCAGTTCGAGATCGAGCGCTCGTCGAACGGTGTCATCTATCGCTTCTGCGCGGTGCCGACGACTACCGGTGGTAGCACGTATCCGAGCGGTTGGCCGATCACCACGGGTCTCGCCACGTCGAACACGGTGACCACTGTCACATCTGGAGGCTGCGTCAACGGCAGCTGGTAGCGCGACCGGCTCTGGTTCAGTCGTGAGGATCGTGACGGCAATCTCGCCGATCAAGCTCAACCGGACGTCGACAGGGTCGACGGTTGCGCGAGGCATGCGTGTCGGTCGGTTTGTCCGAGAGTTGAATCGCGCGCCGGCATACCGGCGGCTCTCCCTCTATTGGCGCGTGGTAATCGTCAACGCGACGGTCCTACTCGTCGCCACGATGGTCCTTTCGCTCACGCCGGCATACGTGCCATTCCCGGACAGCTTGACCAGTGCCGCGACGGTCCTACTCGGATTGCTCGGCCTGATCGGCGCAAATGCCTTGCTTCTGCGTCCCGCGTTCACGCCGCTCACGGGCGTGGCCGAGGCGATGGGCAATATCGATCTGTTGCGCCCGGGCGCGCGCCTGCAGGCAGCGGGTGGTGCCGAGGTCACGCAGGTCATCGCGACTTTCAACGAGATGCTGGACCGGCTCGAGCACGAGCGATTCGAGAGCAACCGCCGCACTCACCTAGCGCTCGAGGCGGAGCGACGACGCATAGGCCACGAGCTGCACGACGAGATCGGGCAGCGCCTGACCGGCATCCTCCTCGAGCTACACCGCACGCTCGACCACGACTGCTTGCCGGCGACACGAACCGAGCTTGCTCACGTTCAGGAGCTGACTCGTGGAATCCTCGATGACGTCGGCCGCATCGCCTGGCAGATGCGCCCCGGGATCCTCGACGACCTCGGCATCTCCAAAGCGCTCGAGGCATTAGTCGACGGTGTTGCGGAGACCGCGCCGGCATCCGTTTCGCTTCAGGTGGAATCGCTCCTACCCGACTTCGGGCCGGATGTCGAGATCGTGCTGTACCGCGTCGCGCAGGAGGGTCTGACGAACGCGCTCCGTCACTCCCAGGCGAGCGAGATCTCACTGGCGCTCACCCAGCGCGAAAGCGGTGGCGTGATGCTCGCGGTCTCCGACGACGGGACCGGTCTGGATCCCGCTGCGGCCGAGGGTCCGGGCCTACGCGGGATGCGCGAGCGCGCACTCTCGATCGGCGCCGATCTCAGCATCGAATCCCGGCGCGGCTCCGGCGCCACCGTTCGCTTGATCGTGGCTGACACGGGCGTGGTGATCTGAGATGCCCGTACCGTTCCCAGTCCAGATCCTTATCGCCGACGACCACGCCGTAGTTCGCGGCGGGCTCCGGCTCCTGCTCGACAACGAGCCTGACCTGAAGATCGTCGCCGAAGTCGACAACGGCGCGGATGCCGTCAAGCGCTGCCTCGAAGGCGACGTCCACCTCGCGATCCTCGACATCGCGATGCCGCGACTCACCGGCCTACAAGCGGCGCGCGAGCTCTCACACCGCTGCCCCGAACTACGGACCCTGATCCTGTCGATGCACGACCAGGAGCAGTACGTGGTAGAGGGCCTCCGAGCCGGAGCGTCCGGATACGTGGCAAAACGCGCCGCCGACAAGGACATCGTCGATGCCTGCCGCGCCGCAATGCGCGGCGACGGATTCGTCTACCCCTCGACACTCCCCCCGCATCTGCGAGCAAAGCTCGAACAGAACAAGCAACCAGCGCGGCTCGCGCGAACGCTCACGCCGCGCGAGAGCGAAGTGACGAAGCTCGTCGCCGAGGGTCACTCCTCACAAGCGATCGCAGACATGCTCCTACTCAGCCCCAAAACGGTCGAAACCCACCGAACCAACATCTACCAGAAGCTCAACATCCGCGACCGCGTCGAACTCACGCGCTACGCGATACGCGAAGGACTCATCGAAGCGTAACCGTCCGCACAGTAAGCTTCGTGCTTGGTGAGCCGGGAAGACTGGTCGGCGATTGCTTTGTCGACCCCTCGGAGCGGCCTTGGCTCAGTCGCAGCACGTCCTCAGTGAAGCACCGTCGTCGCGGCATGGTCGAACACCTCCGCGCACCGACGTTTACGGCCTCCAGCGTGTCGCCGACGCCGTATCGGCAACGCTCGCCGAAGGCTCAGCGCGATATCGCACGAACGAGCTGCTGGACCTTCGCCCGCGCGCGTTCACGCGACTAACGCGCACAGAACCCGCCGCGCCGGGGTTGACCGGGGTCGGACCAGGACCACGAACCGTGACCCGTGTTCTCGCGGCCATCGTGCGCGCCACCGCACCGCCGCTCCGCCGTACGCTCGCGCTCCTCGCCTGGCCGTTCACGAGGCCTTGGGAGTGGACCCATGGCGGACACCCGGGCGTGCTCGACTTCCGCCGCGACGCAGTCTTCGGCGACACCAACGACGGACGCTTCATTGCGGTCGGCAACTATGCGCTGACGCAGACCCGCACAGGCTGGCGCGAGATCACCAGCACACCAATCCGCCAGACGAACCCGTACTGGTTCATCGAGCTACTACGGTCCGCCACCGAGGTGACCGACTCCGGCACAACGCGAGTCCGGCGCTCGGAATGGAACCACCTACTCGTTCACTGCGACTTCATCGACGCCACAACACGCAGCGCGCTCGAGCCGCCGCGAGACAGCATCGACCTACGACGCGTTCCACTCAGGATCTGGCTCGACCCGTCCGGGCGGCTACGACGCGTCAGGCTCGAACAAACACAAGGCACAGGCCTCGCGCGGGTCCGCGCTACCGAGTTGTTCAAGTTCGGGGCGAAGGTCAACATCGAGCTCCCTGAGCTGCGGCAACGAGCCCCGACATGACCGTTCGTGGGATAAGGGCGAGCAGCCGTGGGCGCTGCTGCGGCGCTTGTGCCCTGGTCGCTGGCTATGTCAGCAGGAGTTGCATGGCGGCGAACATGTAGGCCATGCCGAGCGCCATTGCGCTAACGACCGGTGACGCCGTTGCGGATGATCGCAGCCTGCCCCTGACCACCGCCAACGCAGAGCGTGGCGATGCCGCGGCCCGCGTCGCGCCGGCGCATCTCGTAGAGGAGGGTGACGAGGATTCGACCGCCGCTGGCCCCGATCGGGTGCCCGAGCGCGATCGCCCCGCCATGCGGGTTGATCAGCTCGGGGTCGATCTCCAGTTCTCGGAGGACGGACAGCGACTGCGCCGCGAACGCCTCGTTGAGCTCGAACAGATCGATGTCGCCGAGTTGCAGGCCCGCCCTGGCCAACGCTTTGCGCACGGCCGGCACCGGGCCGATGCCCATGATCTTCGGATCCACCCCGACGGAGGCGTAACTCTCGACTGTCCCAAAGGACCGCAGGCCCCGCTCGGCGGCCTTGGTCGCCGACATCAGGATGATCGCCGCCGCCCCATCGTTGAGCCCCGACGCGTTGCCCGCGGTCACCGTTCCGCCATCGCGGCGGAAGGCCGCGCGCAGTTCCCCGAGCGCCCCGGCGGTCGTCCCCGCCCGCGGATGCTCGTCGCTGTCGACGGTGCGCGTGCCACCCTTCGCCGGGACCTCGATCGGCACTATTTCGTCAGTGAAGATCCCCTCGGCGATCGCACGCTCGGCCTTCTGCTGGCTCGCGGCCGCGAACTCGTCCTGCTCCTCGCGGCTGATGTTGTACCGATCGGCGAGATTCTCCGCCGTGACGCCCATGTGGATGTCGTTGAAGGCATCCGTGAGGCCGTCGTGGACCATCGAATCGATCAGCTGGGCGTCGCCCATCCGCGCGCCGAAGCGCGCCGACGGCAGCAGATACGGCGCGCGCGTCATGTTTTCCATCCCGCCCGCGACGACGACGTCCACGTCGCCTGCGCGGATCATCTGCGAAGCGATCGCAACCGATTTGAGGCCCGATCCGCAGAGCATGTTGATCGTCGTCGCGGGCACCTCGTTCGGGATCCCCGCGCCGATCGCCGCCTGACTAGCAG
>Ga0224544_1000042_pt1 | contig 14724 bp, 15 predicted proteins | sample 714P11014metaG_FD_179904 | JGI IMG/M metagenome (GOLD analysis project Ga0224544, IMG submission 179904) | Peat soil microbial communities from Stordalen Mire, Sweden - 717 P1 10-14 | ecosystem: Environmental > Terrestrial > Soil > Wetlands > Peat | place: Sweden: Norrbotten County, Stordalen...
CGCGGGTGCCGGCCGATCAGCTGCGCGAGGCCGGCTGAGACCAGCTCCGCCCGCGGCAGCTCGTCGCCGACGTCGTCGTGGATCAGGTAGGAGCCGGGTTTTTGGAGGAGCAGTGCGATGTGGCCGCTGTTACTGACCTTCCCTCGGGTCGGGGTGAGGAGGCCCGCGGCGTCGCGCAGCAGCGTCGACTTGCCGGCGCCGTTACGTCCGAGCAGCGCCAGGACCTCGCCGGGCGCGAGCTCGAAGGAGACGCCGGCGAGGATCGCGCGGCCTGCAGGCAGCTCGTGCCAGACGCGCTCGAATCGCAGCGCCGGCTGGGAAGCGTCGCGGCGCCGGCGGCGGCGGGGCGGTTGCGCAAACGAGGGCTCGGCCGGGGGTGGCAGCAGGCCGTGCGCGCGGAGCGTCGCGCGGGCGGCCTTGACTCCTGCCGGCGGCGGTTCGAGGCCGAATGACGCGAGGAGCCGCGCCCCTGGGGTCTCGAGCGACGGCGCCGCGTCGTGGGCCCAGTCGAGGAACGCGCTCGGCGACGCGTCGCAGACCACCCGGCCACGCTCGAGCGCAATCACGCGATCGGCGGCGGCGAGGCAGCGCTCGAGTCGATGCTCGGCGAGCAGGATCGTCGTCCCCCACTCCTCGTTGAGGCGGCGCAGCAGTCCTAGCAGCTCATCGCCTGCGACCGGGTCGAGCTGCGAGGTCGGCTCATCGAGGCAGAGCAGCCGCGGACGGCCCGCCAGAGCAGCCCCCAACGCGACGCGCTGCAGCTCGCCGCCGGAAAGCGTCGCGGTCTGGCGCTCTAGCAGCGCCTCGATCCCGAGCGCGAGCGCCACCTCCTCGACCCCGCGCGCCACCGCAACGGCGTCGTGGCCGCGGTTCTCCAGCGGGAACGCAAGCTCAGCGCGGACGCTCGCCATCAGCACCTGCGTCTCGGGGTCCTGGAACAGCGTCCCGACGTGCTCGGCAAGCTGCGCCGGCCCGGCCTCACGCAGGTCAGCGCCACAGACCTCCGCTCGTCCCGAGAACGTGCCGCCATGAAAATGCGGCACGACCCCCGCCGCAATCCCCAGGAGCGTCGACTTGCCCGAAGCTGACAGTCCCGCAAGCACCACCAGCTCGCCCTCGCCAACGCTCAAGCTGACGCGGTCAAGCGCCGCCAGGGTCGCCTCCGGATAGCGATACGTCACCTCCTCGAGCTCAAACACACTCACCGCTCGATCCCCCGCCGCTCCAAGAACGGCAACACGGCCAGCACCACAAACCCCGCGGCCACCAAGAGCTGCGTCACCCCAAACCGCCCAACCACTGTCGGGTAGAACCGAAACGCAGCCAGATGCAAAGCCGAAACCGAGCACGCGAGCACCGCAATCAAGCCGCCCGCACAGCCAAACGCCACGTCATGCCGCGACACCGGCCTCACAACCCGAGGAGGGCGGCGCGCAGCCCCATAACCCCGCACCTCGAGCGTCGCCGCGACGTCGAGCGCCCGGTCGAGCGCGTTCGTCGTGATCGCGCGCATGATCGCCCCGCGCGATGCACCGTTGACGCGCGAGCGCTGCGCCTCACCGATCCGCTGCGCATCGGCCGCCAGCAGCGGCACCATCCGCGTCGCGAGCGTCGCGGTCAGGGCCGAGCTGAACGACACGCGCCGCAACGAGCGCAGAACCTCGTCCGGGTCGACGGTGGCGCTCGCGAGCGCGCAGACCGCGACTATCACCCCCAGCTCGAGACCGATGACGACGCCGTAGCAAACGGCTTCGAGCGTCGGATCGACCTGGCCGAGCGGCCCCCAGTCACCGAAGCGGGCGAGCACGGTCAGGCCGTTGCGCGAGACGAGCGCGTTCACCACCACCACGAGCACCACCATCGGTCCCGAGAAGTAGAGCGAGCGCGCAACGCGCCGCCCGACCCCGGCGCCGGCCGCAGCGAGCGCGGTCGCGAGGCCGATCGCGCCCAATATCAGTGGTTGCTTCGTCAGCAGCGCCGCGAGGATCAGCGCCGCACAGTAGGCGGCGGCGATGCTCGCGCGCGCCGCGTGCAGCGGACTCGACCGACGCAGGTAGCTCACGGCACAGCGGATGTGAGCGGCAGCGGCTCGGCGACGTAGTTGGCGACCGCGATGGCGAAGTGCCCGTCGAGCGTGCCGGCGGTGAACGCGGCTTCGGCGGCGGCGACCCCGGCGGCGTCCGTTCCGGTCACGAACCAGACCGGTGGCGCGCCGCGCAGCCGCGTCGCGGCGACGAGGCCGGTGCCCGGCCCGAGCGTCTTCGCGATCCCGCCGACCTGGTTGAGCAGCTCGAGCTTTCGCCCGCCGTCGATGAAGCGTGCATAGACGCCGCTCGTTGACGGCCCCTGCTCGAGCAGGTCGGCGGTCGCGTCGTCAACCAGCGTCGAGTACGGCCCGACGAGGACGCGCAGCGACATGTTGTACTCGGCGCAGTCGAGGCAGCCGAGGCCTTCGATGACGCCGTAGCCGGCGATCGCGTTGTAGACGCCCTTGCAGGCCTTCGAGCCGGTCTGCGTGCACTCGATGCGCGTCGGGTAGCGGGTGCCGCCGTAGCCGTCGATGAACGGCTCTGGGTAGGCGCCGACGACCGCCGGGATGCTCTCGGTGGCGGCCCAGATGTGGCGGTCCCACCAGATGTGATCGCCGCTGTGAACCTTCGTCGCCGCCGCCCCCTTCCCGGCCTGCACACCGTTCACGTAGAAGAACCAGTCGTCCGGCTGGCCATCCTCGCTGCCGCCCGAATGGCCGTCGATCGATTCGACGAAACCGCCGCCGTAACGCGTCGTAACTGCCGCGTTGCGCTCGAGCAGCCGCATCACGGTGTCAGCGCCGACTACCTTCGGCTTGCTGGCCTGCGCGATCGTCTGCGCGCCGAAGTTCTGCGTCACGAGCAGCGCGGAACCGCTCGGTGTCTTGCCGGCGCCGAGCCCGCAACCTGAGACGGTTGCCGCGAGCGCAATCGCGGCCGCGGCAACCGTGAACCTGGTCCTGAGCTTGCGGGTGCTGGGAGACTGCATGTCCGCCGCTAGCTGCTGCAGCTCCCTCCGGCTTTGTGGATGCAGACCGTCGCCTCGTCGCGCAGCGCATGCGCGGCCGTGACCTTGATCTCGACGCTCCCGGTCTTGCTGAGGGTCAGCGACGCCTTGCCGCCATTGCCCGCGGTTGCCGACGCGCTGTCGGCGCTCACGTGCGCGCCAACCGCCGGCGCTGCCTTGCCGTTCGAGTTGGCATAGCTCGTGACGACGACAGTGAACGGCTTACCAACGAGAACGCTCGCAGGTGCGCTGATCCCGAGCACACTCGGGGCGACGATCGACTTGCTCTTGCCGTCGTACTCGGGGAAGAACAGGATGCTCGATCCCTTCGCCGGATCGACGCTACAGGCGCCAAGCGACGCCGGCTTGTCGTTGAGCCAGAACGCCCAGTAATAGTCGGCGGTCGAGGAATAGCTGTCACCGAGGATCGAAGTGACGAAGTAATCCTTGTAAGAGCTTGACCAGCTGCCGTTCCAAACACCGTGAGTCGCGTCTTCGAGCGCGCCGAGCGCGCTGAGAGCGCTGCAGCTGTCCGCGGCGACACCGTCCTTGCTGACAGAGCCGCTCTCGAGCGTCACCACCTTCGGCGGCAGGAGCGTCTTGGTGAGTCCTTCGACCCGGACCGTCACGTCCGGAACCGGGCCCGTCGCGGTCTTCGCGGCAGTTGCGGCTGACTGGGTCGCCAGGACTCCTGCGAGCGCTACGCCAATGCAGACGGCCGCAGCGAAACGTGCGCGCGATGCGCGTAGGGAACGAGTGCTTCTCATAGGTGCCAACCCCTTTCCACGAGGGTCTTTGGGGGCTCTTGGTCGGCGCAGGTCTCCTGGCTTCCGGGCCGATCTCCCGCGCCTTCCCGGCTCGCGGTGGCGAACCAGTGGCCTGCGCTCTCGCGCGTGCGGTCGACTTCCCCGATCACAGTGGCGGGTCCGCGCCGGATCCTCCCCGGCTTCCCATGCCACCGACCTCTATCGCGCGGCATCGTATCGCCTCTGACACACTTGAACGGCCGATGACCGTGAACCTCACGCGCATCTACACGAAGCTCGGCGACGGCGGCGAGACCCACCTCGGCGACATGAGCCGAGTGGCCAAGACCGATCCGCGGATCGAGGCCTACGGCCACGTCGACGAGCTCGGCGCCCACATCGGCTTCGCGATCACCCAGTCCGGCATGTCGGAGCGAACCGTCGGCTGGCTGAAGCGAATCCAGAACGACCTCTTCGACCTCGGCGCCGACCTCGCGGTCCCCGAAGGCGACACCAAGGAGCGCCTGCGCGTGCTCCCCTCGCAGGTCGAATGGCTCGAGAGCGCGTGCGACGAAGTCAACGAGACGCTCGAGCCACTGCGCTCCTTCCTCCTCGCTGGCGGCAACGCGGCGGCGGCCTGGCTTCACGTCTGCCGGACGGTCTGCCGGCGAGCCGAGCGGCGGGTCGTGGCGCTCGGAGATGACGCGAACCCCGAGGTGCTGCGCTACCTCAACCGCCTGAGCGACTTACTGTTCATCCTGGCGCGGGACGCAGCGCGGGGCGAAGAGACGCTGTGGGAGCCGGGACAGCATCGGAATCCCGAATAGAGTCGGAGGAGCGATGCTTCGCAAGATACGAGTGGTGGTGAAGTCAAACACGGTCGCATTTTTCGCACTCTTCATCGCGCTATCTGCGGGGACCGCTTACGCGACCAAGCACTACCTCATTACGTCCACCAAACAAATCAAGCCGAGTGTGCGCCGTGCGCTACACGGAGCCCATGGTGCCGCCGGCCCGACGGGCAATACCGGCGCGACTGGTCCGCTGCTCGCCGTGCTTCCGAGCGGAAAGACCGAGACAGGTACCTATCAGGCTGACGGTACCGCAATCGTTGTCGGGGATCTGGCCTCGACATCCATCTCATTTCCGATTCCGCTTGCAAGCACGCCCACGCCGAACGTCGTCCCCTCAGGTACGACAACTGCGTGTCCCGGGTCGGTTACCGCGCCATCGGCGGCGCCGGGCCAGCTGTGCATTTATGAAGGGGGTCACGCGAATGCCGGCGAAATCGCAGCCTACGATCCGTTTAATGGCGATGGCGGCGGCGCGAGCCCATACGGTGCCGGCTTGGTCGTTGACAGCGCAGCAGCGGGAAACTTCTACAGCGACGGGACATGGGCCGTGACCGCGCCCTAGTTACGCGAGCTGACCGCGCGACTGCTTCAGGGCGGATCCGGTAGCGGGCGGCCTGGCTCGCGCGCTCTCGCTTTCCCGCAAGGGAGGGACGTCGGCGTCACGCCGGAGATGCTCGTGGCACCCGCAGAGCCGGTCTCTTGTGACCGATCACTCACTTTTCACTTCGACTGGCCCGGCGCTTCAAGCCTGCTGACTCCCTGACAGCGCCGGAGGCCGCGCTGGCCTGCGCGTGGACGCCAGTCGAGGCTACGCTCGCGCGCCCGTGCTGAGGGCGAAAGGGGGGGTCGATATGCGGGCGCGCTCGCAGCGCAGAGCGTGGTATCGACACGGCCTTTCCTCTCACTGTGGCCGGCTGATCGCACTCATGATTTCTTGGTGGCTTCGGTGAGGATGCGGGCGACGGTGGTGGGGTCGTCCGGGGTGATCGTGGGGCGTATATGGCGTCCCACGTCGATTACGAGCGCGACGCTCTTCTTGGGCCGTCGCGGATCGAGATTCCACCAGTGGATCAAGTCTCCGGAGCCCCAGAGGCGCCACCTGCGCACTTTCTGCAGGCCAGTCAGCGAGAGCGTCTCCACCCCTTCGATCGAGCGGTACGGAATCCGCTTTGTGCCCCAGGGGTAGTAGTGGCGGATGCTGAGGCCCTGGTCGTCGCAGCGGATCTCGCCATCATCGTAGGCGACTTGTTTCGGGCTCATCGGTGTCTCCTGTCTCATCGGTGTCTCCTGTGATTCGGCTTCGTGGCCGGAGGCCGTGTCCGCGTATGCGTGTGCGTCGGCGCGCGGGAGCTTGGCGAAGTGCGCGCTTGGCACCCGGTCACACGGTTGACGGAGCGAGTCGCTTGCACGGCTGCGCGGCCCCGGTTCAAGGTATTTCGGTGGGGAGAATGAATAGTCCGGCGACCTTCTCGTCCGTATCGAAGGCGATTCGGGCCTTCATCTCGCCTGCCTCGTAGCGCAGCGGGATGTCGACGACCGTGTGGTCGCCGATACGGCGGACGAACGGCTCGCCGTCGCCAAAGCCCTCGAAAGCGCCCACGAGGCCCGCGACCGTCGCCAGGCTGTCGCCCCGGACCTCGTCGGTGAACGCGGTCAAGACCTCTTCGTTGAAGAAGGGCCGGGCTTCCTCCATGCGTCCATCGAGAACGGCAGCAGCGATATGTATCGCGCGTCCTGCAGCGTCGGTCATGCGCACCGTCTTGTCCATTGGCTCTCCTGTCCGGGGGTCGATGGGCTTGCCGAACCGCTGGAAGGCGGCTTGACGGGTCACTCCGAGAAGGTCGCCGATCTCCTGCCAGGTGTGGCCGGCGTCGCGGCTTTGCTCCACGCAAAGCCTGAGCGCCTGCTGAGCCAGGTCGTCGACGTCCTGAGCTCTCCGGACCAGATCGAGATAGTCGGGTGCGGCCAGCGGGCTTCGCGTGTTGTGAGTCAGAGCCGAGACCTGTGCCTCGAGCCGGCTGGTGAGCGCGGCGAGCGACCGGACCGAATCCATGAACGTAAAGGCTACCTTCACAGAGGTAGATGTCAAGGCAGCCTTTACGCCCGTGTTGAGAAAGCCGAACGGACAACGCGCGCGTTCCTTCCCTCCTCTCGCCTCAGCGAGGAGCGAGCGTCTCGAAACGTCGCGCCACACGCTCGCTGCGGACGAGATGCGAGCGTCTGGTGGGCCTCGCTGCTCACTCCCGCTCTGCTCGATTAGCAGGAGCCTGCGGAGATCGCCGCTCGTTACCGGTCCCGTCCACAACGAGGACGACCGCCGCTGCCCGGGCGTCGCGGCGTAGCGCTGTTGGGCGCAAGCAGTGGGCGAGGCGTCGACTAGGGCGCGCCGTCGTCAGCGATCGGTGCCGTTCGCGCGCGGCGGCGCGACGGCAGCGAATTCTTCGCGTGTGGTGGGGTGTCCCTCGATCGACTCGTAGGTCGTCTTCGAGTGGGAAAGCGCCTGCATGAGGGACTTAGGTCCGCGAAATGGCTCTCCGCCGATGTGCCAGCCGTCGGGATGGAGCTCTTCGATGAGCACCCAGATGACGTCGCGGAAGGCCTCAGACCCCTCGTGTCGGACCATCACGTCCGTGAGGTCTGCGGCCATGGCATGCTTCTGCTCTTCGCTGAATACGCCCTCCACTAGCTTGACATTCACAAAAGGCATCATGTTCTCCTGTTCTGTTCCCAAGTCGAGAAGACTTGACCGTTTCTGGCTACTGCTCGGTACGCACGATCGCACTTACCGTCAGTAATATCGATGCTGTGAGCTGGCGAACCGCTGACGTGCTGGCAGGCTGATCGCGGGTACCGCGAGCCTGAGCGCTTCGGCATTGCATTCCAACGGTGGATGAGTGACGAGGCCGATTTGCAGCCCGAACTCTTCGAACGCAACCTGACGCTAGAGCGCGTGCTGCGCGAATGAGTTCTATTCGCTCAGCGGCCGGCCGCGAACCGACTCAGCAACGGTTAAGCGCGATCGTTCATCATCGCAGCGAGCGGGCCGATAGCGCTGAAATAGCGGAAACCTGCGACCGCCAGCCGACAGAAGCGCGGGTCGGACTCGGCCGCGACGTGCGACGCCGCGGATGCGTCCCCTGGCTGGGCGTACTCGGCCATCAGTCGCCGGCGAGGACCGCGTCGACGACCAACTCAATCGCGGCTAGTCGGCGCGCGAGGTCGGCACCCAGACCGTAGCGAGCTGCCAGTGACGCAGGCCGAGCGTAGCTGACCCGCGCTTGGTCCTCGTCCGCCCACACGAGCACCTTGAGTGGCAGGTCGAGCGCCGCGAGCGGCACGGCCTCCATAACCGGCGTCCCCGCCGCGGGGCTGCCGAAGATCACGACCTGGGTTTCACGCAGCTCGAGCCCGGCCGCCCGCGCCTCCCCGCTGTGGTCGATCACCGCGAACAACTTGATCCGCTTCGACGCCAGCACCTGCTTGAAACGCGACACAGTCTCGGCAACCCCCCACGGGCTTGGCTTCGTGACGATGGCATCGGGTGTCGGCGGCGCGGAGGCTCGATTGGTCATCCCGGCAGGCTCCTCATTCGGGGTCCAGGTGGCGCGGCGCTGGCACAACAACGGCAACGCCCGTGCGGGCGCTGGACTTGCGAGCTACTGCACGCCCGCCGGTCGAGCCCGCCGCCCGGAACTCGCGCCACAGCCAGCGGACGATCATCCGTAAACCTGTTGTCTGGAGGCTCGGTGCACGCTCCTCATCGGTGCCCACTCTGATTGACATAGTCCGGTGCGAGCTGTTCCCGCGGGCGCGCCAGGACCGCGGCGGCATTGGTCGCCGACGCGGCTTCGGCGGCGGACGTTTCCTCGGCGCGGCCGCGCGGGTACCAACGGACGGAGACGAGGAATGTGGCTGCCATCACGGCGGCCATGATGTAGAACACGGTCTGCGTGGAGTGCGCGAACGCAAGCTGGATGCCATGGAGGAGCGACGCCGGCTCGTGTGCACCTGACCGGGTCTGGTCGTACCCGAACGACGCCGCGAGGCGATGCGCGGTGGCGGTCGGGACGCCTCCCTTGACGAGCGCACCAGTGATGTTGGCGGTGTTACGGCTGACGAGGATCGTTCCCAACACGGCGAGGCCGAGGCTCGCGCCGAGGTTGCGCGCCGTCTGGGTGATCCCGGTGACCTCGCTGTAGCTCGCGCGAGCGGCACGGTTGACGGCATCGGTGCTCGCGGGGGTCAGCATCAACCCGACGCCGGCGCCGGCGAGCGCGATGTAGATCGCTTGTCGACCGAGCGAAAGGTCGGTGAGCCTACCGGCGAGTAGGTAGAAGCCGACCGCGCCGACGGCGCTGCCGAGCACGAGTGCGGGGCGTGCGCCGCGGCGATCGAGGATGCGGCCGCCGATCTGTGAGGCGACGACGTAGCCGAGGAAGAAATAGAGCAGGTACAGGCCGGCGTGGGTGGCGGTCTCATGCAGGGAGAGTTGGACGTAGACGCTGGCGAAGAAGAAGAACGGCACGAACGCGATCGACATCAACCCGAGCGCCAGGTTGTCCAGAGCGAACGCACGGTTGCGGAAGATGTCGAGGCGCAGCAACGGATCAGGCGTCCGCAGTTCCCAGCCGATGAACGCGGCTGTCAGCACGATGCCTGCCGCGATGCAGGCCCAGGTCGTGTGGCTACTCCACCCCCAGACGCTCGACTGCTGCAAGCCAAGCACCGTCAGCCCCATCCCGCCAGTGATCAGCACCGCGCCGCGATAGTCGAGCCGGTTCGGGTGCTTCTCCTCCGGGAGCTTCGAGCGCCAGATCAATAGCAGCGCAATCAGCGCGACCGGAACGTTGATCCAGAAGATTGAGCGCCACGTCCACTGCGTCAGGTATCCGCCGGCGATCGGACCGATCGCGGTCAGTCCGCCGGAGATGCCGAAGAACACCGCCATCGCCCGGCCCCGCTCACTCTGCGGGAACGCCGCCGCGACGATCCCGACCGCGGCGGGGAACATGAGCGCCGCCGTGGCGCCCTGCAGGACGCGAAAGGCGATGATCCAGGCCTCGGCGGCCGAGCCCTTCGGCGTGAACCCGCAGCACGCTGAGGCGATGGCGAAGCCGGTCACACCGACGATCACCATCCGCCGCCGGCCGAGCATGTCGCCGAGCTTGCCACCGAACGCGAACAGCGCCGCCAACGCCAGCAGGTAGGCGTTGATGATCCACTGCGATCCGGTCGTCGAGATCGACAGATTGCGCTGCAAACTCGGGATCGCGATCGCCACGATCGTCTGATCAATGAACGTCATCGCCACCGCAAACACCATTGCGGCAAGCACGAGGTTGCTTCGGGGGGCGCGGACCGCTTCTCCGCCAGCAGGTTGCGTTACAACAACGCTTGACATCCAATGCTCCTCTCGTGCGGGGTACTAAGCGCCAGTGTTCACTGCCTTGTTCCGGGAATCAGTCCCAAAGCGGCGGGTCCGACAACGGGCCGGCTACGCCTCTGTAAAGACCTCCTGCCAGAAGCGTTAGCTCACGCTCGCCACAATGGTGGGAGCATGCGCCGATGGCAATGTCGCCAGCCACCGTTAAGCAGTGAAGCTAGCTGCATTTGGCGCGCGCGTTGCGCCGGCGGGGTACTGCAACGACGCGGATGACGCGTCGGCCTATGTCGCGTCAAGGTACGTCAGAACGGCAAGCACCCGCCGGTGGTCGTCGGCGGTCGTAGGCAGCTCCAGCTTCCCGAGGATGCTGCGGACGTGCTTTTCGACCGCACCCTCGCTGATCCAGAGCTGGTGGCCGATGGCGCTGTTGCTGCGACCCTCGGCGACCAGCGCGAGCACCTCGCGCTCTCGCGGTGTCAGAGCCCCGAGCGGATCCGCGCGGCGGTGCTTGTTGACTAGCTCCTTTACAAGCGCGGGGTCGATGACAGACCCGCCCTCGGCGATACGGGCTAGCGCATCGACGACGTCTGTCCCGCGTATGACACGGCTCTTGAGCAGGTAGCCGATGCGCTCGCCGTCCTCCATAAGATCGAGCGCTGTCTCCAGCTCGACGTACGCGGACAGGAGCAGGATCCCGATCTGGGGGTACTCTCGCCTGATCGCTCTCGCCACGTCGATGCCCTCCCACATTTGGCTGGGCGGCATGCGTATGTCGACGATCGCCAGATCCGGGGCGCTGCGGCGGATGGCCTCGATCAGTGCGGTTCCGTCAGCCACCTGACCGACGACGTCGTAGCCGGCCGTGGTCAACACGCTCGCGATCCCCTCTCGGACGAGTACGTCGTCGTCAGCGACGACGACACGCCCTAAGCACGCAGCGGCGCTGTTCGAGTCAGAGGTCAACTTCAAGATTCCCTCGCCCGCCAGTTACCGATCCCCCCGGCAGAACCCGTTCCTTTGAGACATTCGGTTCCAACGGGAGCATGATCGAGATAGTCGTCCCGCGGCCAGGGGGGCTCGCCAACTCGAGGGTCCCGTGAAGTGCTTCCACACGGTCAACCAGGCCAATCAACCCGGAGCTCTCACGCAGCGCAGCGCCACCCACACCGTCGTCGGCCACAGCAGCCATGACCGCAGTCGTGTCGACGGACACTGTCACGGTGACACTTGAGGCGTGTGCGTGCTTCGCGACGTTCGCCAGTGCCTCGGACACCACGTAGTACGCGGCGATTTCGATCGGCGCCGGCGGTCTCATGCCAGCCGCGACCTCGAGCGTGACGGGTACGGGGGATCGCCGGGCCAGGGCACGCAGCGAGGGCCCCAGCCCACCGCGAGACAGCAGCGTTGGATGCAGGCCGCGGGAGAAGTCCCGAATCTCGGCGAGCAGCCCCTCGAGGGCCTCCTCTACATCGTCAAGCGCCAGCCCCATGGCGTCCGGCAGGCTGAACTGCTCGCGCAGGGCGCGGAGGTTAAGTCCCAAAGCGACGACGCGCTGCTGTATTCCGTCATGGATGTTGCGCTCAATCCGCCGACGCGTTTCGTCGCCCGCAGTCACGATGCGTGCGCGCGACGCGATCAACTTATCCCGGGCGTGCACATTGGAGATCGAGCTCGCGACTAGGTGAGTGAAGTCGGTGAGCCGCGTCCGCGTGCCGGGGGGCAGCGCGTCTGCCGACAGGACCACGATTGCTCCCCACGTGGCTCCCTCGACGGCGATCGGGGCGGCGATGGCCGAACCGAGCTCCGCAGCGACGGAGCTCGCGCCATCCGTGCTTCCGTCAACGCGGGCAGCGGATCCGGTGCGACGCACCTCCTTGACAACGGCCACACACGCGGCGGTCGCAGCTCGGCCAAACCGGGAGGACTCGGTGGCACCGACCACAGTCGCGGAACCATCCTCCTCGTAGCGAACGACGTTGACGTGCTCGACTGCCAGCGCACGACTGGCTTCCGCAGCGACGGCGTTGAAGATTGTGCTGGGGGAGGCCTGTTGCCCTACCAGCGTTGCCACCCGCCGCAGCGCGGCTCCCTGCGACTCGGCCAAGCTCCGGAGTTGGTCGCGGGTCTTCGCGTTCGCGATTGCCGTGGCCACCAGGTTGGTGAAGTCCGCGAGGCGGTCCTCGGACCCTGGCGTGAGTACCTCGTCGGCTTCTCCGAACGCCGCGATGTGCCCCCAGATTACGCCGTCGAGGACGATCGGTGCCGCGACTCCCTGCCCAAACCCATCCTCCCGATGGCGGGCCGCAACCGGACCGGGGATCGATGTCCAGTCGTCGATGCGCACCGGCAAGCCCGTCGCCTGGATCAGTGCGCCCTCGGGGCAGTGCTCGAGCGACCACTGCCCGTCGTCGGGAACTGATGCGCGCTCCCCATGCGTACCGTAGATCTTCGTGAACATGCCCGTGTGCGGGTCGTAGCGGACGAGGCTGACGGCCCCCACCGCGAGCACGCGTGCAGCCTCCTCCGCGACGGCGACGAACACCGCCTTCGGTTCGGCCCCCTGAGCGACCAGCGTCGCGACGCGACGCAGCGACCGCTGCAAATCCGCGACAGTCCGCAGCGCATTCCGCGCTTGAGCGTTCGACACGGCGTTCGCCGCGAGTTCGGCGAACTCCACGAGCCGCGCCTCAGCGTTTGCGGCCGGAGCGCCGCAGTCCGTCGACACCGCCAGCAGCGCTCCCCAAGTCGCGCGGTCGACCACGATCGGCACGCCAACCGCTGATCCGGGTCCGGTGGACTGAACGCGCGCGGTGACTTCCTCCGTCCGCGCCGCGCGACCACTGTCGGCCACTGCAGCCAGCACCCTCGAGACATCGAGCGCCGAACTACTCGCGCCGTCGCGCCGGTCGGCAGCCGAACCCGCAAGGATCGTGGCGGACCCGTCCCGTTCGTAGCGGGCGAGCTGGATCGCGGCTGGCGCGAAGAGCTCCGAGGCCTCGAGAGTGATTGCTTCGAGCACGGCGCCTGGCGCTGCCTCGCGGGCGATGAGCGTCGCGACCCGCCGCAGGGCAGCCTCCTCGTTGAGCGCGCGGCGAAGGGAATCCGCACGCCGCGCTCGCGTGCGCTGTTGCTCAACGCTTGTCATCGCCGCCGCCGCTTGCGGTGCGGCTAGTCGCGAACGCCGGGGTGATCCGGAGCGAGCAGCATTGCTTGGTGGTCTGTTGGCTCAACTCGACGGCTCTCGGCCTAGTAGCTGCGCGATGCACGAGGCGTCAAGCGCGTCCTTGCGCAGGAACCCGCGGTCCGGGCTTCCCCGGATCAGCTCGGAGAGTTCCTCACGGTCGCGGATCGAGATCAGGATCACGGCGGTGGCAGCCGCGGACTCGGCCAACTGCGCAGCGAGTTCGATGCCGTCCTCGTCGCCCAGCTCGACATCCACCAGAGCGACGTCCGGCCTCAGCGACGCCGCCATGCGCAGCGCCTCTTCGCCCGAGGCCGCGCAGCCAGCGATCGTCATCCCCTGCGCCGAGAGCAAGCGAGAAGCCGAGGTCCGGAACTCCTCGCTGTCATCGACGATGAGACACGAGAGGCGCACCCCATCAGTTTCACGGAGCGCTGCCACGACACAATCCAGGTAGCACTACTTCGCGATCGCCCGCTACCCGGCCATCCAGTGGCGTGCTGGCAGGGCGGACGGCCGCGGGCTCGGCTGGAATGCTTCTCCCGTCGGTCACGACGCAGCGAAGGCTACCTCGAACCACCTACGGCGGTGAAGGCGCTGGCGATCGAGCCTACGGCACCTTGTCAATGACAGCGGCGGCAGACCAAAACACCCGGCCGAGCCTGTCGCAGGTCGAGCTGCGGTCGATTGACTACATCCCGCCAGAGGAGCGGTACGGACGCGTCCGGGACCAGTTCACCCTCTGGTTCCCGTTGAACGCGAACATCTTCGCCCTCGTCCTCGGCGGCGTGATGGTGTTCCTGGGCCTCAACTTCCTGTGGTCGTGCATCGCGATCGCTTCCGGAGTCCTGGTCGGCCTCACCTTTGTCGGCTTTCACGCAATCCAGGGACCGACACTCGGCGTACCGCAGATGATCCAGAGCCGTGGCCAGTTCGGCTTTTACGGAGCGATCCTGGTCTTTGCCGCGTCGATCGTCCTCGACTTCGGCTTCCTGGCCGCGCAGCTTGTCATCCAGGGCCAGGCCATGCATCTCCTGGTGAGCGGAATCAGCATCCCCGGCTGGATCGGAATCCTCTCGATCCCGGTGATCGCCCTCACGATCTACGGCTACGAATGGATCCACCGCTGGCAGCGGTGGCTCACTGTGATCCTCGCGGCGGTCTTTGCAGTGCTCTTCGTCCAAGCGATCAGCTTTGGCGGGCTCAAGGGCACGGCGGCAGGGACCGGCGCACCGTCGTTCGCGCTGTTCATGGGGGCGACCGCCGTGTTCGTCACCGCGATGATCAGTTGGGCCCCATACGTGTCCGACTATTCCCGCTATCTGCCGGCGAACGTCGACAAGACCAAGATATTCTGGGCCGTGTTCCTCGGCAACGCGATCCACGAAATCGCGTGCGGTGTGCTGGGCGCCTACATCACGGCGCTTCTGCCCCACGCGTCGTCGACGGTCGCCGCGGTCGCGCAGATCGCTGGCAACTGGGCACTTCCCGTAATGGCGTTGAGCCTCATCGGCGCCGACGCGG
>Ga0224544_1000043_pt1 | contig 14637 bp, 13 predicted proteins | sample 714P11014metaG_FD_179904 | JGI IMG/M metagenome (GOLD analysis project Ga0224544, IMG submission 179904) | Peat soil microbial communities from Stordalen Mire, Sweden - 717 P1 10-14 | ecosystem: Environmental > Terrestrial > Soil > Wetlands > Peat | place: Sweden: Norrbotten County, Stordalen...
TCCGCAGGCGGTGATCTGGAACCGCCCCGAACTGCTCGCGCTCCGCGACGGCCCTGTGGTGGCATACGACGCCACGCCCGAGCTGACCGCTGGAGGCTCCCGCTTCGAGCACGACGGCGTGCCGGTTGAGTTACGTGTTCCCGGCGCGCACAATGCCCGCAACGCCGCCGCCGCCCTCAGCGTGGCGGCGCTCGTCGGCACCGATCTCGCCGCCGCCGCCGGCGCGCTCGGCGAGTTCGGTGGCGTCGCCCGGCGCTTCGAGCGACTCGGCGCGACGGCGGGGGGCGCCGAGGTCTACGACGACTACGCCCATCATCCGAGCGAGATCGCCGCGACCCTCGCCGCCGCGCGTACGCTCGCCCCCGGGCGGCTGATCGCAGCCTTCCAGCCCCACCTCTACTCGCGCACCCGGGCACTGCGACGCGAGTTCGGCGCAGCACTCGCAGCCGCCGACACGGTCGTCGTGCTCGACGTCTACCCGGCGCGCGAGCAGGCCGGCGACTTCCCCGGCGTCAGCGGCCTGATGGTCGCCGAGGCCGCGGCCGACGCGGCAGCAGGCAGGCCCGTCTACTGGCTGCCCGATCGTGACATCGCAGCGCGCGTCCTCCGGGACCTGCTCGGCTCGGGCGACCTCGTGATCGTGATGGGAGCGGGCGACATCGACGAGCTGGGACGCCGGCTCGTGCACAGCAATGGTTGAGATCGAGCACAACCACCCGCTCGCCCGCCTGACGACCGTGCGCACCGGGGGTCCGGCGGAGCTCTTCGCCCGCGCCGCGACGCTCGGCGACCTTCTCGAGCTGCTCGCATTCGCACACCGCGGCGGTCATGAGCTCCATGTGATCGGCTCGGGTTCGAACCTGCTCGTCGCTGACGCCGGCGTCAGCGGCCTCGTAGTCCGTCTCGAGGGCCTGCTCGCGCGGATCGAGGCCTCGTCGGGAGCACTCGAGTGCGGAGGCGGCGCGCGGATGCCGACGATCGCGGCACGGGCCGCTGCGCTCGGGCTGGCCGGCATCGAGTTTGCCGTCAACATCCCGGGCACCGTGGGTGGCGCCGTGCGGATGAATGCCAACGCCTACGGCGGGGCGCTTGCGTCGGTGCTCGAATGGGTCGACGTCGCGACCGTCGACGGCGTCTCGCGCCGGCGTCCGCAGCAGCTCGGATTCGCCTACCGCAGCTCCGCGCTCGGCCCGGATGAGATCGTCACGGCCGCTCGTTTCGCGCTCGTGCCATCGACCTCGACGGCGGTCAGGGCGACGCTCGCCGAGATGCGCGCGTGGCGCCACACAGCGCAGCCGAAGGGCATCAAGACGTTCGGATCGACGTTCAAAAACCCCGTTGGGAAGACCGCCGGAGCGCTGCTCGCGGCGGCTGGGGCTAGCGGACTGAGAGTCGGCGGCGCGCGCCTCTCGCCCAAGCACGCGAACTTCGTCGAGAACGTCGACGGCAGCGCGAGCACCGCCGACATCGTGTCGCTGATGGCGCTTGCGCGCGAGCGCGTGCTCGAGCACTCGGGAATCGCGCTCGAGCGCGAGGTGCAGGCCTTCGGCGAGGTCCGCTTTCCCTGGGAGCCGCCGGCCAGCGGCGGGTAGGGGTTCGGCGCTCGAGCGCGAACCCCGAAATGTGTACCTGCGCTACAAGCTCGGCTTGGCGGCGCTTGCGCTGCTCGCAACCTACGGCTTGTGGCTTGGGCTGCTGCGCAACCTCGCGCTGTTCGAGGTACGGAGCGTCACCATCAGCGGCCTCGCCGGCAATGCTGCGCCGCAGATCGCCTCAACGCTCGAGCTGACCGCGCGGGAGATGACGACCACCAACTTCTCGCTCGAGCGCCTGCGCTCCTCGGTCGCCGACTACCAGTCGGTCGCGACCCTGCGCGCCGACACCGAGTTCCCGCATGGCGTGCGGATCGAGGTCGTCGAGCGACGGCCCCTGGCGCGGCTCGACTACGACGGGACGATCGTCGCGGTGGCGAGCAACGACCACGTGCTGTCCGGGCTCGCGGCGTTGCGGACCCTGCCGCTGGTGCGCTCGAGCTTCGCGCCGCGCGGCGAGCGAGTGATCGACCCGCTGGCGCGTGAGGAGCTGGCACTGCTCGCCGCTGCGCCGGAGCCGCTGCGCAGCCACGTTTACCAGGTACGCCTGAGCAACGAGGGCCTGACGGTGCGCCTCCGGCACGGTCCGCTGATCTACTTCGGCGACGGCGCGCTGCGCCATGCGAAGTGGGATTCAGCCGCCGTTGTGCTCGCGAACCCCAGCTCGCGCGGAGCGCGCTACATCGACGTGTCGTTGCCCGCTCGTCCGGCCGCAGCGATCGGCGACCCGGCGACCGAGGAGCTCAGCACCTCGCCTCAGGGCACCGCCAGCGTCGCAACGATCCTCGGAGGCGCCTCGTCCGAGGCCTCAAGCTCCACTTCAGGATGACTTGGCATGGTCGATGAATCACTCTAGAGTTGAGACTTCGAACATCTGCAACGATGCTTGCGCCGTGCGCTTGGCGTTGACAGGCAAAGGAGCCCTGCATAACGTGGGTTTCTGGCGCCGTCTCCGCGACGTCTAAAAACCCTTCTGTGTCAGTCGAGACTCTTATTTCTATGGACGGCGGTAACTACCTAGCTGTAATCAAGGTCGTCGGGGTTGGCGGCGCGGGCACGAACGCGGTCAGCCGAATGGTCGACGCCGGCCTGCGTGGTGTCGAGTTCATCGCCACCAACACCGACGCCCAGTCGCTGCAGTCCTCCGACGCCGACGTCAAGATCAACATCGGCAGCGAGTTGACGCACGGCCTCGGTGCCGGCGCGAATCCGGAGACCGGCTTTGGCGCCGCGTCCGAGTCGCGCGACGAGCTCAAGGAGTCGCTGAAGGGCGCGGACATGGTCTTCGTCACGGCGGGCGAGGGTGGCGGCACAGGTACCGGCGCGTCCCCCGTGATCGCCGAGATCGCGAAGAAGGAGATCGGCGCGCTGACGATCGGCATCGTCACACGACCGTTCGACTTCGAAGGCACGCATCGCATGCGCCAAGCCGAGGAAGGCATCCGCCGGCTGCGCGACCAGGTCGACGCGCTGATCGTGATCCCTAACGAGCGACTGCTCACGATCGTCGAGAAGAAGACGACGATGGTCGAGGCGTTCAAGGTCGCCGACAACGTGCTGCGCTTCGGCGTGCAGGGGATCACCGATCTCGTCACGGTGCCCGGCCTGATCAACCTCGACTTCGCCGACGTCCGCACGATCATGACCGGGGCCGGCACGGCGATGATGGGAATGGGCACCGGCGTCGGCGAGGGTCGCGCGAGCGACGCCGCTCAGGAGGCGATCAGCTCGCCGCTGATCGAGGAGGACATCCAGGGCGCGACCGGGATCATCATCAACATCACCGGTCCGCGCGACCTCGGCCTGTTCGAGGTCGACGAGGCCGCGGAGATCGTCCAGGCGGCGGCCGATCCGGATGCCAACATCATCTTCGGTGCGGTCGTCGACGAGCAGCGCGGCGAGGAGGTCACCGTGACGGTGATCGGTACCGGCTTCGCACCACCGCCAGAGGCCCGCGGCCGCGCCAGCCGGCGCGAGTCGATCGATCCGCTGCCGCGCAACCCGCGCGAGCGCGAGCGGCCGCGAAGCGAGCGGCCAGGCCGCGACCGTCCTCCCCGCGTCAGCGATCGTCAGCGCTCCTCGCTCGAGATCCGCGACGAGGACATCGACGTTCCGCCGTTCCTGCGCTGAGATAGGCCAAGAGCAGCGACGCGCTAGCCTGCGCGAATGGCTGCTGCCCCTGCGTCGGCGACGCCGCTGCGCCACACATCGCTCTATGAGAAGCACGTCGCGCTCGGAGCGCGGATGGTCCCGTTCGCCGGCTGGGAGATGCCCGTTCAGTATGAGGGGGTCATCGCCGAGCACAACGCCGTGCGCCGCGACGCCGGCATCTTCGACGTCTCGCATATGGGCGAGATCGAGACGAGTGGGCCGGCAGCGCTCGAGCTGCTCCAGCGACTGCTGTCAAACGACCTTGCAAAAGTCGAAGTCGGCGGCGCGCAGTACAGCGTGCTCTGCCGCGAGGACGGCGGCGTACTCGACGACTGCTTCACCTATCGGCTCGGCCCCGAGCGCTACCTCACCGTTACGAACGCCGCCAACCACGAGCAGGACCTCGGCTGGTTCATCGCCCATCGCGGCACCCACGACGTCGAGATCCGCAATCGCGCCGAGGACTACGCGATGCTCGCCGTCCAGGGTCCGATCGCGCGCGAGATCGTGCAAGCGATCGCCAACGCTCCGCTACCCAAGCGGATGCGCGTCGAGGAGCGCGTGATCGATGGGATCGAGGCGCTCGTGTGCGGGACCGGCTACACGGGCGAGGATGGCGTCGAGCTGCTGCTCGCGCCGGCCGATGCCCCGGCGGTCTGGGATGCGCTGGTCCGCCGCGGCGCCCGTCCGGCGGGGCTGGCGGCCCGCGACACGCTGCGCACGGAGGTCTGCTACCACCTTTACGGCAACGATCTTTCGAGTGACCACGGGCCGATCGAGGCGGGTCTCGGCTGGTGCTGCAAGGAGGACACCGGCTTCATCGGCGCGGAGGGGGTGCGCGCGGCGCGCAGCGATCCGCCGCCAGAGCAGCTGGTGCCGTTCAAGCTGATCGAGCGCGGCGTGGCTCGGGCCGGCGATCCGGTCGTTGGTGGTGGGCACGTGACGAGCGGGACGTTCTCGCCGAGCCTCGAGATCGGAATCGGCCTGGTCTACCTGCCGCGCGAGCGCAGTGCGGTCGGCAGCGAGTTCGAGGTTGACGTCCGCGGCAAGGCCCGCCGGGGCGTCGTCGCCGAACGCCCGCTTTACCGGCACCCGTGACCCGTGACGCGCGGAGCGTTAGGCTGATGGGCAAGCGCTGTGGCAGAAGCCTCCTACCCACCTGAGCTGCTGTACCACCCCGAGCACGACTGGGCGCGGATCGAGGGCGATGTTGCGACCTTCGGCATCACCTGGCACGCGCAGGACGCGCTCGGCGACATCGTCTACTTCGATGCTCCCGCGATCGGCGCGCAGCTCTCCCAGAATGAGCCCTACACCGAGGTCGAGTCGGTCAAGGCCGTGTCGGACGTCTACGCGCCGCTCTCGGGAGAGCTCGTCGAAGTCAACGAGCGGCTCGCCGACAACCCCGAGCTCGTCAACGAGGATCCCTACGGCGACGGCTGGATGGTGAAGATCCGGATCACTGACGCGGGGGAGGCCGGGGGGCTGCTGGCGCGCGACGCCTACGTCGCAACGCTCGAGGAATGACGCGCTACACCGCGGTCACCGACGCCGACCGCAGCACGATGCTGGAAGCGATCGGGGTGGCAAGCGTCGACGAGCTGTTCGCCGGCATCCCCGCAGCGGTCAGGCGTACGGCGCCACTCGATTTGCCGGAGGGCCTCGGCGAAGCCGAGGTCTATGCCGAGCTGCGCGAGCTCGCCGCCCGCAACACGTCGGTCGAGGACGAGGTCTCCTTCCTCGGCGCGGGCATGTACGACCACTACGTGCCGGCGGTGATCGACATGTTGATGGGCCGCTCGGAGTTCCTGACGCCCTACACCCCCTACCAGCCGGAGATCTCCCAGGGCGGCTTGCAGGTCATGTTCGAGTACCAGACGGCGATCTGCGAACTGACCGGAATGGACGTCTCGAACGCATCTGTTTATGAAGGGCCTTCGGCCCTGGCGGCGGCCGCCTATCTCGCCAAGCTGAGCAACTCCCGCAAGCGCTTCGTGATCTCGCGCGCCGTCCACCCGCACGCGCGCGAGACCCTGACCACGCTCTGCGCCGGATACGAGATGTCGGTCACCGAGGTGCCACTGGCCGGCGGCGTCACCGACCTCTCCGCCTGGAGCGACGCGATCGACGACGACGTCAGCGCGGTGTTCTTCGCGCAGCCGAACTACCTCGGCGCCGTCGAGGACCCGGCGCCGCTGGTCGCCGCCGCCCGCGAGCACGGCGCGCTGGTCGTCTGCAGCGCCGACCCGCTGACGCTCGGCATCCTCGAGGCGCCCGGGAGCCTCGGCGTCGACGTCTGTGTCGGCGAGGGCCAGACGCTCGGCAACCGGCTCGACTTCGGTGGCCCGTCGTTCGGCTTCTTTGCCGCTCGCGACGAGCATCTGCGACGGATGCCGGGGCGGATCGTCGGGGAGACCGTCGATGTCGATGGGAGGCGCGGCTTCGTACTCACGTTGCAGACGCGCGAGCAGCACATCCGCCGCGAGAAGGCGACCTCGAACATCTGCACCGCGCAGGCGCTGAACGCGCTCGCCGGCGTCGTCTACCTCTCCTGGCTCGGCCGGCACGGCCTCGTCGAGCTCGGCGAGCTGCTCGTGCAGCGGACCGCCTACGCGCGCGACGCGCTCGGATCCCTCGACGGTGTCGCGGCGCTCCACGACCAGCCGGTCATCCGCGAGTTCGCGGTGTCGCTCGGCGTCGGCGACCTCGAGGCTGTCCGGCGCGTGATCGCCCGCTGCGCCGCGGAGCATGTCAATCCGGGTCACCCACTAGGGATCGACTACCCCGAGTATTCGGACTGCCTGCTGGTGGCGATCACCGAGCAGCGAAGCCGCGCCGACATCGACCTGCTGGTCGACGTCCTCGGACGCGCGGTCGCGGCGGAGCGCAGTGACGTGCCGGCGCCGCGTCGGGGAGGCGAGGCAAGATGACGCCGACCGAGACGGCGATGCAGCGCGACCGTGCCGTGACGATCTTCGAGAAGGGCCAGGCCGGTAGGCGCGCGTTCTCGCCACCGCCGCTCGACGTCCCGGAGCGCCCGCTCGACGAGTTGATCCCGCCGCGGCTGCGACGCCGCGAGCCGGCCCGCCTGCCGGAGGTCTCCGAGCCCGAGCTGGTGCGCCACTACGTGCGCATCTCGCGACGCAACTTCGACCTCGACACCGGCTTCTACCCGCTCGGCTCGTGCACGATGAAGCACAACCCGCGCCTGCACGAGCGCGTCGCCGGACTCGCCGGTCATGCGCGGCTGCACCCGCTGCAGGATCCCCAACGAGCCCAGGGTGCGCTCGAGCTGATGTGGAATCTCGAGCGCGCGCTCGCCGAGATCGCAGGGCTGCCTTACGTGTCGCTCCAGCCATCCGCCGGCTCCCACGGCGAGCTCGCCGGCGTGCTCCTGACGCGCGCCTACCACGAGGACCGAGGCGACCCGCGGAGGACCGTCCTGACGCCCGACACGGCGCACGGCACCAACCCGGCCACGGTGACGATGGCGGGCTACGACGTCGTCAAGGTGGGAACCAACGCCGACGGCGGAGTCGACCTCGACGACCTTCGGGCGAAGGCCGACAAGGACACCGCCTGCCTGATGCTGACCAACCCGAACACGCTCGGCCTGTTCGACCCGAACATCGAGGAGATCGTGCGGATCGTCCACGATGTCGGCGCGACCGCCTACTACGACGGCGCGAACCTGAACGCGGTGATGGGGATATCGAGGCCCGGGGACATGGGCTTCGACATTGTCCATTTCAACCTGCACAAGTCGTTCACGCAGCCGCACGGCGGTGGCGGTCCCGGCGCCGGCCCGATCGCTGTCTCCGAGCGGATCGCGCCGTTTCTACCGCGGCCGGTGATCGTGCGCCACGGTGGCGAGCGCAGCAACGGCTCCGGACGCGAGTTCGACCTCGACTACGACCGGCCGAAGTCGATCGGGCGCGTGCGCGGCTTTCAGGGGAACTACGGCTGCTTCGTCCGCGCCTACGCTTACATCCGCTCGCTCGGCGCGAGCGGACTGCGGGATGCCTCCGAGGTCGCGGTGCTGAACGCCAACTACCTGCTCGCAAGGCTGCGCCAGCTCGGCGTCTGCGAGCTGCTGCCGCCGGCCTACGATCGGATCTGCATGCACGAGTTCGCGCTGACCGGGGCGCCGATGAAGTCCGAGCTCGGGATCCGCACGCTCGACCTCGCCAAACGCCTGCTCGATCACGGCTACCACCCGCCGACCGTCTATTTCCCCTTGCTCGTCGAGGAGGCGCTGCTGATCGAGCCGACCGAGACCGAAACCAAGGAGACGCTCGACGCGTTCGCCGAGGCCGTTGCGGCGATCCTCAGCGAAGCCCGCGAGGACCCCGAGATCGCTCGCGGCGCCCCGTACACGACGCCGGTCCGCCGGCTCGACGAGGCCGGCGCCGCGAAGAAGCCCGTGCTGCGCCAGCCGCTGTAGGCGGTCACGGTAGCCTCCGGACCAATGCGGATCTTCTCTGGCATCCAGCCGACCGGGCGCAAGCACCTCGGCAACTACATCGGCGGGATCGTGCAGTACGTCGCGGGGCAGGAACGCGGTGAGGCGATCTACTCCATCGTCGACCTGCACGCGACGACCGTCGCGTTCGACCCGGCGGAGCTGCGCGAGCTGACCTACGACACCGCCGCGATCCTGATCGCGGCAGGACTCGACCCGGCGCGCTGCATCCTCTTCCGCCAGAGCGACGTGCCCGAGCACACAGAGCTCGCCTGGCTGCTGACGTCGGTGACGGCCTACGGCGACCTCCAGCGGATGACCCAGTTCAAGGAAAAGTCGGCGAAGCAGCGCGAGCTCGTGACCGCGGGGCTGTTCTTCTATCCGGTGCTGATGGCCGCCGACGTGCTCGCCTACCGGACCGACGAGGTACCGGTCGGCGAGGACCAGCGCCAGCACGTCGAGCTGATGCGCGACATCGCGATCCGCTTCAACTCGCGTTTTGGCGAGCAGTTCGTCGTCCCCGAGGCACGGATCCCCCAGGTCGGCGCTCGCATCATGGACCTGCAGGACCCGACCAGCAAGATGTCGACGACCAGCGCCAGCGAGGAGGGCACGCTCTACGTCCTCGACGAGCCGGCTCAGATCGAGCGCAAGTTCAAGCGCGCCGTCACCGACTCGGGCAGCGGTGTGCGACGCGGCCCGGACAAGCCCGGCATCTCGAATCTGATCGACGTGCTCGCCGTCGTGCGCGCCGTCGCCCCGGAGCAGGTCGAGCGCGAGTTCGCCAACGCCGGCTACGGCGACTTCAAGGCCGCCGTCGCTGCAGCCGTGACCGAGTACCTCGCCCCGGTTCGCGAGCGCTACAACCAGCTGCACGCCGACCGCGCCGCGCTCGAGACCGTGCTCGCCGCCGGCGCCGAGCGGGCCCGTGCGATCGCCTCCGCCACGCTCGCCGACGTTCGCGACGCGATGGGTGTCGGCACTCCGCGCTAGCGTTCCGGCGATGGGAGTCGCCGAGCTGGAATTCGACCTGGATGTCTTCAGCGGGCCCTTCGACCTGCTGCTGACGCTGGTCCTGCGCGAGGAGGTAGACCTGCGCGAGCTCTCGCTGGCCGAGGTCGTCGTCGGCTACATCGACCACCTCGAGACACGCGGCGAGCTCGACCTCGAGGCGACGACGGAGTTCATCGTGCTGATCGCGGCGCTGCTCGAGCTGAAGTCGCGCCTGCTGCTGCCCGGGGAGGAGATCGACGAGCTGCTCGAGCTCGAGCCCAACGAGGCGGCCGAGGAGCTGCTGGCACGGATGCTCGAGGCGCGCCGCTACCGCCTCGCCGCGACGCACCTCGGCGAGTTGCTCGCCGCTGCCCCCGCCGTGCGCTACCGCGAGGCGCCGCTGCCACTCGAGCTCCGCCGCGCCGACCTCGACGACGCCCCAGCCGGCGTCTGGGACCCGGCAGGCCTTGGCAAAGCGATCGCCGGGCTGCTCGTGCGCCCGCCGCAGCTCGACCTGAGCCACGTCCTCGTCGCACGCGTCAGCGTCTCCGAGCGGATCTCCCACCTGCGCCAGCTGCTGCGCCAGGCGGTCGAGCTGAGCTTTGACGACGTGGTCTCAGGGGCCGACCGGATGACCGTCGCGGTCACCGTGTTCGCGCTGCTCGAGCTCTACAAGCGCGGCGAGCTGAGTTGGGATCAGGCGGAACCGTTCGGCGAGATCACCGTGCGCGCGATGAGCCGCCCCAGCGCGGGAACACGCGCGTGAGCAGCGAGCTCGCCCGCACGCTCGAAGCGCTGCTCTTCCTGTCGAGCGACCCGCTGAGCGCCGAGGAGCTCGCCGAGGCGACCGGCGCCGGCGACCTGGACATCGCCGGGGCGCTCGCCGAGCTCCAACAGACGTTCGCGCCGGGGGCTCGCGGACTGCTCCTGCGCGAGGTCGCCGGCGGCTACACGCTGGCAAGCGATCCCCTGGCCGAGGACGCCGCGCGCGCGCTGCTTGGGCGCACGCGCCACAGCGCGCTCACACCGGCGCAGCTCGAGACACTGGCGATCGTCGCCTACCTGCAGCCCGTCTCGCGCCCTGAGATCGCGCGCATCCGCGGCGTCAACGCCGAATCCCCGGTCGCGACGCTGCTCGACCGCAGCCTGATCAGCGAGAGCGGTCGCTCGGAGTTCGGCGCCGTCCTCTACACCACGACCTCGCTCTTCCTCAAGGTCTTCGACCTGCGCTCGCTCGAGGATCTGCCCGATCCGTCGCAATGGGACGCCACCGCCGACGAGGCGGGCGAGCTCCGCGACCGCCTGCTCGCCGCCGGCGAGCACCGCGCCGGCACGACTCTCGAGTAGCGCCTCAGAACCCCTGCGCCAGGCGGTAGTAGGCGTGGTTCCAGCGCAGCTCGTTGCGGAAGTCGCGGATCCGCGTGTCGGCGTCGATCAGCAGGCACTCGAGGCCTGCGATCGTCGCGAAGTCGGTGATCGTCTCGGCGTCGAGCGCGGCGCTGAAGACGGTGTGATGCGGCCCGCCGGCGGCGAGCCATGCCTCGGCGGCGGTCTCGAAGTCGGGCTTCGGCTTCCACAGCGCTCGCGCGACCGGCAGCTTCGGCAGTGGCTGCGGTGCCACGACCGTGTCGATCTCGTTGACGAGCAGGCGGAAGCGGTCGCCGAGATCGAGCATCGCGACGACGATCGCCGGACCCGGCGCGGCGTCGAAGACGAGCCGCACGGGGTCCTCGCGGCCGCCGATTGAGAGCGGATGGATCTCGCAGCGCGGGCGCTCGGCCGCGATCGACGGGCAGATCTCGAGCATGTGCGCTCCGAGCACCAGTGGCTCGTCGCTCGAAAGGTCGTAGGTGTAGTCCTCCATGAACGATGTGCCGCCCGGCAGCCCGGTTGCCATCACCTTGAGGATCCGCACCAGCGCCGCCGTCTTCCAGTCGCCCTCGCCCGCGAAGCCGAAACCGTCGGCCATCAGACGCTGAGCGGCGATGCCGGGTAGCTGCGCGAGGCCGTGGAGGTCCTCGAACGTATCGGTGAAGGCGCCGAAGCCGCCCGCGCTCAGGAAGGCTCGTAAGCCGCCCTCGATGCGCGCGGCCTCGCGCAGCGAGTCGCGCCGCTCGCCGTCGGCGCGCAGGCTGGGCACGAGCTCGTAAGCGGCCTCGTACTCGCCGATCAGCGCGTCGATCTCCGTGTCGCTGACGGCGCTGACCGCAGCCACGAGATCGCCGACGCCGTATCCGTTGACAGCGACGCCGAGCTGCATCTCGGCGGCGACCTTGTCGCCCTCGGTGACGGCTACATGGCGCATGTTGTCGCCGAAGCGCGCGACGCTCAGCTGCTGAGCCTCGCGCCAGCCGCAGGCGGCCCGAGCCCAGGCGCCGATTCGCAGGCGCGTCGCCTCCGCGCCCCAGTGCCCGACGACGGTCTTGCGCGCGAGGCCCATGCGCGTTGCGATGAAACCGAACTCGCGGTCGCCGTGGGCCGACTGGTGGAGGTTCATGTAGTCCATGTCGATCTCCGACCACGGCAGCTCCGCGCGGAACTGCGTGTGCAGGTGAAGCAGCGGCTTCGCGAGCGCGCTCAGCCCCGCGATCCAGGTCTTGGCCGGCGAGAAGGTGTGCATCCAGACGACGACGCCGACGCAGGCTTCAGCGTCGTTGGCCTCGGCGCACACACGTCGGATCGCTTCTGAGGAGATGACCACCGGCTTGGCGAGCACGCGAACCGGGATCTCCTCAGCCTGATCGAGCGCGCCGGCTATCTCCCGGGCGTCGATGTCGACCTGCGCGAGGGCGCTGTCACCGTAGAGCGCGTGACTTCCAGGCACGAACCAGATCTCGTGCTGGGCGAGCGGCTTGGTGCTCACGGCGTCTTTCCTGCGCTCGCACCTTCAGCGCGCGGCTGCCCATACACGTTCTGGTAGCGGTCGTGGAGTGCGTCGATGTCCAGCGGATCGAGTGGCGTCAGCTCGCCCAGCGTCCTTGCGAGCAGCACGGTACGCGCGACGTCCTCGCACATCACCGCAGCCTGCAGCGCGTCGCGCGCCGTGGCGCCGATCGTGAACACGCCGTGATTGCGCATCAGCACGGCCGGCGAGCGGCTGCCGGCGAGCGTCTCGACGATCGCGACACCGATCTCCTCGCCGCCGATCCGCGCGAACGGGCCGATCGGGATGTCGCCGCCGAACTCGTCGGCCATCGCTGTGAGCACGCAGGGGATCGCCAGCCCCTGGGCTGCCCACGCGGTCGCGTAGGGGCTGTGGGTGTGCGTGACAGCGCCGACGCTGTCGAGTGAGCGGTAGACGTAGAGGTGGGTCGCGGTGTCGCTCGATGGCGCCAGGTCGCCCTCGACGACGTTGCCGTGCAGATCGACGACGACCATAGCCTCCGGCGTCAGCTCGTCGTCTCTGAGCCCGCTCGGCTTGATCGCGACGAGATCCTCGCCCGCCACGCGCGCCGAAACGTTGCCGGCGGTCCACGTGACGAGGCCGGCCCGCGTCAGCTCGCGCTGCGCTGCAGCCACCTCGCGGCGGACTTCATCGATGGCGCTCACAGCGAGGCCGCCTCGCGCTCACGCGAGCGGGGAGCTTCGCGCTCGCGAATCCGCTTCAGTGCGTGCAGAAGCTCCACCTGGTCACGCCCGAGCGTGTCGTGGAGTTGGCGGTAGAGCCCATACAGCTCATCGTAGACAGCGACTGCCGCCGGTTCGGGCTCGTAGATCGCCCCTGTGCCCGGTGCGAGCGCATCGATCGCCGCCATGATGTCCGGGAAGCCACCCGCCTCGGCCCCGGCTGCGACGGCGCCGAACAGCGCGGCGCCGCGCGCCGGAATCTCGGTCGAGCCCGGCACGAGCACGCGGCGTCCGCTCGTGTCGGCGAGCAGCTGCATCGTCAGCGGGCTCTTCTCGGCGATCCCACCACAGGCAACCAGCCGGTCGAGGGCCAGGCCGTGCTCCTCGAAGTTGTCAACGATCCGGCGGTTGCCGAAAGCGATCGACTCGAGCAGCGCACGGTAGATCTCGGCAGCCGTCGTTTGCAGCGTGAGACCGCTCAGCACGCCGCTCAAATCGGCGTCGGCGAGAATCGTTCGGTTGCCGTTCCACCAGTCCAGCGCAAGCAGTCCGCTCGCTCCGGGTGCGACGAGCGCGGCCTCCGCCTCGAGCTCGCTGTAACGCTCGCCGTCGCCTGCGCCGGCAACGAGTCCGACGAACCACGCGAGCATGTCGCCGACCGCCGCCTGGCCGGCCTCGTAGCCGTAGAGCCCGCTGAGGACGCCGTCCTTGACGACGCCGGTGATGCCCGGCAGCAGGATCTCGTCCGGATGGACGACGACATCGCAGATCGAGGTGCCCATGACGATCAGGAAGCTCGTCGACTCGAGCACGCCGGCGCCGGGCACCGAGACGAACGAGTCGACGTTGCCGACGGCGACTGCGACGCTGGGCTCGAGGCCGAGTTGGGCGGCAAGCTCCGGCCGCAGCAGCCCGGCGCGCTCCCCGAGCGCGCTGAACTCGCTGCCCAGCTTCTCGGCCGGCTGGTCAAAGCCGGGGTATGCGGCGGTGAAGTATTCGGTCGGCGGCAGGCCATCCACCGGTGACCACAGCGCCTTGTAGCCGGCGGAGCAGGCCGCGCGCCGCTCGCGTCCGGTCAGGTGCCAGACGATCCAGTCGCAGGCCTCGATGAAGCCGCTGGACGCTTCGTAGATCTCACGATCCTCCAGCCACAGCTCGATCAGCTTCGGGAAGTACCACTCCGAGGAGATCTTGCCGCCGTAGCGGGCGAGGAACGGCTCGTCGCGCTCGCGCGCGACCTCGTTGAGGCGGTCGGCGACACCTTGCGCCGCGTGGTGCTTCCAGAGCTTCGGCCAGGCGTGCGGACGCGCGCGCCACGGCGGCAACTCGCAGAGCGGCGTCCCGTCGGCGATGACCGGGAGAACGGTGCAACAGGTGAAGTCGATGCCGATGCCGATCACATCGCGCCCCGCGACGCCCGCAGCGTCGAGAACCGCGGGAACCCCGGCCGAGACGACGGCGCGCCAGTCGTCGGGGTCCTGGAGCGCCCAGTCGCCCGGCAGCGTCTCGCCGGTCCCCGGCAGAACACGATCGATCACGCCGCTCGCGTAGGGCATGACCGCGACGCCGGCTTCGACGCCGCTGCGCAAGTCGAGCAGGAGCACGCGTCCGGATTCGGTGCCGAAGTCGATCCCGATCGCGTAGGCGCTGCTAGTCGCTTGCGGTGGTCGTGTCCTTTGCGGACCTCCTCCAGCCATTGCATGCGCATCTAAGCATACGTATGCAGCCAGAGTCAATCGCCGCCTGGATCGACGCTGACGGCGTGCGCCGCCGGGTCGTCACGCATGTCCGGGCGCCTGCTCGGCCGCTTCGGACCCCGACCGGAGGGTGCCGCCGTCGAGCGACGTACGATCAGCTTCGGCTTGAAGATCA
>Ga0224544_1000044_pt1 | contig 14514 bp, 14 predicted proteins | sample 714P11014metaG_FD_179904 | JGI IMG/M metagenome (GOLD analysis project Ga0224544, IMG submission 179904) | Peat soil microbial communities from Stordalen Mire, Sweden - 717 P1 10-14 | ecosystem: Environmental > Terrestrial > Soil > Wetlands > Peat | place: Sweden: Norrbotten County, Stordalen...
GCCCAGGCCGCGGCAGCGACCATCGCGATCAGCATGAGCCCGCCCAGCGGCTCACTCAGGTAGGTGCGCGTAACCTCGATCAGCGGGCCGTAGGTCGCGATCGCGAGTACCGCAAGGAGTGCCGCCAAGACTCCAGCGATCTTCCAGGCGAAGGCAGCGGCGGCGACCATCGTCGCCAGCTCGACAAGCCACTGCGCGTACTGGGCGATGCCGTGCGAGTTGGTTACCGCGGAGATCTCCGAGTGGCCGCTCAGCCAGGCGAGGATCGCGAACAGGATCGGCGTTCCAGGGGCCCAGTGGAAGCTGTTGTAGCCGGAGAGGTGGATCAGTTTGTTCGCGTCGCCGATGTAGCCCAGCTCGTCGCTCGAGAGCCGATCGTCGCCGCCGATCGCGTGCAGGCGCAGCACGGCTCCCGCGGCCAGAGCCAGCGCGGCCAGAGCCAGCGCGATCTTCTCCGCGCGGGGGAGCTCCGTGAGGCCGAGCCGGTCCCAGGCGCGGCGCCTCGAACCAGCGCCGGCAGGCGCGCCGGGTGCGCTCAGAACCGCTTCACTCCGGCGCTGCGTCGCGGCCCGACGAGCGAGATTTCCGCATGGGGGGTTGAGGCAAGGCCCGCCATCGGCTTGCCCGCCAGTCTAGTCGCCGACACGGAAGGCTCCACGTTGCTCCCGTGGAGCGAGCTGACCGGGCGGGCAGCTCGCCGCGGTCGATGCCGCCGTATGTCGGGCGGCTTGCGCGGCCGCTGCCGCTAGACTCGTGAAGTGCCCACAGTCAAGCTGCATCGCTGCTCGTGGACCTTTGCCCACACTGAGATTGACGTCTGCTGGAAGGTCCAGCGAGCTCTCAACGATCAGGGCATCCCCTACGAGATCGTCAAGCATGGCTACGGCAAGGGCGCGCGCCCTGAGCTCCAGCGCCGCAGTGGCCAGCGTTTGCTGCCGGTGATCGAGTTCGAGGACGGCACCACCTACCGCGCCGAGTCCGCTGACATGGCAGCCCGGGTGCGCGCAGGCCAGCTCTTCGACGAGGCAGCGGCGGCTAGCTGAGGGAGCGCCCGCCGCGGGCGGGCGGCGCGCTTGGCGCCCGCGTCGTCAGCAGGCGCACGATCAGCAGCAGCGCCGCCGGGATCACCGCGATCGCGACCACGGCGAGGAACCAAGTCGCTCCAGCGTCCGTCCCTTCGCCGAGCGTATGTACGACACCGAGGATCCAGGCCAGCGCTGTCAGGCGGTGAAGCGCCTTCCAGCGGTTGACCCCGACGCGATCCCGGACGTAGTAGGAGAGACCAAAGATCACCATTAGCCAGCCGCTGATGATCCCGATTGCCATGTAGGGCTCCCTGTAGTTCATGTGGAACGGGACCAGGAGGTCGGCGATCGTCGGGTGGAAGTAGGCATCGCAGAGCAGCGACACCGCGTGCACCACGAGCGCGCCGATGGCAGCCAGCGAGAGCGCCTCGTGGGTGACGCGAAGGTCCCCCCCGCGCGCGCGGCCGAGGCGTCCGCTGATCGCTAGTCCGACCCCGACCGACGCGCTCGCCGCCACCAGCGCCACCGTGCCGGCGGCGCGACTCGTGATCCAGAAGAACTGCGTGCTGATCGGCGCCGCGAGCATCGCTCACTACGACTGGCGGGTCGTCACGCTCGTGGCTGTGCTCGTCGCGGAGCTGCCGTTGCTCGTGTCGCTGCCACTCGCTGACGACGACCCGGATGACCCGCTCGACGCTGACGAATCGCTCGACCCGGACGAACCACTCGACCCGGACGCCGCGCTCGACCCGGATGACCCGCTCGTCTTACCGGTGTCGACCTTCGCGCTCGCGCCGCGGGCCGCGGTCGTGGTGACGCGCAAAGCCTTGGCGCCGGCCACGCCGAGGTAGCCCCCGCCATAGATCGCGCCCCATGAGACGAGGAACAGTGAGATCGTCAGCGCGCCGACGCGCCGGCGGAGAATGCTCGCTCGGCGAGCTCGCCGGCGCAGGCGCCGCTCGAGCTCTTTTGCGACTGGCGTCTGGTGTGCGGCTGTGTGCTCTGGCATGGAGGCAGTTTCGAGCCGCTTGCTCTCGCCAAGCTGCGCGCTGCCTGGGAATTGGCTGAGTCGGGCGGCGCGATCGCTGCGCTAACGCTGGCGGTGCTCGACGGCTGCGCGCTCGCACTCGGTATTACCTCGAGTCTTCCGCCCCAGATCGCGAGGGCCACCAGCACTCCCGTGATGGCGGCGGCGATCGCCTTCGGCCGGTCGACCGCCACGCTCGCGGCGCCGGCAGCTGGCGGGGCTTGTGAGGCGGGATCGAAGACCATGCGGCATCGTCGCCCTCATGCCGGCCTCCCCCTTGGTGGGGTTCACGTCATGTGGTGGTGGGATATCCCCCCAAAAGTTGGCGTCCCGATCGCGCGTCCCGCTACGGCATCGCCGCGGAAGGTAAGCCTCCTTCGGGCCAGTCCAACACCTCTCCGGCGCGCGCGACGACGATCTCAGTGGTCGGTGAAGGTGCGAACAGCCCGTGTTCCACGACGCCCGGCGTTGCCGATAGCCACGCAGCGAGCACCGCGGGATCGCCGATCGGCCCGTGGTAGTCCGCGATCAGTCCGCCGTCAGGACTCTGCGGGACATCGCGCAGCTCGGCCATTGCCAGTGTGGCGAGCGTGGCTTCGACTCCAAATCGCAACAGTTCGAGCGGAATCGGCGGCCTCACTGCTCCGACGAGCTTGTTCGAGGAGGCGACTACGACGAACCGTGCTGCCGCGCTCGCCACGATCTTTTCGCGCGTGTGTGCACCGCCGCCGCCCTTGACCAGCCAGCCATCCCTTGTGATCTGGTCGGCTCCGTCGATCGCGATGTCGAGCCGTTCGAGCTTCTCGAACGCCACGATGTCGATGCCCAGCTGACTCGCGATCCGGGCCGTCGCCGGTGAGGTCGCGATGCAGCGGATGTTCAACCCGCGGGCGGCGAGTGCGGGCAGCAGGTAGGCAACCGTCGAGCCGGTGCCCAGGCCGACGAGGTCACCGTCGCGCACGCACTGGGCAGCGGCCTCCGCTGCGACGCGTTTCTCGTCTTCAATGAGCAATGCCGCGGAGAGGCTACCCTCCGGCCGCGGAGCGTGCCCGCCGGCGCGAGTGAATTTCCTCACCCACGAGTGCGCGACGGCGCCCCTAGACTCGGCCTGAGTGTCACGCGCGTGGTACCGGCTGGCGGGGTCAGATCGATCCGGTTGGTTGTCGGGCCAGCGGCCGACTGACCGGTCCAGTGCCTGCCGAACTTGGATTTGAGCGACATGTGTTGTGTCCCCGCCTCCAGCTCGAGTATCTCTAGTGTGACCAGATAGAAGTTGTTTTGCCGCAAGCGAGGTTCGTCCGCCGCCGGTCAACGGCAATCTTGCTCGAGCGGAGCAGCAGACGATCGTGATCGGAGCGGATACTCAGATGTCGAGCTACTCGGGATCTACAGGACGGAGAGACTCAGCGGGCGACCCGGACGCCAGCGCCCTCGCAACGTCTGCGCTGCTCTCACGCGAGGCGCTCGAGAGCTACGCCCGGCTGTTGCGTGGCGTACTCGATGACCTGCCTGTCGCGGTTCTCGTGATCGAGCCCCCCGGCCGGCTGGTGCTTTCGAACGACGAGCTTGCACGGCTCGTCCCTCAGGCGGCAGGCGCGGCAGCGCAGCGCGACCTCGAGGGCGTGCTGCTGGCGATCCAGCGCATTGTCGTCAAGCCGGAGGAATTCGATCGAGCGCTCCAGGCCGCGCTGGCCGACGACGGCGACCCGCAGCAGCTGGAGGCGACGCTTCACGACGGTGGAGCCATCAGCGTAGGCGTGACCTCTCTGAGCAGCGCCGACAACTCCCGTGTTGTCTGGCTGCGCGATGCCAGCGGCGAGCTGCACACTCGTCGGGCGCTCGAGCATCGGGCGCTCCATGACCCGCTCACCGGCCTTCCCAACCGCGAGCTGCTGCTCGACCGCCTGGCAGTGGCGCTCGCGCGGCGGGTGCGGCAGGAGACGGCGATCGGCGTGATCTTTGTCGATCTCGACGGGTTCAAGGAGGTCAACGACCAGTTCGGTCACGTGGTCGGCGACGACGTGCTCGTCAGCGTCGCCCAGCGACTTCAGCGCGAGGTGCGAGATGGCGACACCGTCGCGCGCTTCGGCGGCGACGAGTTCGTCGTGCTCTGCGAAGACCTCGCAAACGACCAGATCGCCGCGCCGCTCGCGCGGCGCCTGGCCGAGGCGATCGCCAAGCCGGTCACTGCCGGTGGTCGCCTGCTGGAGGTGCGCGCGAGCGTTGGGGTCGTCATTGAGCGCGACCCGTCGATCGAGCCTGAGGCACTGATCGCACGTGCTGACGCCGCGATGTATACGGAGAAGCACCGCGGCGGTCGCCGCGCGAGCTCCGATCGGCGCATCTGATCAGCGCTCGTGTCCGGCTCGGCCTCGCGCTCTGGCGTGAGCACCGAGCCTTGGCCCGGTGCTCACCGTCAGTTCTCGCGCTCGGCGAGCGCGTCGACGACGCCGAGCGCCTGGTCCATCTCCGCCTCGAGTGCACGGACCTGAGCCTGCAGGATCGCGGCGCTGTGCTCAACGCGCGTCGTCTCAGCCGCCAGCCCGGCCAGCGTCTCGCGTTGCCGCGCGATCGTGTCGCGCAGCGCGCGAATGCTCCCGATCGGGCCGCCGCCCGCCGTCGCGCGGATGAGCTGCGCCTCGCGCTCGGCGCTCGCGCGGATCTCACCGGCGGCGGCCTCGGCCACCGCGACGATCGCGTTCGTGGTCGCGGGGGCTCCTGCTGGGGACGGCGACGAAGCTTCGCTCACAGCGTCTGGCTCGCGAACCCGCGAAGGCGGGTGTGCGACTTGCGCAGCCGAGGACTCTGGGGGCGCGCCTGTGAACCGCTGGGCGAGTGTTCGCACCTTGGCGGCGAGAGCGGCGATCCTCTGTTCGAGATCAGACGGAGTGGTCGAGGCGCGAGCTTCGCTGGTGTCGTCGGGGCGCGGCCCGCCCGGGTCCCCGACGCCCGGAGAGCCGTCGCGGTTGTGTGCCTGGGGGCCGTCAGTCATCGGGCTGTCCTCGACAAACGTATCGGCAAACGACCCGTTCGGGAGAACGCTGACGCAAATCTCGCACCGTCGGCAGATACCTCGACCCACGGCGTAGGAATTGCGTATTCTCAGCGCGACTCTCGGTTCGTGACGTCGGTTCGATCGTGGAAGCTGGGCCCGCGAGGCCGCGTGAGCCGGTAAGCGACGATGGCCGGCGACCCCACACCCCCGCTGTTTCCAGACTCCGTAGCGGCGCGCGTTGCCGAGATCCTCGCTGCGGCTGCACGCGACGCTCGCGCGATCGTCGAGGCTGCGTGGCACGACGCGCCGCCACCGCCGTCGCCGGCTCAGCGCGGCGCCGCTTCCAACTCGGCGTCGGCGAACGGGACCGGCGACGCAGCGCTCGCATCGCTCGGCGAAGCTCTCGACGCACTCACCGCACGCGTCGCGCGGCTCGAGTCGGCGTTCAACGCTCGGCTGGAGGGGTTGCGCCAGGCGCTCGCAGCGGAGGGCGCGGGCACCGTGACGGCGAGCGCGCACCAGCCCACCGCGGCTGCGCCAAACTCCGGCGCGGCGGTCCCCACTCGCGCAGAACGCGTGCGTGCGGTGGATCTCGCGCTGCAGGGATACAGCAGGGTTCAGATCGCGTCCGAGCTGCGCTCCTCGATGAACGACGACGCGATCGAGCAGCTGCTCGACGAGCTGCTCGAGCGGACCTGAGGCGTGCCGGTGGGGGCGCATATGCGCGCTGTGGCGGCCGCGACGTGCGTTAGGCTTCCCCGGCCAGGCTTCGCCAACCATCCCGAGGGGGTGAGCATCGTGAGCACACAGACGCGGCCGTTTCACTCCGCCCAGACGCAGGAGATCCTCGACGAGCTCGACCGCGTCGGCTACGTTCACATCCCCGGGGTCCTCTCGGCGGACGAGGTCGCCCACTACAGAGCGATCGTCGACGAGCTCGCCGACGAGCACTACGACCCTAAACAGGGTTTTGTGCACGCCCTCGGAGCGACCTATCTACATCCCGCGCTCATGAACCTCGGCGTCGACACCCGTCTGCTCGGCGTTCTCGCAGGCTCACTGACGCCAAATATCCACATTTACCACTCGCACATCGACGTCCACCCGCCGGAGGAGGAAACCGCCAACGCGTGGCGCTGGCACGAGGACGGCGGTCGCCAGACGGCTGACCTCGATTTCCGTGCTCGACTGTCCGTCAAGCTCGGCTGGTGGCTCAGCGACTGCGACGAGGAGGGGTACGGCAACCTGGAGGTGATCCCGGGGAGCAACCATTGGACGGAGCCGCTGCCGCGGACGCCCGGGCAGACCCCGGAGGGAGCGATCCCCGTCCTCGCCAAGGCCGGTGACGTCACGCTCTTCGAGCGGCGTATCTGGCACGGGCGCGGCACGAACAGCTCCGACCGCACGCGCGCGGTCGTGTTCTACGGCTACTCACCACGCTGGGTGACGCAGCGCGAGTTTCCCTCAGCAGAGCAACTCGCCGGCGCGGAGGGTGACCCCCTACGCCGCCAGCTGATCGGAGCGCCCGACTGGGACACCTGCCACGTCGGCCGTGCTGAGCTCCCCGTCACCCAGTACCTAGCCTCACTGGACAACTAGCCGGCGCGAGCCTCCGCCCCCGCCGCGCGCCCCACGACGATCCTCATCTCGCAGCGCGAATAGCCGTACTGCGAGCAGGCCCGCCAAGGTTTAGCCGGACGCCGGCCCGTCCCGCATGGGGGCCGGCGGGCCGGTGAACCTACCCACACCCCGTGTTGTTGCCGCAGCTCGAGCACGTGTAGCAAGAGCCTGTGCGCTGCATCATGCCGCCGCATTGGCTGCAGGCGGGCCCGAGATCGAGTCCGGCGAGCCGTGCCGGAACTACCGGCGGGCTGTCGGTGAGTCCTGCGGTGGCTGGCTTGGCGGCGCCGTTGCCGCCGTTCCCCGTGGTCTCGACCGGGCTTGCAGGCCCCGATGTGTCCGAGACGAGCGAGCTGACGGCATCCTGCGCCGCCTTGCGCGCGCGAACCTCGGGCGTGAGGATGCCGAGCTCTTCCTGGGCGTCGGCGTCGAGGAAGCGCGAGGCGACCCACCGCATGATGTAGTCGGGCATCGACTTGGCGAACGGGATCTCCGGGTTGTTGGTGATCCCTTCGGGCTCGAAGCGCATGTAGCTGAACTTCTGAACGAGCGTCTCGAGCGGCACGCCGTATTGGAGCGAGATCGAGATCGCCGTCGCAAACGCGTTCATCATGCCGCGGAGCGTCGAGCCCTCCTTGCCGATGTCGGTGAGGAAGATCTCGCCGACCGTGCCGTCCTCATACTTGCCGGCCGTGATGTAGCCCTCGTGGCCGCCGAGCGAGAACTTGTGCGTCAGCGACTGGCGCTCGCGCGGCATCCGCTTGCGCTTGGGTCCGACCTGACGCATCGCTGCATCGACCGCCTCACCGATCAACGCGTCGACGTCGACTGGCGCGGCGGCGTTCTCCTGTGCATCAGTGCGCAGGGCCTGCGCCGTCTTCGAGCCGTCGCGGTAGATCGCGAGCGCCTTGACGCCGAGACGCCAAGCCTGCGTGTAGGCGTCCGCGATGTCCTCGACGGTCGCCGTGCTCGGCAGGTTGACGGTCTTCGAGATCGCGCCCGAGATGAACGGCTGAACCGCGCCCATCATCTCGATGTGCCCCATGTGCGAGATAGCGCGCTCGCCGACCGCGACGTCGAACACCGGTAGGTGCCCTTCGGCGACGCCGGGTGCGCCGACGATCGTTCCCTGCTCGTTGACGTACGCGACGATCTGCTCGATCTGCTCGCTCGAGTAGCCAAGCGTTCGCAGCGCCAGCGGGATCGTGCCGTTGACGATCGTCATCTGGCCGCCGCCGACTAGCTCCTTGAACTTGACGAGCGAGAAGTCGGGCTCGACGCCGGTCGTGTCACAGTCCATCAGGAACGAGATCGTGCCCGTAGGCGCGAGGACACTTGCCTGCGCGTTGCGGTAGCCGTAGCTCTCGCCGAGCTCGACCGCCTCATCCCATGCCCGACGCGTCGCGGCGAGCAGCTCGCCGTCGGTGCGCTCATCTTCGGCGATCACGTAGGCGGCGTCGCGGTGCATCCGCATCACCGCGTTGTGCGGCTCGCGGTTCTCGGGATAACGCTCATAGGGGCCGAGCACACTCGCGATCCGGGCCGACTGCGCGTAGGCGCGACCGGTCATCAGGGCGGTGATCGCCGCGGCGGCGTTGCGACCCATGTCGGAGTCGTAGGGCATGCCGTTGCTCATCAAGAGCGCGCCGAGGTTCGCATAGCCCAGCCCGAGCTGGCGGAACGCGCGCGCGTTTACGCCGATCTGCTCAGTCGGATAGCTCGACGGGCCGACGATGATCTCCTGCGCGAGCAGGACGAGGTCGACGGTGTGCTCGAACGTGGCGACGTCGAAGCTCCCGTCCTCGCGGCGGAACTTCATCAGGTTGAGTGACGCGAGGTTGCAGGCCGAGTCGTCGACGTGCATGTATTCCGAGCAGTTGGCCACCACGAAGCCTTCGACAATGTACGAGTGGTGAAGCGGCTCGGTGAGGTTGTACACCTCCTCCTGGCCGTCCTCCTCCCGTGCGAGAAGCGTCGTGGTGGGCTTTGTGCGGTAGCGCGTGCGCTCGCCGATCAGCATCTCGAGCAGCGCCTGCTTGCGCGGCGTCGAGAAGCCGATCGCATCAGCGAACCGCTCGAGGTCGGAACCCGTGATGCGAAGGTCAAAGCCCTCGCGCGAGGCGTAGGCGGCGATCGTGCCGTCCTTGCGTGTGTAGCTGAACGACGCTTCACGCTCGTCGGTGATGTTGTAGATGCGGGCGCGAATGCCCCACGTGCTGAGCAGGCGTTGAACGTCCTTGAGTAGTGCCTCGCTGCGGCTGCCTAGTCCGGCGTAGCGCGTTGCCTTGCCGCCACCCTCTGTGCGCGCAAGGCAGCCGTCCGCGCCGAAGAGCCCACGCAGGAAAGCTGCCTGCACGTCGACCGGAGCAGTGAAGACAGACGCCGGTACGCGCTTCGCGTGGGCGCGCGCCTGAGTCACACCGAGATTGCGGAAGAAGTCGCGCACTGCCTCGCTACCGGCGCGGAGCTGAACCGTCCCGTTGTCCATCTCGGCTCGTGAGACGCCACCGATCAACTCGCGCAACATGCCCTCGTGCGCGTTGGCAAGCCCGTCGTCGAGATCGTCGCCGCCGTAGACCCAGCCGGTCTGCACGTCGGTCAACCAGCCGTCGCCGATCAGATGGCCGGTTAGCTCGCCGAGCCCTTCGCTCCAGCGGTCGGGCAATTCCTGATATGTGACCGACCCTCCGCGCGCGAACGACTTGGCCAGCGCCTTGACCTTCACGGGCAGCTCCCAGCTCGCGTCCGTCGCCGGCGTCGGACTGTCATTCAGCAGCACACGGTCGCTGCTCGTGAGGTCCTCGGCACGGACGTAGCCGCGGTTGAGCGTCCAGATACGGTGGTTCGGCGTGCAGCGCAGCTCGCCGCCGTTAGCGAAGCGGAGACGGAAGATCGGCTTGACGCCGTTACGCATGAACGCGATCGGGCGGGTTGCCGTGACGCCCTCGCCGCGCTGCTCAGCGGTCGCGCGATGCGTGTAGACCCGTAGATCCTCGCCAGCCTCGCCCCGCTCGATCAGCTCGCTGATCGGTAGCAGTCCGAGGGTGGTATGGACGCGCGCGTCGCCGGGAAAGCACGGATTGGACGCGTTGATTCGCCCGCTGACCGGGTCGGTGTGCCAGCGGTTGATCGTCGTGTCGTACTGAACGCCAGGATCGGCGCAGCGCCAGGCTGCCTCGGCGATCTCGCGCATCAGCTCACGTGCCCGCAGCGGCTCGCCGATTGGCTCGCCGGTCGTGCGGGAGGTCAAGTGCCATTCGTCGTCCTCCTCTACGGCGCGCATGAACTCGTCGGTCACGCGGACCGAGTTGTTCGCGTTCTGGTACTGGATCGACTGGAAGCCGTCGCCGTCGATCGACATGTCAAAGCCGGCGTCGCGGAGTGCGGCGGCCTTGTCCTCCTCCTTCGCCTTGCACCAGATGAACTCGCGGATGTCGGGGTGGTCGACGTCGAGCACGACCATCTTTGCCGCACGGCGCGTCTTGCCGCCGGACTTGATCGTCCCCGCCCAGGAATCCGCTCCGCGCATGAACGAGACCGGGCCCGATGCCGTGCCGCCCTTCGCGAGCGGCTCCATCGAGCCGCGGATGTTCGAGAGGTTGATGCCTGAGCCGGAGCCGCCACGGAAGATCATGCCCTCCTTGGTGTTCCAGGCGAGGATCGATTCCATCGTGTCCTCGACCGAGAGGATGAAGCAGGCGATGCACTGCGGGCTCTCCTCGAAGCCGACGTTGAACCAGACCGGCGAGTTGAAGGCGGCCAGCTGGTGCAGCAGCACGTAGGTCAGCTCGTCCTCGAAGGCGTGGCCGTCGGCGTCACTCGCGAAGTAGCCGCGCGCGAGACCCCAGCCGGCGATCGTCCCTGCGACCCGGCCGATCATCTGGCGCACCGAGCGCTCGCGCTCCGGCGAGTCGAGCTGGCCGCGGAAGTATTTCTGGGCGACGATGTTCGTCGCGTTCTGGCTCCAGGTCGCCGGGAACTCGACCTCGCGCTGCTCGAAGGCCACCTTGTCACCGTGCCCGATCCGCGCATCGCGAATCTCCCAATCGACGGTGTCGAAAGGCTCGACCTCGGGCGTCGTGAAAAGCCGAGCGACAGCCAGGCCACGTACCTCTACCGCATTATCTCTCGTGCTCGCTGCCATCGTCTCGCGCCTCCTGGCGCCCGGGTCTCGGCGCCCTCAAAGTGTGCTGTGGGGTCGAGGATGTTCCGCCTTCCGTCGGACGGATCGACAGCCACGAGGGCAAGACGAATTTTACTCCCCGAGCGGCCTGGGCAAGAGCTGCGAGCGCCGCAAAACGCCTTGCATGGAAGCGCCTGCTCAGCGCCCCAAACGCAGCCAGTCGCCGAACTCCGCGAGCACCCCGCCGGCGCGATAGCGTGCCTCACCGAGCGCGTGGCGGACCGCCGCGACCCAGTCCGGCTCGAGACCGAGGCCGCGCACCACGAGCAACCCCGCGGCAGCGAGCGCGACCAACACGAGCAGCACGATCACCACCGCCATCGCCCCGCCAACATAGCCGCCCGTGCCCTGAGCTGCTCAGCCCTCGGAACGGAGACGGCCTGGTCTACCGATCCCGGCCCAGAGATCGGTGATCTCCGCCAGCGCGGCCTCGGCCAGCTCGGCCGCGCTCAGCGACGCGTCGAGGACGCGCACGCGCTCGGGCGCGCTGCGGGCGAGTGTGCGATAGCCGGCATCGATCCGCGCGAAGAAAGGTTGTCCTTCGCGCTCGAGGCGGTCGGGCTCGCGGTCGCCACGACGTGCGCGACCGACGGCGATCGGGAGCACCAGCAGCAACGTCCGGTCTGGCGTCAGGCCGCGCGTGGCGAAGCTGTTGATCGCGGCGACCGCATCGATCCCGAGCTCGCGCCCGGCGCCCTGGTAGGCGAGCGAGGAGTCGACGAAGCGGTCGAGCAGCACCGATCGTCCCTCGGCGAGCGTCGGTTCGAGTAGCTCGGCGACCAGCTGGGCGCGCGCGGCCGCGTAGAGCAGCGCTTCTGCGCGCCCGTCGATCTCGAGCTCGGGGTCGGTGACGAGCGCGCGGATCCGCTCGGCGACAGCCACCCCGCCCGGCTCGCGGAGCGTCAGGACGTCGACGCCGCGAGCGGCTAGGGCCGGCTCGAGCGTGGCGGCGAGGGTCGTCTTGCCGGCGCCGTCGATGCCTTCAATCGTGATCAGCCGCCCGCGCTCCACGAACGGCAGGCTACGCGGCAACGGCACGCGCCGCCGCTACGCTGCGCGGGTGACCGTTGCTGCACTCCCCGGGATCGAGCGACACCCCCACGCCAAGGCCCTGCTGCTCGCCGCCCTGCCGCCGGCGGAGGCCTCGCACGCCTATCTTTTTGCCGGTCCCGCAGGCTCGGGTAAGCGTGACATCGCGCGCGCATTCGCCGCCGCGTTGATCGCCGACGGTGCGCCCGAGGGCTCGCAGGCCGCCGAGCGGGTCGCGCGGGGCACCCACCCCGACCTCACCTGGGTGACGCCGAGTGGTATCGCCGAGATGCTCGTCTCGGACATCGACGAGCCGGTGGTCGCGGCGGCGACGCGAACGCCGTTTGAGGCGCGCCGGCGCGTGTTCGTGGTCGAGCAGGCCGAGACGATGCGGGACGCGACCGCCAACCGGATGCTCAAGACGCTCGAGGAGCCGGCCGAGTTCGTGCACCTGATCCTGCTCACCGACCGCCCCGGCGACGTGCTGCCGACCGTCGCCTCGCGCTGCCAGCACGTGCGGTTCGAGGCGCCGACCGAGGCGGCGCTTACGCAGGCGCTCGAAGCGCGCGGGGTGGCGGGGCTCACCACGCGGGCGTGTGCCCGGCTCGCGCTCGGAGATGGAGAGCGCGCCATGGCGCTCGCGCTCGGCGACGGGCCGGCGTTGCGCGCCGCGGCGGCAACGTTTGCGGACTGCGCGCTGCGCGGTGAGTTGGCCGAGCGGCCGTGGACCGCGCTCACGGACCTCGCCAAGCGCGCCGGCGATCACGCGACGGCGCAGCTCGACGAGATCCATGCCGCCGAGCTCGAGCTCACCGCCCGCAGCGAACGCGCGCGCCTGGAGCGCGAGCACGCCGAACGCGTCCGGCGTGCCGCTCGCCGCGCCTCGCTGGCCAGCCTCGATCTCGCATTGGCGCTGGGCGCTCTGCGCTACCGCGACGCCGCCGTGATTGCCTATGGCGCGCCAGAGCTCGTCCACGCGCTCGACTGCGCCGAGGCCCTCGAGCGCTTGGCGCGCGAGCATCAGCCCGCGGTGCTGCAACGGGCGATCGGGCTCGTGCAAATCACACGCGAGGGCCTCCAGCTCAACGTGACCGATGAGCTCGCGCTCGAGGCGCTGGCCTACCGGATCGCCGCGTTGGGCTGACACCATCCGCCCGCCGCGGTCAGCGCTGACCGGCGCGTGAAAGCGACTATGATCGCGGCGCGAGTGCACACGCCCACCGCGCTCCTTAGCGAACACTTCGGCGGCGCTCAGGGTTTCATCACCACGACAGCGCAGACTCCTCCTCGACGATCGAAAGGAGCCCCAATGTCGACTCTCAGCTCCAGCCGGCCCGCGCCAAATCGTGACGCGGTCTTCGGCTCAATCGCAGCGCCTCCCGGAACGAGTTCGCGGCCACTCAGCCGCTTGGCGAAGCCGACGCAGGGCAGCGGCCAAAGGCGGCTCCCTCAGCCCTCGCCCGCAGCCACCGCGGTCCTCGAGCGCGTGCGTGTGCTGCTCGCCGCCAAGACGCCGGGCATCGCCGGCCCGATTCTCGACCGTGCGCTCGCGGCAGGCACGATCACCGATACCGAGCGTAGCGGCCTGCTCGAGGAGCTTGGCGGCGCGAGCGCCGATCATGCCTCAGGGCGCGCCGCCGCGGTCGCGCGCCTGCACCAGGAGGTTCTCGCCGCCGTGCGTCGCGCCGCCCCGACGCTGGCGAAGCCGCTCCTCAACGAGGCGGTTGCCTCAGAGCGTCTCACCGCCGCACAGGAGCGTCGGATCCTCGAACACCTGCGCCTCAGCGGTGGCTGACGGCCAGCGCGGTACGAGCCAGCCGAAACTGGCCGTCCGCAGCCGCTCGTTATCCTCTCTCAGATGAGCTTTCTCGCCGATCTCTTCAAGGACAAGACGCGCATGATCGCGCCCGACGCAGCGCTTCCGGGCCGCGAACAGCCGATCCCGACCGCCGAGCGCCATTTCGTGCTCGGCACGCCGATTCACCCACCGTTCCCCGACGGCTTCGCTCGCGCAATCGTCGGCATGGGCTGCTTCTGGGGCGCCGAGCGTGACTTCTGGCAGGCCTCGGGCGTCTACACGACGGCGGTCGGCTACACGGGCGGCTTTACACCGAACCCGACCTATGAAGAGGTCTGCTCGGGCTCGACCGGTCACACCGAGGCCGTGCTCGTCGTCTTCGATCCGCCGGCAATCTCCTACGAGCAGATTCTGCGCATCTTCTGGGAGCACCACGACCCGACGCAGAGCATGCGTCAGGGCGCCGATGTCGGCACCCAGTACCGCTCCGCCGTCTACTTCGACTCACCGCTCCAGGAGGCGGAGATCCGCGCGACGCGAGACGCTTACGCGGCCGAGCTCGCCGCGCGCGGTTACGGCGAGATCACCACCGAGATCGCGCCGGCCGGTCCCTTCTACTACGCCGAGGAATACCACCAGCAGTACCTCGCGAAGAACCCGGCCGGTTACTGCGGTCACGGCGGCACCGGCGTCAGCTGCCCGATCGGGCTCGCCGCCAACTAGCTCGTCCGTCGGTCGCGGCGGCGACGGATATTTACAGCGGGGTCAGCCCTGCAAGTAGGCTGGGAGCGCGGTGCGGCGGTTCGGCTGCCGCGCGAGCGCAGGGCCCGAACATCG
>Ga0224544_1000045_pt1 | contig 14451 bp, 13 predicted proteins | sample 714P11014metaG_FD_179904 | JGI IMG/M metagenome (GOLD analysis project Ga0224544, IMG submission 179904) | Peat soil microbial communities from Stordalen Mire, Sweden - 717 P1 10-14 | ecosystem: Environmental > Terrestrial > Soil > Wetlands > Peat | place: Sweden: Norrbotten County, Stordalen...
GTCAGGCGCTGCTCGAGCCCGGCACGGAGCTCGTCCACGCCTGGCCGTCCTTCTCCGTCTACCCCCAGCTCGAGGCGGCATCCGGCGCGCGCGCGGTCCGCGTCCCGCTCGACGCGCTGGAGTGCCACGACCTCGCGGCGATGGCCGAGGCGATCAACGAGCGCACCCGCCTGGTGATCGTTTGCAACCCGAACAACCCGACGAGCACCGCAATCGAACTCGCCCGGATCGCCGAATTCATCGACGCCGTCCCGCGCCAGGTCTGCGTGATGATCGACGAGGCCTACTGCGAGTTCAACACGCTGGAGGCGCCCGACGACTCGATCGCCCTGCTCGCAGAGCACGAGAACCTCGTCCTGCTGCGCACCTTCTCGAAGGTCTACGGCCTCTGCGGCCTGCGCGTCGGGTTCGCGCTCTGCGGCTCGAGCGAGCTGCCGAGCGCGCTCAAGCTGATCCGCCAGCCGTTCTTCGCCAACGCCGTGGCGCAGGCTGCCGCGAGCGAGGCGCTGCTCCACCCCGAGGAGGTGATCCGCCGCGTCGACGCCGCCGGCGCGGCACGCGGCGAGATGCGCGAGCGCCTGCGCTCACTCGGCCTCTCGCCGGCCGACTCGCAGACGAACTTCTGCTGGTTCTCGCTGCCGCCGCTCCACGAGGAGGCCGACGTCGTCCGCGGCCTCGCCGAGCAGGGCATCCTCGTCCGCGCCGGCAGCGCACTCGGCAAGGAGGGCGCCCTCCGCGTCACCTTCGGCACGCGCGAGGAGAACACGCGCTTCATCGAAGTCCTGGGTTCGCTGCTCTGAGCCCTCGTCGTTCGGGGTGGGTGCATGCACCCACCCGCGCCTCGGCGCATGCGCCGAGGCGAGAAACAAGCACTCAGGTGAGGACAGCGGCCGCGTGTTGTGCTAAACCATTCAGCAGCGATGTCTGCCGTTCGCAACCGATCCGAAGTTACGCCGCCCCGCGGTGTGCTGTCGGCTGCCGGCTATCGCTGCTACGCCTGGTCCTGGCGATTTAGCTAGGCGCCCGGACCTGCGCCCGCCTGGGCGCTTGCTGCTCCGACAAAGGCTCTCACGGGCCGGGCGCCGTCATCAACGCGCAACGCTTCATTCAGGCGTTGCGCAACCCCGGCAATAAGCTTTACGAGACCTTGAAAGGACCAAGCTGATGATGATCGTTATGAAACCGACGGCGAGCGAGGAGGAGATCGCTCACGTCGTTGCGCGCGTTGAGAGCGTCGGCGCGCGCGTCCATATTTCGAAGGGTGAAGAGGTGACGGTGATCGGCGCGATCGGCGACCGTGAGCACGTCGCACGGCTTGAGCTCGAGGGCGCCCCCGGCGTCGCGCAGGTCGTCCCGATCCTCAAGCCCTACAAACTCTCTTCGTCGCAGCTGCGCCCGACGGGCGCGCGCTCGGTGTTCGAGATCGGTGGCCGGCGGATCGGCGGCGGCAACTTCGCGCTGATCGCCGGGCCGTGCACCGTGGAGTCGCGTGAGCAGCTGCTCGAGACGGCGCGCGCGGTCAAGGACGGCGGCGCGACGATGCTGCGTGGCGGCGCCTACAAGCCGCGGACGTCCCCATACGCGTTCCAGGGACTCGGCCAGGAGGGGTTGCGGCTGCTCGCCGAGGCCAAGGCTGAAACGGGGATGCCGATCGTCACCGAGCTGATGGACGTGCGTGACATCGAGGCCGTTGCCGAGGTCGCCGACGTGGTCCAGGTCGGTGCACGCAACATGCAGAACTACACGCTGCTCTCGGAGATCGGGCGCAGCGGCCTACCGGTCCTGTTGAAGCGTGGCCTGGCGGCAACGCTCGAGGAGCTGTTGATGGCGGCGGAGTACGTGCTGAAGGAGGGCAACGAGCAGGTGATCCTCTGCGAGCGCGGGATCCGCACGTTCGAGACGGCTTACCGCTTCACGCTCGATTTGATGGCCGTGCCGACGCTGCAGCGGCTCTCGCACCTGCCCGTCGTCGTCGATCCGAGCCACGCCGCCGGGCGGCGTGACCTCGTCGGCCCGCTGTCGCTGGCGGCCGCCGCGGTCGGCGCCGACGGGATCATCGTCGAGGTCCACCCGAACCCGGAAGAGGCGATCTGCGACGGACCGCAGCAGCTGCGCCTCGAGGACTTCGCCGAGTACGCGTCACTCGTCGAGCGGGCAGCCCAGATCGCGGGCAAGGCGTTCTCCAACGCGTGAACGTCGCCGTCGTCGGCGTGGGGCTGATCGGGGGATCGATCGGCCTCGCGCTGCAGCAGCGCCTCGGCGCGTCGGTGACGGGCTACGACCCGGCTGCGGAAGTGTGCGAGGAGGCCCTTCGGCGGGGGGCGATAGGCGCCGTCGCGGCTAGCGCTGCCGAGGCCGCACACGATGCGGACATCGTCTTCGTCGCGGCGCCGGTCAGTGCTCTGGCGGAGGCGATCGATACGGTCCTCGCCGCCGCCGGCGGCGACTGTGCGGTGAGCGATGTCGGCTCGACCAAGCGCGAGCTGATCGCCGGACGCAGCGACGAGCGTTTCATCGGTGGCCATCCGCTCGCGGGCGCCGAGACCTCGGGCGTCGAGCACGCCCGCGCCGACCTGTTCGACGGCGCGACGTGGTATCTGACGCCGGGGCCCGGGACCTCGGGCGCCCTGTATCAGCGCCTGCATAAGGCGCTCGCCGGGATCGGCGCCAAGCCGACCGCGATCGACGCCGCCGACCATGACCGCGTGATGGCGAGCGTGTCGCACCTGCCGCACGTGTTCGCGAACGTGCTCGTCGCCCAGGCCGCGCGGGCGCTGTCGGGTGAGCACGTGCCGGCGACCGGACCGAGCTTCCGCGACGCGACGCGCGTGGCCGGTGCGAGCGCGACGATCTGGCCTGACATCTACCTGTCCAACCGCGAGGCGCTGGTGACGCTGATCGACGAGGCGCAGGGTCGCCTGAGCGAGGTGCGCGACGCGCTCGCGGGCGCTGATCGCGGCGCGATCGAGCGCTGGCACGAGGCGGCGCGCCTCGACCGCGACGCACTGCTCGGCGCGGGTCTCGCCGGCGGTGCGGTCTACGAGTTGCGCGCGGCGGTAGCGGACCGGCCGGGGGTCGTCGCGGAGATCGCGCTCGCGCTCGGGCGGGCCGCCATCAACATCGTCGACATGGCGCTGTCACCGGCCCAGGACGGCAGCCAGGGCGTCGTCGCACTGTGGATTCAGGGCGAGGATCAGGCCGACCGGGCGGTCGGTTTGGTCAGCGCGCTCGGCATCCCCGTGGCGCGAGCGTGAGCGCGGCGGCGCTCGCGCGCGTCGAACCGCTCGCATCGCCGCCGGACGCGGTGGTGCGGCTGCCCGGCTCGAAGAGCATCACCAACCGCGCGCTGCTGTGCGCGGCGCTGGCATCGGGGACCAGCGTGCTGCGCGGCGCGCTGTTCGCCGATGACACGCGTGCGATGCTCGGCGCAGTTGGTGCACTTGGCGCCGGCGTCGATGCACGGGAGAGCGAAGCGACGGTGCGCATCGTTGGTGGGCGCCTCGCTAGCGCACCGGCGCGGATTGATGCGGGGCAGTCGGGGACGACTTCGCGGTTCATTTTGGCGGCTGCGGCGCTCGGGAGTGCGGAGTCCGTTGTCGACGGCGACCCGCAGCTTCGCGCGCGGCCGTTCGCTCCACTCGTCGACGCGCTGGTCCAGCTCGGCGCCTCGGTGCGGGCGCTGGACGAGCCCGGCCACCTGCCGCTGGCGGTCCGGGGGCCGCTGGCAGTGGGGGACGTTGCGATCCCGGGGCACATCTCGAGCCAGTTTCTCTCCGGCCTGATGCTGGCGGGACCGCGAATGGAGCACGGGCTCACAGTCGAGCTGACCTCGCCGCTCGTCTCCGCGCCATACGTCGAGATGACGCGCTCGGTGATGGCCGCGTTCGGCGCCACCGGCGATGGCCTGCGCGTCGAGCCGGGCGAGTACCACGCGGCGGACTTCGCCGTCGAGCCGGACGCCAGCGCGGCGTCTTACTTCTTCGCCGCGGCGGCGATCAGCGACGGGCGCGTGACCGTCATGGGCCTCGGCCGCGACTCGATCCAGGGTGACCTCGCCTTCGTCGACGTGTTGGAGCGGATGGGAGCGCGCGTCGAGCGCGGGCGCGACTCGACCACAGTCGCCGGCGCCGGCGCGCTGCGCGGGATCGAGGTCGACATGTCCGAGATCTCCGACACCGCGCAGACCCTGGCCGCGGTCGCGGTCTTCGCCGACGGACCGACGCGCGTTCGCGGCATCGGCTTCATCCGCCGCAAGGAGACCGACCGGATCGCCGCGACCGTCGGCGAGCTGCGGCGCGCTGGCATCGAGGCGACCGAGGAGGACGACGGCTTCGTGATCGTGCCCGGGCCGGTCAAGCCGGTGCGCTTCGAGACCCACGACGACCACCGCATGGCGATGAGCCTGGCGCTGCTCGGTCTGCGCGTCGAGGGCATCGAGCTCGCGAACCCGGGCTGCGTCGCGAAGACATACCCGGGCTTCTTCGAGGATCTTGCGATGCTTCGCGCGTGATCATCGCGATCGACGGACCAGCCGGCGCGGGGAAGTCGAGCGTGGCACGCGCGGTCGCCGAGCGTCTCGGAGCGCGCTATCTCAACAGCGGCGCGATGTACCGCGCCGTCGCGCTGGCGAGCATCGAGGACGCCAGCCGCACGCCGGCAGAGCTCGCGGCGGCGATCCAGATCGAGGTTGGTCGGCGAGTGCTGCTCGACGGCCGCGACGTAACGGCCGCGATTCGCGCACCCGAGGTGTCCGCACAGGCATCGCTGATCGCGACCGATCCCGATCTTCGCAGCGCGCTCGTATCGCAGCAGCGCGAGCTGCTCGCGACCGGCGACTGGGTCGCCGAGGGCCGCGACATCGGCACGGTCGTGGCGCCGCACGCCGACCTCAAGATCTTCCTGACGGCAAGCGAGGCCGAGCGGGCGAAGCGACGCGGCGAAGCAGTAGGTGCAAGGGATCGACGTGACGCCACGCGCATCCACAGCCCCCTCCAGCCGGCCGCCGACGCAAGACTGCTGGATAGCACAAGCCTTACGCTGGACCAAGTGGTCGAGCAGATCGTCAACCTGGCAGAGACCGGCGTCGCAGGCCGCTGATGACAAAAGTCGCCGTCGTCGGCTATCCCAATGTCGGCAAGTCCTCGCTCGTCAACCGCCTCACCGGGACTCGCGAGGCGATCGTCCACGAGCGACCAGGGATCACGCGCGACCGCAAGGAGCTCGACTGCGAGTGGAACGGCCGTGCGTTCACGCTGATCGACACCGGTGGCGTCGACTTCGCCGACGAGGATCCACTCGCCGGCTCGATCCGCGACCAGGCGCGCGCCGGTCTCGCCGACGCGGACGTCGCGATGCTCGTCGTCGATGCGCGAGCCGGCTGTCGCCCGGGGGACGACGAGATCGCCGACCTGCTGCGACGCTCCGGGCAGCCGACGCTGGTCGCCGCCAACAAATGCGACACGGCCGTCGACATGAGCCTTGCGGCCGAGTTCCATCGGCTCGGACTGGGTGAGCCGATCGCGGTCTCGGCGGCACAGGGCCTCGGGACCGGCGACCTGCTCGACCGCCTCGTCGAGCTGTTGCCGGACGAGTCGGAGGACGGGGAGGGCGCCGACGACACGATCCGCCTCGCGGTGATCGGACGACCGAACGTCGGCAAATCCTCGCTCGTCAACCGCTTCGCCGGGGAGGAGCGCGTGATCGTCTCGGAGCTCGCCGGGACGACGCGCGACGCGATCGATCTGCCGCTCGAGGTCGACGGTCGTCGGCTGGTGATCGTCGACACCGCCGGCATGCGCCGCCAGTCGAAGGTGGCGGAATCGGTCGAGTACTACACGACGCTTCGCTCGCAACGAGCTGCCGAGCGCGCTGACGTGGCACTGGTCGTCTGCGATGCCGGCGACGGCGTGACGGCGCAGGACCTGCGAATCGCCGAGCTCGCGATGAAGACCGACTGCGCAACGCTGCTCGTCCTGAACAAGTGGGACGAGCACCCGGAGACGCTCGACCTCGACTACGAGCGCGCCCGCGTCGCCGAGAAGCTGCGCCAGCGGCCGCGCGTGCTGACCGCCTCGGCGCTGAGCGGACGCAACGTGCGCCGCCTGTTGGACGAGACGATCATGCTCGGCGACCGTCGCGCGGCGCGGATCCCGACGCCGGAGTTGAACCGCTTCCTCTCCGAGGCTGTCCAGGCACGCCAGCCGCCCGCCAAGCAGGGCCACCGCCTCAAGTTGCTCTACCTGACCCAGATCGGCACGAGCCCACCGCGCTTCGCGCTCCAGGTCAATTCGCGATCGCGCGTCACGCGCGACTACGCCTACTTCATCGAGAACCGCATGCGGGCGCGTTACGCGCTCGACGGGGTGCCGCTGATCCTCGACTTCGTCGAGCGCGGGCAGCGCCGCTCGGAGCGACGGTAGGGCTCCGCTAAGGTGTGCGTTCGTTTATTCCGATCCTCTAAGGGTGTCGCCTGTGACTGAGCGCGAGCAAGCCGAGTCGGAGTTCCTCTTCACGTCGGAATCGGTGACCGAGGGCCATCCCGACAAGATCGCCGACCAGATCTCCGATGGTGTGCTGGATGCCGTCCTGACCGACGACCCCTACGGCCGTGTCGCCTGCGAGACGCTCGTCAACACCGGCCTGATCGTCGTCTCGGGTGAGATCTCGACCAGCACCTACGTCGACATTCCCGAGATCGCACGCGGGACCGTGCGCCGGATCGGCTACGACGACGCGACTTACGGCTTCGACGCCAACACCTGCGCGGTGATCAACACGATCGACCGTCAGTCGCCGGACATCGCCCAGGGCGTCAACAGCGCTTACGAGACGCGCAACAACAGCTCGGACGACCAGCTTGACGCTGCCGGCGCGGGCGATCAGGGGATGATGTTCGGCTACGCGACGCGCGAGACCGAAACGCTGATGCCGCTGCCGATCTGGGTCGCGCATCGGCTGGCCGAGCGCCTCGCGGCGGTGCGCAAGAGTGGCGAGATTCCCTACCTGCGGCCCGACGGCAAGACTCAGGTGACGGTCCGCTACCGCGACCTGCGGCCGGTCGCGATCGAGAAGCTGCTGATCTCCACGCAGCACGCCGACGGGATCGACTGCGAGAAGACGATCAAGCCCGACCTCTGGGAGCACGTGGTGCTGCCGGTGCTGCCGGACGGCATGTTCGACGAGAACGAGCTGCGCCGCGAATTCCTCGTCAATCCGACCGGACGTTTCGTGATCGGCGGCCCGATGGGCGACTGCGGCCTCACCGGTCGCAAGATCATCGTCGACACCTACGGCGGCATGGCACGCCATGGCGGCGGCGCGTTCAGCGGCAAGGACCCCTCGAAGGTCGATCGCTCGGCCGCGTACGCCGCCCGCTGGGTGGCGAAGAACATCGTCGCGGCCGGGATCGCCGATCGCGTCGAGGTTCAGGTCGCCTACGCGATCGGTGTTGCACGACCGGTGTCGGTGATGGTCGAGACCTTCGGGACGGGCCGCCTGCCGCGCTGGCGCATCGCCGAGCTGATCGACCAGCACTTCGACCTTCGCCCCGCGGCCTTCCGCGAGGAGCTCCGCCTGCACCGCCCGATCTACCAGAAGACCGCCGCCTATGGCCACTTCGGCCGCGAGGACGAGGATTTCACCTGGGAGCAGACGAACAAGGCCGACGCGCTGCGCGAAGCGGCGGGCCTCTCGGTCGCGCTCGCCTGAGGACACTCGTGACCGCAGGCCTGCGTCGACGCCGGCAATCGCGTCTTGCGCGCCGGCGCGTAGTCCGTGGCGTCTGCCGGCGCCGTCATGATCCGCGCGATGCTCAGGCGCGCAGCAGGCCCGTTCTTCATCCTCGCGGGCACACTCCACTTCGTGATTCCCGAGGCCTACGTGAAGGTCGTGCCGCGCTTCCTGCCGGCCCGCCGCGCGCTCGTTTACGCGAGTGGTGTCGCCGAGATCGCAGGCGGCGCGGGGTTGATGCACAGAAGGACGCGGGGCGTGGCGGGACGGTGGTTGATCGCGACGCTCGCGGGCGTGTTCCCTGCGAACGTCAACATGGCGCTGCACCCAGATCGCTTCGGCGCAACCACGGCGGCTCGGAAGCGGATGTTGATAGCGCGACTTCCCCTTCAGCTGCTGTTGGCGGCGTGGGTTCGCTGCGCCGCGAGCGACGTGGCGCCGTCATAGCTCGCTCCCCGACGCCGGACCCGCTCCGCGTTTGGTAGCGTCGCGGCCCATGCGCAGGGTTGCCTTTCTCCTCGCCATCGCGGCGCTGTTTGCGTGCGTGGCTGCGGCGTCTGCCGCTGCGGCGCCGTTCCCCGCCGCCACGCCGGTCGTTGGTAGCGACGGTGCGGTCCTCGCAGTCGCGGTAAATGCCAAGGACGTCCACGGCGCGCTTGATGGCGTCATCAACGGCGTCGACTGGGGCGTCAGCGGCACGATCTCGGTCTACGTGCCAGGCGAGACGGTGTCCGTTGCCGTATATCGCGACGGCGTCCTCGCCACGACGCAGACCGTCCCGATCGACGCGGCCACGACCGGCACGGGCGGAGCGTTCACCGCGTCTTTCGTCCTCTACGGCACGGGTGCTCTGACCGTTCAGGCAACGCACGCGCTCTCGGCGCAGCAGGAGTTGCTCGTGTCCGCCCCGGTTTACCTGACTCTTGCGCGCTCCAACCTGCGGGCGGGACAGCGGAGTCTCGCCGCGCGAATCCTCCAGCTCGAGTTGACTGCCGCGCACTTTGTCGTTGGGCGACCCGGCGTCTACGACGCAAGGACGCAACGGGCGGTCCTCGCGTTCCGCAAGCTCGCCGACATGCCCCGCACGATGGTCGCCGACCGCGCGGTCTTCAAGGCGCTCGCGGCCGGGCGCGGGAAGTTCAAGGTGCGCTACCCGCTCCAGGGACGCCACGCTGAGGGCGATCTCACGCATCAGGTCCTCGCCCTGATCGGCCCGCACGGCGAGGTCCAGCGCATCTACCCGATGAGCTCGGGCAAGCCTTCGACGCCGACGCAGCCGGGCCTCTTCAGGGTCTGGCTGCGCACGCCTGGGGTCAACAACGACGACATGGTCGATTCGAGCTTCTTCAACGGAGGCGACGCGATCCACGGCTACAACCCCGACCCGCCATACGCGGCAAGTCACGGCTGTCTGCGGGTACCGGTCCCGGATGCACTCAGCATCTACGACTGGATCGGCGGTACCGGCGTGCCGGTCGACGTCTACTACCGCGGCCAAACCCCTTAGGCCTTAGCGCGAGCGCCGGCCCGGCTCGAGCCGCGACGACCGCAACCGCCGGTAGGCTCGCCGGACAGTGGCTGCGATCGCTCAGGTCGAGCCGCTCACGAGCGCGCGAGCGCTCAGTGGGCCGTTCGACTACGCACTTCCCGAAGACCTCCGCGCGAGCGTGCGGATCGGCTCGCTGCTCGTCGTGCCCTTCGGGCGCCAGGAGCTGCTGGGCGTGGTCGTCGGCCTTGCCGAGCAGAGTGAGCTGGGAGCCGAGCGGTTGCGCGCGCCACGCAGCACGGTTGATGGCGACGTGCCGCGCGATCTCGTCGAGCTGGCGGGCTGGATCGCCTCGGAATACTGCTCGACGCCGGCGCGGGCGCTTTCCCTCGTGCTGCCGCCCGCAGCCCGCAAGGGCAACCGGGAGCTCACACGTCTGGTCGCGACGCTCACGGCTGCTGGAGCTGCCGCGCTCGGCGGTGGCGCTCGGCTGACGCCGCGGCAGCGCACGTTGCTCGCGCGCTTGGCCCAGGCGGGGCCGGTAGCGGCCAGCGCGCTCCAGGTGGACCACGGAACGCTCCGGCGACTTGAGGCGCGCGGACTTATCGCGTTGAGCTCGGAGTCCGTGCGACGTGCGCCGGAGCACGTTTCCGTCGGCGCAACGCGGGAGGCGGCGGTCACGCTGAGCGCGAGCCAGCAGGCAGCCGTCGCTGAAGCTCGCGCGGCGATCGCTGCGCGCGCGCCCGCGTCTTTCCTGTTGTTCGGCGTGACGGGCTCCGGCAAGACGGAGGTCTACCTGCAGGCCGCCGCGAGCGCGCTCGCACACCGGCGCGGCGTGATCGTGCTCGTGCCCGAGATCGGCCTGACGCCGCAGACCGTGTCGCGCTTCGTCGAGCGCTTCGGCGACACCGTTGCGGTCCTGCACTCCCGCCTGTCGGCCGGCGAGCGCCACGACGAGTGGCAGCGCTTGCGCCGCGGCGAGGCGCGGATCTGCGTCGGCCCACGCTCCGCGGTTTTCGCGCCGATCGCCAACCTCGGGCTGATCGTCGTCGACGAGGAGCACGACTCCTCCTACAAGCATGAGGGGGATCCCCGCTACGACGCGCGTCACGTCGCCGCTCACCGGGCTGAGATCGCGGGCGCGCTGCTACTGGCGGGCAGCGCGACGCCTCGACCCGAGAGCTTCGCCACGCTGCGTCGACTCGAGTTGCCGGCGCGAGCCGACGGTGGCCGCCTGCCGAGCGTCGAGATCGTCGACATGCGCGCCGCCCGCGGGGCGCTGCACGAGCGGACCGCCGAGGCGCTCGGTGAGCTGCGCCGCTCCGGCGGCAAGGGGATCGTCCTGCTCAATCGCCGCGGCTGGTCGAACTTCCTCTCCTGCCGGCAGTGCGGCAAGGTCTGGGGCTGCCCCGAGTGCGATGTCGCCCTGGTGCTCCATCAGGCGGAGCACGCGATCGCCTGCCACCACTGCGGCCATCGCGAACGAGTGCCCGAACGCTGCGAGGACTGCGGCTCCGCGGCGCTCGCACGCCACGGCCTCGGCACCGAGCGGCTCGAGCATGAGCTGACGCGCGCGCTCGGCGGTGCCGATTTCCCGCTGTTTCGCCTCGACGCCGACGTCGCGACGTTGAAGGGCCGCGCCGCGGCCGTCCTCGCGCGCTTCGATCAGGCCGAGGCAGGCGTCCTCATCGGGACGCAGATGGTCGCCAAGGGACACGATTTCGAGGGTGTCTCACTCGGCGTCGTGCTCGACGCCGACGCGACGCTTCGTTTCCCCGACTTTCGCGCCGAGGAGCGGACGTTCGCGCTGCTCGCGCAGCTCGCCGGGCGCACCGGACGTGGTCGCGGCGATGGGCGCGTGCTCGTTCAGACGCTGGCGGGCGATGCGCGCGCGATCGTCTACGCCGCGCGGCACGACAGTGCCGGCTTCCTGACCGGCGAGCTCGAGCGTCGCCGCGCACTCGGCTACCCGCCCTACGGCGAGCTGATCCGGATCGTCTGCTCGGCGCAGGCGGCGGGGAGCGCCATGCGCGCAGCCTGCGAGTTGCGTCAGCGCTTGGTGATCGACACCGCCCAGATCCTCGGTCCGGCGCCGCTATTCCGTCTGCGCGGTCGAGATCGTGCGCAGCTCCTGATCAAAGCGAGCGACCGAGCCGCTGCCGTCGCAGCCGTCGGAGCAGCCGTCGCTTCGCCGCTCGGTCGAGACGTTGCGGTGAGCGTCGACGTCGATCCGCAGTGAGCGGATCGCGCCCGGCGACGTCTTAGACTTGATCCGTGCCATCAGAAGCAGAGACGACTGAGCAACCGACCCCCTCCGAGGAGCTCTCAGCGGAGGAGCGCGCGCGACGCGACGCGGCGACGGCGCAGATCCGCCAGCTTGGCGATCCGGTGCTGAAGACAAGTGCGCTGCCCGTGTCGCGCTTCGATGCGGAGCTGCGAAAGCAGGTCGACTGGATGCGCGATGTGATGGAAGGAGCAAACGGCATCGGCCTCGCCGCGACGCAGGTCGGGATCGTCGAGAGCGTGCTCGTCTACCGCGTCGAGCGCGACAGCCCGATCGTTGCGGTCATCAACCCCGAGATCCAGTGGCGTGGAGGGGAGACCGAAATCGCCGAGGAGGGCTGCCTGAGCATTCCCGGAATCCACGTGGACGTCGAGCGCGACATCCACGTTCGCGTCGCCGCGGTCGACGAGACCGGCAGTCCATACACGATCGAGGCGTCTGGACTCGAGGCGCGCGTGTTGCAGCACGAGATCGACCACCTCGACGGCGTCTTGATGCTCGACCGGACGACGCGCGAGCAGCGCCGCGACGCGATGCGGACCTGGCGCGAGCTGCAACAGACGGAGTGACGCTCGCCTACATAGGCACCTCGCCCTTCGCCGCGACGGTGCTCGAGGCGCTCGCCGGCTCGCGGCACTCCCCGGCGCTCGTGATAACCAAGCCGCCCCGACCGAAGGGCCGCGGACAGCGGGTCGAGATCACAGCGGTCGCCCGCAGCGCCGAGCGTCTCGGACTGCCGCTGCTCGCTCCCCAGCGGCTCGGCGACGCGGCCGCCGAGCTCTCAGCGCTATCCCCCGAGGTCGTGTGCCTCTGCGCCTACGGCGCGTTGGTCCGTGAGCCGATCCTGTCGGCCTACGAGATCCTCAACGTCCATCCGTCGCTACTCCCGCGCTGGCGCGGCGCGGCACCCGTCGAGCGGGCGATCATGGCCGGCGACGAGCGGACCGGCGTGTCTCTGATCAGGCTCGTCGCAGAGCTCGACGCAGGACCAACTTGCGCCGTTGGAGCAACCCAGATCGAGCCCCAAGACGATTACGCGGGGCTCGCCGGCAGGCTCGCGGAGATCGCTTCAAGGCTGCTGATCGAAGCGCTCGACGGTCCTCGCACCTATGTCCGCCAACCGGAAGACGGCGTCAGCTACGCCGAGAAGATCACGCCAGCCGATCGCATCCTCGACCCGTCGAAAACCGCTGCCGAGCTCGAGCGCGTCGTGCGAGCGCTCCATCCCCACATCGGCGCGAGAATCCCGAGCGGTCTAGGCGTCGCCGAGGCGCGCGCGCTCGAGCAGGGCGGAGTGCCCGAAGGACAGCTCAAAGTCGTCAACGGGCATCTGCTGTACGGCGCGCAAGGCCCTTTGGAGCTCCTCCGTGTCAAGCCTCCCGGCGGTCGCGAAATGGACGCCGCCGCTTACATCCGCGGGCATGCCCTCTGACGCACGCCGCGTCGCGCTCGAGGTGCTGCGCCGCACCTTCGAGCGGGCCGCCTACACCGACCGCGCCTTCCAGGCCGCGGCGCACGGTCTGGGCCAACGCGACCGAGCGCTCGCGATGCGCCTCGCCTACGGCGCCGTCCAGCGGCGGGCCACGCTCGATCACCTGATCGAGTGCTGCGCCGAGCGGCCCGTCGCAAAGCTCGACCCGCTGGTGGCGGGTGCGCTGCGCCTCGGCGCCTACGAGCTCTGCTTCACCCATGACGCCGAGCACGCGGCGGTCAACGACGCCGTGGAGCTGGCACGGGATTCGCCCGGAAAAGCGCTCGTAAATGCGGTCCTCCGTCGCCTCGCCCGCGAGAAGACGCAACTCCTGGCGGCGCTCGACGATAGAACGCCCGCCGGCGCCGCCACGCTTCATTCGGTCCCGCGGTGGCTCGCCGAGGAATGGTTTGAGAGCCTCGGCGCCGATGGCGCCCGCGCGCTCCTTGCGCGCTGCAACGAGCCCGCGGAGCACGCGCTGCGCGCCAACACGCTCGTCACCGACGCGGCCAACCTCGCGGCAGCGCTCGACGTCCAGACGACGCTCCCAGGCGACCCGCCAGAGGCGGTGATCGTGCGAGGGCAGTTCGACGCCCACGGCTCACCGCTCTGGAGCGCCGGCCACTTCATGCCGCAGTCGCGCGCATCGATGCTCTCCGCCCACGCACTCGATCCACAGCCCGGCGAGCGAGTCCTCGACATGTGCGCTGCACCCGGAGCCAAGACGACCCACCTCGCGGCACTCATGCACGACCGCGGCAGCATCACAGCGATCGAGCGCCACAAAGGCCGCGCCGCAGCGCTACGGACAACCATTGCCAGGATGAAGGTGCACATCGCCGACGTCCAGGTCGCAGACGTCGGCGAATTGCCGACCAAGGGCCCGCAATTCGGCTGCGTCCTGTTGGATGCCCCGTGCTCCGGCCTCGGTACGATCCACTCGAGGCCCGACCTGCGCTGGCGGGTCTCGCCAGACACTGTGCAAGTGCTCGCTTGCGAGCAGGCACGGCTATTGTCCGCAGCAGCTCTCGCGACGGCCCCTGGCGGAAAGCTCGTCTACTCGACTTGCACGATCTCGGCGGCCGAGAACGAGCGGCAGATCGGAGCCTTCCTCGATGGGCAGCAGCAGTTTCAAGCGATCGACCTCGAGCCCCTCTTCCCGGCGTGGCGGCATCCCCGCGGCGGCGGCCAGCTGCTCGCACTGCCGCACGTCCAGGGCAGTGACGGCTTCTTCGTCGCGGCACTGCGGCGAGAGGGGTGACCGTGATCGCTGAGGCACAGTTCGGGCCGCTCTGCCCGCATTGCAACGAGCCCTGGCTGCGGCCGACGAACCTCCCGGGACGCTACCGCTGCGTCTACTGCCTGCACCGCTTCGAGCTGGTCTCGGTTTGCCCCGACTGCGGCGAGCATTCGACGATCGTGCGGATGGAGACCACAGCGATCGTCATCTGCGGCAACTGCGGCGGATGACGATCGATGTGG
>Ga0224544_1000046_pt1 | contig 14449 bp, 10 predicted proteins | sample 714P11014metaG_FD_179904 | JGI IMG/M metagenome (GOLD analysis project Ga0224544, IMG submission 179904) | Peat soil microbial communities from Stordalen Mire, Sweden - 717 P1 10-14 | ecosystem: Environmental > Terrestrial > Soil > Wetlands > Peat | place: Sweden: Norrbotten County, Stordalen...
CGCTACAGTCGATGCTGCTCGGCAGCGTCACCACGCCGCTCGTGCACCACTCGACGCGACCGATCCTCGTCGTGCCGCTCCCGCCCGAGGCGAAGGACGCCGAAGAGAGCAGTTAGAGCGAGCTCAGCCGGCGAGCGCTGCGAGTGCCGCTCCCCTGCCTGCGCAGTCGAACAGCGCCGGCGTGTACTCGAACTCAGCGTGATCGAACCGACCAAGAATCCTGACGCCGTTGGTCGTGTCGACGCGTACGCAGGTCCGCGTCGCAGCTTCGAGCACTGCGGTGTCGCCGGTTCGCCCGTCCGCCTTTACGTTGAAGTTCGCCAGGCCCTGGCTGTAGACCCAGCGGACGTGGCCGCTGCTGACCTCCGAGGCAAACCAGGCGATGGTGGGATCGCTCTCGCGACCGGACCAGCCGCCGAGGCCTGCGACATTGGCATTCTGCTTGATGATCGCTTTCGCGGCGTCCGACTGGCTCGAGACCGCGATCGTCCCGCCGCCGTGTCGCTTGACGAACCTTACGATCCGTGCCAGAGCAGGATCGCTGATCGCGCTCGGGCTTATGGCGGTGGTCGCGGCACCGAAACCGGGCCGGCTGGCGCCGAAGCCCGCTCGCGGACCGCCCGGACGGGAAGCGCGTCGGGCGCGGTTGCCGAACAGCGAGCCGACCGCGTCGGTGGCGCCTCGAGCGCCGGAGCCGCCGGCGTACGCGGCGGGCGACCCAGCGATGATGCGAGGGCTACCCCCACCGGGTCCGAACGCGCCGCTCGGGAGCTTGTGGCTCATCCCCGCCGCGTTGTCCTTGGCCGGACCGCCGGCCGGGAACGTCCCCTGCGTGGGATAGCCGAGCGTGTCGATTGCCCAGATCGAGGGCGCCACCAGCAGAGCAGCGACCGCGGCCGAGATCGCCACCGCACGTGCCGGCCGGTTGCTCATGACGAGGCACGCGAGACACGCGGCGCCAACGACGACAAGCAGCAACGGCTGCATCCAGGTGAGCTGCCCGCGGTAGTCGCCGAGCACGACGAGCTCGCAGAGCACTCCGACCGCCAGCACCCCGGCGGCCACGAATCGGGCTCCGAGCCGGCCGCTCAGCAGTTGCCCGGCGCCGGCGCCGACCAGGGCGGCGGTGAACGGGGCGAGGAGCGAGACGTAGTACGGGTGGAAGATCCCGTGCGCGACGCTGAACACGACCGCCGTCGCGACGAACGAGCCGCCGACGGCAACGACCCAGGGGGTCCGTGGGTCGCTGCGGCGCAGGCGCGTGACGGCGAGGATTGCCAGCCCGCTGAGCAGCGCCACGCCGAGCAGCCAGCCGGCCTGCCCTCCGAGCTCGGAGTTGAGCAGTCGCAACGGGCCCGTCGCGCCGCCGAAGACGCCGGCCCTGACGCCGCGTGGGACCGGTGGCGGACCGCCGCTCTGACCGGAGACGCGGCCAAAGCCGTTGTAGTCGAAGATCAGCGAGAGGATGCCGTTGTTGGCCGTGCCGGAGAGCCACGGGCGTTCGTCAGCCGGGGTGAGCGCCACGAGCAGCGGCCACGCACCACCGACCACGGTCATCGCGATACCGCCGGCGACCAGCTGATCGAGCGCGCGCCGCCAGCCGCGCGGGCGCAGCAAGAGCCAGGCGAGAATGATCCCGGGCACCACAACGAGCGCGATGCCCATCTTGGCCTCGAAGCCCAGACCGACCATGACGCCGCTCAGCACAATCCAGCGCGTACGGCCGTCCCCGACCGCGCGGACGAAGAACCACAGCGCAGCCACGCAGCACAGAGCGACGAGGGCGTCGGGGTTGTTGTGGCGCGACATCGCGACCGTCATCGGCGTCGTCGCGAGCGCGACTCCCGCGATGAATCCGGCCGGTCGACCGAAGAGGCGTCGCACCAGGTCGTAGATCAGCACGACCGTGGCCACCCCCATCAAAGCCTCCGGAATCAGGATGCTGAGCGGGTGGTAGCCGAATACGCGCACCGACAGCGCCTGGATCCAGAACGCGAGCGGCGGTTTGTCGACGCTCATCACCCCGCTCGGATCGAGCGAGGCATAGAGGAAGTTGTGCCAGCTCGTACTCATCGAGCGGACGGCAGCCGCGTAATAGGTGTTCGCCCAACGGTTGATCGAGAGATCCCAGAAGTTGAGTGTCGCGCTCGCACCGATCAGGACGATCAGCTCAGGCGCGACCCTGGCAACGGTCAGCGAGCGCGCGCGCTCCCAACCGCCCGAGGTCGGCGGGAGCTCCTGTTCGCTCGGCCCCGCGGGACGCGGCCGGAGTCTCTGCTTGAAGATCGCCATGCTCGGTGCGCCAGCTCGCTCGCCGTGGATCGTCCAGAGGCTCGCGAGGGCCCGCTCAGCGCGAGGTTTGGCGAGGCTGTGGGTTAGCTGTGTGCGCTCCGCCACCGCACGCTCGGAAGCCTCTCAGCCGCCGATAAAGACTGGCTTAGGTCGCAGGGCTTCGATGGTCTCGCGGCTCGTTGGTTCATTCCTGAAAGGAGATGTGGAGCATGCGATATCGAATCCTGCGCACGCTTGTCGCGTTCGCTGCTGCGGGAGCAGTCGCTGGCGGCGGGACAGCGTACGCTGCCGGGACCCACCACCACGGGCGTGCGGTTGGGGCGCCCGCTACCACGCGGTACGCGGGGTCACCGGAATGTCGGGCGCAACCGGCAGCCACCACTGCCCCGGCATGTGAGGCTCTGAGCACCGCACAACCAGGACAGCGCCCGCGGCTCCCGGAGGCCCCGGGAGCCGTGCGGTGTTCCGGCACGGTCGCCGCGCTCCGCGCCGGCCGCCGCAGGCGACGCCTCCATCACGATCTATAATCGCCGTCTCCCGCGGATGTAGCTCAGTTGGCTAGAGCGTCTGCTTGCCATGCAGAAGGTCGAGGGTTCGAGTCCCTTCATCCGCTTAGAAGAAAGCGCCCTGAAGCGAGCGATGAGCGAACAGGACTGGACCCGTAGCGCGCTGACACACAGCCGCAGGAGCAGATCATGAGGTTTCGCGCCATCGTCGAGCCCCCGGAGCCGATGCGGGGGCTGGAAGTTCCGCGAGAGGCTGTGGAGGCGCTCAGTGGAGGCGCGCGGCCGCCGGTGACGATCACGGTCAACGGGCATTCATGGAAGAGCAGGGTCGCCATCATGCGTGGTCGCTATCTGCTTGGACTGAGCAACGCCAACCGGAAGGCCGCGGGCGTCACGATCGGCGACGAGGTCGAGGTCGAGCTGGAACTCGATGCCGAGCCCCGCGTCGTGGTCGAGCCCCCGGACTTCGCCCACGCGCTGGACGCCAACCCGCTCGCCCGGACCGCATACGACCGCCTGGCCTACACCCACAAGCGGGAGCACGTGCGCGCGATCGAGGGCGCGAAGAAACCCGAGACGCGCGTGCGGCGGATCGAGAAAGCCATTGCAATGCTCCGGGATCGGGGCTCAACAGCTTCGTAGTCTGGAGCTTTTGCATAGCATCACTTGGCTTAGGAGAACCGAGCGAGGCGGCGCGAGATGCGGTTGGGGTCGATACGAACTGAACGCGGGACGGTGCCCGCTGCCTTTGTCGGCGAGGAGGTCATCGATCTCGGGCGCGCGGCGCCGGAGCTGCCCGGCGTGATGAGCGAGCTGCTCGCGCAAGGCGGCGCTGTGCTGGAGCGCGTTCAGCAGGTGATCGCGGGCGGCGAGCACCGCCAGAAGCTGAATCTGGCTTCGCTCGCTCCGCCCATTCCAAGGCCCGGCAAGTTCCTCGCCGTGGGACTCAACTACGCCGACCACATCGCCGAAACCGGCCAGGAGACACCGGAGTTCCCGACGGTGTTCGCGAAGATGCCGACATGCGTCGCCGGCCCCTACGACGATGTGCAGCGTCCTTACATCTCGGACAAGCTCGACTACGAGGGCGAGCTCGGGTTCGTGATCGGCCGCCGCTGCCGACACGTGCCGCGCGGTCGGGCGCACGAGGTGATCGCCGGATACGTCGTGATCAACGACTACAGCGTCCGCGACATACAGCTGCGCACCAGCCAGTGGGTACTCGGCAAGTCCTTCGACACCCATGGCGTGATCGGACCCTGGATCGTCACCGGCGACGAGCTGGACCCAGATGCGCTTCCGATTCGAACGCTCGTCAACGGCGAGATCCGTCAGGAGTCGAACACGAGCAACCTGATCTTCGACTGCTTCGATCAGGTCGAATTGCTGTCCGCCGTCTGCACCCTCGAACCCGGCGATGTCGTTGCCACCGGCACACCGAGCGGCGTCGGAATGGCATCCGACCGCTACCTCGTGCCCGGCGATCTCGTCAGAGTGGAAATCGACGGCATCGGCGCGATCGAGAACCGAATCGTGCAGGAGGACTCGCCCGGCCAACCAGCGCCAGCCCCTGTCGGGCAGTGACTGGGCGCCGCACCGCGCGATCATCCAGGGATTCCGCGTTCAAGTGCCGCGCGGCGCTGCCGATCGTCCATGTGACCCCGCGATCTGCCCAACCGCGCGGGTATCTCGCCCTCAGTGAGCGAAAACACCGCGCGCCACACTCTCGACCTGACCAGCCTCTTGGAAGCGCTGATCGTCGCGGCCGGCTCAGACCTCTGCGTCAAGGTTGGCAGCCGACCTGTGATGCGGGTACATGGCGAGCTGCGATGGGTCGATATGACGCTGCCCGAGGTGACTGATGCCGACACGCTCGCGATGCTGCAGAGGGTTCTGCCGCAGTCGCGTATGCGCGAGTTCGACGCCGAGCATGAAGTCGACTTCGCGTACACGCTGCCGGACCCCTTGACCCGCTTCCGGGTCAACGCCTTCGTTCAGCGCGGGTACGTCTCGCTCGTGTTCCGCTTGGTCGCCGATGAGATTCTCTCGCTGGGGGCGCTCGGCCTGCCCGATGTCGTGCGCCGACTCGCGGAGGAGGAGCGCGGGATCGTGCTCGTGACGGGCACGACCGGTTGCGGGAAGTCGACGACGCTCGCAGCGATGATCGAGCACATCAACAACACCGCGTTCCGCCACGTCGTCACGATCGAGGATCCGATCGAGTTCGTCTACCGCGACAAGCAGTCCGTGATCGAACAGCGCGAGGTTGGCAGTGATACAGGCTCGTTCGAGGCGGCGCTGCGCCGCGTGCTGCGCCAAGACCCCGACGTGATCCTGATCGGCGAGATGCGCGACGAGGCGACCGTGCGCACCGCACTGGCCGCCGCCGAGACCGGACATCTCGTGCTTTCGACGCTGCATACGCTCGACGCCCCCGAGACGGTCAACAGGATCCTCGACTTCTTTACGGCGGAGCATCATGCGCAGGCTCGGGCGATGCTCGCCTCGACGCTGAAGGGCATCGTCTCGCAGCGGCTCGTGCCGCGCATCGACGGCAACGGCCGTGTCGCGATCACCGAGGTCCTGACGATGACCGGACGCGTTCACGACTTCATTCGCAACCCCGAGCGCGAAGGGCAGCTCGCCGATGTACTCGCACAGGGCGAGTACTACGGGATGCAGACGTTCGACCAGGCGCTCTACGCCGCCGTGCGCTCGGGCGACGTCGCGGTCGACGACGCCCTGCGCTATGCCTCGCAGCCGCACGACCTGCAGCTGCGCTTCGCTAACTGAAGCCTCGGCTAGCGTCGCGTTTCGCGGCCGCCCGCCGGGGCCACGCGCGCAGCAAAGCGTCGGAGCGCGATGATTGTGCCCGATGAACGCGTGGGAGCGATGAGCAGCGGTGAGAACGCAGGGCGCGCCGGGCGCGCCCCGTTTCGCGTAGTCGGAAAAGCGGGCCGCATCGTCCAGGGTCGTGTCGTCCGGCACGTCGGTGGTCCGGCGCGGGCGCGCGTGATCGCGCTGTTCGGCGCTGTGCTCGCGCTCGCCACCGCCGACGCCGCGACCGTGGGCGCGATCGCACCGCAACTCGTGAAGGAGCTGCACATCGACTTCGCCGAGATCGGCCTGCTCAGCACGGTCGCGCTGCTGGTCGGGGCGGTCTTCGTCGCGCCGGTGGGAATGCTCGTCGATCGCGTCAAGCGGATTCCGCTGCTGTCGGCCAGCATCGTGCTCTGGAGCCTGGCGTCGCTCGCGAGCGCTTTCGCCGGTAGCTACGGAACGCTGCTGTTGACTCGTCTTGCGCTCGGCGCGGCGAGCGCCGCTGCCGGCCCAGCAATCGCGTCGCTGACCGGCGACTACTTTCCGGCGAGCGAACGCGGCCGGGTCTACTCCTACATCCTCGCCGGCGAGGTCGCTGGAACAGCGGCCGGGTTCATCGTCAGCGGCACCGTCTCGAGCGTCATCTCCTGGCGCGCAGCGTTCGTGCTGATGGCGATCCCTGGATTCTTCCTCGCACGGGCGTTGTGGCGGACGGTGCCGGAACCGCTACGGGGCGGCCAGAGTCATCTCGAGCCCGGCGTTACAGACCTGCACGAAGCGATCGCCGCAGTCCGCTTGCGCGCCGCAGAACCGTATCCCGAGGGGGCTCCCAGCGCCGCTGCCGAAGGAATCGCGCAGGCGGCCGTGCGTAAGCGCGGCGTGACTGCGGACGAGAACCTCGTGCTCCGCAAGGATCCCGTGCGGATGAGCCTTGGCGAGGCGATTCGCTACATCCTGCGCATCCCGAGCAACGTGATGCTGATCCTCGGCTCCTCGCTCGGCTACTTCTACTTCGCCGGCCTGACGACGTTCGTGCTGCTGTTCGTCGAGGACCACTACCACGTCGGCCTTGCGAGCGCCGAGCTCGTGCTGATCCTGCTCGTGATCGGTGCTCTGATCGGCACGCTCGCGAGTGGTCACATCAGCGACGTCCTCGTGCGGCGTGGCTTCATCGAAGCACGGGTACTGATCCCCGCGGTCTGCTACGTCGGCGCTGCGGCGCTCCTGATCCCGGGGATCCTCGCGAGCAGCCTGGGGGGCGCGATCTGGTTCGATGTCGGCGGCGCTGCGCTGCTGTCCGCCGCGAACCCGCCGCTCGACGCGGCGCGCCTCGACATCGTCCCGGCGCGCCTTTGGGGACGCGCCGAGAGCGTACGCTCGTTCCTGCGCTCGGTCTCACAGGCGTTTGCACCGCTGATCTTTGGTGGGGTGACCGATCTGATTGCGAACTTCACGCCGCAGCAGAGTGTCGGAACGCACCACTTGGTAAACGTCACGAAGAAGGCGAGCGAGGGCACGGGGCTCGAGATCACCTTCCTGATCATGCTCGCGACCCTAGCGGCGGCCGGTGTCTTCCTCGCCCGCGCGCGTCGTCGCTACCCGATCGACGTCGCGACGGCCGCCGCGCCGCTGGCGTGAGCGCAGGACGACAGCAGTAAACGCCTGACGCTCTACGCCGCCGGGCCTGTGCCGAGGGTGATGAGTGCGCTGTGGCTGACGCCTGCCGAATCGAGCCAGGACAGCATGACCCGCTGACCCGGCCTGTAGCCGACGAGCGCCTGCGTCAGGGCGTTGGCCGAGGTAATGCTGCGCGCTCCGAGGCCGGTGATCACATCACCAGCGCTGAGTCCCGCGTTCGCCGCGGCATGCCCAGGCAGCGCTTCGTAGACGGCCGCGCCGGCAGGGCCCCCCGAAGCGGACTCGATCTGGACGCCGATGAACGCGGTCGGCCCCAGGTGGACCGCGCTCGAGGCTTCGCCGGCGCGGATCTGCGTCGCGATCCGCTTCACCGCATCGATCTCGATCGCAAAGCCCTGGCCGGTCGTCGGCCCACTCAGCGCGAAGTCGGTGGAGGCGGCCGTGTCCATCCCGATGACGGCACCCGCGCCGTTGACCATCGGGCCGCCCGAGTCGCCAGGCTGCAGGTCGCCGTGGATCTGGATCAGCTGACTGAGGTGCTCCGAGCTACCGTCGAACTCGTCGGAGACGACGATCGCCCTATTCAGGGCGAGCACGGTCCCGCTGCGCGCCGCCGGCGTCCCGCCCACACCGCCGGCGTTGCCGATTGTCACGACCCGCCCGCCGACGTGAACGCGCGCCGAGTCTCCGAGCGTCACCGCGGCCAGCCCGGAGGCTCCCTCGAGCTGGATCAAGGCGACATCGCGACGCTCGTCGTAGCCCAGCACGCGAGCGCTGTAGGTCTGGCCATCGCCAACGTCGACGGCCTCGATGCTGGTCGCCTGCGCGATCACATGGTTGTTCGTGAGCACCAGCCCGGACGGCGTCAGGACCATGCCGGTCCCCGCGGCCGCACCGGTGCCGCCGTCGATGCTGGTGTCGATGTCGACGAGTTCGGTGTCAACGCGCGTGACCACCGGATCGCTGACGACGGTCACCGGGAGTACGGGCGCGGAGCGGCCGTATGTCCCGCTGATCAGGACCGCGACAATGACGACGCTGACCGCCGCGGCTAACGTCGTCGCCATCAGTACTGCCACGCTGCGACTCTCGCCGCCACGATGCGGACCGGGAGCACCATCGACGTTCGGTTGCGTCATCCAGCGATTGTTGCGAACCGGCCACGTCCGCAGGCTGGCCGCGCTCCTTCGCGGTAGGCTCAGGGCGATGCTTCGACGCCTTTGCGGCGGGTCGCTGGTGCTCTTCACGATGCTTGCCGCGGCCTCTGGTTCGAGCGCGTCAAGCGCCGGCAGCGAGATTCCAGTCGCGCAATGCCCGACGACCTACGGCGTTCACCAGTCGCCGCCGCGCCTACCCGCGCGCGTCGGCGTTTCGGCCAGCCGGAGCGCCACGGCCGGACTGAGCGCCTACTCCAACGGCGTGCTCCTCGTGCTGGCGCCGCGCGGCTGGGACTGTCACGCGCTCGTCGGCGCGGACGGCTCGGCCAGCATCACGGTCGCGGCGGGCGGCACAAGCGATGTCAAGCAGCCCGCGGTCACGGCGAACTTTGCCGACACCTACGGCACGGCCGCATCACTTGCATGCTCGCTGTTTGCGGCCGCCGCCCATCAGCTGCCGGCCGGCCTGCGCTGTCCCGTTCACACGCCGCGCGCAGAGAACACCGCAATGGTGAGCACGCGGATCGTCGACTTCACGGACCCACCGCACGTGCACGGCGACGGGAGGCCGTCCGGCGGGTCCGATCCGGCCCGCGGCCTGATGGTGTTCGTCGCGGCGAGCAGTGACTTCGATGGTTACGCGTTCACCGCGACATGTGCGCTGCCGGCCAGGGAGGCGGCCACCTGCCGCACCGTGCTCGGCGATGCCCTGACGCGGATTCCCGCCGACGAGTAGCAACACGGCGGTCGGCGGCTAACATCGCCCGTCGTGCGGTGGTCGCAGACCGGCGGCGCGACGGCGCGGTTGAAGCGGGAAACGCTGCTCGCCTGCATCATCGCCTCGGGCATCGGCCTGCTCGACTCGACGATCGTCAACATCGCGCTGCCGACGATCCAACGCAGCCTCGGCGGCGGTCTCGCCGGCGAGCAATGGATCGTCAACGCCTACCTCTTGACGCTCGGATCGCTGATCCTCATCGGCGGCTCGCTGGAAGACATCTTCGGCGCCCGCCGCGTGTTCTCGCTCGGCGTCTTCGGCTTCGGCGGCGCGTCGATTCTCTGCGGGCTCTCCCCGTCGATCGGTCTGCTCGTCGCCTGCCGCGCGCTCCAGGGAGTCGCAGGCGCGCTGCTTGTGCCCTCGTCGCTCGCCGTGATCGTCGCAACTTTTCCCGAGGACGAGCGCGGCCGAGCCGTCGGGACCTGGACCGCGTTCACGACGGTCGCGACCGTCATTGGACCCCTCGCCGGCGGCGCGCTGCTCGCCGTCGCCTCCTGGCGCTGGCTGTTCTTCATCAACGTCCCGTTCGTCGCGATCTGCCTCGGCCTCATCCTGCGCGTCATCCCGCTCGCCACCCCCACCACCACGCGCCGCAGCGTCGACCTGCGCGGCGGGCTGCTGTGTGTCCTCGGACTGGGCGGCACGGTCTTCGCACTGATCGAAGAGACGCGTCTGGGATGGAGCAGCCCCGCCGTCCTGACACCGCTCGCCGGCGGGACGCTCGCGCTGTGCTTGTTCGTCGTCGCCGAGCGCCGCGCGCGCGACCCGATGCTGCCGCTCGGCCTGTTCTCGCGGCGGAATTTCGCCGTCGCCAACGCAGAGACGCTCGTCGTCTACGCCGGGCTCGCGGTGCTGATCCTGTTCCTCGTGCTCTTCCTGCAGCAGGTTGCCGGCTATTCGCCGCTGAGCAGCGGGCTTGCGATGCTGCCCGTGACGGGCGTGATGTTCGTCTGCTCACGCGTCTTCGGCGCGCTCGCCGGCCGGCTCGGGCCGCGTGCGTTCATGGGTGGCGGACCGCTGATCGGCGCGTGCGGCCTGCTGCTGCTGCTGCGCGTCGGCGTCCACCCGAGCTATGTCGCCGACCTGCTGCCAGCGATCATCGTCTTCGGCCTCGGACTGTCGATGACGGTCGCGCCGCTGACGGCCACCGTGCTGGCAGGCGTCGATCCGCACCAGGCTGGCATCGCCTCAGCGGTCAACAACGCCGTCGCCCGAGTCGCTGCGCTCGTCGGCACGGCGGGGGTCGGCTCGGTGCTCGCGGGCACGTTCGCGGCGTCGCTCGACAGCAGGCTCGCAGGGGTGAAGCTCAGCTCGGCGGCGCGCGCCGCCGAGCTCGCCGCAAAGCATCTCGTGTTGGGGCGCGCGTCGGTCGCGCACCTCCCGCCGGCTCAGGCCCGTGCGTTGGTCGAGGCGACGAACGCGGCTTCGCTCGCGAGCTTTCATATCGCGATCGTGATCGCCGCATCGCTGCTCGCGCTCGGCGGGCTCGCCGGAGCGGCCCTGATCGAGAATCCCAGCCCCGATCAGCGCGGCGGGTTGGCCGCCGCGTAGTGATCGAGCAGTGAGTTGGGCGTGACGAAGTCGAGCCCGACGGGCACGTCGAGATACCCGCTTCCGCCGCCGGGAACGCCGGTGTGGCCGTATTGCCAGACGATCTTGTTTGTCTTGGGGTCGATCACGATGACGCGGTCGTGGTACTCGTCGCTGACGATCACTTCGTCGTCAGGCAGGACGTAGGCGACGGCTGGATCGCGTAGCTCGCCGGCTCCGCTTCGCTTGCGATAGCTCCAGAGCACCTTGCCGGCCGTGGTGAAGATCTCGACCGCCCCCGGGTGCGTGTGATCGACGGCGATCAGGTCGCCCGCGCTGGTCTCGTTGACGCTCTCCGGGAGCTTGAAGCCCGGCACCCTCAGGGAGCCCACGAGCTTGCCGGCGGCGCTCAGCAGGTCAACGTGCGCGTCGCCGGTCTCCGTGATGACGGTGCCGCCGTTGCGCATCGGGAACGCGCTCGTCGGGCTGTCCAGCTCGCGCGGCGGCGCGTGCTTGCAGACGCCGGTCCGGCCGATGCTCTTGGCGACGCTGTGGTGCGGCGGCTTCACGAGCACGATGCGGCAGTTGCGGACGTCGCCGATCACTATCTCGCTGCCCTCCTCGAGCGCGTTCGAGGGGTCGCTCAGGTAGTTCTTGCCCGTGCCCTGCTGGCCGTAGTGACCGTAGTGGTAGACGATCTGCCTGTTCTTGACCGTGAGCACGTCGATGCGCGCATTGCCCTCCTCGCTGATCACGATTTGCTTGCCCGAGCGCGTGAAGAACGCGTAGTCGGGGTTGAACGGCTTCAGGACCGGACTCGTCTGGTCGTAGTGCCAGACGATCTGGCCTTTCGGCGAGATCACGAGCAGCTTGCGCGATCCCCAATCCGAGATCAGCAGATTCCCCGGCAGGACATCCGCATCCAGGCCTTTCGCCAGGAAGCTCCTGCCGCTGACGGTCGACGTCGGCGTGATTGGGCCCCTCGGTGGAGGCTTCGCCGGCGTGCCGCCACCACCGACCGCCTCCACGATGACGAAGACGATCAGCGCCAGCGCGGCGATCAAGATCAGCAGCCGAATGCGCCCGTTGCGACGGTGGCGTCGGTGCGTCTCGAGCCGACGCTGGTGGATCTCCTCGGCCGTGTGCTCGTAGCCCGTCGGGAAGAGGTCCGCAGCTTCACGCGCGAGCTCCTCCTCATAGGTCCGATCCCCCGTCATGGCGTCCGGCGCGTCATCCTCGGGCAACGACATGCCCTCGAGCGGTTCGGCGCCATCGAGTGTGTCGCCCCCGTCATAGGTGTCGTCGCGTGGCTCGCCGTCGCCGAGCGTGTCCGCCACGTCATCCGCTGCGTCGGCGCCAGGCGCCCCGATGTCCTTCGAAACTGAGGGCCTGTCCGTCGGAACGGAGGGCTCGGCATCGCCCGGGTCGGACGTCCCGCCGGTCTCCTCCCCACTCGGCTCGCCGCCCGCTCCGCTCTCCATCTCCGGCTCGCCACCGGCGCCGCGGGCCGCCGCCCCCTCCTCGCGCAGCCGGCGGTATTCCTCGAACGAGGGAACGTGCTCTGCAAGGCGTTCCTCGTCCGCGTCGTCATCGCGGAACACGACCTGGTGCACGCCCGTCGGCGGCAGGCCGTCGCCCTCGTCGGGCTGCGCCGACGGCGCCTTCTCCTCCTCCTGCTCCTCCTCGTCTGGCGCGCGTTCCTCGGCCGGGAGCCTGTCCTCCTTGCCCGAGCTGCCCTCCTCCTCACCCCAAAGCGTGGCCTCGCTACCCTCCTCCGGCGTCGGTGAATCGTCTCCGCCGTCCAGCGCGTGCTCCTCCGACGGCGGCCATTCGCCGGGTGGTGTGGTGTCGTCGTCGTCGCCGTCGGTCATCGGTCAGTGTGTCTTGGATTTTGTTTTTGTTTTTGTCGTTGCTGGCGGCGCCGTCAGTGTGCCGACATAGGAGACCGCGTTGCCGCCGCTGAGGCCTCCGGCGATGTAGATCGTCTGCCTGACGACCGTCGCGGATGCCTCTGCAAGCGCATATTGCAGACTTCCGGCAGTCGCCAGCTTCCCGGTCGCCGGGTCGACCGAGTAGATCGTGCTCACCGGGACCACCGTAGCCGCCGATCCGACGCCCGTTACCTTCGCTCCGCCGAGCACATAGGCGAGACTGCCGAGCGTCACGGCCGACGCCGAGAAGAGACCCGCCGGCAGCTTCGCTTTCAACTCGCGCAGCTTGTGCGTTGCAGCATCGAAGATGAAGATCGCGTCGCTCGCGCTGCCGCTGGCGAGCATGCCGCCAGCGATCACGAGCTGCTGGCCGACGGCGGCGACCGCGGCATAGCGCAGTGCGACCGGCAGCAGGCCGACGCTGACCGGGCTCGCTGCGCCCGGTGTCCAGGTGAGGATTCCGTCGAGCGCGGCCGATCCGCTGTCGCCGCCGACCAGATAGACCGTGTGGCCGATGACTGCGGCAGCGAGGCCGTAGTTCGCGGTGGGAAGCTTGCCGTCCTGGGCGACCGTGCCGGTGCTGGTGACCGCATAGCTGTAGATGTAGGGCTCGGGTATGGGGTCTTTGGCCGTTCCCTCGGCGCCGCCGAAGAGGTACTCGGTGTGACCGACCGTCACGGCGGCAGCCGCGAACAGCGATGCCGGTAACTCGCCAACGACCTTGGTCTGGCTGGAGTCAACGGTCGCGACGCCGCTGGTCGCGTCGTTGCTGCCGTCGAGGCCGCCGAGCAACGTGAAGGCGGTCTGGCCGGGGATCGGTGCCGCAGCGCTTGCGAGGATCGGCGCCAGCAGCGCGGCGGCGGGGCGGTAGGTGAGCGGCGCCGCGCTCACTGGTAGCGTGATTACGCCCGTGACAATGCGCTTCGCTGGTGCTCCACCACCGGCGGAGGCGATGATTATGATCAGCAGCAGCAGGGCGAGCACGACCGACACGGCGAACGTGCGCCGACGCCGCCTGTAGATCGCGGCCTGGTTCCACATATGTAGCCGCTCAGTGTCCCTGATCCTCCGGCGGAGCGTCCGGCGGAGTGGCGCGTTGAACGCTCGCTTGCGCAACGCCCCATCTCATGCGAACATCTGTTCGTATGATCGCCTGTGTCCTGGCCCCCCGTTTCGAACTGGCAGTGGCCGCCGGCGGACCGGCAGCGCTCGCCGGACGGGCACTGGCAATCGCCCCCGACGGCCGGCATGGCGGCGCTGGGACGATCGGCGAGACGTCGGGAGGCGCCGAGGCATTTGGCGTGCGCTGCGGCATGCAGCTCGGTGAAGCGCTCACGCGCTGCCCCGCGCTCGAGCTCGTGAGCGCCGATCCTCTTGCTGTCGTGGACTGCTGGGAGAAGACGCTGCGAACGCTCGAGCAGATCGGTGCAGCGGTCGAATCCGAACGTCCCGGGCTGGCCTTCTTTGCGCTCGACGGGCTGCGTGGAATCCATGGCGGCTCGGATGAGCTCGTGCTCGCCGCGGCCAGGCGCGCGCTCGATCGCCCAGCGCGGCTCGCGGCTGCACAGAGCCGCTTCTGCGCCCACGCCGCCGCGCTCCTCACACGGCCGCGACGCACGACGATCGTCCGTGGCAGCGCTCGTGAGTACCTCGCACCACAACCGGTCGCTCTGATGCGAAACCGCGCGCAGACCGAGGCGCTGGTCACGACGCTCGAGCGGCTCGGGATCACGACGCTCGGCGAGCTCACGTCGCTGGGCCGCGCCGCGCTGGCAGACCGCTTTGGGCGCCCCGGCA
>Ga0224544_1000048_pt1 | contig 14266 bp, 16 predicted proteins | sample 714P11014metaG_FD_179904 | JGI IMG/M metagenome (GOLD analysis project Ga0224544, IMG submission 179904) | Peat soil microbial communities from Stordalen Mire, Sweden - 717 P1 10-14 | ecosystem: Environmental > Terrestrial > Soil > Wetlands > Peat | place: Sweden: Norrbotten County, Stordalen...
TGCAGCGCGCGGTCGATCGCCGTCAGCGTGCGCCCGCGCAGCGACGAGGCGCGCGGGCGCGACCACGGCTGCGGGCCGCGCAGCTCCTCGAGCGCGAAGGGCAGCGAGCGCACCGGCCGCTCGGAGACGACGATCGTCAGCGCGACGATCGTCTGACGCGCCCAGCAGGCGAAGTCGTAGACGTTGAGCGGCACCCACGGCGGCAGCAGCATCAGCTCCGGCGGCAGCGCCGGCATGTTGTCCCACGACCAGAGGCCGAACAGCGCCAGCCAGATGTGCGTGAAGACGCGCGTCTGCTCGAGGCCGCCGGCCTCGCGGATCATCGCGGCGGCCGCGAGCATGTGCTCGTCCTCGGGAGCCTCGCCGGCGAGGCGCAGCGCGACGTAGGCCTCGACGGTCGTCGACAGGTCGCCCGGCCCGCCGAAGAACTTTGCCCACGAGCCGTCCTCGCGTTGCTGGCCTCGGATCCACTCCGCCGCCCGGCGCGTCTCCTGCTCGGTGCGGATACCGAGGAACTCGCGCAGCAGCAGGTCCTCGGCGTCCATTGTCACGTTCGTCTCGAGCTCACCCTTCCACCAGCCGTCCTCGTGCTGGAGTGAGCGGAGGTGAGCGCAGGCCCGCTTCAGCGCGGTCCGTGGCGCGCCAAGCTGGACAACCGGCGCCTGCGTGCCGGCACCGGGCCGGATCTCAACCGTCCCGGCGAGCGTCTCGCCGGGCTGGGTGGCTGCACGCATGAAGGCCCGTATATCCGATCGAAGATGAGAGGAGGCTTAGAACGCTCCGCACGCATCCGACGCGGTTGATGCTCGGCGGTCCACCGCCACCGTCGCGCCATGGAAGTCGGGGCGCCGGCTGGTCCCTCAGAGCTCGGCCTCGAGCCGGGCGATGCGGTCGATGCTCGCGCGGTCCTCGGCCTGCTCGCTCGGCTTGGTTGCGAACCACGCATCGAGGATCTCCGCCAGCTCCGCGTCAGCCGTCGATCGCAGGCTGAGCGCGAGCACGTTGGCGTCGTTCCAGCGCCTGGCCCCGGCAGCCGTCACGGCGTCGCGGCAGAGCGCGGCGCGCACTCCACGCAGCTTGTTGGCCGCGATCGCAGCGCCGGTCCCCGTCCAGCAGCAGACGATCGCCTGATCGGCGATGCCGGCGGCGACGTCCTGTGCCGCGGCGAGCGACGCTCGGGCCCAGTCGGTGTCCTCGTCCTCGGCAATCGCCCCGTGCAGTAGCAGGTCGTGGCCGCGCTCACGGAGCTCGACCGGCAGGATCACCGCGACCCCTGTGAGCTCATCCGCGGCAAGCGAGATCCGCATCGACCGAGTATCGCGCATCCCGGCTCGCGGGAAGTCGCATCGTCACACCCGACGCTGCGGTGCTCGGACTCGAGACACTCGCCCTGGCGCCCCAGCGCTAAACCGCGACCGCCGTCGCCTGCTCGATCAGCCAGCGGTGGAGGCGCGTCTCGCCCGCGAGCTCGGGGTGGAATGCGACGGCGAGAATCGGCCCGGAGCGCACCGCGATCACATGCCCCTCGACCTCGCCGATCGACTCGAGGCCGGCGCCGAGCTCAGCGACCCACGGCGCGCGGATGAAGACCGCGTGCAGCGGCTCGCCGAAGCCGTCGAGCGTCACGTCCGCCTCGAAGCTCCTCACCTGGCGTCCAAACGCGTTGCGCTCCGCGCGCATGTCGAGGACCGCGAGGTGCTCGCGGTCCAGCAGGATCAACCCAGCGCAGGTCGCGAGGATCGGTACACCCGACGCTGCCGCCTCGCGCAGTGGCTGCGCGAGCCCCTCGCGCTCGATCCCAAGCGTCATCGTCGTCGATTCGCCACCCGGCAGCACCAGCGCACCGATCCCAACGAGATCTTCGGGCGTACGCACCTCGCGCGCCTCCCCGCCAAGTTGCTCGATCAAGCACCGGTGCGCAGCGAAATCGCCCTGGAGCGCGAGAACGCCGACAGGCGTTCTCGGCACCAGATTCACCAGCCGCGTGGCGCGAGAAGCTGCTCTTCGGCGAGCTTGCGCGTCTCGAGACTGGCCATCGCAGCGCCGAGTCCCTCGGAGGCCGCGGCGACCCGCTCCGGGTCGGCGAAGTGCGTTGTCGCTTCGACGATTGCGCGTGCCCGCGCCGCCGGGTCCTCCGACTTGAAGATCCCCGAGCCGACGAAGACGCCCTCGGCGCCCAGCTGCATGACGAGCGAAGCGTCGGCGGGCGTCGCGATGCCCCCGGCGCAGAACAGCACGACCGGCAGGCGGCCGTCACGTGCGACGCTGCGGACGAGGTCGAGCGGCGCGCGCAGATCCTTGGCAGCGCCGGCGAGCTCGCCGGGCTCGAGCGTCGCGATCCGGCGTATCTCACCGCCGATCGCGCGCAGATGGCGGACCGCTTCGACGATGTCGCCGGTCCCGGCCTCGCCCTTCGAGCGGATCATCGCCGCGCCCTCGCCGATCCGCCGCAGCGCCTCGCCGAGGCTCGTCGCGCCGCAGACGAACGGGACCTTGAACAGCCACTTGTCGATGTGATTGCTCTCATCGGCCGGCGTCAGCACCTCTGACTCGTCGATGTAGTCGACCTCGAGGGCCTCGAGCACCTGCGCTTCAGCGAAGTGGCCAATCCGTGCCTTCGCCATCACTGGGATCGACACGGCCTGCTGGATGCCGCGGATCATCGCGGGATCGGACATCCGAGCGACGCCGCCGTCGCGGCGGATGTCCGCCGGCACCCGCTCGAGCGCCATCACCGCGCACGCCCCCGCTTCCTCGGCGACCCTCGCCTGCCCGGCGTCGACGACGTCCATGATCACGCCGCCCTTGAGCATCTCGGCAAGACCCGCCTTGACGCGGAATGTCGCTTCGTCGCGCATGTGTCAACGATTCTACGCCAGCTTCGGAGCCGATCCGGTGCACGCGATCGTGCGCCAACAACAGAATGGGCACCTCGAGAGGCGCCCATTCATGCAGAGAACCTGCCGATGCAGGCGAGCCGCTATGCCTCGACGGCGCTGCCCCAGCGGGCGGCGTTGCGCATCAGCAGCGCGAGCCCGGTAATGATTGCGCTGCCGGCAAGAACGTTTGTGAGGGCGATGGCGAGGATGGTCATTGCGGTCCCTTTCGGAGGAGGCGAGGAAACTGACCCAGCGAGTGTCGGGCCGGCCCCCGAGCGGAGCCTGGGCCTTGGCCGGGAGAATCCTGAGAGCGCGGCGCCGCTAACGTCCCCGGCACCCAGACTGACCGTCATGCCTGTGCGCCGATGGGAGCGACCACGCACGCAGAGCCGGCCACGAGCTCACTCGCGCGGCAGCTCGAGGCGATGGGAAGCCGCGATCGCCTTCACCTCGTCACCCTCGACGCCGGCTTCGCTGGCAAACGACGGCCACTCGCTCACCGCGTCGACCACCTCGCCTGAGAATGCGCTCTGCGTCCCCACGGACCATCGAAGCCCCGCGCGCGCACTCGCGCAGGTCCGCGAGCGTGAAGCCGTCGCGCTTGCCGGCGAGTGACTAGGCGGTGTTGCAGCTTTACACCCACCGCAGGTAAACCGGCGCTGCTGCCCGTAGGCCGTCAGTCACGCCGTGTATTCGTGTTACTACGCCGTAACTGCTCTATTTCGGCGTGCAACACATCCATGTTGGCAGCGGCCGGCGCGACCTGCGGCTCGCCCTCAGTTGCCGCGTGAATCAGGCGAGAGTGCCGTCCGCAACGAACCACGCCTGAGCTTGCCCGCTGACGGCCGCGATCCGCTCGTAGTGTCGGTCGTAGTGGACCACCGGGACGCCCGCCAGCTCAGCGGCTGCCGCGATCAGCAAATCTGCCGGCGGCACGCGACGCTGATCCCCAGCCCGGCGAGCAGCAACTGCACCTCCCGCGCCCGGCGCCAGAGCGAACCGGGCATCGCGATGGACTCGAAGCTCGCGAGTCGCGCGGCCAGCTCCTGAGAACGCTGCTCGTTGGCCGCGAGGCGAACGAGCTCGAGGACGACCATGTCACAGACGAGGACGCGCCCACTGCGCACCGCGTCGTTGAACCAGGTTGCGAGCTGGGGAAACCGTCGGTCGCGTGCCCAGGTCCAGACTGCGGTATCGATCAGCACGCGCTGCTCGAGGCGGCGCGGCGCTGGAACGTCCTTAAGCGGCACTGATGGCGGGGCGCTCCTCCCTACCGGCAGCGACCTCCGCGGGATCGCCGTCGATGTCGCGACGGACGTCGAACTGCGCCAGGGCAGCTCGACGCGCTGTCTCACTGAGCGCCGCATTGACGGTCTCACTCAGGCCCACCGTGCCGAGCGCCGCCCGTGCCGCTGCCAGCGCCTGCGGATCGATGTCAACCGTGGTGCGCGCCATTTGCATCATTCTAGCGCATCGCTCGGATCGATTGCTGATGCGCGGGCCCTCGAGCCAGCACAGCAACGGCCGACCGGCCGGCCGACCGGCCGGCCAGGGACACGCTGGTGGCGTGCGAGCGCGCAGCCCGGTAAGGCCGGGCAAGCACTGCCGCGCCTACTTCAGGCGGAAGGCCTTGATCCGATCGACGTACTGCTCTTCGTCGCGCGAGTAGACGCCGTAGGCGAGCGCCTGGATCATGCTGAGCAGCGCGGTGTGCGAGCGCACGTAGGTGGGGCTGTTCGACGAGTAGTAGAGCTTGATCTGGGCGAGCTTGGCGACATCGGACATCGTCGCATCGGTGATCGCGATCGTGGCGGCTTGGCGATGGTGTGCGAGCTTCATCGCGCGGACGACGAGTGCGTGCGGCCGTCCGGCGGAGAGCGCGATGACAAGCGTCTCGGAGTCGATTCGGGCGAGACGGCCGAGGGCTTCCTGCGACGGGCTCGCAACGAGCTCGGCACGAAGGTCGAGCAGCATCAGCAGGTGGCGTAGGTACGACGCGAAGAAAGCCATCTGGTCGGTGCCGGCGATGACGATCCGACTGGCGGCGCTGATCGCAGCGATCGCCCGCTCGACGTTGGCCGGCGTCGCCTTGCGCGCGGTCTCCTCCACGTTCACGTGGTCGGCCGCGATCGCCGTCTCGAAGGCGCTGCGCTCGACGGAGAACAGCGGCGACTCGCCGACGCCCGCATGGGCGCGGCGGTACTCCTCGCGCGCGGCGCGCTGAAGTTCGGGGAAGCCCTCGAAACCAAGCGCCTGCGAGAAGCGCACGACCGTCGAGCTCGACGTGTTGGCGCGGCGCGCCAACTCCTCGGCGGTCTGGAAGGCCGCCTCGTCGAGGTGGTCGATGATGTACTGGGCGACGTCCTTCTGCGAGCGTGAGCACTCGTCGAAGCGCGACTGGATGTAGGTCGAAAGCGTGTGCGGCGAGCCGCCGATAATGCCGTTGGTGCCGTTGCCGTTCGTCTTGGCGGGCGCTTCCTTTGCTGGTGCTCGCTTGGTCATCAGTGTGGCGTTCATTCGACGATCGGCTCCTGACTTCCTCTAGGGCTCGTGATCCGTGCGGCCCGCAGGGCCGAAATAGGCTTCGCCCCGATGGTTCGCCACGCACGCTCCGCTCCCTTCCCATGAACATCGCGATCGTTGGCGGCGGCGTGTCCGGAATCGTGGCGGCGCATGCTCTGCACGAGCGCCACGAGATAACGCTGTTCGAGGCGAACTCCTACCTCGGCGGCCACACCAACACGATCAGCGTCGAACGCGACGATGGCCCGCCGCTCGCCGTCGACACCGGCTTCATCGTGCTGAACGACCGCAACTACCCGCGCTTCAGCGAGCTCCTCGCAGCAGCCGGCGTCCCGGTCCAGGCGACGCACATGGGCTTCTCGGTCAAGGGCCAGGACGAGGACTTCGAGTACGCGGGCACGCCCGCCGGACTCTTCGCACAGCGCGCGAACCTGGCCCGGCCGCAGTTCTGGCGGATGATCAAAGACCTCCTCGAGTTCAACCGCTCGCTCGCGAAGCTGCTCAGCGAAGGCGTCGAGGAGGATCGCTCGCTGCGCGCGTTCGTCGAGGACGGCGGCTACTCGCGCTGGTTCATCGAGCGCCTGATCGTGCCGCAGGCCTCCGCGGTGTGGTCTGCCGATCCGGCGGGTTTGTGGGACTTCCCCGTCCGCTTCCTCGCGGAGTTCTTCCAAAACCACGGCATGCTCGGCTTCCGCGACCGCCCGCAGTGGCAGACCGTCGTCGGCGGCTCGAAGCGCTACGTCGCGGCCCTCTCAGCGCGCTTCGCCGACCGGGTAAGGCTCAACACGGCGGTGCAGGCGATCCGCCGCGAACCGGACGGCGTCGAAATTCAGACGCGCGGCAATGGGGTGGAGCGCTTCGACCTCGCGGTCATCGCCTGCCACGCCGACCAGGCGCTCGCCGCGCTCGCCGACCCGACGCCCAGCGAGCGCGAGGTGCTCGGGGCTTTCTCCTACTCGGCAAACGAGGCGGTACTGCATACCGATGCGCGTCTCCTACCTCGCCGTCGCCGGGTCCGAGCGGCCTGGAACTACCACCTGTTCGAGCGGCCACGGCCACAGACAACGGTGACCTATTACATGAATCACCTACAGCGACTGAACTGCGTCGAGGACTACTGCGTATCACTGAACGTGACCGACCTGATCGATCCGTCGAAGGTGATCCGCCAGATCAACTACACGCACCCGATATATACGCGCGCGAGCGTCGCCGCGCAATCGCGCTGGGCGGAAATATCGAGCGACGGGCGCACGCGCTACGCTGGCGCCCACTGGGGATCGGGGTTCCATGAGGACGGCGTGGTTTCGGGGCTGCGTGCGGTGAAGGGGCTATGAGCAGCACAGCGCAGAGCTGTCTCTACGACGGCTGGGTTCGCCACCGTCGCTTCATGGGCGTGGAGCACGAACTGCGCACCCACTACTTCACTGCGTATCTCGACCTCGATGAGCTGCCCGAGCTGTTCGACCACAGCCGGCTCTGGTCAGCACGCGGGCGGGCGATCGCCGTGTTTCGCCGCGAGGACCATCTCGGCGATTCGACGCGTTCGCTCGCCGACGAGGTGCGCCGGCTCGTCGGCGCACGCAGCGGACGCGCGCCCGCCGGCCCGATCCGGCTGCTGACTAACCTCCGCTACTTCGGGCACTGCTTCAACCATGTCAGCTTCTACTACTGCTTCGCTGCCGACGGCGAGCGCGTCGAGGCCGTCGTGGCCGAGGTGACAAACACGCCTTGGGGCGAGCGCCATGCCTACGTGCTCGAGCCCGCGGCGGACCGCCCGCCGGGCGCGGTCCTTCGTGGTCACTTCGCGAAGGAGTTCCACGTCTCGCCGTTCATGGGAATGGATCACACCTACTCCTGGTCGATGACCGAGCCGGGCGAGCAGCTCGTGGTCCACATCGAGAGCGCATTCACGGGCACGCCCGGCGACGGAACGGAGGGTCGGCGAACTGCGGAGCCTGCGGGCCAGCTCGCCTTCGACGCGACGCTCTCGCTGCGCCGCCGCGAGCTGAGCCCGGCGACGATGGGCCGCCTGCTCGCGCGCCACCCGATGATCACGCTGCGCTCGCAGCGCCAGATCTACACGCACGGGCTGGCACTGAAGTTGAAAGGCGCGCGCTATTTCCCCAACCCGAGCGGCGCACCCTTGATCGGCCGTTCGCGCCGTCGCCACGCACAACGCTCGCGCGAAACGGCCGTCGCGAGTGCCGATCGTTCGGCTCGTGGCGTACGCGCTGGAGGAGGTGCCTAGGTGTCACGCGCTTTCGTGCTGAGGCTGCTGGCGCTGACCCGTCACGGGGTGCTTGAGCTGGTGGATGGCGAGCGCACCTATTGCTTCGGTCGCCCCGCGGACGGAGATCCCACGGTCCGGGTCGTCGTTCATGACCGCCGCGTTTATCGCGCGCTGCTGCACGCTTCGCTTGGCCTCAGCGAGGCCTATGCCGAGGGCTGGTTTGACTGCTCGGACCTGCCCGAGCTGGCGCGCCTGGCAGCGCTCAACATGCCCGCAACCGACCGCTGGCGGCGTGCGCTACGACCCCTCGTCGCGCTGCCACAAGCTGGTACGCGCTGGCTCGCTCGCAACACCCCGGCGCGTGCGCGCCGCCAGATCGCGGCGCACTACGACCTTGGTAACGACCTCTTCAGCCTGATGCTCGACGAGACGATGATGTACTCCTGCGCGATCTTCGAGCAGCCCGGCAGCTCGCTGCGCGACGCCCAGATCACAAAGCTCGACCGCATCTGCCGCAAGCTCCGCCTCCAGCCGGGCGAGCATGTGCTGGAGATCGGCAGCGGCTGGGGCGGCTTCGCGATCCACGCCGCAAGCAACTACGGTTGCCGCGTCACGACGACCACGATCTCCGAGGCCCAGCACGCCCTGGCCCGGCAGCGGATCGCCGCTGCGGGACTCGAGGACCGCGTCACCGTGCTGCTCGAGGATTACCGCAAGCTCACCGGAACGTTCGACAAGCTCGTCTCGATCGAGATGATCGAGGCCGTCGGCTGGCAGTACTTCGACACCTTCTTCAAGCGCTGCGCCGCGCTGCTCGAGCCCGACGGCGCGATGCTCCTGCAGGCGATCACGATCGACGGTCGCGCCTACAACGTCGAGAAGGGAAAGAAGAGCTTCGCCAACACGCACGTCTTCCCTGGCGGCTGCCTCCCATCGCTCGAGGTGATCTCGCGCTCGGTCGCGCGCGTGACCGACATGCGCCAGGTCCACCTCGAGGACCTCACAGCGCATTACGTGCGGACACTGCGATGCTGGCGCGAGAACTTCCGTGCCCAGCTCGACCACGTCCGATCGCTCGGCTACGACGGTCGCTTCCAGCGCATGTGGGAGCTCTACCTCGCCTACTGCGAGGGCGGCTTCGGCGGTGGTCGGATCGGCGACGTGCAGCTCCTGCTGGCAAAGCCGCAGTTCGCCGCCGAGGCGAGCGCCGCAGACAGCTGGCCACCGGCTCGGTCTAGCCGGAGCGGCTTGTAGACTGCTAGGCGGGACCGACTCTGAAGGCAAGTCCGCGTCGGTTACACCCGTGTCAGCAAGCAGGGGAGCTTCCTACCCCGGTCGCGGCTTTGGCGAGACCTATAGTCGTAGCCGTCATCACCGCAGCCCCGTATTGACGGGACCATCACAAAGGAACTTTGCAGGATGCTCGAGCAAACGCCAGGCATGGCCCCCCCGATGCCCACCGATTCGACAGACGCGGACCGCCCAGGTCCAACGACGCCAACAATCTCGGTCGTGATCCCAACGCTCAACGAGGCGGCGAACCTGCCGCACGTGCTCACGCGGATCCCCGAATCGGTTGACGAGGTCGTCCTCGTCGACGGGCACTCGATCGATGACACGATCGTCGTGGCGCGCACGATCCGCCCCGACATCCGCGTGGTGCTCCAGGACGGCCGTGGCAAGGGCAACGCCCTGGCCTGCGGCTTTGCCGCGGCGCAGGGCTCGATCATCGTCATGCTCGACGCCGACGGCTCGACCGATCCAGCCGAGATCGACGCCTTCGTCGCGCCGCTGCTCGCCGGTCACGATTTCGTGAAGGGCTCGCGGTTCCTCGGCGCCGGCGGTAGCGAGGACATCACCGGCGTCCGCAGAGCCGGCAATCGCGCGCTGCTCGCCCTGTTGAACGTGCTCTACGGGACGCGCTACACCGACCTCTGCTACGGCTATAACGCGTTCTGGCGCACCTGCCTGCCGCATATGTCGGTGAACTGCGACGGCTTCGAGGTCGAGACCCTGATCACAGCGCGTGTAGCGCGCGCCGGCCTCTCCGTAGTCGAGGTCCCGTCGGTCGAGCACGAGCGTCTCCACGGCGTGAGCAACCTCAACGCGGTGCCGGACGGCATGCGGGTCCTTCGGACGATCCTGCGCGAGCGCGTCCGCCGCGTCGGGACCCGCCGGCGCGCAGCGAACACGTGGCAGCCGACGTTCCGCGAGTGCCCACCGGTCAACGAGGGCACCCTCGTCGCCGACCGCCGCGCATCCGAGGAGCACGGCGGCGCGTTCGCCAGCAACGCCGCCTGAGAGAGCCGCGCCCGGCCCGCGGTCCCGCCAGGCCTCAGCCACGCTGACTTATGGCTGCTTCATCTTGCCGTCTTAAGGTGGCGCTCGGCTGCCCCATGTGAGGCTGCCTGGGCGCGATCTTGACGACGACGACACCTAGCGACGCTGTAGTCGCCGAGAGCCGTGCTGGCGACTCGCCGATCGTGGCGTCCGCTCTCAGCAAGCGTTACAAAGAGGTGCTCGCGGTTGACGGCGTCGACATCGACCTCCCCGCGGGTGTCGTCGGCGGCTTTGTCGGACCGAACGGCGCCGGCAAGACGACGACGATCCAGCTGCTGCTCGGGCTGGTGCGCCCGACGAGCGGGGTAGCGAAGGTCCTTGGCGAATCGATCGCGCACCCCGAGCGCTACCTGCGCCGCGTCGGCGCACTGATCGAATCGCCGTCGTTTTATCCCGCTCTGTCAGGTCGGCGCAACCTCGAGGTGCTGACGCGCCTCGGACGCCTTGACAAGTCGCGGATTGACACGGTGCTCGCACAGGTCGAGCTGAGCGCGCGCGCCAACGACCGCGTCAAAACCTACTCGCTGGGGATGAAGCAGCGCCTCGGCGTCGCCGCCGCGCTGCTACCTGACCCCGAGCTCGTGATCCTCGACGAGCCGACCAACGGCCTCGACCCGGCCGGCATCCGCGAGATGCGCAGCGTCATGCGCGGCCTCGCCGACCGCGGCATAACGGTGCTCGTCTCGAGCCATCTGCTGCGCGAGATCGAGGCGATCTGCGACCACCTGATGATGATCGACCACGGCCGGGTCGTCTTCCAAGGTCCGATCAGCGGCCTGCTCGAGGCGCAGCACACCGGCATCGTCGCGCGAGCAGAGCACGCCGCGGACCTCGCGAAGCTGCTCGCGCTGTGCGCCGCCGCCGGCAAGCAGGCGCGGATCGATGGCGACGTCCTGCGCGTCAGCGCCCAAGAGGGCTGGGCCGCGGAGCTCAACCGCCAGGCATTTGCCGCCGGGATCACGCTGAGCGGCCTCGAGGTGACGCGCGCGTCGCTCGAGGACGCGTTCTTCGCGATCACCGACCAGGACGACACCGAGCGCGCGGCAGAGGCCCTCGCCTGATGTGGGGCGCGTTCTCGAGCGAGTGGATCAAGCTGCAGCGGCGGAGCCTCCTGCTCTGGGGCTTCGGTGCCGGCCTGCTGTTCCCGGTCCTCGCGACGATCTTCACGATCGAGCGCGCGACGCGCACGCCACAGCTCTTCAGCGGCCATGGCATCCACATCACCTACGCCGTGCTCGAGCAGCCGAACGGACTCGTCCACGGCGTCGTCGACGTCTCGAGCCTGATTGGGATCGTTTCGCTGTGCCTGTTCGCGGCGGCGTTCGCAACCGAGTACAGCCAGGGCACACTGCGCAACTTGCTCGTGCGCGAGCCGCGCCGGATCCAGTTCCTGATCGGCAAGTTCCTTGCGCTCGTGCTGTTCATCCTGATCGTCGTGATCGTTGCGGTCGGCGTCTCGGTCGCGCTCGCATTCATCCTCGCCCCCGGAAAGGGGATCTCGACGAGCGCCTGGTCGAGCAGCACCGGAATCACCGACATGTTCCAGGCGGTCTTCCACGCGTTCCTTGCGGCTGTGATCTACGGCCTTTTCGGCGCCGCGCTTGGCGTCCTGCTGCGCTCGCCGGGCCTCTCGATCGGAATCGCCATCGCCTGGGTCATCCCGATCGAGGCGATCATCGTCGGCGCGATCTGGTCAAGCGGCTCGAACTGGCTCCCGGGGCGCCTTCTCGCCGCGCTCGCCCACGGCGGCAACGGCGACTCGACCTACTACCACGCGCTCCTGATGCTCGCGATATACGCGGGGGCGACCGCCGTCGCCATCCTGGCGCTGTTCCGCCGCCGCGACGCCTGAGGACCCTCGTTGAGACGTCAGGCCGTCGGCAGCTTCAACTTCGGACTGCGAGCGAGGACGAAGCGCGTCGCTGCCCCGGCGAACCGCAGCACCCGTTCGTTCGCGCGGCTGTCCTCGTGCCGCATCGCCCGCGCGGCATCCGCCGTTATGTGCAGGTGTGCGCCCGGCCGCAGCCCGGGGGCATTGAGCACCTCGACCTCGACCGTTGAGCCACGCCTCGAAACCACGCGATACGCACTCTCACTGTTGAGCGAGCGACGGTGCAGTACCCGCCTCCGCCAGCCCATTGTCCACTTAGAAAAATTCACGGCAACACCTCTCTTTGAGGCCTACCGGGTTAGCTGACGGGCTCGCGCTGAGAAGTCGCGCTACTCGTGTTCGCCTGCCACGAGATTCGCCCCACCAAACATTTGGGTCCCCGGTTCCCCGACCCTTTGACGGTGGGGATTCGGCACTTGGCGTTGACCATATCATGACGAGACGTCATAACAACGCCCGCTCGCGCGCGCGGCTGCAGGCTCTGCGAGATCAGCCGACTGGACGTCTGTTCGATGCCCGGGCCGATGACGCCGCCCCTCTCACGCACTGTTTCGCAGGCCGCCGAGTCGCCGATCCACCGCTGGGGAGAAAACTCCCCAGCAACTCCACGGGACGTTGCTACGTTCAATGAAGATGAGACGCTCCGACGCTCCCAAAAGGCTGCGCTGTCACCCCCTGGTCCCGCGTACACTCCTCTCGTGGGTGAAGCTGGTGGCCCGATGACTGGAGCACGCGGGACTTTCGCTCGGCGCCGCGCCGCGACGCTGCTGCTGGCGCTCGCCGGCGTCGCCGGCTACGCGGCTTTCCAGACGAGTACCGCCCTCTCCTACCAGCCGTTTGCCAGCGCGGCCGCCGCCACACACAAGCCGTCGATCACCACGCACACGTCGCCGACGCGAACGAAGCTGCGCAAGTTCCACGTCTCGGCTTCGGGTAGCTACGCGATCATCGTGTCGCTCGCCGCGCTGCCGACGCCCGAGACTGCCGACGTGTACGTCGGCGGCGAGAGCGTGCACGGCGCGAGCGTGGGGAACGCGGGATTGAAGCTCGAGTTCATGGACACGGTCAAGCGACCGACCGACACGGTCAAGCGACCGACCTTCAGCGTCCGCGTCGTGAGCCACGGCCCTGCGGTCCCGTTCACCGTCGACAGCGCGCTGCAGCCCGCGTCGTCGGCGCCGCCCCCGGCTGTTACCTCAACCGGCGCGACCTCGCCGACCGGCCCGGTGAGCGGCCCTTACAACAATCTCGTGTGGTCCGATGAGTTCACCGGAGCGGCCGGCACGCCGCCCAACCCGGCCAACTGGGCGGCCGATTCTGGCGGGGGCTGCGGTCCGGGGACCCTGTCCACGAACACGCCGAACCTCGCCAACGCCCAGCTCACCGGCGCCGGGCAACTCGCCATCACGGCGTTCGGACCGACGGCTTTGCCGGCGTACAGCACGGCCCAGCTCGAGACCGGCGGCCTTTTCTCGTTCACCTACGGTCGGATCGAGGCTCGAATCGACGTCGCCGCCGGACAGGGCATCTGCTCCGCCTTCTGGCTGTACTCCGACGACGGCGAGCAGCTCGGATGGCCTAACGGCGGCGAGATCGATGTCATGGAAGCGATCGGCCAGTACCCGAACCAGACCAATGGCTTCCTCCACGGGCCGACCGGCAGCACCGCAGCGGACGCCAACTTTCAGCAGTGGAATTCCGACGTGAACTCGGTCACACCGCTCGCCGGGGGCTACCACACCTACGGCCTGATCTGGAGGCCGGACTTGCTGACCTGGACGCTGGACGGCGTGCCGTTTGCGACCGCGACGCCGGCGACGCTCGCAAAAGGCTCAACCTGGGTCTTCAACGGCCACCCGTTCCACATCCTGCTCGATGAGGCGATCGGGGGCTGGCCGGGGAACCCCAACGCGGCGACCGTGTTCCCCGCGTCGATGCTCGTCGACTGGGTCCGCCTGTATCAGTAGGACACGAGCGAGTAGGACACGAGCGGCCGGGTGGAGCCTGGTAGACCGCGTCGAACCGGTGGCGATCAAGTCGCCCCTGTCACGCACCGATGCATCCTTGATGTCCAACACGATCGTTCCCCCGGGGTCCCAGCGAGCGGCTCGAGCCGTTGGGAGCAGTGACGGCCACGCCCTTCACGCCACCGCAAACGGATCCCTAGGCTACGGCCACATGGGCAGTTACCGGGCACGTGGCATGACAAACGGCTTTCTGCCCGAGGAGGCTTTCCTCCATCTGGCTCCGACGGCGACGGGCTACCTGGAGCTCGACGGCCCGCTGCGAGCCGAGCGTCCGGGTGGCGAATCAGGTGCGTCCGAGTGTCGCGACACCCTGCTCATGGTTCGCCTGCATGCCCAGCCGCTCGCAATCATCCATCTCGATGAGCCCATCGAG
>Ga0224544_1000049_pt1 | contig 14190 bp, 12 predicted proteins | sample 714P11014metaG_FD_179904 | JGI IMG/M metagenome (GOLD analysis project Ga0224544, IMG submission 179904) | Peat soil microbial communities from Stordalen Mire, Sweden - 717 P1 10-14 | ecosystem: Environmental > Terrestrial > Soil > Wetlands > Peat | place: Sweden: Norrbotten County, Stordalen...
TTCCACGCGAACGAGGCGATAGGTGCCATCCTTCGCCGTATCCGTGGGGTAGTAGCCGAGCGTGTATTGGTTGCGGATATCTCGCGCGATCTGTGCGCACACCGGCGCGACATCGTCGAGGTTGTCCGGGAAGAAAGCAGCGCCGCCTGTCGCCTCGGCGAGCTCCGTCAAAATCTTCTTCGAGCGCCGCACCATCCTCTTGTCGTGGCTCTGGTCGTAGTCGCTGAACACGCCGACAGCGTAGACCAGTGCGTTCGAATTCTGCGCGGCCTTCACCGTGTATTCGAAGCTCTTGCGGCTGGCGTCGTCGTCGCCGTCCGTGATCACCAGCAGCACCTTCTTGTCCTTGTGTCCTTTCCTCAAATGATCGAGCGATCCGATCACCGCGTCGTAGAGCGCGGTGCTGCCGCGCGAATCAATGCGCTCCAGCGCTTCCTGCAATTCTTTCGGGTCGTTGGTGAAATCTTTGTCGAGGTCGAGGTAGAACTCATCGTTGAAGTTGACGACGAACACCTCATCTTGCGGATTGCTGGTTTTCACGAACGTCAGCGCCGCCGCGTTCACCTGCGCGCGCTTCTCGCGCATGCTTCCGCTGTTGTCCACCACCAGGCCCATCGTGACGGGGACGTCCTCGCGCCTAAAAACGGATATTTTTTGCTCGGCTTTGTTTTCGAAGACCCGGAAATTCTGTTCCTTCAGGTCGGGAACGAACGCGCCTTTCGAATCCTCGACGGTCGCGTGCAGCACGACGAGATCGACATCCTTTTTGAGGGTGTAGCCCTGTTGGCCGGCCGGCTTGCCTGAATCCGCTCCTGGCGGCGGAGGCGGCTGATCCTGCGCACTCAGCGTCGGCAGCACGCACACACAAAATATGATGGTTAAGAATGCGGTCAACAGGGAATTGCGCGCAGGAACCAACCGGCGCGCGAGGCTAGTGGCCCGGTGCGAAATACCCGGTCCGCGCAAAGACTTGCAGTGGAGGCAAACCCTTCGGAGGGCGCAAGCGAACCTTAATCTTTCTCCATCTTCCGTCGCGCGCTCGATCGCTTGGGCGATACCCGAGAACATATTGATTCCGCAACTCCATGCTTATCTTAGATGCGACATCCGGCAAATCGGACAGGTTGGCGACCGTGAAAGTCCGTCCCCCGGTCAACTCCGTCATGTCGGTGAGGAGTTCAGGCCCTTCTTTCTCCTCGACCGTCTTGTATTCACCCTGATCGAAAATGCCGATCGCGTATAGCTGAACGTCCGCTTCCTTTAGATACTTGTGAACGTCGGTTTCGCTGTATCGGCTATGATTATCGCCTCCGTCGGAGATGATGAGCAAAGCCTTTTTAGGGTTTTGTGCTCCTTTCATCTGGCTTAATCCCAGATAGATTCCATCGAAGAGCGCCGTTTGCCCATGCGCCGACGAATACATCAGGCGGTCCTGCAGTTCTTCGACGCTCGGCGTGAACGGGCTCGCGAGCTGCGCGCGATCGTTGAAGTCCACCAGGCAGAATTCGTCCTGGGGATTCGCCGTCTTGAAGAATTGCACGGCCGCGAGGCGGGATTTTTCAAATTTGTCCGCCATGCTGCCGCTCATGTCGAAGATCACGCCGATCGAAATCGGAACATCCTCACTCGAAAACCGCACGACTTCCTGCTCGGTATTGTCCTCGAACACGCGGAAATTGTTCTGCTCGAGCCCGGTTACCAGCCGGCCGTAAGGGTCAGTGACAGTGACGTTGACGAGCGTCATGTCCACGTCTACCTTCATGCTTTTTGCGGATTTCTTTGCGACTTGCGGCTTATCGGGCGCCGCCGGCGTGGACGATTGCGGGAACGAAGTTTCAGGAACTAGGACGCAGGAGAGGATTACAGCGCACGCGACTCCACGAATCCATTTCGCGGAATGCGGTGTGGCGTGACCGCTCAAGGGTCCCCCGTGGGAAGTCCGCCGCAGGGGACGGCGCACCATCCCATCTCTATCTAGCAGCGGATTCTATCACTCGCCGATTCCAATGCAAGTCTCAGATTTGTAAATTCTTCAATCGGGCACCCCTGCGATTTTTGCGCAACCGCCGTACTTTCACGACGCGTGCTATGATTCGGCGTCTTCACGGACCGATCCTTGGCGAACAGCTCCGATCTCAATGCGGTGGCCGTCATCCCGGCGCGGTACGAATCCTCGCGCTTCCCGGGGAAACCTCTCGCCCAGATTGCCGGACGGGCGATGATCGAGCGCGTTTATGAACAGACGAAGAAGGCCAAGCAGATCGCTAGTGTCGTCGTGGCGACCGATGACGAACGGATCGTGCAAGCCGTGAAATCGTTCGGCGGCGAAGCGATGATGACTCGCAAAGACCATCACTGTGGCACTGAACGCGTCGCCGAAGTCGCCGCCCACATTTCGGCCGCGATTTATGTAAATGTTCAGGGTGACGAGCCGCTGATTGACCCCGAAGCGATAGATATGCTCGTGAGCGCGATGGAAGAAGACGCCGAAGTTCATGTGGCCACGCCCTGCTCTTTAATTCGCCAGCCAGCAGAAATCATGGATCCGAACGTCGTCAAGGCGGCGATCGATTTCGATGGAAACGCTCTTTATTTTTCGCGCGCTCCGATCCCGTGGGTGCGTGACACCGGCGCGAATGTCGCCGCTCGCCATTGGAAGCACATTGGTCTCTACGCCTTTCGGCACGAGGCGCTAGTGGATTTTCCGACGCTCCCGCCCGGGGAGCTCGAGCGCGTCGAGCAACTCGAACAATTGCGATGGCTGGAGAATGGCTACAAGGTTCGCGTCGTGGAGAGCGAGTACGACTCCGTCAGCGTGGATGCTCCTGCCGACGTTGCCAAAGTTGAAAAAATTCTGCGCGACTCCGGTCTGTCTTAGATCTTTGTGGCCGCCGAAGCATTATCCCTCTAGGTCTTCAGAGAGCTTCCTCGGCGCCGCGTTGCGCCAAGCGAGGCCCAACGCTTTCTTCACTGACGCGCTCTTAGCCGAACGCAGAAGCACGCTGGTGGCTCCTCTGCGTCCCCAAGCGCCTTTTACCGGGACAAATACATCGGGCTCGGCGTTCGCAAAATCTACTTGCTGGTCCGGCATGAGTTTGACCATTCCCCAGCGTTCATCTGGATAACCAAGCGTCGCAAAGATTTTTCCTCGCACCCGAAAGTCGGGATGATTCATGTGCTCGCTCTCTGTAGCTTCGAGGAAACCCAGGGCAAGCCGCCTAAAATCTTTGCGTGTCATGTTCACTTCTCCGTTGCCGGGCGATTGCAATCTCATCACGAATCGAAACTTCGAGCAACCCAGCCGGGCAGGCAGGCGATCATCGCGGAGATTTCGCACGACGTCAAAAGTCAAATCCGAGCGTCCTAGAATCGTGGTTTGACAGAAACCACGATTCCACGCATAATGCGTTGTACGCACACCTAACCGGAGGAATTTCGGAGACCTTGCGGACCGGCCCGAAGTACATCTTTGTTACGGGCGGCGTGGTTTCTTCTCTCGGTAAAGGCGTTGCGGCGGCTTCGATGGGTTGTTTGCTCGAAAGCCGCGGCCTCAAAGTAACCCTCCAGAAGTGCGATCCCTACCTAAACGTTGATCCCGGCACCATGAGTCCGTACCAACATGGCGAAGTTTTTGTCACCGACGACGGCGCCGAAACGGATCTCGATCTCGGCCACTACGAACGTTTCACATCCGCCAAGCTCACTCGCGATCACAACTGGACCACGGGACGAATCTACGAAGCGATTCTGACGAAAGAACGCCGCGGCGATTACCTCGGCAAAACGGTGCAGGTGATTCCGCACGTTACAGACGAGATCAAAGATGCGTTTCGAAAAGTCGCCGACTCGGTTGACGTCGTCATCGTCGAAATTGGCGGCACCGTCGGCGATATTGAATCGCTGCCGTTCCTTGAAGCCATCCGCCAAATGCGCCTCGAATTGGGGCCGGAGAACGTAATCTTCGTTCATTTGACGCTCGTGCCGTATATCCCCACTGCGGGCGAACTGAAAACCAAGCCCACCCAGCACAGCGTCAAGGAATTGCTGAGCATCGGAATCCAGCCGGACATTTTGATTTGCAGAAGCGATCGCCAGCTTGAACGAGATTTGAAGTCGAAGATTGCGCTCTTCTGCAACGTTGCGGAATCCTCAGTCATTTCCGCTCCCGATGTCGGCAACATTTACGAAGTTCCGATGTCGCTCGCCGCCGAAGGATTGGACGATCGGGTTTTGAAGCTGCTCCATATTGACGCGCCCGCCCGCGACCTCGGCAAGTGGATTGCGATGCTCGAGCGCGTCGAGCATCCGGAAGGCGAAGTCCGTATCGGCGTGGTCGGGAAATACGTGCAGCTCGAGGACGCCTACAAGAGTTTGCGGGAAGCGCTTGTGCACGGCGGCTTGGCGAGCCATCAGCGGACCGTCATCGAGTGGATCGAAGCGGAAGAAATTGATTCTGCGGCGACCGCCGAGCGGCGCTTGCGTCATGTGGACGGCATCCTAATTCCCGGCGGCTTCGGAAAGCGCGGAATTGCCGGGATGGTTCACACGATCACATACGCGCGCGAGAAGAAAATTCCTTTCTTCGGGATTTGTCTCGGTATGCAGTGCGCGACGATCGAATACGCCCGCCAAATTTGCCACATCGAGCGTGCTGATAGCACGGAATTCGATCCCACAACGCCGAATCGCGTCATTTATAAGCTGCGCGAACTCCTTGGCGTGGACGAAATGGGCGGCACTATGCGTCTGGGTGCATGGCCGTGCAAGCTCGAACCGGGGTCATTCGCTCATCGCGCCTATGGCCAGCTCGAAATTTCCGAGCGCCATCGCCACCGCTATGAATTCAATCGCGACTACGAATCCACTCTGATCGACGCCGGATTCAAAATAACTGGTAAGACTCCAGACGGCGTTTACGTTGAAATCATCGAGCTGGAAGATCATCCCTGGTTCGTTGGCGTTCAATTTCATCCTGAATTCAAATCGAAGCCGCTCACGCCGCATCCTCTTTTCGCTGCTTTCATTCACGCGAGCTACGAACATCGACGGCACCGCCATGCCGGTTCCGTCGAAGCGCGTGTGCGCACAGCGGAAACTTCCGACTGACGATTTCGGTCGCCTTCAGTTGCAATCCACGCCAATCCCGCATAGGCTTTTCGAACGAATTCCAAACGATTCGATCAAATGACCGATATTCCGACATTTTCGGTGAGGAACGTCGCGCTTGGCGGCGATGCGCCGCTATTTCTGATCGCGGGCCCATGTGTGATCGAGAGCGAGGCGCACGCGACGTCGATTGCTGAGCATCTCGCGGAAGCTTGCCGCGAACTCAGCGTGCCTCTCATCTTCAAGGCTTCGTACGACAAAGCGAATCGCACTTCGGTGTCATCTTATCGGGGGCCGGGACTAAAAGAGGGATTACGGATTCTTGGAGCGATCGCCAAGCGCACTGGCTTGCCCATTCTCACCGACGTTCACGAGCCATCACATGTCGCGCCCGCGGCGGAAGTTTGCGATGTGCTGCAAATCCCGGCGTTCCTCTGCCGCCAAACGGATTTGCTGGTCGCCGCAGGAAGTTCCGGCCGTGCCGTCAATATCAAGAAAGGCCAATTCGTGTCGCCGCCGGAGATGGTCAACGCGGTCGAGAAGGTCGCAAGCACCGGAAATAAAAAAATCATTCTCACGGAACGCGGTTCCTCATTCGGCTATCAAAATCTTGTCGTAGACATGCGTTCGATTCCCATCATGCGCAAGTTCGGCTATCCAGTCGTTTTCGACGCGACGCATTCCGTGCAATTGCCCGGCGGAGAAGGGAAGTCGAGCGGCGGCCAGCCCGAATTCATCGAACCGTTGGCGCGTGCCAGCGCTGCAGTCGGCGTGGATGGCATCTTCGTCGAAGTGCACGACAATCCTTCGAAGGCGCTGTCCGATGGAACTAACGCGCTTCCGTTGGGCGAGTTCCACCCCCTCGTAAAAAAACTGCTGCAAATTTCGAAGCTCGTCCGCGGCTGGAACGTGGGTGACCAATGAGCCTCGAAACCGCCAAGCGCGTCCTCCGAATTGAATCGGAGGCTATCGCCGGCCTGATTGATCGGCTGGACGCGCGCTTCGAGCAAGCCGTCGAAACGCTCTTCGCGTGCAAGGGCCGCGTGGTCGTCACGGGGATGGGGAAGTCTGGCTTAATCGGTCGAAAAATTTCGGCGACATTCGCCAGCGTCGGCACGCCGTCCTTTTTTTTGCATGCCGCCGAGGCCGCGCACGGCGATCTCGGAATGCTCGCGAGCGACGACGTAGTCCTCGCGATTTCCATCAGCGGCGAAACTCAGGAACTGCTCGACATGATCGAAACTCTGAAGCGTCTCGGAGTTTCGCTCGTAACGCTCACTGCGAATCCGCGTTCGACACTCGCCGCCGCGAGCGACGTCGTCCTCGACATCGCCGTAAAAGAAGAAGCCTGTTCGCTGAATCTAGCCCCAACAGCTTCGATTGCCGCCGCTCTGGCGATGGGCGACGCGCTCGCGATTTCCTTGCTCGAGCGACGCGATTTCAAGGAACACGATTTCGCGGCACTTCATCCGGGTGGCAAGCTCGGCAAGCGCTTGCGGCGGCTCGAATCCCTGATGCATTCAGGCGACGATCTTCCGTGCGTCGGCCCTGCGACCAGAATGCCCGATGTGATTTACGAGATGAGCCGCAAAGGCCTCGGTCTTACGGCTGTTGTGGACGGCGACAAGAAGCTTCTTGGCATCATCACTGACGGCGATCTCCGGCGCATGATGGAGCAACGGCGCAAAGACGTTCTCGACCTTACCGCGGCGGAATGCATGACGAAAAATCCGACGACGCTGCGCCCCAGCGAACTCGCCGCCGCCGCCCTCCGCATCATGGAGCAGAAGCGCATCACATCGGTGCTCGTCGTCGATTCGGATCATCGTCTGCAAGGCGTCGTGCATATCCACGACCTCTGGACGCTGCAATTATTCTGAACTTTCGATCCCTGGAGAACCGAATTGCCTTCGAAATCACCACGAATCTCAGCGAGCGTCATAAAACGCGCCAGGAAAATTCGTCTCTTATTAATGGATGTGGATGGAACGCTCACAGACGGCAAGGTCTGCATCTTCGCAAGAATGTCAGACGGCGACTTGGGGGAGCTCAAGATTTTCGACGCGCACGATGGCGCAGGCCTCACGCTCGCTCACATTATGGGCATCAAGACCGGCTTGATCACTGGACGCAATTCGGCTGCAACCACACAGCGCGCCAAAGAAATGAAAATGGACTACGTCTACCAGGGCCGCGCGAAGAAACTCGAAGCCTACCGCGAATGCCAGAAGCTGAGCGGTTTCGATGACGGCGCCACGGCATACATCGGCGACGATCTCCCCGATCTCGCGCTCTTCGAGCATGTCGGACTAGCAGTCGCTACCGCAAACGCCGTCGCAGAATTGAAAAAAGCCGCTCACTACGTCACCAGTGCCAGCGGTGGCAACGGCGCCGCCCGAGAAGTGGTCGAATTGATCCTCCGCGCCCAAGGCCGCTGGAAAGAAGCAATCCCCAAAGCGTTAGCTTGATCGTAGCGCGGGCATCCTGCCCTCGTCTTTTCGGCCGTCTTACCGCGCAACTCCGCTCCGAACCTCCAGCCGTATCGCTCGTCTTCCATCAATCCGTTGCTATTCCGCGGCTAGACCCAATGAGCGCCGACCGAGGAATCTGCATTCCTCTTCGATATCTCGCCTAACGTTTTACATTTAATGCGACGCGTTATAGTATTGGGTTGTGATCAAATCTTTCGCCTCCGCCAGCACGGAACGGCTGTGGGCGCGCGAACGTGTCAGACAGTTCGAAGCCTTCGAAAGAGGAGCGCTAAGAAAATTAGCGATGCTGAATGCGGCTAAAGACTTACGTGACTTAACCGCGGCGCCAGGGAATAATCTGGAAAAGCTACGCGGTGACCGCGAGGGCGAACACAGTATTCGCATCAACGATCAATGGCGCGTTTGCTTCGTCTGGCAAGACGGAGACGCTTATCACGTCGAAATCGTTGACTACCATTAGGGAGAAAGAACATGGCGAAACTAAAGCCGGTGCATCCAGGCGAGATTTTGCGCGAGGAATTTATGGCTCCCCGCGGACTGAATCCCAATAGACTCGCTCTCGCTTTGCATGTGGGCGCACCCACAGTGTATGAAATTGTGAGGGAAAAGCGCGCCGTTTCCAGTGAGATGGCGCTTAGGCTCGCCCGCTTCTTTAACACTTCGGCGGAATTCTGGATGAACCTCCAATCTAATTTCGACCTCGAAGTTACCCGCGACACGCAACAGCGGCGGATAAACCGGGAGGTTGCGGTTTCACCCTAATCGCGCGCGTCATCTTTTCCAGGGATCCACTCACGTTCACGACAATTGCGCTTCCAATTGCCGCAGTAGTGCGTGAACTTTTAACTTCCAAATCTTGTCGCAGCTGCCGGAAACGCTCTCCTTGAAGACCAGGTTGGGGCATTGCATACGACCGAGGGTGGGTGTAGGTTATCGGCCAGCCGAGAAGTTAGAACGCAGATCGCTGTTCGTCCTGACGGCCTCGAAAGGAACGTCACACTATGTCCGTAGAAGAAAATATTGCTCTGATGCGACGATGGTTCAAGGAAGTGTGGAACGAGGGCCGTATTCAGACCGTTTACGATCTGATGTCTGAAAATGCGATTGGCATCGGACAAGACCGGCCGGGCGTCGAAATCCACGGGCCTGCCGAGTTCGTGGCGCTCGTCAATCGCCTTCGCGGCGCGTTTCCAGACATAAAAATTACGATCGAAGACGTGTTCGGCGCGGACGACAAAGTTACTCTCCGCTGGTCCGCCGTAATGACTCATACCGGCGATCAACTCGGTATGCCGGCGACGAACAAAAAAGTTCAGATCACCGGCATCTCAGTCGCGCAGATAGAGAACGGTAAGATCATTCGTGGCTGGGACAATTGGGATCAGCTAGGCCTGATGCAGCAACTCTCGTTCGGGGCTGCTGCAGCCAGATAGCACGAGACTTTTTGCCTTCGTAGCGTGTATGGCTTGAAATGAAAAATTGAGAGACGAAAGCGCGACGTGAACTATTCAGATTCTGGAACGGGAGAAGGGAATCGAACCCTCATCTCAAGCCTGGGAACATTACACTAGTCGTTGGAACGGCGGCACTTTAGCTCCGTTTTTCGGGCTGCCGTTCACCTTGGACGGCCGGCAATAAATATGACAATTGAAGTGAAACCGCCCGATGGTTTTGAAGTGTCCGCATCCCCTACGCCGACTTCCGTCGAGAACATCTGGAAATACGACAAGTTCTTTATGCAGGGAGACCACGTAGATATTCGGTGGCAACGAGAGACTCAGGCTTAAGCTCCAAGTGTCGCGTTCTATTCGTTCCACAGCTTTAAGAATTGCGCGACCGTCGCCGGGGAGTGACCGGCATAATGATTGTTCGCATACACGAAGGTTGAGACTGCGCGCTTGATTGATTGCTGGCAAACATCAACCCAGCTTCTCAACTCTTTCGAGCGATCCACGATCACCTTGTCCCAAATTTTTGTCTGCTTCTCGATTTCTTTTCGATCCCCGAGCAACCGTACGTACGTAAAATCCGCGGTGATGAAGTCGAACTTCATTTGATGAGGCAACGGCATCCATGATTGGTCTTGCAGCGCCAACGCTACATTGTGCTCGCGAAGCGTATCCGCGAATCGCTCGTCGAGCCAGTATTTGTTTCGAATCTCCAATGCGAAGCGATAGCCATTCGGGAGTTTCGCGAGAAATGGCTTAAGGCGAGCTAGGAATTCGTCTCCGGTCTTGAACGCTTCTTTGCCGAAGTAAGGAAATTGAAGAAGAATCGGACCCAACTTGTTGCCCAACAGGGCCATCGTGTCGAAGAAGTTCGCACAATCGTCGTCACAGTCCACAAGCGCCTTTTCATGCGTAATGGTTTGTGGAATTTTCGCGGCGATTAGAAAACCGTCGGGTGTCTTATTCGCCCAACCCTCGACGCTGCCACGCGACGGACAGCGATAGAACGTCGAATCAATTTCGACGGTGTTGAATCTCGTGGCGTAGAAGGTGAGAAAATCCCGCGGTTTCATTCCAGCAGGATAGAAAGAGCCTTCCCAACCCGCCGCAGTGAACGCCGAAGTGCCGATGCGAAGTTCCGCCATAGACTGGGACTCCAGCACGTCCGGCTCCCTAACGACTGCTGCGGGACACGGCAAACATCAAAGCTCCGACCATTCGAGCACTGAGCTTGGAATCTGGAGCGGGAGAAGGGAATCGAACCCTCATCTCAAGCTTGGGAAGCTCGCGTTCTGCCACTGAACCACTCCCGCTCAATCACCAAGCACGCACAGCATAACATTCGCGAGAATCGCGTCGCAAGCGCGCGCCGTGTCATTGCAGTTTCGCGAATTCCATTTTCACTTCGTGCACGATGGGCACATCGGGGTCGGGATTTTTCCACCTCGCTTGAAATTGCTGCAGCGCGGTGCGCGCCTTCTCATCTTCGTGGAGACGTGAGTACGCTCGTGCCAGCCCAAGCTCTGCCAGCGGAACGATGAGATCCGGCGGCCAATAATTCTTCACGTTCACAACACCGTGGAACTCAGCGGCTGCTTGATCGTTTTGGCCGGCCAGCAGATAAGCGCAGCCGCGGGTGTAGCGCGATTCGGACTCGCTGCGATCGTACCGTGCGGCGCCCGCCAGGAGTTCGATCGCCCGGCTTGCATGGCCCTGATTTATTTCCAGAACGGCGCGAATGACCGGCGCTTCAACAAATTGCAGAAGCGTATCATTTGGCCGCATCGCGGTACCGGCGGCCACCAGCTTTGCCGCATCGCGCTCGTCACCGCATCGCGCGTAAACGTCTGCCCCCTTGAGCATCACCTCCGGCATATCCGCCGGCTTGAGCGCAGCCTCAACATCGCGTAGCGCGTCGGGACAGAGTTCGAGTTGCGCCTCCGCCCAGGCAATTTCCACGCGATTGCGCGACGCGGATTCCGTGAACCCAAGCCGCTGCGCCATCGCGACTCCCCGCTTATAAATGGCGCGCGAACGCCGCATTTCTCCCTGCGATGCCGCGAGCTCGGCGTCGCGTGGGAGCACAAAATACTCAAATTCCGGACTCGCTTTTGCAAGGTTGTCTTCGCGCTCGACCGCTGCGAGGTCCCCCTCCGCCAAAGCCAGGAGCCCCAGATCGTAGTGGATGCGCGTGCCACCAATCTTCCTCTGCACGGCGCGCGCGAGCAGGTCGCCGGCATTTCTTAGCTTGTTTAGTCCCATGTACGCGTAAGCGCCGCTGCTGTACCCAACGTATTCGTCCGGATCGAGCCTAACGGCAACGAGAGCATTCTGCAGCGACTGCTCGAACCCGCCGAGCTGGAGATACAAGTTGGCGAGATCCACGTACGGCGATCGATCTCTCGGGTAGGTTCGCTTGTAAATCTCCCAGGCCTGAATCGTGTTCTCGACCTCGTCGCCGATGGAGTAGTATTCGGCGTCAATCCGCATCTGTTCGCGGCTGCTGGCGTGCTCCTTGTGGATCAGCGCTTGTTTGAAGTAACCCAAGGCGACGTCATCCTGGCGCATGTTGGCGTACGCGGTACCTAGCGAGGCATACGCGCTGGCGAATTCGGGATCGATCGCTATGGCGCGCTTGTAGTACCCAACCGCCGCGAGATCCTCGCCTTGATCGAATTTTTCGCCACCGAGCGCATAAGCCTGCAATGCTTCGAGTGACGAAGTGGTCGCCTCAGGCAAGGGCTTGTCGAATTTTTCGATGGATGCAAGCGATTCGCCGAGCTTCCGCCGAAGGTTCGTGGACGCTTTGCCAAGCGCCTTCAACACATCTTCCTTTCGAGTCGCCTGGACTTGCTCTTCCGCAAGGGAAACTCCATCTCGGCAATTCTCCGCCGTCAGTCCCACCACGTAGGCATTGCCCAGGCTTGAGATCGAACCATTCACCATTGCGGCGCTGTCCGTGCGCTGGCAAACCTCTCGTGCGATTTCGGGAGTGAGCTGCGTATTCGATGGACGGCCCATGAGGCCAAGGGTTTGCTCGACTCGATCACCGGAGACGACGCTCAGGAAAGGTGATTGTGCGAGCTGCACCGACAACCCCTGGCGCAGCGTCCCGTCGAATACAGAATCGCCCGTCGAGTTTGTGAAATCAGCGAGAACGATCGTATCGGTTTCTTGGAGCGGGTGGCCTCGGTGCGTGTAGTAATACGATCCGACCGCGGCAAGGACCGCCAGTGCCACCACCGCTAGAATCTCAACCCAGGGCCAGCGGCTCGGAGCGGGCGCAGCAGTTTGCTCGAGTAAGGAAGAAGAGGCCGCTGCTGGAGCTGCCAATGAAGATCCCTCGAGCGCGACGCGCAGTTCCCCGGCAGAGTGATATCGCTGTGACGCTTCCTTCTCGAGAGTTTTCAGAATTACGTTTTCGACTCCCGCGTTAATGTGCGGATTGAGCAAGCTTGGTTTTGCGGGCGCCTGATGCAATATCGCGCCTATCAGTTCGGCGCTCTGTGATTGCGGGAATGGCCTGTGGCCCGTCGCCATTTCATACAGGACGACGCCAGCTGAGTAAATATCGCAACGAACGTCAACTGGCATTCCGCGTAATTGTTCCGGTGACATGTACGGCAAAGTCCCCGAGACAACGCCGTGTTCGGCGATGCTACGCGTAAGGTCCGTGTCGATCTCAGGATGGATCAGTTTGGCGAGGCCGAAATCCAGAATTTTCAGCCGTCCGTCCGGTGTTACCATCAGGTTATCGGGTTTCAGGTCGCGGTGGATGACGCCCTGCGCGTGCGCCGCAGTGAGGCCATCGGCGAGCTGCATCCCCAGGCGCACGATTTCCGCCTGCGTAAGCGATCCATCTTTCACCTTTTCGCTCAACGATTTCCCGGTGATTAATTCCATTGCCAGGAAGTCCACGCCGTCCTGCGTGCCAAACTCGTAGACCGTCTCGATGTTCGGGTGATTCAGTTTCGCGAGCGCGAGAGCTTCGGTGCGGAATCGCTTTCGCGCGGCTTCGTCGGCGAGAAATCCGGGAGGAAGAACCTTCAGCGCGACGTAGCGATCGAGCTGCTGGTCGTAGGCGCGATAGACTTCGCCCATCCCGCCTGCGCCGATTTTTTCGACAATGCGATAATGTCCGAGAACTGATGGAATCATGGAATGAACTTCCGTTCGCCTACGTCGGGGATGCGCGAAGGCATGTTAGGCCGCGCTACAAGCCAAGTCAACGCGCGCCGCTGTAGCTCGCGTCCCGTCGCGCCGCAGGCGCGACGGGACGTGAGGTTTCTCGTTCGATAGCACTGAGCTTGTCGCAAGCGGCCACCTCCGTGTTAAAGTGTGCGGTTTGCGTGCTGTACGTCAGGAGAATCTTTGGCGTATCGCGACCTTCGAGACTTCATATCCCGCCTCGATAAAGAAGGCGAGCTGCGCCGCATCAGCGTCGAAGCGGATCCGGTTCTTGAAATCACGGAAATCACCGATCGCGTGAGCAAAGCCGATGGCCCCGCCCTTCTCTTCGAACGGCCGAAGGGCTCGAAGTTTCCGCTTCTCATTAATTCCGTTGGCAGTGCGCGCCGAATGAATATGGCTCTCGAGGTGGATGATCTCGATGAAGTTGCCGAAAGAATTCGGTCCTTCTTGAACCTGCAATCGCCTCAAGGCCTCTTCGACAAATTGAAAATGCTTCCGAAGCTCGCGGAGCTGGGTTCGTTTTTCCCGAAATCCGTGAAGTCGGGACCGTGCAAGGAAGTCATCAAGAAAGATGGTTTCTCGCTGCTCGATTTTCCCATCCTAAAGTGTTGGCCGCAGGACGGCGGCCGCTTCATCACGTGGCCGATGGTCATCACCAAAAATCCGGAGACCGGCAAGCGAAATGTAGGCTGTTACCGCATGCAAGTTTTCGACGAGCGCACCACAGGCATGCACTGGCAGACGCAGAAACATGGCGCAGAACACTATCGCTCGGCGCGCGCGCGATCCGGCACAGGCAAACTCGATGTGGCCGTGGCCATCGGCTCTGATCCAGCGACAGCGCTCGCCGGCATTCTTCCCGTTCCTCCTGATTTGGACGAATTCATGTTTTCCGGTTTCCTTCGCCGCGAGCCCGTCGAAATGGTTCAGTGCGAAACCGTCGACCTGGAAGT
>Ga0224544_1000050_pt1 | contig 13901 bp, 12 predicted proteins | sample 714P11014metaG_FD_179904 | JGI IMG/M metagenome (GOLD analysis project Ga0224544, IMG submission 179904) | Peat soil microbial communities from Stordalen Mire, Sweden - 717 P1 10-14 | ecosystem: Environmental > Terrestrial > Soil > Wetlands > Peat | place: Sweden: Norrbotten County, Stordalen...
ACCTCGGGCGCTCGATCGCGTCCGCGGGATCGCGCAACGGGAACGCCTTGGTTGCGTCCGTCTCCCTCATCGGCGCGAGAATTACATACTCAACAAATTAATGCAAGGGGGAACCGCGCGCCTGAAATTTTCGTACTGTCTAGCGCAAGCGATCCAGCCTCAGCGTCCGGGCGCGTTCGCGGTCGAGCCCCGCGCCACCATCTCCGGCTCGAAGAAGAGCTCGTCCGCGGAGACCGGCGAACCCTCGATCTGCCCCACGAGCATCTCGACAGCGGCGCGGCCGATCGCCTCTAGCGGCTGGCGGACGGTCGTGAGCGGCGGGCTGGTGCAGCTCATCAGCGCCGAGTCGTCGAAGCCGATCACCGAGAGGTCGCTGGGGACCGAAAGGCCCGCCCGGCGGGCGGCGCGGATCGCGCCGAGCGCCAGCGGATCGCTCGCGCAGATGATTCCCGTGACGCCACGCTCGATCAGGCGCGCGGCCGCCGCGTGGCCTCCCTCGAGCGAGAACCGCGTCCGCTCGACGAGCTCCGACGCCGTCGCCAGCTTCGCTACGCGCTCGAACGCCGCGAGCTTGCGCAGCGAGGGCACGTGGTCGGGCGGGCCCAGGATGAGGCCGATCCGCTCGTGGCCGAGGTCAGCCAGATGCGAGTAGGCCTGCTCCATGGCGACGGCGTCGTCGGTCGAGACGCGCGGGAAGTCGAGGTGCTCGGCGGCGGCGTTCACGAGCACGACTGGAAGGCGCAGCTTCAGCAGGCGCTCGTAGTGCTCGTGGGGCGCGTCCGCCTCCGCGTACTGGCCGCCGGCGAAGATCATCCCCGAGACCTGGCGCTCCAGGAGCATCTCGACGTACTCAGCCTCCGACATGCTCCCCGTGCGCGTGCAGAGCACGGCGTTGAAACCACGCTGGGCGAGCGCGCCGCTCACCACCTCGGCGAGCGCCGGGAAGACCGGGTTCTGGAGCTCCGGCACGATCAGCCCGACCATCCGGGCGCGCCGGACGCGCAGGTGCGTCGGGCGCTCGTAGCCGATGACGTCAAGCGCCGTCAGGACGGCGGCGCGCGTCGCCTCCGAAATCCCGGGGCGGCCGTTCAGGACGCGGCTGACCGTCGCCTCGCTGACCCCGGCCTGCTTGGCGACGTCAGCAAGTTTGCGAGCCACGGCGCAATTCTATGCAACTTTCTGCAAACGGCTTGCAGGGACTACGCGAGCAGTTGCCGGCTGAGCCGCCGCGTGGCAAGCGCAAGCCCGAACGACCCAACGGCGGCGAGGTAGAGCACGGCGACGGCGATGTTCCAGTGGAAGATGCCGAGCGCCGGCTCGCGCAGGAGCTGAATGCTCTGGTACAGCGGCAGGATCTCGACCACCGGCCGCGCCCATCCCGGGTACACGGAGAGCGGGTAGAAGGTCGTCGCGAACAGGAACATCGGCAACATCACGAGCTGGATCAGCTGGAAGTCCGAGAAGTCGCGGAGGTAGGTCGTCACCGCGAGCCCGGCGCCCCCGAACGCGTAGCCGACGAGCAGCGCGGCGGGGATCGTGAGCAGGATGCCAGGCGAGACGACAAGGCCGAGCGCGAGCATCACCAGCACGAATCCAACGGACGGGAGCAGGCTGCTCAAGACGGCGCTGACGACCTCGCCGAGCGCGATGTCGGCGATCGAAAGCGGCGTCGGCACGATCGCGTCGTAGGTGCGGTCTGTCTTCATCCGGGTGAAGACGACGAACGTCATCTGGTTGAAGGCGGCGTTCATCGCGGTCGTGGCCAGGATCGCGGGCGCGACGAACGCGGCGTAGCGCACGTCGATGCCAGGAACCTTGCCGACGAGCCTCCCGACGCCGAAGCCGATCGAGACCAGGTAGAGGACCGGCTCGAGGAGGCTCGCGAGCACCGGCGAGAGCGAGCGGCGATAGATGCGCGCGTTTCGCTCGACGAGGCTACCCGTGCGCCGGAGCGTCCAACCGCTGGCGATCATGCGTGCAGCCGCCGACGGTAGGTGATGCGCGCGACGACGATGCCAACCACAACGAGGGCAAGGAGGTAGCCGGCCCGCGCCGCGACGGTTTGCGCGGACGCGGTGCCGAGGGTCAGGGAGCGGCAGAGGGCGACACCCTGGGAAAGCGGCAGTGCGGAGGCGACGAGCCGAATTCCGCTCGGCAGCTGGGACAGCGCAAAGAATGTGCCCGAGAACAGATACATGGGCATGAGCACGAAGCGATAGAGGGTCTGGGTCTTGGCGATCGAGCGCACACCGACCGCCCAGGCGGCCGCCGGAGCACCGAACGCGAGGCCCGTGAGCAGTGCGGCCGGCAGCGCCGCGAGCACCCACCAACCCGTTCCGACACCGAACAGCGCCATCACTGCGACGAACACCGCGCTCGATGTGAGCACCCGGAAGGCGATGAAGAGCAGGTGGCCGGCCATGATCTCGCTTGGCTCCAGGGGCGTCGTCACGGCGGTCCGGTAAGCACCGACCGCGCCGGCGGCATTCGCGACGCGCCCGCCACCTTCGATGAAGCCGGTCTGCATCGCGGAGGCCGCCAGCAGCCCCGGCGCGAAGAACGCCGTGTAGGAGACGCCGCCGAGGGTCGTCGAGTGGCCGTGGTCGACGAGGTGACCGAGTCCGAGACCGATCCCGAGCAGGAAGAGCATCGGGTTCGCAAAGCTGATCACGATGGTGCCGCGCCAGGTGCGGGCGTAGACCGTCAGCCAGTAGCGGAAGGCGTACCAGGCGCGCATCAGGTCAGTCGACGAGCGAGCGGCCGGTGAGCTTCAGGAAGACGTCCTCGAGCGTCGCGCGCCGCACGAGCGCGGTGATCGGCGAGAGCGACATCTCGTGGACGGCGACGAGCGCCACCTCGCCGTCGTCGGCGTAGACGACGACGCGATCCGGCAGCACCTCGATCCGCTCCCCGAGCTCGGCTGCACGGAGGCGCTCCGCAACCTCTGCATGGACGTCCGGCTGGAAGCGCAGCTCGAGGACCTCGCGCGTCACGTGCGCGTCGATCAACTCGCGCGGCGAGCCCTCGGCCACGATCCTGCCGGCGTCCATCACCGCGAGCCGGTCGCAGAGCTGCTCTGCTTCGTCCATGTAGTGGGTCGTGATGATCAACGTGACGCCGTCGCGCTTCAGGCGGTAGAGCCGGTCCCAGAGCACGTGCCGCGCCTGCGGGTCGAGCCCGGTCGTGGGCTCGTCGAGCAGCAGGATCTCGGGCTCATTGATCAGCGAGCGAGCGATCGTGAGCCGGCGGCGCATGCCGCCGGAGAGCGTCTCGACCTGGGCGTCTGCCTTCTCCTCGAGTTGCGCGAATGCGAGCAGGCCGACGATGCGATCGCGGATGACGTTCTTCGCGAGCCCGAAGTAGCGGCCGTAGACAAAGAGGTTCTCGCGAACGGTCAGCTCACGGTCGAGGCAATCGTCCTGCGGAACGACGCCGATGCGCGACCGGATCTCGGGCCCCTCGTGCGCGGGATCCATGCCGAGCACGCGGAGCGTGCCGGTGCTGACCGGGGAGATGGCGCCGAGCATCCGCATCGTCGAGGACTTCCCGGCGCCGTTCGGGCCCAGGAAGCCGAACACCTCGCCACGCCCCAACTCGAAGTCGATCCCGTCGACGGCGCGAAACGGCGGCACGCCCTTCCGGGCGCGATACGTCTTCGTGAGGCCCCTCGCCTCGACCAGGAGCCTGCCGGACACCGCCCAACCCTACCGAAAGGCGACCGCCGGCCGCAACAACCGTACGGGATCACGCAACTTCGCGAGCGCCTCCTGGGGCCCAGCCCGACCGGGCTGCCGGAAGGGCCGTTTCGCCGCCGACCTCCAGGCTGGCTTATCGGTGATCCGCGAGACGGGGCAGGAACGCGTTGACACGCGATGGATCCCCCGTTCTCGGGCAAATCACGCGCTCTGTTAACTGCTCTCAGATCACGTCAGGCGAGCTCATACTTGCGGAGTTCAGGACCCGTTTTCGGAACCGATACTTGCTGGCAATAAAGCGGGCACTTACGAGCGAGTCGCCGGGTTACGCCTCTCTAAACCACCGTAATCGATCGCTTTAGCTCGGTCAAGCTAGACTGCGACCGATTTGGTAGTTCACGCCAAAATCGACCAGATGCGCGTAGTCCATGTCGTTGCTATTTCAATGGCACTGGCTGTCGCGGGCTGCGGCGCCGCGGGTCCCACCCAACACTTCGCCGCGACCGCCAACGCGATTTGCAAGGCAACCAACGCGCAGATCGAGGCGCTGCCTGCGCCGGGCCGCTCGCCACAGTCCGAAGCGAGTGTGTTGCGCAAGGGTTTCCGCTACGCAAGGACGGAGGTGGCGAAACTCGATCAACTCACCGCACCCGGAAAAAGGGAGCCGATCTACGTGACGGCGCTGCAATCATCCCAGCGCCTCTTGGCTCTAGGCAAGAGAGAGATCGCCGACTTCTCAGCGGGCCGCGTCGCCGCAGCCAACAAGCTTCTCGACGAGGGCGACGAGTTCTCAGGCGAAACCGACGCCGCAATGAACGCGCTCGGCGCGACTCAATGCGCGGCGGACCCGCAACCAAATGGCGTAACGCGGTGAGCGGACGAACTTAACCGCGCATAACCGCTCGACTGGTCCAGCCCTCCGGGACTCCGACCACGCGGCGTCGAAACGGGCGCACTTCGTGCACAGCGGTAAGGGTCTTGGTCCGAAATCGCTCCGGATCCGACTGGATAGCGACAACCGCCACATGTTGTCCTTTGATCGGATATGCTCGATCGGTGTGCGGGAGGGCCCACACTGGAACAGAAGCGAGCGCTCGCCGTAACGGCGGGATCACCGTGCAGGCGGGCTCGCAAGCGGCACCGGTACGGCCTGACGCCCTGACCCCAACGGAGGGAGGTTGCGATCTGTCAGCGCGTTGAAAGCTGAGCCCGAGCCGCGACTCCGCCTAGGCGGACCGCTTTTTGGCGCGGGCACAAAATCGTTTATGTGCAGTTGATTCCACGATTCGCTGAAAGGACGTTCGATCATGATTCAGTTGAGGAGAGGCAATGCGAGGCGGGTCGCCACAGGCGTGGCGCTGGCCTGCGCATTTGCAGGGGCGTCGATCGGCGTGGCATCCGCCGCGTCATCGTCGAAGCCGCTGAAGAAGGGCCTGTCGTTCGCCGTGATTCCGAAAAACCTTGGCAACTCGTATTTCACCACGTCGGACAGCGTGAAGACGCACGGCGCCCTTTACGCACTGAAGCAACTCGGCGAGAAGGGCTATGAGACGAGCGGCTCGACAGCCCTCGCGTCGTCGCAGCTTCCCGCGATCACGGCTGCGATCGCCAAGAAGCCGACCGGCCTGATCATCTCGGCGACGGACCCGACGGCTCTTTGTCCGACGCTCGATAGCTACATGAAGAAGGGCGGCATCGTCGTCACATACGACTCAGATGCCCCGACCTGCCGCACGATGTTCATCAACCAGGCAACGACCGCCGGGATCGGTGAGTCGGAGGTCGACATCATGGCCAAGGAGCTCAACGACACCGGCCAGATCGCGATCGTCTCTGCCGCTCAGACCGCGACGAACCAGAACGCCTGGATCGGCTACATGCAGACCGAGCTGAAGAAGTACCCGAACATGTCGCTCGCGACGATCGTCTACGGCAACGATGTGCCAGCGACGGCGACGCAGGTGACGCAGGGTCTGCTGCAGCAGTACCCGAACCTGAAGGGCATCATCTCGCCCACGACGGTCGGCATCCTCGCGGCAGCGCAGGTGCTCGACACGCCGCAGTACAAGGGCAAGATCCAGCTCACCGGGCTCGGCACGCCGGACGCGATGAAGCCCTACGTCGAGGACGGCACCGTCACGCAGTTCGAGCTCTGGAACCCCGCGAACCTCGGCTACCTCGCCGGGTACACCGCGGTCGAGCTCGCCTCGAAGGCGATCACGAACAAGCCAGGCCAGACGTTCAACGCCGGGTCACTAGGCAAGTACAAGGTCGGGTCGGGTCACACGATCCTGCTCGGCAAGCCTTACGTGTTCGACAAGGCCAACATCAACAACTTCAACTTCTAGGAGTTACTCGAGTTAGCAGTCGATGCGAGCTGCCGTGTGGATCGGGCAGCTCGCATCGCTGTGCCTAAATCAGCACCCACGAACCACCGATGGCAAGAAGCCAAGACCGCGCTGTCGACAGCGCTACTGTTTCCGCGATGACGGCGTCCAGCGGCGCTGGGTCGAGTGCACCAGTGGCGCTTTCCCTACAGCACGCGAGCAAGAGCTTCGGCGCCGTCAAAGCGCTGCAGGACGTAACGCTTGACCTTTACGCCGGCGAGGCGCATGCGCTGGTCGGCGAAAACGGTGCCGGCAAGTCGACGCTCGTCAAGATCCTTGCCGGCGTCTACCAGCCAGACACCGGGCGGCTGCTGGCCTCTGACAGCGACGAGCTTGTGCTCGCCGGCCCCGCCGCCGCGATCGCGGCGGGCATCGCGATCATCTACCAGGAGCCGACACTCTTCCCCGACCTCTCTGTGGCCGAAAACGTCTTCGTCGGCCGTCAGCCGCTGCGCCGTGCACGTCTGATCAACCGCCGGGCGATGAACGCCCGGGTCAACGAGATCTTCGAGCGCCTCGGCGTGACCATCGACCCGGATCGCGTCGCTCGCGGCCTGTCGATCGCCGAGCAGCAGCTCGTCGAGATCGCCAAAGCGTTATCGATCGACGCGAAGGTGATCGTGATGGACGAGCCGACAGCGGCGTTATCGGCCGCCGAGGTCGATCGGCTCGCGAACGTGATCACGGCACTCCGCGACCACGGCGCCGCGGTGCTCTTCATCTCGCACCGTCTCGAGGAGGTCTTCCGCCTCTGCCAACGAGTGACCGTTCTGCGCGACGGTCGCTGGGTTCTCTCGCAAGGAACCGACTCCCTGACTGTAGACGATCTGGTTCGAGCGATGGTCGGGCGCGACCTCGCTGAACGAACATACGAGCCGCATACACGCGGCGAGCCGTTGCTCCGCGTCGAGCGACTCACCAGAGAGGGAGTCTTTACCGACGTCTCCTTCGACATCAGCGCCGGCGAGGTGCTCGCGCTCGCCGGCATGGTCGGCTCCGGTCGCAGCGAGGTCGCACGGGCGATCTTTGGCATCGACCGCTATGACGCCGGCACCGTGGTCCTCGACGGCAAGGCGCTGCGGCGCGCGTCCCCCAGTGCGGCGATGGCGGCGGGGATCGGATTCGTGCCCGAAGACCGACGTCAGCAGGGGCTCGTCATGGGCATGGGCATCGGCCGCAACATCGCACTCGCATCACTCCGCCGGCTGCGCCATCTCGGACTCCTGCTTCCGGGAGTCGAACAGCGCTTCGCTGCGGATTGGGCAGCGCGACTCCAGCTCAAGTACCGCCGGCTCTCGGATCCCGCGACGTCGTTATCAGGCGGGAACCAGCAGAAGGTCGTGCTCGCGAAGTGGCTCAGCCGCCAGCCCGAGCTCTTGATCGTCGATGAGCCCACGCGCGGCATCGACGTCGGAACCAAGGCCGAGGTACATCGCCTGCTCGTCTCCCTTGCGCGCGAGGGCATCGCCGTGCTCGCGATCTCCTCCGAACTGCCGGAGGTACTGGCCATCGCCGACCGCGTGGCGGTGATGCGCGAGGGCCGCCTCGTCGGCGTGCTGGATCGCGATGAGGCAACCGAGGAGCAGATTGTCGCGATGGCCACCGGCCAGGCCGCGCCCGCGGGCCTGTTGAAGGCGACTGCGCTGTGAGCACAGCCGCCACTGCAGAGACGCAGCCGCGCGAAGAACCGACCAACCAGACGCGGTTCGTCGATCTGGCGCTGCGTGCGCGCACATTCGGCATCGTCGGCGTGCTCGGGCTCGTCGTCCTCGTAACGACGTCGATCCAGTCGCGCTTCCTTAGCTCCAACGACGTCCAGTTCATCCTCTCCGGAGCGGCGATCTACGCCGTGATGGCGGTCGGCGAGGCGATGGTGATCGTCACACGCAACGTCGACCTCTCGGTCGGCTCAGTCGCCGGCCTGTCTGCCTTCGTTTGCGCTGGACTGTTCCACGAGCTGCCGGGGATTCCAACCGTCGCCGTATTCGCGATCGGTGCTCTGCTAGGCGGCGGCTGTGGGTTGATCACCGGACTACTGTCGGCGATCTGCCGCATTCCAAGCCTCGTCGTCACGCTCGCGATGCTCTGGATCGTTCGCTCGGTCGACGTCCTGCTGGTCGGCGGCGCGCAGGTGACGGCGGGCCAGGTTCCGCGCTCGTTCCTGCTGATCTTCTACGACACGATCCCTGGCATCGGCGTCCCGGACATCGCGGTCGGCGCGGCGGTCCTCGCGGTGGCCGTGTACTTCTACATGAGCTCGTTCCGGTCGGGCCGCGATCTCTACGCGATCGGTTCCGATCCCGACGCCGCGCGACTGGCCGGCATCCCGATCGCCAAGCGCATCACGACTGCGTTCGTGATGAGCGGTGCGCTCGCCGGGATCGCGGGGGTGCTCTACGCGTCCCAGATCGGGACCATCGATTCGACCGCGGCGACCGGCTACGAGCTGCAGGTGATCGCGTCCGTCGTGATCGGCGGCGTGGCGATATTCGGCGGCAGCGGCAACGTCATCGGCGCCGCGCTCGGCGCGCTCCTGCTCGGCACGATCACTTCAGCGCTCTACACGCTCGGCGTGAACCAGAACTGGGACGAGGCGTTCCAGGGGCTGCTAATCATCCTCGCGATCACGCTCGACCGCGGGATCCAGGCCCAGCTCGCAAGCGCGCTGCGCCGCCGGAGGGTCCGCCTTGGAGCCTGATACTCAGCTCAGTTCCGTTGCGAGCGCGCTCGCCGGCAGTGACGGGGCGCCCGGCGCAGGGCCTGAGCCGCTTCGTGGACGGCGGATCGGCGGCACGCTGTCCCCGCTCCTGCGCTGGGAGACAGGTCTTGTCGTCCTTCTGATCGGTGTCGTCATCTTCGGCCTGGACACCTCATCCGCGTTCACGAGCGACTCTTACCTCTTCAGCCAAGTCCTCGGGGGACAGGTGGGCGAGATCGCCCTGATGACGCTGCCGATGGCGTTGATCATCATCACCGGCGAGATCGACCTCTCAGTGGCCTCGACCGCCGGCATGGCGAGTTCGCTGATGGGCTACCTCTTCATGCATCACTGGTCGATCGCGCTGATCTTCGTCACGGTGCTCGCGATGGGCGCCGTCGCCGGCGCCTTCAACGGCTTCCTCGTGACGCGCGTCGGCCTGCCCTCGCTCGCCGTGACGATCGGCACGTTGACCCTCTACCGCGGGATCGCGATCGGCATCCTCGGCGCCAACACCTACTCGACGTTTCCGACGTTCTGGACGAACATCGGTGTCAATCCCGTGCCCGGGCTGCCGTTCATGTCGTGGGCGTTCCTGATCTTCCTCGTGATGGCGGCGCTGGTCGGCATCGTCCTGCACATGACGCCGCTCGGCCGGACGCTGTTTGCGATCGGCGCAAACCGCGAGGCCGCCCAGTTCGCCGGCATCCGCGTCAAGCGAACCAAGTTCATGCTGTACACCTTCTCCGGCGTCGTCTGCGCCTTCGTTGGCATCCTGTTGACGTTCCGGCTCAACACCGCCGTCTCCAACAACGCCTACGGCCTCGAGCTGACTGTCGTCGCGACAGCGCTGCTCGGCGGCATCTCGATCTTCGGTGGCAAGGGGACGATCGTCGGCGTGCTGCTCGCGAACCTCGTCTTCGCCGGGATCGAGGGCGCGCTCTACCTGACGACCGGCTTCAACGAGTCGGCGTTCCCGATCGTCACCGGCGGGCTGCTGCTGGCGAGCGTACTCATCCCCAACTTCCCGGAGCTTCGCCGCCGCGCCCGCGAAGCGGTGCACCGCCGGCGCCGCCTCCACGGCGCCGCACCGTCGGTCGAGCAGGGTGTCTCGCGATGAGCCAGCGCCGGCCGGCTGAGCGCGACAGCGACGGTCCACGAGCGATCGTTCCGGTCTCTCTTTCCTGCGGCCGTCGCTCGTCGCTCGTCGTGCCGTCTCGAGCGCTGACGATGGGCTATTGTGATCGAGTTCGGTTGATATGCGACACACGATCGCGTTTTCACGCGCAAATAACCTCCAGCCGCGCCGCCCCGCCTGCCTGATGACCGAGACGACCAGCAACCAGCGCGTCTGCTTTCTGATGCGCGCCGGCGCGGAAACACTCGACGAGTACAAGCGCCGCCATGCCGACGTCTGGCCGGAGATGCGCGACGCGCTGAGTGGCGCCGGCTGGCGCAACTACTCGCTGTTCGCGCGCGACGACGGGCTGATCGTCGGCTACGTCGAGACCGACGACTTCGACGCCGCGCTCGCGGCGATGCAGGACCTTGCAGTCAATGAGCGCTGGCAGCTCGAGATGGCGCCACTGTTCGAGAGCCGTAGCGCACCCGATCAGGCGCTCGAGCGCCTCGAGGAGATCTTCCACCTTGACTAGTGGCGCAAGAGCATTCGCCGCGGTTGATCTCGGCGCCGAGAGCGGTCGTGTGATCGTCGGCGAGGTCGGCAGTGCGCGCTTGGAGCTGCACGAGGCGCACCGCTTCGCCAACACGACCGTCGCGCTGCCCGACGGGCTGCACTGGAACATCCTCTCGCTGTTCAACGAGCTGCTCAGCGGGCTCGCGAAGGCCGCCGCCAGCGCGAGGCGCCTGTCGGGGATCGGGATCGACTCGTGGGGCGTCGACTACGGCCTGCTCGACGGCTCATACCGGCTGCTCGGCATCCCGTTCCACTACCGCGACACGCGCACACAGGGAATGATCGAGCTCGCGGCCAGCCGCGTCCCGCCGGCCGAGCTCTACGCGCGCACCGGCATCCAGACGATGCCGATCAACACGATCTTCCAGCTGCTCGCGGAGTCGGGCAGCGCGATCGCCGAGGCGGCGCAGCACATCGCGATGATCCCCGACCTGATGGGCCTGTGGCTGACCGGCACGTTCGCCAACGAGGCGACGATCGCGTCGACCACGGGGCTGATCGACGCCCGGACGGGCAGCTGGGCGCACGACCTGATCAAAACGCTCGGGCTGCCCACCGAGGCAATGCGCGGAGCCCCGTGCGAGCCCGGCGGGTTGCTCGGAGACGTTCGCGGCGAGCACGCAGCGATCGCCGGCGTTCCGGTCTGGAGCGTCGCTTCGCACGACACGGCCTCGGCCTTCGTCGCGGCACCGCTGAGCAGCCGCAACGCCGCGATCCTCTCTTCCGGTACCTGGTCACTGCTCGGCGTCGAGCTCGCCGCGCCGCTGCTGACGCCCGCCGCCGCCGCGGCGAACCTGACAAACGAGCGTGGCATCGACGGAACGATCCGTGCGCTGCGCAACGTCATGGGCCTGTGGCTCGTGCAGGAGTGCAAGCGCCACTGGGAGGAGAGCGGCCTCGCGCTCGACTACAGCGAGCTCGAGCGTCTCGCGACGATCCATCAGGACGACACCGCGCTGTTCGACCCCGACCACCCGAGCCTCCTGCACCACGGCGATATGCCCTCGCGGATCACGACGCTCTGCGGCAACACTGGCCAGCGCGCGCCGCGCCACGCCGGCGAGTTCACGCGCGCGATCCTCGTCTCGCTTGCCTGCAAGTACAACCTTGTGCTGGCGCGCCTGCGCGCCAGCACAGGCCGCGCGATCGACGTAATCCACGTGATCGGGGGTGGCGTCAGAAATCGCGCGCTCTGCCAGCTGACCGCCGACATCACCGGCCTGCCGGTGATCGCCGGCCCCGGCGAGGCGACGGCGATCGGCAACATCCTCGTCCAGGCGCGCGCCGTCGGTGAGCTCTCCTCGCTGGGGCAGATGCGCGAGCTGGTCGGCGCATCCTTTGCGACCGAGCGCTACGAGCCGAGCCCCAACGACTCCGCGCTACAGACCTACGAGCGCTTCCTTGCGATGACCGGCCTCAGTGTCTCGACACCCGAGCCGAGCCTTGTCTGAGATGGCCGACGAGCACGCGATCGAGCAGGCACTCGCGGTGTTCAGCGTCGAGACGCCGTCGTGGGGCTACGGCGACTCGGGCACGCGCTTCGGCGTCTTTCCCCAGCCGGGCAGGCCGCGCGACGTCTTTGAGAAGCTCGAGGACGCCGCCGAGGTCAACCGTTTGACCGGCGCCGCAGCCGGCGTCGCGCTCCACTTCCCCTGGGACGCGGTCGCTGACTACGCCGAGCTGCGCGCCTGCGCCGAGGGCCACGGCCTGCACATCGGCGCCGTCAACCCGAACCTCTTCCAGGACGACGACTACAAGCTCGGCTCGATCACGAACCCCGACGCGCGCGTCCGGCGCAAGGCGCTCGCGCACCTCCTGGAGTGCGTCGAGATCGCCCGCGCGCTCGGCTCGAGCGCGCAGTCGCTGTGGTTTGCCGACGGCACCAACTATGCAGGCCAGGACGACATCGGCGGGCGCCGCGAGCGGATGCTCGACTGCCTGATGGAGCTCTACGCGGCGCTCCCCTACGAGCAGGAGCTGCTCGTCGAGTACAAGCCGTTCGAGCCGGCGTTTTACGCGACCGACATCCCCGACTGGGGCTCGGCGCTGCTGATCTGCCAGCAGCTCGGCGAGCGGGCGCGCGTTCTGATCGACCTCGGCCACCATCTCCACGGGACGAACGTCGAGCAGATCGTCTCCCAGCTCGCCGCCGTCGAGCGTCTCGGCGGCCTCCACTTCAACAACCGCAAGTACGCCGACGACGACCTGATCGTCGGCTCGACCAACCCGTTCGAGCTGTTTCTGATCTTCTGCGAGCTGATCGGCTCGGGGCGTGCGCTGCCACGCCTGACGATCGACCAGTCCCACAACGTCGAGGCGAAGGTCGAGGCGATGGTGCTGAGCGTCGTCAACCTGCAGGAGGCCTACGCCAAGGCGCTGCGCGTCGACCGCGTCGCGCTCGCGGCGCGCCAGCTCGAAGGCGACGTGCTCGGCGGCCACGAAGTCCTGCTCGCGGCCTACAACTCCGACGTGCGCCCGCTCTGCGCGAAGGTCCGCGAAGCCCGTAGCGCCGCCGCCGACCCGATCGCCGAACTGCGCTCCTCTGGCTACCTGGCCCAAGCGGCAGAGCGCCGCGCCGCGACCGCGCCAATCACGCGAAAGGCCCGCACGTGAACATCATCACGCCAATGATCACGCCGGCGCCCGACCGCTGGTCGAGTCCCGAGGACGGCGGGCCCACCGGCACGCTCGGCGAGGTTCTGCACGCCTCACACCTGCTCGGCGCCGACCGCTCGGTCGCAAACTTCGGCGGCGGCAACACCTCCGCCAAGGGCCTCTCGCTCGACCACGCCGGCCGCGAGGTCGCGACGATGTGGGTCAAGGGCTCGGGCTGCGACCTCGCGACCATGGGCGCCGGCGACTTCACGCCGCTGCGTCTCGAGGACATACTGCCGCTGTTCGAGCGCGACGCGATGTCAGACGAGTACATGGTCGCCTACCTCGCGCACTGCCAGCTCGACCCGGCGGCGCCGCGCTCCTCGATCGAGACGCTGCTGCACGCGTTCGTGCCGGCGGCGCACGTCCACCACACCCACCCCGACGCGATCAACGCGCTGGCCTGCGCCCAGGGCGGCAAGGAGCTGATCGTCGAGTGCTTCGGCGCCGACGCTGCCTGGATCGAGTACATCCGACCCGGCTTCGCACTCGCCAAGCAGGTCGGCGCGGCGGTCCGCGAGAACCCTGAGCTGCGCCTCGTCGTGCTGGCAAAGCACGGCCTCGTGGTCTGGGGCGAGTCGGCCGAGGAGGCCTACCGCCAGACGATCTCAGTGATCAACGAGGCGGCCGAGTTTGTCAACGAGCGCGCCGGCTCGTCGGCGCGGTTCGGCGGGCGCGCCGACGCCGGCGGGCTCGACGAGGGGGCCCGCCGCGGCTGGCTGCGCGAGCTCCTTCCGGCGCTGCGCGGCGCGGTCAGCGCCGAGAAAGCG
>Ga0224544_1000051_pt1 | contig 13874 bp, 11 predicted proteins | sample 714P11014metaG_FD_179904 | JGI IMG/M metagenome (GOLD analysis project Ga0224544, IMG submission 179904) | Peat soil microbial communities from Stordalen Mire, Sweden - 717 P1 10-14 | ecosystem: Environmental > Terrestrial > Soil > Wetlands > Peat | place: Sweden: Norrbotten County, Stordalen...
TCAGTCAGCCACTGCTCCTCGCTATCGAGCACGAGCACGCAGCCGGCCTCGTAGATGAAGCTCGTCTGGCCAAAGAGGCGCGCGTCCTCCGCGACCGCGCCGCGGCGACGGCCGGACATCAGCACCACCTCGACGCCCGCGCGCAGCAGGGCCTCAATCGCCCGCACGCCGAGCAGCGAGATGGAGCCCTCACCATCGTGCAGAAGTGAGGCGCCGCGGCCGAGCAGCGTCCCGTCGAGGTCCAGGTAGCAGGCCCAGGCCTCACGCAAGCTCATCGCAGAGCGAGCATCGGTGGTCGCTCGAGCGACGGCCGCGGAGCGGTGCGGCCAAGCAGCGGACCCGGCTCGAGTCCGCTGAGGCGCCCCTCACGCTCGAGCCGCGCGGCGATCACGCCGAGGACCTCGTAGGCCATCGTGCTGAGCGCGAGCAGCGGCTGGTGGCGATTGTTGTGGAGATCCAGGTCGACCTGCGCCATGCCAGTCAGACCGGCGTCGGCGTAGACGTCGAGCAGCATCGCGATCTCCACGCCGTAGCCGGTGGTGAAGGGAAGCCGCTCGAGCAGTGAGCGACGGGCAGCGATCTCGCCGGCGAGCGGCTGGTCGAAGCCGGCAAGCTCGGGATAGAAGATTGCCAGCGCCGGCCGTGCGAGGAGGTGGTTGACGCGACCCCCTCCATCGTCGACCGCGAGCTCGCCGACGCGAAACGGCCGCCGGTAGAAGGCCTTGACGAACTCGACCTGCTCGAGCTCGACCAGAGGCCCGACGAGGCCGTTTACATAATGCGTCGAGAACTGCTCGCTGTCGGCGTCGAGGAAGCAGATCAGATCGCCGTCGAGGACGCTGAGCGAGCGCCACATCGCATCGCCCTTGCCGAGCACGGGGCCGGTCTCACTCATCAGGTCGGACTCGCGGTGGACGATCGCGCCGGCGGCGGCCGCCAGCCGTCCCGTCTCGTCCTCTGAGTCGCCGTCGATCACGACCACCTCATCGATGAGGTCCCGGTCTCGCAGTCCCACCAGCGCCTCGACGATCGCCCCGACGGTCGCGGCGCAGTTGCGCGCCGGCAGGCAGACCGATACGCGCTGGCGGCGAGCGCGCAGCAGATCGGCGCCGTAGCGCGAATGGTGGAAGCTGCGGGCTTTGCGCCAGGTCTCTGCGGAGGTGAAGGGCACCAGGCCCTATATTGGCAAGGGGTGAGTCCTGCGGCAGCGAAGACCCCCCGCAGCGCGGGACAAACGCGCGCGATCGAGCCGTGGGCCGCGCTGCTCGACGACGCCCGTGGCGGCGAGCAGCTCGTCGGGGAGGCATTCGAGCACGCGCGCGCCGCGCGCTTCGCGCCACCGCCGGAGGATCTGCAGCCGCGTCTACTCGAGGCGCTCCAGACCGCCGGCATCGCGCAGCTCTACGAGCATCAGCTCGAGGCGCTCGAGGCTGCGTGGCAGGGAGCCGTGATAACGACGACCGGCACCGCCTCGGGAAAGTCTCTGTGCTTCAACCTGCCGACGCTGGACGTGCTGCTGCGCGACGCCAAGGCGCGCGCGCTCTACCTCTACCCGACAAATGCGCTCGCCCAGGATCAGGCAAGGGCGCTCGACGCCTTCGGGCTGGGGGACCGGGTACGACCTGCGATCTACGATGGCGACACGCCGCGCGAGGCCCGCGCGCAGATTCGCCGCCGCTCGAATCTGATCCTGACGAATCCGGACATGCTCCACGTCGGGATCCTGCCCAATCACGGCGCCTGGGGCGATCTGTTCGCCAACCTCGCTGTCGTGGTGATCGACGAGGCGCACGTCTACCGCGGCGTGTTCGGCTCTCATATCGCGAACGTGATTCGACGCCTACGGCGCGTCGCCGCCGCGTACGGGACCGAGCCGCGCATCCTGCTCGCATCGGCGACGATCGCCAACCCGCTCGAGCTCGCCGAGCGTCTGACCGGCGTCGAGGAGTTCACGCTTATCGAGCGCGACGCGTCTCCCTCGGCGGGGCGGCGCATCGCGATCTGGAACCCACCCGTCATCGACGCGGCGCTCGGAGTTCGCCGCTCCGCGCTCAGCGAAGCGGCCGAGCTACTGGCGCGGCTGGTCAGCGACGGCGCGCGCACGATCTGCTTCGTGCGCTCCCGTATGGGTGTCGAGCTGCTCACGCGGCTCGTCGCGCTCGAGCTGGAGCGTCTCGGCGCCGGACAGCTCGCCGACGCCGTCGCCCCCTACCGTGCCGGCTACACGCCGGCGCAACGGCGGGAGATCGAGCGACGACTGACCACCGGCGAGCTCGCGGCGGTGGTCAGCACCGACGCGCTCGAGCTCGGCATCGACGTCGGTACGCTCGACGCGGCGCTCGTCGTGTCCTTCCCCGGCACGATTGCCAGCCTGCGTCAGATGTGGGGGCGCGCCGGGCGCCAGCGCCGGGGCCTCGCTCTCTACGTGGCGAGCGAGGACGCACTCGACCAGTTCTTCGCTCGCCACCCGGACGACTTTCTCGAGCGTCCGGTGGAATCGGCGATCCTCGACCACGAGTCCGAGGAGATACACCTCGCCCACCTGTTGTGCGCCGCCCACGAAGGGCCGCTCACGGCCGCCGACGCCGAATTCTTCGGACCGCGCACGCTCGCTTACCTCGAGCGCCTCGAGGGTCTTGGCGAGCTGCGCAACAAGGAGGGGAGCTATGTGCTGCGCCGCCGCGAGCGCTATCCCGCCGGCGAGGTGTCTCTGCGATCGGCCTCGCCGGACTCCTACGCCATCCTCGACGTGTCGACCGGGGAGCTGATCGGGGCCACCGAGGCTGCACGCGCATTCTCGACGCTTCACGAGGGCGCGATCTATCTGCACCTCGGCCGCTCGTATCAGGTCCTGGACCTCGATATCGAGGCGCGGCGGGCGCACGTCGAGCCTTTCGACGGCGACTGGTACACGCAGCCGAAGCGCGAAACCGACACCCTCATCGAGCGGCTGCTCGACCGGCGCGAGGCGCTCGGCGTGACGCTGTCCTTTGGCCGCGTGCTCGTCACCGAGACGGTGCTCGCCTACCAGCGGCGCCGGCTCGGCGACCACCGGGAGATCGACCTCGTCGCGCTCGACCTCCCGCCCACCCGGTTTGCCACGCAGGCGCTGTGGTTCGAGCTCGACGCCAGCCTGCTCGATGGCTTCCCACGCGAGGTCTTGCTCGGATCGCTGCATGCGACCGAGCACGCCCAGATCGCGGTGCTGCCGCTGTTGGCGATGTGCGACCGCTGGGACATCGGTGGCCTCTCGACCAACGCGCACCCCCAGACCGGTGGCCCGACGATCTTCATCCACGACGGGCATCCAGGCGGCGTTGGCATCACGCGCCTCGCCTTCGCCCACTTCGAGGAGCTCGTCGCCGACGCGCACCGGCTGATCAGCGAGTGCGGCTGCGCCGACGGCTGCCCGTCGTGTGTGCAGTCGCCGAAGTGCGGCAACCTCAACGAGCCGCTGTCGAAAAGCGGCGCCGCCGAGCTGCTCGGGCGGCTGCAGGCTACTTCGCCGGCGTCCTCGCCAGGCACAGAGCTGGCTCGTCGATTCGCTACGCGGCCGGCCCGTTAGCATCCGTATCGGCGCACGAGACCTACATCACAGGAGGCAGACATGCCGGCAAAGGGACACGCAGAATGGCTGGGCGATCTGCGGTCAGGCAGTGGAACGTTCACTGCTGGGGACACGATCAACGGCGAGTACTCGGCCAAGTCCCGCTTCGAGGACGCTCCGGGCGCCAATCCCGAGCAGCTGATCGCTGCGGCACACGCGTCGTGTTTCTCGATGGCCCTCGCGGGCGGGCTCGCCGATGCCGGCACCCCGGCCGAATCGGTGAGGACCGACGCGACCGTGACGATTCGCTTCGTCGACGGCACACCGACGATCACGACGATCGCGCTTCACACGGTCGGGAGTGTTCCGGGCATCGACGAGGAGACGTTCAAGGCTGCGGCGCAGGGTGCGAAGGAAGGCTGCCCGGTGAGCCGCGCGCTCGCCGGTGTCGGGGAGATCACGCTGGAGGCGTCGCTCGCCTGAGCGGCGCGCGCGGGTCGAGCGCCTCGTTCAGGATCTCGGGGTAGCGATCATTCACCGCGTCATGACCGACCGACCGCATCAGCGGAACTCAGCGCCGGCCGTCCTCCCAGTGCCCACCGATGTTTGACGCCCCACTCTGGCGCGACTACTTCGTGATGGTCGGCGGCGGGGGAGCCGCCCTGACCGGCCTCGTGTTCGTCGCGATGTCGCAGCACCTCTCAGACATCGCCTCCAATCCGACGCACCGCCACCGCGCCCGCACGATCCTCACCGCGCTCACTGCCGTATTCGTCCGCTGCGCCCTCGTCCTGATGGGTGGCCAAACCGCGCGCGCTGTGGGCGTCGAGATCTTCGTTGTGATCGTCGGCGTCGAGGTCATCGTGTTCCGAAGTCTCAACGAAGCGCTCCGCGGCAGCAGCGCGGCACAGCGCGGCGTTCTATTCCGAAGTCTCAACGAAGCGCTCCGCGGCAGCAGCGCGGCACAGCGCGGCGTTCTATTTCGAACGCTCGGTTACGCGGCTTGCCTGATCATCGAGCAGAGCGGCGCGGCGATCCTGTTCTTCGGACACACATGGGGCCTGTACGCGGTCGGGGTGGGGATGATGGCGTCGTTCCTGTTCATCGTGTCCGGGGCATGGCTTCTGCTCGTCGGCGTCGACTCGCAGGCCCGGCACCCGGCCCCGTAGACGGCTCTGGCGCGCAAGTCGCGTGCCGCGCACGCCGCGATGGACTGCTGCTCAGCCCCCGAGCGCCATCTTGCGCAGGTCGAGCGCCTCGTCGAGGATCTTCTCGCTGACGCCCATTTCGCGCGCGACCTCTCGTAGCGAGCGGCCCGAACGCGTCGCCTCCTTGACGATCTCCCCGGCGGCGTCGTAACCGATGTAGGGGTTGAGCGCGGTTGCGGCGGCGAGCGTCGCCTCGGCGCCGCGCTCGCAGCCCGCGAGGTTCGCTTCGATCCCCGACACGCACTTCTCGTCGAGCGCCTTTACTGCGTGCGCCAGGAGCTCGAGTGAGGCGAGCAGGTTGCGCGCGATCAGTGGCACACGAACGTTGAGCTCGAGGTTACCCTGCATGCCGCCTATCGTGATCGCCGTGTCGTTGCCGATCGCCTGCGCGGCGACCTGCAGCACGACCTCCGGGATCACCGGGTTGACCTTCCCCGGCATGATCGAGGAGCCCTTCTGCAATTCGGGCAGGAAGATCTCGCCGATCCCGGCTCGCGGCCCCGAGCCCATCAGCGCCAGATCCTGAGCGATCTTCGTCAGGGAAACGGCGAGCACCTTGAGCGCGCCTGACAGCTCGACGAGCGCGTCGCGGTTGCCCTGCGACTCGAACGGGTCCTCCGGCGGCTCGATCTGGAGCTTCGTCTCGGCGGAGAGACGCGCGCGAACCCTGGCCGCGAACTCCGGATGCGTGTTTAGGCCGGTGCCGGTGGCGGTGCCGCCGAGGGGAATCTGTGCGACGCGCGGCAAAGCGCTCTCGACGCGGCGGCGGGCGAGGCGGACCTGCGCGGCGTAGCCGGAGAACTCCTGGCCGAGCGTGACGGGGACGGCATCCATCAGATGCGTGCGACCGGTCTTGACGATGCCATGGAAGGCCTCGGCCTTTGCGGTTAGTGCAGCCTCGAGCGATTCGAGCGCGGGCCCCAGCTCGTGCTCGGCCTGCTCGAGCGCGGCCAGGTGGACGGCCGAAGGGAAGACGTCGTTCGAGGACTGCCCGAGGTTGACGTGATCGTTGGCGTGGACGCCGCCGCCGGCGAGCGCTGCGATCACCTCGTTGGCGTTCGTGTTCGTCGAGGTCCCGGAGCCGGTCTGGAAGACGTCGATCGGGAACTGGTCGTCGTGCTTTGCCTCGGCTATCTCGCGCGCAGCAGCCGCTATTCGCGCTGCGAGGGTGGCGTCGAGCAGGCCCAGCTCGCCGTTGACCTCAGCCGCGGCCGCCTTGATTCGCCCGAGCCAGTGGACAACGGTGCGCGGGACTGGCTCGCCGGAGATCTGGAAGTTCTCGATTGCCTTGCGGGTCTCGTCGCCGTAGAGGGGCTCTGCGCTCATGAACGTCGTCCTTTTCGGGGTGGGTGACCCAGCAAACCCTATCCCCAGACGCTGCCACGCCGAGCGGTAGTCGTCGCGGCACCGGCTGCCTCCTACAATCCGCCGATGTTCCGGGCCGTGCCCAAGGATCAGTCGTTCCCAGAGCTCGAACTTGCCGTGCTCGAGCGCTGGCGCGAGCGCAACGTCTTCGCGGAGTCGCTGCGCCGGCGCGCCGGCGCGCCGCGGTGGAGCTTCTACGAGGGACCGCCGACCGCGAACGGGCCGCCGGCAGCCCACCACGTGTTCGCGCGCGTCTTCAAGGACGTGTACCCGCGCTACAAGACGATGAGCGGCTACCTCGTCGAGCGCAAGGGCGGCTGGGACTGCCACGGGCTGCCGGTGGAGATCGCCGTCGAACGTGAGCTCGGCATCACCGAGAAGGACGAGATCGAGGCGTTCGGGATCGCCGAGTTCAACAACCGCTGCCGCGAATCGGTGTTCGACTTCCTCGCCGAGTGGAATCGCTTGACCGAGCGGATCGGCTTCTGGCTCGACCTCGAGCACCCCTACCGCACGCTCGACGCGAGCTACATCGAGTCGGTCTGGTGGGCACTCGAGCAGATCCACGCGAAGGGCCTGCTCTACGAGGGTCACAAGGTCGTGCCCTACTGCCCTCGTTGTGGCACGGCGCTGTCCTCGCACGAGGTCGCGCTCGGCTATCAGGACGTCGTTGACCGCACGGTCTACGTGAAGCTCCAGCTGCTGGGCAGCGAGGACAAGTTGGTGATCTGGACGACCACCCCGTGGACGCTGCCGGGCAATGTCGCGGTAGCCGTCTGGCCGGAGATCGACTACGTGCGTCTCCAGGTCGGCGACGAGGTTCTGGTCGTCGCGGCGGCGCGCGCGGAAGCGTTGTACGGAGCGCGGGCCGAGGTGGTTGGACGCCTTCCCGGCTCCGAGCTGGTAGGTCGCCGCTACGAGGGCCCGATCTTTGCGGCTAGCGATCGCGAGCCGGGCGGGCTGCCGGTGGTCGGCGGCGATTTCGTCACGACGGCGGACGGCACGGGAATAGTCCACATCGCGCCGGCGTTCGGCCAGGACGACTACGACGCCGCGCGCGCCGCCGACCTGCTCGATCCGACAGACCCGCAAAGCGTCTACAACCCGGTCAAGCCTGACGGCACCTACGATGAGCGCGTGACCGGCTACGCCGGTCGCCACGTCAAGGATCGCCAGCTCGCAGCGGACCTCACTGGCGAGCTGCGCGAGCGCGGGCTGCTGCTGCGCGAGGAGGACTACGAGCACTCCTACCCACACTGCTGGCGCTGCGGCACACCGCTGATCTACTACGCGAAGCGCTCCTGGTACATCGCCACCTCGCGGCTGGCAGATCGGATGCTCGCCGCAAACGAGACCGTCAACTGGCATCCGCCGCACATCAAGCACGGGCGTTTTGGGGACTGGCTCGCAAACAACGTCGACTGGGCGCTGTCGCGCGAGCGCTACTGGGGCACGCCGCTGCCGATCTGGCGGTGCGAGGTGGGTCACGTCGCCTGCATCGGCTCGTTTGCCGAACTCGAGCGACGCAGCGGCCAGACGCTGCTCGACCCGCACCGCCCGTACGTCGATGAACTGAGCTTCCCCTGCGAGGAGTGCGGCGAGGAGATGCGACGCGTTCCCGAGGTCATCGACGTCTGGTTCGACTCGGGCTCGATGCCGTTCGCGCAGCACCACGCCCCGTTCGAGAACGAGGAACGGTTCGAGCAGTCGTTCCCCGCCGACTTCATCTGCGAGGCGCTGGACCAGACGCGCGGCTGGTTCTACTCGCTGCTTGCGATCTCGACGCTGCTGCACGACGAGGTGCCGTACCGCAACGTTGTCTGCCTCGGCCTGCTGCTCGACGCCGAGGGGCAGAAGATGTCGAAGTCGCACGGCAACGTCGTGGCCCCGGACGAGATCATCGACCGCTACGGCGCCGACGCCTGGCGCTGGTACTTCCTCGCGTCGAAGCAGCCTTGGGACAGCACCAAGTTCTCGCCCGAGGCGGTCGGCGAGGTCGTGCGCCTGTTCCTCCGCCAGCTCTGGAGCGTCTACGGTTTCTTCGTGCTCTACGCAAACGCGGGCGAAGGCGCCGCCGCCCCCGACGCCGGCCGGAGTGACCTCGATAGCTGGCTCACCTCGCGCGTTCACGCGACGACGCAGGCCGTGCGCGAGGGCCTTGACCGCTACGACGCGACGAGCGCCGGGCGCGCGATCTCCGAGCTGGTCGAGGACCTCTCAAACTGGTACGTTCGCCGCTCCCGGCGGCGCTTCTGGGACGGAGAGGCGAGCGCGCTCGAGACGCTGCGCGGCGCTCTCGTCGCGATCGCCCAGCTGCTCGCCCCATTCACGCCGTTCATCGCCGACGAGCTCTACGAAAACCTCGACGGCAGCCTCCCGAGCGTGCATCTGTGCGACTTCCCGGTGGCCGGCGCCCGCGACCTCGAGCTCGAAGCGGCGATGGCGACGGTCCGCGAGACGGTACGGCTCGGGCTGGCCGCGCGCGCAGCCGGCAAGGTCAAGCTACGCCAGCCGCTGCGCGAGGCGATCGTCGTCGCCAGCGGCCGCGAGCGCGAGGCGATCGAGCGCCTCGGCGAGCTGGTGCGCGACGAGCTGAACGTGCGCGAGCTGCGCTTCGTCGCCGCCGCCGACGAGCTCGCGAGCCACACGGTAAAGCCGAACTTCCGCTCGCTCGGCCCGCGCTTCGGTAAGGACATGGTGGGAGTAGAGGCCGCTGTCGCGGCCCTTGACGCAGCCCACGTGGCGGCCGCCCTGCGCGACGGCGGGCAGATCGCGATATCGATCGGCGGGCGCGACAACATCCTGACCAGCGAAGATGTGCTGATCTCACTTGCCCCACTGGAGGGCTACGGACTGGAGCGCGATGGATCGCATGCCGTGGCGCTCGAGCTAACGCTTGACGACGACCTGGTCGATGAGGGGCGCGCGAGAGAGATCGTCCACGCGGTCCAGGGCGCGCGGCGCGACGCCGGCCTCGATATCAGCGACCGCATCGCACTCGACCTCGACGGCGACGCCGAGCTCGTGAGCGCGGCGCGCGCCCACGAGGGCTACGTCACCGGCGAGACGCTCGCCACGTCGGTCACCTACAGCGAGCGCCGGCTCGCCAATACCTCAAGCGTCACGATCAACGGCCACAGGATCGAGATCGCGTTTGAACGCGCGCTCAAGGCGTCCTAACTTCAAATCGCGACTAGCTCCAACTCTGCCTCGATCTTCTTCTTCGGGTAGGCACCGATGATTTTCTTCACCGGTTGGCCCGCGCGAAAGAGGATCATCGTCGGGATCGAGAGGACTTCGAACGTCGCCGCGGTCTGCTGGTTCTCGTCGACGTTGAGCTTGACGATCCGCAGGTCGTCATGCTCGCTGTCGATCTGCTCGAGCACGGGGGCGACGACGCGACACGGCCCGCACCAAGGCGCCCAGAAGTCAACGAGCACGGGCGTGTCGGACTCGATGACTTCCGCTTGGAAGTTGTTGTCTGTGACCTCTTGAAGATTGCCCGCCATTTCTATCCTCCGCTCTCTCTCGCTAGTGTCTGTCCAATACTATACAAAATGTAGCGGCGTTATCCAAGCAGCGCGTGAAGCACGTGCGGCGACACGAAGACCTCGATGCACGCGGCCGCAAACAGCATCGGCAAGGCGATGACGACGGTCACGAGGGTCGCCGCGAGCAGCTGATCCCACTCTCCCCGCCGGCTCGCCATGATCCACGCCGCCAGCGGCAGGAACAGGGCCGTCAGCTCCAGCGGAGCGTGTGCCATCAACGCGATCAGCAGCACGCCCGGCGAAGCGTGGAGCCGAACTGCGACCGCCGCCGCGTCGGCGCCGATGACCAGGGCTTGAGCAGACAGCGAGAAGGTCGTCGCTGCGATCACGAACGCGATCGCGATCCCCCCCCGTGGGCGTGGATCACGCGCGAGATTCCCGTCCGGTGCTCGGCCTGCAGGGGCAGCGAAGAGCCGGCGATGAAGCCGGCGACGCAGGCGAGCGCGTGGAGCGCCAGGACCAGAAGGTTGCGAGCGAAGATCGTGAAAACGTCGTGCAGATGGCCGACGGAGAACGGCGGGCTGCTTACCTGGACGCCGAGCCCGTTCGGGTTCGAGATGCCGGCAATCGCCCAGACTGCCAGCAGCAGGCACACGGCGATCGCGAAGCTGCCGGCGAACCAGCGTCGCAGGACGCGCCAATGGTCGTCCTGCCAGCCGCGCAGTGTCTGGCGCGTGCGCCTGGCGCCGTAGACGAGCGCGTAGCGCGTCACCTCCTCGCGGGTTGCGGGCGCCTCGGCGTGCAGAACCGTGGGATCGCGCATCGCTCCAGTATCGACAACTGACGCCTGCGCCCAAAGACACGAAGCAGCTCAGTCAGACTGGCGCCGTGCCCGCAGCTGTGGCAGCAGCCATGCCGCTTCGAGGGCGATCCGCGTCGACATCTTGCTGTGACCATGCTGACGGTCGGAGAAGGTGATCGGCACCTCGACGACGCGGAAGCCGGCGCGCACGGCGCGCAGGGTCAGCTCGACCTGGAAGACGTAGCCGTGCGAGCGCACGGAGGGCAGGTCGATCCCTTCGAGCACCTCGCGGCGAAAGCACTTGTAGCCGCCCGTCAGGTCGCGGACCGGCAGGCCGAGAACGATGCGCGCGTAAAGGCAGCCGGCGCGGCTGACGAGCCGCCGCAGCGGGCCCCAGTCGGCCACGGCCCCGCCTCGCGTGTAGCGCGAGCCGAGCGCGAGGTCGGCGCCGTCGTCGATCGCCCCAACGAGGCGGCCGACGTCGGCCGGATTGTGGGACATGTCGGCGTCCATCTCGAACACGAGGTCGGCGCCCGCAGCGAGCGCGCGCGCAAAGCCGGCCAGGTAGGCCGGTCCGAGACCCTCGCGGCGAGGCCTGTGCAGCACCTCGATCGTGCCGTCGCTCTCGGCCGCGAGGCGATCGGCGACTTCGCCTGTGCCGTCAGGCGAGGAATCGTCGACGATCAGGACGCGGAAGCTGCCGGGCGCGACACGCTCCAGTTCGCGGCAGGCGGCAGGGGCTGCGCGCTCGATGTTCCCGAGCTCGTTGTAGGTCGGAATGACGATCCAAACGGTCCGGGACATGGCGGCATAACCTAGATGAATGAGCGATCTCGCCAACGCTGCCATCGCCGACGCACTCGACGAGCTCGGCGATCTCTACGAGCTCGACGGCGCCGTGATCCACCGCGTGCTCGCCTACCACAAGGCCGCCAAAACGATCCGTGACGCGCCGGTGTCCGTGGCCGCGCTGGCCCGCGCGGGAACGCTCACAACGTTGCCCGGGATCGGCGCGACACTCGCCGCGAAGATTCACGACCTGCTCGAGCGCGGCGAGATCCCGGCCGCGACCAAGCTCCGCGAGCGCTACCCCACCGGCCTGCTGGCGATCACGGCGCTGCCGGGGCTTGGCCCGAAACGGGCGCGTCGCCTTTTCGATGAGCTGGGGGTCGATTCGCCGGCGGCGCTGCGGGCGGCTGCCGACGCGCAGCAGATCCGGAGCCTGAAGGGCTTCGGAGCGAAGGGCGAGGCAGCGATCCTCGTAGCGCTCGCTGCCGGCGGCGCGGAGCGACCAAGGCGCCGCGTCGTGCTCGATCGCGCGCTCGGGGCGGCCGAGAGGATCGTCGCGGCGCTGCGCGAGATCGAGCCGCAAGCCCAGATCGAGCTTGCCGGCTCGGTGCGGCGGCGCGCCGACAGCGTCAAGGATCTCGACATCGTCGTTGACAACGCGACGCTGCTCGACGCGCTCGGCGGCCTCGAGTCGATCGAAACAGCTTCCAAGGCGAGTGCGAGCGCGGCTCGCGGGCGCACGCACACGGGGATGACGGTCGAGCTGAGAGCGGTCACGCCCGACCAGTTCGGCAACCTGCTGCAGCACCTGACGGGCTCAAACGCGCACAACGCGGCGCTGCGCGAGCGCGCCGTGCGCACGGGTCTGCACCTCTCCGAATACGGTGTGCTCGACGACGCCACCGGCGTCACCCACCACTGCGCGAGCGAGGCCGAGGTCTACGCCCTGGCCGGCCTCGCCTACATCCCGGCGGAGCTGCGCGAGAATCGCGGCGAACTCGAGGCGGCAGCGGCGGGCACGCTGCCAAAACTGATCGAGCTGTCGGATCTCAGGGGCGACCTGCACGCGCACACGACGGCCTCGGACGGGCACGGGAGCATCGAGGAGATGGCCCTCGCCGCGCGTGCGCAGGGCCTCGATTACCTCGCGATTACCGACCACTCGGCCACGCACGGCTTTGGCGACGACGTCTCGCCGGACCAGCTGCGCCGGCAGATCGAGCTCGTGCACGAGGCGGACGCGCGGATCGGGGGGATCAGGCTGCTCGCGGGGAGCGAGGTCAACATCCTGCCCGACGGCTCGCCCGATTACGAGGACTCGCTGCTGGCTGAGCTCGACTGGGTGATCGCGAGCGTCCACACCTCGTTCGGGCTCGGCCGCGAGGAGATGACGGAACGAATGTGCCGCGCCACGAGCCACCCCCTGATCGATGCGATCGGTCACCCGACGGGGCGGCTGATCGAGCGCCGGCTGCCCTACGAGCTCGACATGGATGCGCTGATTGCCGCGTGCGCCGCCACCGGAACGATGCTCGAGATCAACTCCAACCCCGACCGCCGCGACCTCAACGAGATCCATGCGCGCGCCGCGGCGGCCGCCGGCGCCGGAATCCTGGTCAATTCCGACGCCCATTCGACCGAGCGCCTGCTCGGCCTGCGCTACGGGGTATGGACCGCGCGGCGGGCCTGGCTGACCGCGGCGGACGTCGCGAACACACTCCCGTGGACTGCGCTCGCGGCGCAGTCCAAACGGGCGCGATCAGGAACCTGAGAAGAGCCGCGGCAGCAGCTCCTGCGCGACGATGTAGTCGACCTGGTCGGTCGAGAAGCGCTGAAGGGCACGCGTCGCGGCAGCCGCGTAACCGGGCAGCGGGTCGTCGAGCGCGACGCGTACGGCGGCTCCAAGATCGTCGCTCACGAGACGCGGATCGAGTGAGCGAGCAAGCTCGAGCGCCGCATACGGGCCGGGCGCGGGAGTCGTGACGAGCAGGCAGCCATCCGCGAGGGCCTCGAGCTGGGCGATCCCGTAGTCCTCGCGCCGGGGTGCGGTCACGTAGACGCGGGCGCGGCGCAGCAATGCCCGGTACTCACGCGGCGCGAGGCGTCCGACCGCGCGGATCCCCTCCCCCTGCAGGGCCTCATCGATCCCCGCCACCAGCAGCAGCTCGCCATCCCGGCGCACGCGCCCCCATGCTTCGAGCACGCGGTCGAAACCCTTCTTGCGTGGATTAGCCGCATAGGTGATCGCTGCGATGTCCCGTTTCGACTCTGGCATCGCCGGCCCGGAGGCGCCGACGGCAACCGGAACCACCACGGCGGGCGCGTGATCGATCGGGGCGCCTGCCAACGATGCGGTGCTCCAGGGGATCAGCAGCGGCGCGGCGGCGATGCGCCGCCGCTCGAGCGGGCGCTGCCAGACGCCGTGGCGCCCTGGCCGGTTGCCGGCGGCGAGTGCATCGAAGCGGATCGCGCCCGGCAGCGGGGCGAGCAGCGCGGCGGTTATCGTCGAGTAGATCACGATGTCGCCCGGGGAGCTGCGCAGCCCGGCCCGTGCGGCCTCGCGCGCGGCGCGGGCCCAGACGTAGTCGGTCAGCGCCAGCGTGCGGACGCTCCGCGGCGGAGCCGCCCGCGCCACGGTGACGGTCGCGCCGGCACGCTCGATGCTTGCCGCG
>Ga0224544_1000052_pt1 | contig 13771 bp, 15 predicted proteins | sample 714P11014metaG_FD_179904 | JGI IMG/M metagenome (GOLD analysis project Ga0224544, IMG submission 179904) | Peat soil microbial communities from Stordalen Mire, Sweden - 717 P1 10-14 | ecosystem: Environmental > Terrestrial > Soil > Wetlands > Peat | place: Sweden: Norrbotten County, Stordalen...
TCGACTTGTCGCACGACGCTCGCGTCGATCCCGACGCCGGCGCTGAACGTGTAGTGGCGGCCGGCGACGCTGCCCAGATCCACCTTCCGTGGTTGCCAGCGGTCGGCGAGCGCGAGCAGGTGCGCGGTCGCGTCGACGATCTCCGAGGGGATTCCGAGCAGCTTGCAGAAAACGTTCGCCGATCCACCGGGAAGCGGCGTCAGCGGCGTCTGCGATCCGGCGAGCCCGTTTGCGACCTCGTTGACCGTACCATCGCCGCCGAACACGACGACCAAGTCGTACTCGCCCTCGGCGGCGGGCGCGACCAGCTCCGTCGCGTGGCCGCGGGCGCGCGTCTCGACGGCCTCGATGTCGTAGCGCGAGGCAAGCGCCGAGACGACCAGGTTGCGCAGGCGATCGGAGACGGTCGTCGCGTAGGGATTGATGATTATGAGTGCGCGCCTTCGCGCCGAGGAGTCGATCGCCTCGAGCGAGCCGATGGCCTCGCTGGGGCGCGCGCTCACGCGTCCAGCCTATTCCAGCGAGGGTTGTTGAATCCGCTGCGGGTCGTGCCTATACTTCGTTGGACATAGCTGGACGCATCCAGAGGGGTGGAGGGACTGGCCCTATGAAACCCCGGCAACCATGCCGCGCAAGCGGCAAACGGTGCCAATTCCATCAGGCTCCAATAAAAGCCTGGGAGATGTGGCTGGGGCTTTCCCCAATGGAGCCTTCGCCACAGGACCGGCGGAGGTTTTTTTATGGCGGCAGAGAAGCTGAAGTGCAAGGAATGTGGGAGCGAATACCCGCTCGAGGCGTTGTATGTGTGCGAGCGCTGCTTCGGGCCACTGGAGGTCGCCTATAACCACAGCCGCCTGGGTGAACGCTCCGCGCTGCGCCGGCGGATCCAGGCGGGACGGGAGGACATCTGGCGTTACGCCGATTTCCTGCCGCTGGCCGGTCCACCACCGGGATCCGGCAACCGCGCGATACCGCTGGCCGGCCTGCCGGTCGGCTGGACGCCGCTGGTGCGCGCCGATCGGCTTGGTCAAGCGCTCGGGCTGCGCAACGTCTACGTCAAGAACGACGCCGCGAACCCAACGCACTCGTTCAAGGACCGCGTCGTCGCGGTGGCCTCGGCGCGCGCGCGCGAGCTCGGTTTCGCCACGCTTGCCTGTGCCTCGACGGGCAATCTGGGCAACGCGGTCGCGGCGCAGGCGGCTGCCATCGGTCTGCCGTCGTACGTATTCGTTCCGGCCGATCTTGAAGAGCAGAAGATCCTTGCGACGGGCGTCTACGGCACGAACCTCGTCGAGGTTCGCGGCAACTACGACGACGTCAACCGTCTCTGCACAGAGCTCTCCTCCGAGCACGACGACTGGGCCTTCGTGAACATCAACATGCGCCCGTACTACGCCGAGGGCTCGAAGACACTCGCGTTCGAGATCGCCGAGCAGCTCGACTGGGAACTGCCGGATCGCATTGTCGCTCCGATCGCCTCCGGCTCGCTGTTTACGAAGATCGCGCGCGGCTTCGAGGAGTGGCTCGACATCGGTCTGCTCGAAGGTCGCCTGCCGGTAATGAACGGAGCTCAGGCGACGGGCTGCTCCCCGGTCGCGACCGCGTTCGAAGCCGGCGCGGACTTCTGCCAGCCGGTCAAGCCGAACACGATCGCCAAGTCGCTCGCGATCGGCAACCCCGCTGACGGCCCCTACGCTCTCGATCTTGCGCGCCGGACCGATGGCGCGATCGATGCAGTCAGCGACGATGAGATCCGCGACGGGATCGTCTTGCTCGCGCAGACCACCGGGATCTTCACCGAGACCGCTGGCGGCGTCACGACGGCGGTGCTGAAGAAGCTTGCCGAGCGCGGTGACATCGATCCCGACGAGCGCGTCGTGCTCGTGATCACCGGTGACGGCCTGAAGACGCTCGACGCGGTGCGCGGCAGCTTCGCGCAGCGCCAGATCGACCCGACGCTCGACTCCTTCGAGGCAGCGGCGGCGCACGAGCCGCTGATCGTGCAGGCGCTGGCCTGATGACGGTCGCCGTCAAGATCCCGGTCACGCTGCGTTCGGCAACCGAGGGCGAGAGCCGGGTTCTTGTCGAAGGCGCGACCGTCGCTGAGGTGCTCGACGCGCTGTTTGAGCGCTTCGGCGAGCTGCGCGATCGGATCTCGGACGAGGGCGGATCGCTGCGGCGCTTCGTCAACGTCTTCGTCGGCGCCGAGGACATCCGCTTTCTCGAGGGTCTCGAGACACCCGTCGCGGACGGCAGCGAGCTGACGATCCTGCCGGCGGTCGCGGGAGGCTGAGGTGACGGCGACCCGCGTGCCGGCGAAGATCGAATGGCTGAAGGAGCCTGCGGAAAAGGACTACGCCGCGGCGCGCAGCTACCTCTCACTGCTCGTGCCGGAATCGGCGCTGCCCGCGGTGATGAAGCGGCTCTCGGAGGCACCCAAGGGCTTCTGGCGCGCGAAGGACATCCTCCGCGCCGCACACCTGCCGCTGCTGACCAAGGGCAGGAGCAGCGAGGTCGCGGAGAAGCTCGACCACATCAAGCACGGCGTCGCACTTTCGCCGATCCTGCTGATCTGCCTGCTCGACGACGTCGTCCTGCAGATCGCCGACGGCTATCACCGTACCTGCTCGGCGTACCTCACCGACGAGGACACGCTCGTACCGGGTCGGCTGCTCTTCGCCGGCTCGAATATAGACCGCTGAGGCGATCGCGAGCAGGACACGGCTTCTCACGATGCTGCCGGCCTGCGTGCAGCGGCGCAGCGGCGAGTATCGCCGTGCCTCTCAGGCGACCTCTGAGAAGAGCGACGCGTCCTTGTCGAGCGTCGCCCGCAGCGTGCGCCGCAGCTGACCGTGGATCTGGCAGACGCGACTCTCGGAGACGCCCAGCACCTCACCAATCTCGCGCAGCGTGAGGTTCTCGACGTAGAGCAGGACCGCGACGCGGCGTTCGCGCTCGGGCAGGCGCTGGAAGGCTTCACGGAAGCGCTCCTTCGCCTCACTGAGTGCGCTTGCGTGCACCGGGTCAGCTTCGCGATCGCTGCTCGCGAGCAGGTCGATGCGCTCGAGCGCGCCGTCCTCGCTGCCAAGGACGAGAGCGTTCAGCGAGCCGACGTCGGCCACTGCGATGTCGTCGAGCTGAGCACGCAGCTGCTCCGGCGTCAGGCCGACCATATCGGCAAGCTCCTCACGCGTCGGACGCCGGCTGTGCAAGCCGATGAAGCGTTCGCGAGCCTGAGAGATGTCGCGCTCGCGCCGGCGCAGCGACCGCGGCGCCCAATCGTGGCGGCGCAGTTCGTCGAGCACGGCGCCGTGGATCCGGGTCCAAGCGAACTGCTCGAGCGACGCCCCCTTGCTGGGGTCGTAGCGGTCGATCGAGCGAATCAAAGCCTCGAGTCCGCACGAGATGAAGTCATCGACGTCACAGCGCCCCGGGATCTCGCGAATCTTCTTGTAGACGATGTACTTGACCATCGGCGCGAACGTCAGGACGAGCCGGTCACGCAGCTGCCGGTCGCCGCTCTCGCGGTACGCGGTCCACAAGGCGAGCGCCTCTTCAGCTGAGATGCGATGCCCCTGTCGCGCGCTCATTGCCACTCCTTCCGATGGACCTGATCACGGATCTCCCGCGACACTGCGGCGTATCGGCGTTTCGTCCACTCGGCTAAAGCCTGCAACGCCCGATGCACCTATACGCGGCCGGCAGGTCGCGCAGAGCGCTGCGTGTCGGCGCTGCGGCGCGCACCAATCGAATGGCCAGCTCAGTTCAAGGCGCGAGTGGATGCGTTCGATTACTTCCCCAGGACCGGCGGGCGGCTGGCCACCCAAAGTGAATCTCGTCACGGCGGCGCCTCGCGCGCACCGCGGCGGGCGTGCAAATAGCAAGACAAGGACCCCCGTGACCGCCAACATCGACGGAGCTGCGACACCGCGACCGGAACTTGCAGCGCACATCGACGCAGCTGCTTCCGCCTGGGACTCGCTCGCGGCGTCCGGCCGGAGGGTGGCGTTCGAGGACACGCCAGATCGACCGCTGCAGATCCGCCTGCGAGATGACGATGACAATGACCTGGGCGTGCTCACCGGCGTCGAGCTGTTCGATCTGATCGATCAAGAGGGAGGCATCCCGATGGCGAGCGGCGGCGCCAGCGTCGCGGGCGAACGGCCCGCGGACGACCGGGGCTCCTACTGAGATGAGCGGCGAACGCTCATCGCACACCGAGCACTCGCTGCCGCCGCTGACCGGCGCGTTCGGCCGGCTGCTGCGCGGGCCCGGACGCGACGTCGCGGTCGAGGTCGCCTCGCAGGCGGGCGGCGAGCTGACACTGTCGGTGCTGGCCGCGACAGCGTCCTTCAGTTTCCCGGCGGTCGAGGAACTGGTGCTCGAATGCAGTTCGCCGCGTGGCATAACGCGGCTCGCAGGCGAGGTCTCGCCGGGCGAGGCCGACCGCCTGCGCTTCACGGTCCACGACGTGATCGAGGTCGAGCAGCGTCGCCGCTTCGTTCGCGTTCGCGTCTCGCGGCCGGTTCGCGTATCCCGCGAGGCCGATGGCGTTGTGAGCCACACATTCGCGCTTGATCTGAGCGGCGGCGGACTACTGCTGTCCGGCCCCGACCAGCTCCGCCCGGGCGAGCACGTCAGCTTTCGGCTGCGTCTCGAGGCTGGTGAGGAGCCGATCGAGGGTTACGCGCGGGTGGTGCGGCTGGTCGGCTCCGGTCACCCGGCAGTTACCTTCTACTCGATCAAACCGGCCGACCGCGAGCGCCTGGTTCACTTCATCTTCGATTGCGAGCGCCGCGCCCGAGCGCTCGTGCCCGAGGAGCCGCAGCGACCCGGGGATTCCGGGGAGCACGAGCCCTTAGATGCCAACTGAGCGACCGCGGAAAGGACGACGGCGCCACGCTCACAGCGGGACCGTCCAGGGTCGCCTGGACGCGCTGCTCAAGCACGTCGCCAACGTGACGATAACCGCGCTGGTGGCGATCAGAAACCAGGCTCGCGCAGCGCAGACCAGCGCGACGCTGCCACGAAGCTTCTCGCGCGAGCGCGGGCAGGCGGCTCGCCCCGCCTAGCGCATCCAAGCTCTCATTCCGGCTTTGATTGCCGGGACGAGGAAAAACACCCCGCGGACCGCCCCCCGTCGCGGGGCCACATATCCCGATCCATCGAGGGACCGGACGAGAGACGCGCGGCCCACGGGTCGCGCGTCTTTCTGCCACGGCGCTGAAGCGCGCGCCGCGAAGCCGGCAAGGGCCGTTCTAAGGCTCCGGCCTGCGTCGCGATGTTAAGAAGTCGCCGGCGAGCTTCCACGGATCCGCCGCGTTGTTTATCTTCTCGGGCGAAATCGCGGTCGGGCGGCGATCCCGAGAGGAGGAGACCTTCGTGGCGAGCATCGCAGAGCCGGTTCAGGTTCAGGCTCCACCAGCAGCGCGGGCGCAGCCGCTGCGCGACTTCCAGATCGTGCCGCTTGCGGGGCTGCCAATAGTTGCAGTCGTGATAGTCGGGATGATCGTCGCGATCGCCACCAACAGCCTCTGGGCGCTCGACTTCTACCACATCGTCGGCGGCGGGCTGTGGACCGGGATCGACCTCTTCCTCGGCCTCGTGCTGGGGCCGATCATGGGCTCGATGTCGATCCCCGCGCGGGTCGAGTTCTCGACCCGGCTGATGCCGAAGATGTTGCTGATAATGCCGACGCTCGTCACGATGACGCTCGGCGCGGGCTTCCAGCTTGCGCGCTCGCTCGGCAACCTCAGCGCAAACTCGCCGCAGCACAGCTGGCTCGTCGCCTCCTACATCGTCGTCGGCGTGATGGCGACGATCGCCATCGGCCTGCTGGAGCCGGCGAACATCGCGGTCCTGTTCGAGCTGCGCAAGCCGCAGCCGAACGGCGCACGGATCGAGCGGCTGATGAAGGTCTTCATCTACACCGCGGGAATCACCGGCCTGATGCAGGTGGCGACGCTCGTGATCATGACCCACATCGCGGCGGGCTAAGGCATGGAGGCGCACCAAGCGCAGGCGCAGCTCGTGCCCGGAGACCGGGAGCTGCCGCCGGTGCAGCAGATCTCGATCGCCGTGCTCGCGCTGATCGTGATCGGCGGTATCTACACCGCCTCGCACCTCCCGCGCCACGTTCCCCAGGGACCGACGATCGCGCTGCTGATCGCTGCCGTGCTGCTGCTGGCTGCCAACGGCGTCCTGCTCTCACGTATCGAGCAGTTCAACTGGCGCGTTTTTCGCCAGGTCGCCGGCTGGGTGCTGTTGGCCTACGCCGTGATCGCGGGGATGCTCGAATACGTCTTCATCTACGACCACACGCGCGGCACCCAGCTCCTGATCCTGACGCTGATGCTCGCCGTCTTCGCGGTCAACATCCCTCTGCTGCTCGGCTTCAGCGTCGCGCGCTTCCAGGCACCGGACGCCTCGAGCTAGCGCCGTCCGGACTCGGCCGCGACGCTTTGCGCGGCCCGGCGTCCCGGCGTCCCGGCGGTGCTAGCTTCGACGAACTGGCCTGATGTCTTAGTGCGCTATAGCCGGGAGCGGTTGTTGCCGAAGAATCAGATGATGCTTGGCACCGCTTCGGGGCGAAAGCGGCGGGGGAAGGCGATCTCCGATCCCGGACCGCTGCCTAAATACACGGGACGGTTTGGCGAGCAGCAGGCCGAGCGGCTGCTGTGGCGCGCCGGATTCGGCCCGAAGCCGGGAGAGGCTGCAGCGCTGGCCAAACACGGCATGCGCCACGCTGTGCTCTCGTTGACGCGGCCGTCGAATCAGCGCCTTGTCGGACCGGCACCCCAGCTCGAGAACGGCCAACCGATCGAGCCGTTCGACGTCTGGGGCAACGACGTGCTCTGGTGGCTCGACAGGATGGTCCGCTCGCGGGCTCAGTTGATCGAGCGGATGACTCTGACCTGGCACGACTGGTTTGCGACGAGTAACGAGCAGGTCAACTCGCAAAGGCTGATGATCAACCAGAACTGGACGATGCGAAACCGCTGCCTGTCCAGCTTTCCTCGGATGCTGACCGCGATCACGATCGATCCGGCGATGCAGCTCTATCTCTCGCTCGCCGGATCGACCAAGCAGGACCCGAACGAGAACTATGCCCGCGAGCTTCAGGAGCTCTTCACGCTCGGTGTCGACGACGGCTACACCGAGATGGACGTGCGCGAGCAGGCCCGCGCGCTGACCGGTTGGACATACACCTGGAACGCCGACACCGGCCAGCCGGACGACTTCCGCTTCGAGGCGACGCTCCACGACGATGGCGTCAAGGTCATCTACGGGCATCACGGGAATTTCAGTTGGCGCGACAGTCTGCGGCTCGTTCTGCACCATCCCGACCACCCGAAGTTCTTTGTCACGAAGCTCTGGTCGTACTTCTCGGCGGAGCCGCTGTCGGCGCGCGACACGAAGGCCGCCGAGTACCTATACGTCTCGTCGGGAAAGCAGATCCGCCCGCTCGTCGAGGCGATGCTGATGCACCCGACCCTCCACGCCGGGCAGCGGATGGTCAAGCCGCCGATCGTGCAGCTCGCCGGGATGCTGCGGGGGATCGGCCGCTACATCGACACAGACGCCTGGGCATGGGAGTCGAGTCAGATCGGCCAGATGCCGTTCTACCCGCCGAACGTCTCCGGCTGGGACGCCACGCGATGGCTCAATACCGGGACCTGGCTCGCGCGCTTCAACTTGACCGCAGAGATGATCGGGCAGCAGCGCGCGCTCGACCCGTCCAAGGTCAAAGTCAAGGCCGACCCGAAGGCGATGACCAAGCAAGCGATCGACTTCTGGGGCAAGCCGACGATCAGCGCACCCGGACGCCACGCCCTCGCTGCCTACGCCCAGGCTGCGGCGGTCGACTCCGCAAGCGCGTCCTGGGAGCGCGAACAGTACCCGGTGCTAACGCTCAACGCCTTGCGGGCGCTTGTCGTCGCGACGCCCGATTACCAGACCAGCTGACATGAGACAACCGACCTGCTCCTGCAACGACTTCGACCGCGCTCAGCTGCTGCGCCGCGGCGCAGCGCAGGCTGGCCGTGGTCTGCCGGTGATCGAGCCGGGTATGCCGATGCCCGCCGGGACCGGTCTCAACCGTCGCAGTTTCATGCTCTCTGCGACGGGGATGCTGCTCTCGGTGTACGGTGCCGGACGGCTGCTCGACACGGCCGCGTTCGAGGCCGGGATCGCAAATGCCGCCTCAACGCCTAACGGGCGCGTGCTGGTCAGCGTCTACCTCCAGGGCGGCATCGACTCGATGTCAGTGCTTTGCCCAGTCGGCGATCCGCTTTACAGCACCTACCGCAAGGTGCTCGGGCTTCCGGAAGGCGCCGGACCGACATTCACCGAGGATCCGCGCTTGCAGTGGCATCCACAGGCCGCGCCGCTGGCAACGCTTCACGCCGAGGGAAAGGTCAGCGCGTTGCCGACGATCGGCTACACGGACCCGATGAACCAGTCGCATTTCACGAGCCGCCACTACTACGAGGTTGGCGCGATGGACGCGAACCTCCTCACCGGCTGGCTCGGTCGCTACCTCGACGTGGTGGGCACGGCGGACAATCCGCTGCAGGGCCTCTGCCTCGACGACTCGCTGCAACCGGCCTTGGCGACGGCCAAGGTTCCGGTCGCGACGATCGACTTGCCAAGCGACTACTCGTTCTATGCGGAGGGGGTCTGGGGCCCGCCGCAGGATCTGATGTACGGCGCGTTTCGCTCGCTCGGGGAGGTGGGCGTCCGCTCTGGCGACGTGGGACTGAAGGAGTCCGGCCAGGCCGCTGTGATGTCGACCACACTGCGCGAGCAGTTGCTGCCCTTCCAGCCGGCGCCGAACGCCACCGCGCCCGCATTGCCCGCCGGCTACCCGACCGCCGGCGACTCGTTCCCGGCACGGATGGCGGCGGTAGCGCAGATGCTCGCCGCCGGGCTACCGATCACCTGCGCGACGGTGACGACCGACTCGGTCTTCGACACGCACGAGAGCCAGGCGTCGAGCTTCACCTCCGGGCTCGGCGAGGCGGTGCAGACCCTCTACGCCTTCCAGCGTGACCTCGAGGCGCGCGGTCTCGCCGATCGTGTGCTGACGGTTGTCTGGTCGGAGTTCGGTCGTCGCCCCCAGGAGAACGCCTCAGCCGGGACCGACCACGGCGCCGCCGGTTGTGGCTTCGTGATCGGCGAGAACGCGGCCGGCAAGATGATCGGCGAGTGGCAGGGCCTCGCCAGCGGCCTCGACTCGCTCGGCAACCTCACCGAGACCGCCGACTTCCGTAGCCTGTACTGCTCAGTGCTCGAAAAGTGGCTTGGACAGGATGCCGCGCAGATCATCCCCGGCGCCAGCTCTCTGCCGCGGGTGACGGTCGTCCAGTGAGCGCGGCGCGCCCGCGCTGGCGCGCAACGATCCTGCCGACGTTTCTCAGCCTGACGCTCGCCGTGGCGATCGTCACCGACGCCGGAGCGTCGCAGTCGCGTCGGGTGGCGCGGCAGCGGGCGAGCTCCTACCTGCAGGTCACGCAGGTCGAGTACCACCTGCTGCTGTCGCGTGGTGTCGTCAAGGCCGGGCCGGTGAACCTGCAGGAGATCGATGGCGGCATGGACATGCACGACTTGGACCTCCGCCGCGGAACCTCGCCGTCGGTGATCGCCGAGCCACTGCTCAGTCCGGGCCAGCGCTACAACACCGTCGTCTACCTGCGGCCTGGGACCTATCACCTCTGGTGCTCGCTACCCGGGCACTGGAAGCTCGGGATGCACGCGATCCTGAAGGTGGTGCAGTAGGCCGCCTCGACCGCGCGCGATCATCCAGCCGGCTCGAGGACCGCCTCCGCCCGTACAGTGAGGTGCCATGAGCACGTCGCCGCTCGAGAACGCCGCCAGCGGAGTGATCGGTAGCGCCGGCACGCTCGCCAGCCGAGGCGTGATCGGCAGCGCCGGGACCGTCGCGAGCGCCGGCGTGATCGGCAGTGCGGGCACGGGTGCGAGCGCGGGCGTTGCCGGCAGCGCCGGGGTGGCCCTCAGCGCCGGCGTCGTCTGTAGCGCCGCCGTCGCGGCCGCCATCGCCAACTTTGGCTGTGTCGGGTGCTTGGCGTGCGTCGGCTGCGTGAACTGCGTCGGCTGCGTTGCGTGCATCGGGTGCGTCGGACTGCGGGGGTCGGTCGGGGCGGTCGGACGATCGGGGTGAGGGCGCGGGGAAGCGGTCCGCGGGACCGCTCACGTCCGAGTGGAGGATCGAGCTGGTCCTGTGCGTTTCGAGCCCCGCGCGCCGCTCGCTCATGCGCCACGACGGCCAGGGCGCCAGCTTGGTCGTCGCGCTACTCGCCGAGGACGGTCAGGTGGGGCATGCCAGCGCCACGACGCAGGTGTCGCAAGCCGGCGCGCTGCGGTGGAACGACGCGCTCGCCGCTTTCCCTGAGCCGCTGCTGAGGCCCGGCCTGCCGTTGCCGGCGTAGCTCAGCCGATCGGAAGCTCGCCCCGGTCGGACAGGGACTCGTGAATCACTGGCCTTACGGCTTCGCGCGGTAGACCTGGCCATTGAGTTCGCCGATGTACAGCCAGCCGTCATGCTCGCCCAGTCCGACGACCGCAGCGACGAAGCCCGTCACCACAGGTGTTGCCTTGCCGCCCGTCAGCGGCATCGACAGGACTTCGCCGCCCTCGCCCTGCGCGTCGGGGCCGAGGAACGAGGTCATGTAGAGCTCACTGCCGATGATCTTCAGGCCCATGATGTCCGTGTGTGGAGCGAACTTCACGAGCGGCTTGGCAAAGGCGCTGCATGCGCTCTTCGCGGTCCAGTTGCACTTGGGAAAGCCGTAGTCATCGCCGCGATGAACCTTCAGCAGGAAGTCCGGGGGATTCTTGGCTGCCTTGTCCTGCCCGAGATCGGAGACCAACGGGGAGGCCGAGCCGTTGGCGAAGACCAACTGCCACGGCTGGCGAATACCGCTTGCGAACACCTTGAGGCCCTTGCCGGTCGGTGAGATCGAGAGGATGTCGTAGAGGTAGGCCGACGTTGTTGGCGGGCCATGATCGTTGCCGTCGGTAAGGCCCGTGTCGACGCCAACGTAGAGCCGTCCGTCGGGGCCGAACGCGATGCCGTTGAAGCCGTCGAACTTCGCCGGCGCCGTGTAGATCGCGTGCTGCTCAGCGAACGTGGTGCCATTCCAGCTGCTCCATTTGAGCAGCTGCCACTTTTCGGTGTTTGGAGCGGTCATCGAGCCACCGCTGATGTACAACGCACCGTCATGCCACGCCAACCCGGCCACGAACTGCGGCGATCCCGGGATCTTTGTTGCCGTGCCGCCCCGGAGCAGAAAGACTCCGCCGTCGCTCGGGACTGCCGCGTCGCTGTTGCCGCCGTCCCCTTCGAACACGGCACCATCGCCGAAGGCGAACGAGGTTGGGGTCACGAGGCCTGCAGCAACCAGCTGAACGGGAGCCCCGTTTGTTGCCGTCGGCAGCGCCGGACTGTCTGCGCGACCTGCGGCTGCTGCCATCAGTCCACTCGAGAAGACGGTAGCGGCGATCAAAATCGCACCACGTCCACGCATAGCTCGTTCCTTGGTCGAGGCTGTCCCGATCATCGTAATTGGCCCTCAGCCTCATGACGGCGGAAATGTCGTCGCCTCGCCGTGACCAGCGCTCCCCGCACGACAGCCCGCACCCCCCGCATGGCAACCTCGACCTCGGTTACGGCACCGGACGCCCGAGCGGTGCAACGGCGAGCGCGCGATAGACCGTGCTACTCGGATCTGCGCTTCACCTGCCGTCGCCTGCGCATGTTCCACGCGATCGTGTCTTCGCCCGGCACCGCAACGGAATACCCGTAGCCCAGCAACCGCCGTACGACCGAGTCGTGGTCCGCGCGGCTGAGGTGCTTGTTCTCAAACCGCACGATGTCCGGCCGGAAGCGCTCGAAGTCGAACATGCGGATGATCCTTGCGTCGTAGCCCTCGGTATCCACCTGCAGCAGATCGATGCGCTCAACGTCCGCAAGCAGGTCGGATAGCGTGATGCACTCCACCTCGATCTCTTCGATCACCGGCTCACCGCGCGGTCCTCGCAGCCGGTGAGCCTCCACAACGGCGCGATCGAACGACGCGACCTGCGGCGCCCATTCGGGTAGACCAGCGACACCCTCGCGGATCGAGTAGAGCGTTCTCGTCGCTCGGACGTCACTGACGGCGACGTTTCGCAGGATCAGTTTCGGACTGTCGGCGTACGTACGTTGCAGCTTGGCGAAGTGGTGCGGATGCGGCTCCGCCAGGATCCCGCTCCAGCCGTAGCGCACGACCCACTCATGGAGCTGGTCGCCGGTGCGACCATCGAACGCGCCGATCTGGACGAAGAACATGTCCGCGCTGTCTATGACGCGCAGTGCAATCAGATGGTCGAGGTCGAGGGCAAGCCGGGCCGCGGAGTCCTGCAGCAGCGCTCGAGGCAATTGCCGCAGATCACAGCCGCCGGCTCGGAACAACTTCAGGACGGCTTCACGAGCACCCTCACGCCAGCCCCGCATCTCGGCTGAACACTAGCTCAGGCGTTGGTCGCGGGCAGCAGCGACGCGACGCGCTCGATCGTGACGCCGGGCGTCGCCCGAGCTCAGCCAGCATCTCGAGCCGATCGTGATAGGGAGATAGTCGGCACGGTCCTGGGTGCGACCATCGGCACGCGTCGCGCGATACGACGTTATCGGCATCACCTCGGGCCCGATCATGCACGCTTCGCCGATCGATCGCACCGGAACCCTCGAACACGCAGCCTGGCTGCACAGAGCTGCGCGCGCAGATGGCGACGTTTTGGCACATAAAATGGCCGCGCGCTAGACCGCACACGCTCGGTCGATCGCGAGGCTCGCGCTGAGTGACAGGCGGCGACGAACACGTCCGAGAACAGTTTCGACGTGACCGGGAAGCCGTGACGGAGCCACAGTCCGGTTTTACGCACGTCGTCACGAATGATCGCGAGCAGCACTCTCGCCTGATCGACACAGCTCGGATACCGTGATGCACGCCACCTCGATCTCTTCGATCCGTTTGCGCTACCCGGCGCTGAGGGGAATGTGTGCGCAGACAAACCCAACCCCGTCCACACCAACAGAGCGCATCTCGCGAGGCTGCCCGGCACCCGGGATCGCGTCGCGTCTACGACGCGGAGGCATGCTGGGCGTGCGTGTCATACCAGCCGGGCAACGTGACCGGTAACAACCCCTCGAGTCGGTCGAGGATGCGCGTGCCAAGCCGGTAACGCCGGACGCCGCCATCACCGAGCAGCCGATACAGCACGAAGATCGCCTCGTATCGGCGCAACGCCCGATTACGGCTCTCCCACCTCTTGAGGTCGCGACCGAACAAACCTGACGCCTCGTCCTCCATGTGGTACGAGATGCTCCGCCCGCTCCGTGTGGTGGCAGTGCGGGTCGAGCCGCCAATCGTCGCCTGTTGCACCACTGCGAACCGGTTGTAGCCGAGTTCCTCCAAGAGGTCGAACTCGGCTTTGAGGCAGCTTCGCCGAGCCTTGGTCGATTCGAGGGAAACGTAGGCCGGACGGTCATCGAACGCGCGCAACGCCTCTAAGCAAAACCGGTCGGCTCCCTCGATGTCGACCTTCATGTAGAACGGCACGCCGGTCTTCGCCAGCCAGCTCGAGAAGGCGACGGCGGCGACCGTGACGGGTTCGCTTTCGCCCTGTCCGCGGTTTCGATCGGCCCACTGCGGGTCGATCGTGCCCCACACCGAAACCGTAGGGTGCGTGTAGAACGTGACCGTGTCCGAGT
>Ga0224544_1000054_pt1 | contig 13541 bp, 12 predicted proteins | sample 714P11014metaG_FD_179904 | JGI IMG/M metagenome (GOLD analysis project Ga0224544, IMG submission 179904) | Peat soil microbial communities from Stordalen Mire, Sweden - 717 P1 10-14 | ecosystem: Environmental > Terrestrial > Soil > Wetlands > Peat | place: Sweden: Norrbotten County, Stordalen...
ACGTTGCGCACAGCGCGATCGAGCGTCAGTGTGCTGCCGGCGAGTTTTCCGTCGGCATTGCGCGCGACGCCGTCGCTCACCGTGACATCGAATGTTCCAAGGCGATAATTTCCATCCGGCATTCCCGTCGCGGCGATTCCATCGCTGACAAGAATCACGCGATCGGTGCCTTTCGATGCGAGCAGGATTTGAATCGCGGGAGAGTCTACGTGCACGCCATCGGCAATCAATTCGGCGGTGACTTCGCGATGGGTGAGCACCGCGCCGAGAACTCCCGTGTCGCGATGGGAGAATGGCCGCATGGCGTTGAAAACGTGAACAGCGTGCCGCGCTCCGTGCTGGAAAGCGGTGACTGCTTGATCGTACGTCGCATCCGTGTGGCCGATGCCGACGACGAGGCCGTCGCGTTGTGCGCGGTCGATCAATTCCATGGCGCCGGGAAGCTCGGGCGCGACGCTCAGAATCCGCGCGTGTCCTCCGGAGGCGGCGAGAAATTGCTCGAGAAGAGCAACGGACGGTTTGGCGAGCGCATTCTCGAGATGGACGCCGCGGCGCGCGTGACTGATGAACGGGCCTTCGAGGTGCACGCCAAGAGTTTCGGCTCGCAGAGGCCGCGTGGGGGCCAAGTCATTCGGGCCCGCAATGAAATTGGCGATTCCTTCGAGACTGCGGCAAGTTTCATCGCGCGATGCGGAGACGGTGGTTGCCAGAATTGAAGTGGTGCCGTGACGAACGACTTCTGCCGTAATCGCAAGCAGCGCATCGGCGGTGGCTTCCATCACGTCGTGGCCGCCCGCGCCGTGAATGTGGATGTCTACGAATCCTGGCGCGACGATTGTATCTGGCGCAAGGATCTCTTTGGCGCCGGCGGGAACGCGGACTTCTTCGCGGCGGCCGACTGCAATGATCCTTCCATCTTCGATGACGATGACGCAGTCAACGAGCTCTTCCTGCGGCGTGAATATGCGGCTCGCGTGGATGGCTTTTGTTGTCACGACGATTCATCCTACTCGAACTCGCACGAAAAATTACAGCAGGCTTGCGTATGTGTGCCCGTTCGCTACAATTCGTATGACAACAATTGGGGAGGAATGGAATGGCAAACGAGAAGAATTTCATGACGTGGAAGCGGCAGCATCGCCACCGCAAATCAGCCAAAGCCAAAGTGAAGCTCTACGAGCAAGGCAAGCTGACGCACGACCAACTGCCGGCGCTGGCGAAGGAATTCCTCAGCCGCAAGCTGCGATTTTTGACCAAGTCCGCGTAGCGGTCCTGCCGCAAGCGAAGTGGAGCGCAGGGACTTGGCCTCAGCACGGCGTTTGCGCAGTTCGGTTGTCTTCCCCCGCAAGGTTGCGGTGGCAAAGATGCAGATCGGCATTGACAGTTTCGCCGCAGCCATCTCGGACCCAGCCACGGGTCTTAACCTCACGCCCGTTGAGCGCATGCACCACCTGCTGGAAGAGATCGAGCTTGCCGATCGGGTTGGACTTGACGTTTTCGGTATCGGCGAACATCACCGCGCTGAGTTTCTTGATTCTGCCCCAGTCGTGATTTTGGCCGCGGCTGCCACGCGCACAAGAGCTATACGTCTTACCAGCGCCGTTACCGTCCTCAGCGCAGCTGACCCGGTTCGCGTTTTTCAGGAATTTGCCACTCTGGACCTTATTTCACAGGGTCGTGCGGAGATCGTGGCCGGTCGCGGCTCGTTTGTCGAATCCTACCCTCTGTTTGGTCTCCGTCTCGAGGACTACGACTCACTTTTCGTAGAAAAACTTGATCTGCTCCTGAAGATCCGTGACAACACGCACGTTCACTGGTCTGGCAAGCACCGCGCGCCGCTCACCGGCCAAGCGGTCTACCCTCGTCCGCTGCAAAATCCGCTGCCTATATGGGTCGGTGTGGGCGGCACTCCTGAATCTTTCGCCCGCGCGGGCATGCTCGGACTTCCGCTCATGGTCGCTATCATTGGCGGCGAACCCAAACGATTTCGCCCTCTAATCGATCTCTACCGTGAGTCGGGACGCCGCGCCGGTCACCCGGCCGAGAAACTCATCGTAGGCCTTCACTCCATCGGTTTTCTGGGAGACACGACACAGCAAGCGGCGGACGACTTTTTCCCGGGGTACGCGCACACGTTCACTGAGATTGGCAAGGAACGAGGCTGGCCCCCGACCACCAGGGCGCAATTCGACGCCGTGCGCGGGCCTACTGGCGCGCTACTTATCGGCGACGCCGAAACCGTTGCGAAAAAGATACTGTATGTGAATGAAGTTCTCGGCGGCATCTCTCGCATCACGTTCCAAATGGGTGTCTCGACGCTTCCGCATCAGAAGATGCTGCGAGCCATAGAAATTCTGGGCACCCGCGTCGCGCCCATCGTTAGGAGAGAACTCGCCACTTGAACTCCAGAGTCGCGTCGCGCCACGGTTGGTCATGAGTGCTTTCAGCTGGCCCCCGAGAACGAAGCTGGCGAAGGACTCTCGAAGCGCATCGTTGACAGTTGCCGCGAAGCATCGCAATCAAGGGCTAGCCCTCAAGTGAACTCTAGAGCCAACGCCCTTCTGAATTCCGCTGCGTGTGGCATGTATGGGAAAATAATGTTGACCCGGCTCGATGGTTGCTGGCGAGCATCTGCGAATACGCAAGCGGGAGGGAGAGATGAGCAAGGTAAGAGTTCTGGTGGGCACACGCAAGGGCGCATTTATTTTGACGTCGGATGGCAAGCGCGAAAACTGGGATGTCAGCGGCCCGCACTTTGCGGGCTGGGAGATTTACCACTTAAAGGGATCACCCGCTGATCCGAATCGTTTATACCTTTCGCAGTCGAGCGGATGGTCGGGACAAATTATGCAGCGCTCGAATGACGGCGGGAATACGTGGGAGACGGTGGGCAACAAGTTCGCCTACGATGGCGTCCCCGGCACGCATCAGTGGTACGACGGAACGCCGCATCCGTGGGAATTCAAGCGAGTGTGGCATCTCGAACCATCGTTGACGAATCCGGATATGGTCTACGCCGGGGTTGAAGACGCGGCTTTGTTCGTCTCGAAGGATGGCGGCCAGAACTGGCAGGAACTCTCCGGATTGCGCCGCCACGGTTCGGGACCGTATTGGCAGCCAGGCGCGGGCGGAATGTGTCTGCACACAATCATTCAGGATTCGAGTAACACGCGGCGGATGTATATCGCGATTTCGGCGGCGGGCGCTTTTCGAACCGACGATGGCGGGAAGACGTGGCGACCCATCAATCAAGGACTTCGCTCGCAGTACATTCCCGACCCGACGGCCGAGGTCGGCCACTGCGTTCACCATATTGCGATGCATCGCTCGCGGCCGGATGTGCTGTTCATGCAGAAGCACTGGGACGTGATGCGCACCGACAACGCGGGCGATTTGTGGCAGGAAATCAGCGGAAATTTGCCGACCGATTTCGGATTCGTGATTGATGTTCACGCGCATGAGCCGGAGACCATTTACGTTGTACCGATAAAGAGCGACTCGGAGCACTTTACGCCGGACGGAAAGCTGCGCGTGTACCGCAGCCGCACGGGCGGAAACGAGTGGGAAGCGCTCACGAAAGGCTTGCCGCAAGCGGACTGTTACGTCAATGTGCTGCGAGATGCGATGTCTGTGGACACGCTCGACAAATGCGGCGTCTATTTCGGAACCACTGGTGGGCAGGTGTACGCATCAGCCGATGCCGGAGACACCTGGGCGCCCATCGTCAGAGATTTTCCGGCGGTGCTTTCCGTCGAGGTCCAGACGCTACCATGATTCGAGTGGTGCTTCCGCCGCACCTTCGCGGACTTGCGCACGTCAGCGGCGAAGTGAAGCTCGATATTCAAGGCGCGGTGACGCAGCGTTCGGTAGTTGATGCGCTCGAAGAACGCTATCCGATGCTGCGGGGCGCAATCCGCGATCACGTTACGCAAAAGCGCCGGCCATTCTTGCGATTCTTCGCCTGCGGTGAAGATCTTTCGCATGTGCAGCCCGACGCGCCACTTCCCGAAGCGGTAGCTTCGGGCGCGGAACCCCTCCTGATCGTCGGCGCCATCGCTGGTGGCTGATAGCCCAGCAGAATCGTCGAATGTCACAATCGGTAATCGGAGCCGCTGGTGGGTAAAGACAAGCAAGCGATGACGGTGCTCTCGGTGAACACCGGACTTCCTCGTGATGTGACGTGGCACGGAAGAATCGTTACTACGGGGATCTACAAGCAACCGGTGAAAGGCCGCGTCGCTTTGCGCAAGCTGAATCTGGATGGCGACCGTCAGGCGGACCTGACCGTTCACGGCGGCGAATACAAGGCTGTCTACTGCTACTCGGTGGCGCATTACGATTACTGGAGGAAAGAGTTGCGTGGCCGAAGCTTGCCGTTCGCTATTTTTGGGGAAAACTTTACGACTGACGGCATGATTGAAAGCTCTGTAAATCTTGGCGACGTGTTTTCTATAGGGTCAGCAGAAGTGGTCGTGACGCAGCCTCGGCTGCCCTGCTACAAGCTTGGCGTGAGATTCGAGTCCGACGACATGGTGAGGCGATTCCTGGCCAGTGGACGTACGGGATTTTATTTCGCCGTCACTCGTGAAGGAGAAGTCGGTGCCGGCGATGCCATCAAATTGATCGATCGCGACCCCAACGCCGTCCCAGTTTCTGAAATCACGCGGCTGTACATCGCGAAAGAGTACACCGATGGCGACGTAACTGCTGTGCGGCGAGCCTTGCGAGTCGCAGGATTACCTGAAAGTTGGAAGGAGTACTTCCGGGAGCGGCTGCAGAGGACGGATGTGTGAATGCGCCAGCATGCGACATATCGGGGATTGTCCGACACAAAATGGCGCAGGCTGAAGGCCGCTGCTAAACAAAGCGCATAGCGGGAATTCAGATAGAATTCTCTGGCGAAAAACAAAAGGGCGGCCGCATTTGCGGCCGCCCTTTGTTTCTTCCCTCTTGTTTAGCAAGGGGGCGGGTGTTCGTCGTTGGGTGTAAACTCGGCTTCCGTTAATTGCCCGAGGTGTTTTGTGCTGTCGCTCCAGCCGGCTTTGGAACGCTCAGATAGCCGGTGATCTTGTCCTTGGACACTGAATTGACCACGAACTCAACCGGCTTGCGCGAACCGTTCTCGAAGAAGTACATCGGTTCGTTGACCGAGCGGTTCTTTTTGTCATAGCTCTTGTCGTCTGCGAAGAGCACCACGGAATACATGTTCTTCTTGGTGTTGGTGCCGCGCAATTCGACCATTACGTCGCCGACCTTCTGGCGCTCGCCCTTCTTGTCGATCGTGAATTCGTAGTAATCACGTTCGCCAAGGCGGCGCAGCGATTCTACGTCGTCGTGATTTTTGGCTATGAGCGTGCCGTACTCACCGCGGGTCAACTCAAGTTTATTCTTGGTGGCCTCGAGGTCGCTCCTGACGCCGGTGACGTCGCCGTTGACTTTGTTGAGGTCGTCAACGCTCGCCTTCGTCGCGAGCTGCCCGGTGACATTGGTCTGATTGTTCTCCATGTCGGCGAGCTGTTTCGCGTCTGCTTCCTGGATCTTCTTGGTTTGCGCCCGGGCGCGCGCAGCATCCTGCTGCGTCAGCTTCAGTTTGTCGCTAACGACGCTCAGTTCGCCCTGAATCTGAGCGTTCAGATCTTCGGCCTTCGCCAAGCGCTGGCTCAGAACATCTTCACTTTGCTTCGCAGTTTGAAGCTGCGCTGCCAGGTTCTGCTCATTGGCGGCGGAACGCGATGACGCCGTCCATCCGACTCCCAGAGCAACAAGCGAAACTGCACCCAGGATACCAACCGCCAGACCGATCCATCGCGGCGTTTCCGTCTTGTGGATTGGCTGGATCGATTCCTCGCTCATAGCGTTTTCCTCCGTAAGATGACCCTTGCAGAGGGTAGGGGGAGCATGTCCGGGGCCAAATGGCCAATCGGCGGCGACAGGCTAAGTGTAATGCTGTATTTCAGTTGCAGACTAGGCTTAGTACCTATGGTACTAGAACTACCACGCTTAGAATGAAAACTTTACGTGGCTATAATCCTTTCTGCGTGGGCGCAAATCGGGGCGCTATCGGGTAATAGTCATGTTCCGGAGGGCCGCGATTCGCTCTGCAAGGGGCGGGTGAGTGCTGAATAGCCCGGAAAAGAGCTGCCGGGGACTCAAGGGAGCCACGATGAAGAGGGCTGAGGTCGTTGGCGGGACATCCATCGGAATGCGCTGGTTGTAGGCACCGAGCTTCTGAAGAGCGCTGATCAGGCCGTCGGGATAGCCGACCATTCGGGCGCCGGACGCGTCCGCCTGATATTCGCGAGTGCGGGAAAGGCTGAGCTGAAGAAGCAGCGCGGCGAAAGGCGCGGCGATGAGCAATAAGAGCGTCTCCAAGCCGCCGCCCCGTTGGTTATCCCGTCCGCCGTAGCCGCCGAAAATCATTCCCCAGCGGCCCATATATCCGATGTAGCTGATTGCGCCGGCAAGAGTCGCGGCGATCGAGGAAGTCAAAATGTCGTAATTGCGCACGTGCGAGAGCTCGTGAGCGATCACGCCTTCGAGTTCATCGTCATTCATGAGTTGCAGCAAGCCTTCGGTGACCGCGACCGATGCGTGATGTGGATTGCGTCCGGTGGCGAAAGCGTTCGGCGCCGCTTCTGGAATGAGATAAAGCTTCGGTACTGGCAGATTTGCCTTGGCGGCAAGACGCTCCATCACGGCATAGAGGCGCGGCGCTTGCTCGCGGGTGATGGGCTTGGCGCCGGCGGAAGCGAGCGCAATCTTGTCGGAGAAAAAGTAAGCGCCGCCGTTCATGATGACGGCGAAGATTAAAGCGATTGTCACGCCTCCGCGGCCGCCGAGCGCCGCACCGAGGAAGAGGAGCAGAAGCGTCAGCGCTGTGAGCAGCAATGCTGTTTTTATGGTTTTCATTTGTTGCCGCCTTCCCAATTTCCAAGAGTCAATCTTAGATCGCGCAGAGGCCGCAGCGCACGCGAGCGATGCGTATGATTACGCCGCGCCCGCCTTCGCGACCTCTCGCGTGAATTTCATTTCCTCGCCGGACTTATCCGCGTCGACAAGAACGTGATCGCCGGGAAGGATCTTTCCGTCGAGAATTTGCAACGCCAGAGAATCCTGAATCAGGCGCTGAATTGCGCGCTTGAGCGGCCTCGCGCCGTAAACCGGATCGTAGCCTTCTTTGAGCAGTAGCTCGCGCGCCGATGGCGTTAGCCGCAAGACGATCTTGCGGTCTGCGAGCAAAGCCGTGACTTGCGCCAGTTGCAAATCGATTATTTTTTCGATCTGCTTCTTCTCGAGCGGACGGAACATGATGATGTCGTCCACGCGGTTCAGAAACTCCGGGCGGAAAACAGCGCGAAGAGCCTCGAGCGCCTCTTCGCGTGCGCGCTTCGGATCTTTCGCGGCCAGGTCGAAGATCGCAGCCGAGCCGACGTTCGACGTCATGATGATTACCGTGTTGCGGAAGTCCACAGCGCGGCCCTTGCCATCCGTGAGCCGGCCGTCATCGAGAATCTGCAACAGGATGTTGAAGACATCCGGATGCGCTTTCTCGATTTCATCGAGGAGGACGACGGCGTAAGGATGTCGGCGGATTTGCTCGGTGAGCTGGCCGCCCTCTTCGTACCCGACGTATCCCGGAGGTGCGCCGATCATGCGCGCGACGGAATGTTTTTCCATGTATTCAGACATGTCGAGGCGAACGAGCGCGCGTTCGTCGTCGAACAGGAATTCGGCTAGAGCTCGCGCGAGTTCAGTTTTTCCGACGCCCGTTGGTCCCATGAAAATGAACGACCCGATGGGCCGTTTCGGATCGGAGAGGCCGGAACGGCTGCGACGAACTGCATTTGCCACCTGCCTGAGAGCGTCTTCTTGCCCTACGACGCGCTGGCGGAGGCGTTCTTCCATGTGCACGAGCTTTTGGGTTTCACCTTCGAGCAGGCGGCCGACCGGAATACCGGTCCACTTGGCGACAATGCGGGCGATTTCCTCGTCGCCCACTTCTTCCTTCAACATCGGATGGCCTTTTTGCAGCGAGGCCAGGCGATCCTGAGCGGTCTCGACTTCTTTTTCCGCGGCAGCCAATTTCCCGTAGCGAATTTCCGCGACGCGCGCGAGTTCGCCGGAACGCTCGTAGCGCTGTTCTTCGGATTTCAGGCGGTCAATTTCTTCTTTACCCTTGCGGATGCGCTGAATGGCGTCTTTCTCGGTTTGCCAGCGCGCTTTGAGTGCGCTCGATTTTTCTTTCAGCGTGCCAAGTTCCTTTTCGATTTCTCCGAGGCGCTCCTTCGAATGCGCATCGGATTCCTTGCGCAGGGCCTGGCGCTCGATTTCGAGCTGCATGATGCGCCGCTCGATTTCGTCAATGTCGGTGGGCAGGGAATCAATTTCCATCCGCAGTCCGGCCGCAGCTTCATCAATCAAGTCGATTGCTTTGTCGGGCAGAAAGCGATCGGAGATGTAGCGATTAGAAAGCACCGCGGCCGCGACGATGGCCGAATCTTTGATGCGCACACCGTGATGCACTTCGTAGCGTTCTTTCAGCCCGCGGAGAATAGCGATCGTGTCTTCGACCGAGGGCTCGCCGACAAAGACGGGCTGGAAGCGGCGCTCGAGCGCAGGATCTTTTTCGATGTACTTGCGATATTCGTTGAGGGTGGTCGCGCCGATGGAACGCAATTCGCCGCGAGCGAGCGCGGGCTTGAGCATGTTGGAGGCATCCATCGAACCTTCGGCAGCGCCTGCGCCAACGAGAGTATGGAGTTCGTCGATGAACAGAATAATTTGGCCTTCGGAATCCGTGACTTCTTTCAGCACGGCTTTGAGACGATCCTCAAATTCGCCGCGATACTTCGCACCGGCAACAATCGCCGCGAGATCGAGAGCAACGATGCGCTTGGGCTTGAGCACTTCGGGGACATCGCCCGATATGATTCGCTGCGCAAGGCCTTCGACGATGGCGGTCTTGCCGACGCCGGGTTCGCCAATCAGAACGGGATTGTTCTTGGTGCGGCGGGCGAGAATCTGCATGACGCGGCGAATTTCCTCGTCGCGGCCGATCACAGGATCAAGCTTTCCGCGACGCGCCAGCTCTGTCAGGTCGCGCGCGTATTGTTCGAGAGCGCGATAGGTGGCTTCCGGATTTTGGCTCGTGACGCGATGGCTGCCGCGAACGCTGGTTAGCGCTTGCAGAATCGCGTCGTGGGTGCAGCCGGACTTCGCAAGAATTTCGGCGGCAGGATCACGCCCGCCGGATGAAATCGCGAGGAGCAAATGTTCCGTGGAAACGTATTCGTCCTTGAAGCGAGTGGCTTCGTCAAATGCGCGCGTGATCGCGTCGTTCAGCGATTGGCTGAGATACTGTTGCGACGCACCCGAAACTTTCGGCAGGCGTTCAATTTGCCGCTCGACTTCTTTGGCCAAAACTTCAGGCGCCACGCCCAGTTTCGAGAGAAGCGGCGGCACCACGCCGTCGCCTTGCGCTATAAGCGCCCACAGCAGATGGAGCGGCTCAATTTGTTGTTGCCCCGAGCGCGCACCCATTTCCTGCGCGGCTTGCAGAGCTTCCTGAGCCTTTACGGTTAGTTTGTCCATTCTCAGCATGGCAATTCCTCAACATCACTTCATTCGGTTCGACGTCTGATTTAGCCTTCCATCGTTTCGAGTGATTATACGTTCGTTTGGTCGCTAGAGACACGAAGGGGGCCGGGCCGATCGAGCGGCCGGCCCCCGTGCGACTGGAACGAATTTACTTCGTGCCGTTCGTTACGTTGACCTTGACCTGCTTCGGCTTCGACTCGGCACGCTTCGGCATTTCTACCCGGAGCACACCGTTCTTGTACTCGGCCTTGATCGCTTCGGTATCGACCGTGCTCGGCAGAGTGAAGCTGCGAGTGAACGAGCCATAGGAGCGCTCGACACGCAGATAGTTCTCTTCTTTCGCTTCCTGCTCGAACTTACGCTCGCCGTGGATCGAAAGGGTGTTGTTTTCGATGCGGATGTCGATGTCCTTCTCGTTGACGTCCGGGAGATCAGCCTTGAGCACCAGCTCATTTTCGGTCTCGTAGATGTCAACGGCCGGCGCCCAGGTCGTCAAAGACGAGTCTGAACCACGGCCCGGCAAAGTGGATTCGAACAGCCGGTTGACCTGCGCTTGCAGATTGGAAACGTTACGGAAAGGGTCCCAACGGATAACTGAGTTCATTAGTGTTCCTCCTGGAAAGTGTTCGTTATATCAGCGCAAAAACATAATATTATATGCGCATATCATTGTCAAGTATTTTGAAACGCAATCGTTTCAGTTGATTCCGAATGCGGCTCGCTATAAAACTCTCAAAATGAGGCACTTAAGATAGTGCGTTTCGGGCAACGTCAGGAGAATCGGGTGGTCTCGCGATTGCGTTCGCCGCTCGACGACCACAACGGTTCGGTGCGCATCGTTGGCGGCCTCGGCGACGATCTGGAGGAATAGCGCCTCGGCAATGTGGTGGGAGCAGGAGCATGTGACGAGATATCCGCCCGGTCGAAGGATTTTGAAGGCGCGGAGATTGATTTCCTTGTAGCCGCGTTGGGCTGCAGGAATGCTTTCGCGGTTTTTGGCGAAGGCCGGAGGATCGAGAATGATCATGTCGAAGCGGCGGTCTTCTTCATCGTACTGCTTGAGCACGTCAAACGAATTTGCCTCGCGAAACGACACGTTTTCGATGGTGTTAAGTGACTGATTTCTTCGAGCGGCGGCGACGGCCGCGGCTGATAGGTCAACGGCTTCAACGCGTGCAGCCTTACGCGCCGCGGGCAATGCGAAGCCGCCGTGATAGGAAAAGCAATCGAGGATCTCGCCGCTCGCGTAGGTAGCGGCAGCCTGGTGATTCTCGCGATGGTCGAGGAATCCACCAGTTTTTTGGCCGTGATGCAAGTCGTAGATGTACTCGATGCCGCCCTCGCGCGCGCGAACTTCTTCGGGGACGTCGCCGTGGAGCACCGAGACGCGTTGTTCGAGACCTTCGAGAAGGCGGACTTTTGGATCGTTACGTTCGATGATTCCGAGCGGCGAAAAAAGCTCGACCAGGAGCTCGACCAGCATCGGCTTGATTCGCTCCACGGACTGGCAGAGGTTCTGCATGACGAGATAGTCGCCGTAGCGATCGACGACAAGCGAAGGGATGGCGTCTGCTTCGCCGTAGACTAAACGGTAGGCTTCGGAATCTGTGACGGTGCGTTTGCGGAATTCGGCGGCAGCGAGAAGGCGCTGGCGAAGAAATGCGCGATCTACGGCGACATTATCGGCGGTGACGAGGCGAATGGAAATCTGGGAGCGATCGCTGTAGAACGCGCGCCCGTGGAAGCGGCCGCGTTCATCAAAGAGGCGCACGACGGCGCCCGGTTCGGCATCAACCCCGCGCACGTCACTGCGATAAATCCACTGGTGGCCCGAGCGTAACCGCTCTACACCTCGCGGGCCGATAACGACGCGGTCTTCCGGCACCGGGACAGCCTCGCCGACTGAAATAGCCGCGTAATTCAAGAGCGAAAATCCAAGTGGCAGGCGCCCCGCATCGGCCGGGCGGAGCACTTGAGGCACGCGGTGCGCGTCTGATAACACAGAATCCGCGAGAAATCCAGAGAGTTCGGCCGCGCGCCGAGGCCCGTCAAAAGGCCACGACTACGCCGGCTGATACGCGGGGCTCGTTCTGCGTGCTCGAATTGAAATGCGTGAGCAAATAATCGAACTGGATTGCTCGGATCGCGATGTGAGGAAAGATTTTGATGTCAATTCCTACGCCGGCAGCTCCGGCGACCGAGCTCGCGGAGGCGGTGGTGAAGACGCCACCGGAATCCGTCGTACCGCTTGTGGTGGATTGATGCGCGCCGCCGATCAAGACGTGGGCAAACGGAGACACGGCTCCGGGCAGGGAAATCTGAGGTCCGGCCATGTAGGTCTGGATATGGACTTCGCTGATGCCCTGTACATTCCCGTAGTGGGCGCTAAAATCCGCCGCCAGGCCAAGCCATCGAGAGGGCTTGTAGATCCCCGAAAACTCCAACCCACTCATGCTGGCTCGATTGCTCACAAACTGCACAGGGCAACTCGGAAACGGACAGGGAACAATCTCCGGCTGCGAGACCGACGGGAACAGATACGAATACCCGCCAAACACCTCGAAATTACTCTGGGCACTGCATTTTGTGGGAATAATAAGCCAGAGAAAGAGAAGCCCGAAGATTGCTGCGACCTTTCGCATGAACGTTCCCTCCCGAACGACGTAAGATATCTTGCTGTAAGTCGGATGATGCGGACGCGCCGCCGGTTGCAGCATCACCGCGAAAGAAAATGATCGGTGCCGGCACGACCGACCGGTTTTTCCGCCGGCAAGTGCTTTAGTACAAGCGACCAGGAATTCGATGCTGCTTAGGGAACTCGACTACAACCTGCCGCCGGAACGAATCGCGCAGCAGCCGCTCGACGAGCGGGACGCTTCGCGGATGCTGTTGCTCGACCGCCGCACCGGCGCGTGGCAAGACCGCGCGTTTCGCGACTTTCCGGAACTTTTGCGCGGCGATGAACTGATTGTCGTGAACGACGCAAGAGTGATCCCCGCTCGGCTCCTGGGCCGGCGAGTTGGCGTGCATTCCGAGCCGCGCGGCAAATCGGAGACGACGAACCGGGAATTTTTACAATCGGAGATTGAAGTTCTTCTCGTTCGCCGGTTGGAAGCGAGTGTTTGGGAAGGGCTGGTGCGCCCGGGACGGAAAGTGGGCATCGGAGAAAAAATTGTTTTCGGCGACGGGGCGCTCGAAGCCGAGGTGGAAGCGCGCGGGGAGTATGGAATTCGGCGATTGCGATTTCGAGCGCAAGGCGACTTTGAAGAAATCCTGAATCGTCTCGGCCACGTGCCGTTGCCTCCTTACATACATCGCGCCGACGATTCTTCGGATCGCGAGCGGTATCAGACACTCTTTGCGAGCCATCCGGGCGCCATTGCAGCGCCAACCGCGGGTTTGCATTTTTCTCGCGCAGTCCTCGAGCGCTTGCGCGCGCGAAAAATGGAGATGGTGGAAATCACGCTAGACGTCGGACTCGGCACCTTCGAGCCGATTCGCACGGAGCGATTGGAAGATCATCCGATTCACCGCGAGAGTTACGAAATCTCTGACGCGACTGCAACCGCCATTGAGCGAGCGCACAAGGACGGCCGTCCGATACTCGCGGTCGGAACGACGGCCGTGCGAGCGCTTGAAGATTCCGCGGAGAAGAGTCGAAGAATGAAATCCGGCACACTCGCCGCGGTCGTTCAATCCGGCCGCGCTGAAGCAGATATATTTCTGTATCCCGGCAAAGAGTTTCGCGTCGTCAGCCAGTTGCTCACAAACTTTCATTTGCCGCAATCGAGCCTCTTGGCGCTCGTCGCGGCATTCGTCAGCCGCGACAATGTTTTGCGCGCGTACACGCATGCCGTGGAGGCCGAGTATAGGTTCTACAGTTACGGCGATTGCATGTTAATCCGGTGAGATCGGCGTGCCGCGGGCATCGTCGAGCGTATTTG
>Ga0224544_1000055_pt1 | contig 13471 bp, 15 predicted proteins | sample 714P11014metaG_FD_179904 | JGI IMG/M metagenome (GOLD analysis project Ga0224544, IMG submission 179904) | Peat soil microbial communities from Stordalen Mire, Sweden - 717 P1 10-14 | ecosystem: Environmental > Terrestrial > Soil > Wetlands > Peat | place: Sweden: Norrbotten County, Stordalen...
AGCGAGTCCGCAGCCCGCGAGCCTTGGCTGAGCGGCGCTTTCGTGCTTCGGGCTTCACCTGCCGAGATCGAGCACGCCTGCGGCTCCGGCGAGCACCAGGGGATCTGCGCAACCGTCGACGACTTCCCCTACTCGCAGCCGAGCGAGCTGCTCGACTCCGATTGCTTCGTGCTCGCGCTCGACGAGGTACAGGACCCACAGAACCTCGGCGCGCTTTGCCGCACCGCCGAGTGCGTGGGCGTCAGCGGCGTCGTGATCTGCGAACGGCGCGCCGCCGCGGTCAGCCCCGCCGTCTGTCGTGCCTCAGCCGGTGCGGTCGAGCACCTTCGGATTGCGCGCGCGCGAAATCTTGCCGACTTCCTCGCCGACGCGAAGCGCGAGGGCTGCTGGTGCTACGGGGCCGCTGTCGACAAGCGTGCGGTTCCCTACGATCAGCCCGACTACTGCGGCAGCGTCGTGCTCGTGCTCGGCGCCGAGAGCCACGGTCTCCGACCGCGCGTCGCGGCGTGCTGCGACGCGCTGATCGCGCTGCCGCTGCGCGGCCGCGTCGGGTCGCTGAATGTCAATGCCGCCGGGGCCGCGCTGATGTACCAGATGTTGCATCGTCGGCGTCCCCTTGACAGAGCTCCATAACTCCGGCTAATCTTCGCCACTAGTCAGCCTTAACCTGAGGTTTAGGTTGATCATCATGGACCTGCAGCTGACGCCAGGGGAGGAGCGCGTCACTGAGCCCCCAATCCTGCCTGCAAATGGGCAGAAAGGATACCGCTCGTGGCCCTCACCGCACGTCACTTTGAATCTCAGCCTAAGGTTGAGGATGGGTTCTTGATCGCGCTGGCAAAGCAGGGCGATCCAACCGCCTACCACCGGCTCGTGAAGCGCTACCAGGGATTCGTGCGGCTCAAGGCCTCCTCGTACTTCCTCGCCGGCGGCGACTCTGACGACCTCATCCAGGAAGGACTGATCGGCCTCTATAAAGCGATCCGCGACTTCCGCAGCGACCGCGAGTCGAGCTTCCGCAACTTCGCCGAGCTCTGCATCACGCGGCAGATCATCACCGCGGTCAAGACCGCGACGCGCAACAAGCACACGCCTCTGAATCACTACGTGTCCTTCACTGGACCGGTCGGCGCTTCCGGGGACGACGACGCGCCGACCCTCGACGAGCAGATCGCGGGGCCCGCCGTAAACGATCCCGCTAGCCGCGTGGTCTCGACCGAGGAGCTCCGTTCGCTCGTTGGTTGCCTCTCGACCGCGCTCTCCCCGCTCGAGTCGAGCGTCCTCTCGTTTTACCTCGACGGCCGCTCCTACGAAGAGATCGGCGGCCGCCTCGGCTGCGACACGAAGACTGTCGACAACGCGCTACAGCGCGTCAAGCGCAAGGTCGGCGCCCACCTCTGCGAGCGGGCGATTCCAGCCTGAGCCTCTGAGGTCGATCAGACGCCGAGCGCCGCGCGTGCGCGCTCGAGCGCGGCCTGATCCTGAACGCGCGGCACGCCGAGCGTGATCGGCTCCGGCGCAGCCCAGTTCTCGAGCGCGAGATCAAACGCAGCCACCGGCACCGCTGATGTCTCGGCAAGCTCGGACACGCGGTGCTGCAGCACCAGCCGGTCGCCGATCCCAAAGACTCGCTTCGCGGCGCGACTGACCGCGTCGTCCTCGCTGAGCAGCAGACTTGGGGCTCTGAGCTCATAGCGCCCGAGCGCGCCGAGCGTGACGAGCAGGTCGTAGCGTGCCCGCCGGTCGAGGCCCGGCAGCGAGAGCCGCCCAAATGCGCGCTCGAAGCGCTGCGTCTCACTCCACGACCGATCGGCGACGATAGCGGCCGCCTGCGAGCCGGCGCGCTCCGCCCACCGCCGGTAGGCGATGAGAGTGGCGTCGCCGCGCGCTTGGCTGTGGGCGCTGCGGGGGCCGAGCGCTGCCGCCGCGAGATCCGGCAGCTCGCCGCTGCGCCAGCTTGTTCGCACCGCGCTCAGCGTTGCAAAGGGATCGTCCGGCGACTCCAGTGGGCCGACGTAGGCGATCAGCAACGCGAGCCAGCTCGCCTCCTCGAGATCGGGCTCGCTCGCCACCTCCGCGTAGAGACCGGGTGGCTCCTCCGCGAGCGCCGTGAGCCGTGCGCTCGCGTGCGCCAGCTCCTCGGCGAGACGCTGCGCATCGGCGCTCGAGCGCAGTCCCGGCGCGGCCGGCGTGCGAAAGCCGTCGTCCGCCGAGCGTGTCTCGTGGCGAATCGTCATCCGAGCGCCGCGTCCACCAGACGGCGCCCGCGGGCGGCTCGCGCTCGTGCCCTCGCGTGAGTGGCGCTTCCGTTCCGTCTGCCGGTCCGCTCCGCGCTGCGCCACTTCGACGCTCGCGCGGCAGATCGGGCAGGACTCGGTCAGCGTGCCGTGTCGGCAGAACGTGGGCATCTACTTGCAGTCTAGGCGCGGGACTGAGCCGTCATCCACACCAGAGCGTAAGCTCGCCCGCCGATGCGCTGGCCTCCGCCAGCGGCACGAATCTCGGCTAGCGTGGGCACATCATCAGGCACTCCTGGTACACGCGAGTCTTGATCGCCGGGCTGGCTGCGTCGGCTGTGTGCGGCGGAATTGCCGCTGCGCTCGCGCAGTCGAGCGGCACGGTCGCATGTGGTGCGGCAACCGCGAGCACGGTGGTCAACGACGATCGGTGGGCGGCGGAGGTCATCTATCGCGAGGAGAGACACGGTCTGGAGGTCAGCGCGGATTCGGCGCACATCACGGGCGCCGCCGATCTCGCGGCGGCCGTCGCCAGTGACGACGCGGCGGTGACGCTCGTGGCGGTCAAGCGCATCGTTTTCACTCCGGGTTGGCACATCGTTCGGCTGCGCGTGCTGTCGCGCTCAGGCCAGCTGCTCGCCGACGTCGGCGGGCCATACGTGATTGCTCCGGTGACCGGGAAGCTCAACTATCAAGGCAAGGTCGTCGGCAGCTACGTGATGAGCGTCCAGGACGACGTTGGCTACGCGAAGCTCGTGACGCGTTTCACGCATCTGCCGATCGAGCTCTACCGCGACGGAAAGCCACTGCTGGGGCGAGACTGGCCACTTTCGCAGGTGCCGACTTCGCCGCCGACGGACGGTACGGCGGTCACCATCAATGGAGTTGTCTCTCAAACCGCCTCGTTTGCCGTCAGTCAGTTCCCGAGCGGGACTGCTCGTGCTGAGGTCGCGATCCCACAGCCGAGCGCCGTGCTCGCGGATCGGACCTGCGCGCTCGTCAGCGTTGCAGCCTTTGGCGCGATCGCCAAGGACATAGCCGAGCTGTTCGATCTTCCCAAGTCGTTCAAGTCGTCCGTGCCGCTCGATGACGAGTACAGGCTGTTCGTCGGCACTGACGGCGGATTTGGCCCTAGGTACATCTTCGTTCGCAGGGGGTCGATCCAGATTGCCGGTTCGTTCGCCGATGGACCGACGGACATCCCGCACAGCGGCAGCTTCATCTTCGACGGCGCGACCTGGAACGTGTACTCCTTCGCGCCGCTGCCGTCCACCCGCATCTACCTGCTGTTCGGGGCGCCCGCCGAGGGTGCGTCCGGTCCGAGCGGCGCCAGCGGTCCGAGCGGCGCTACGCAATGAGCCGCGTCCGTGGCACGGCTCGGATGACCTAGTTGACGGCTTTGCCAGTCGGGCTCACTGCGTCCCAGGTCCCGCCAAACTCAGATGTACCGATATAGCCAGTCGCGCCCGGATCGTTGTTCTGCGCGTACTCGTAGAGCGGATGACCGTCGTAGGTGACCTGCTCGTGGCTGCCCTGCCTGATCGTGCCGAGCAGAGAGGCCTTTGCCCCGGGACCCGCCGTCGGCTTGCCCGTGGTCCTGTAGGCCGGCCAGACGGCTGCGCAGCCGGAAATCGCGCTGCATTTGTCGTTGTCGCGGGAGTCCCGCGTGAAAAGGTAGAGCGTCAAGCCGTTGCGATCGACAAGGATCTTGCCGGCGTTCGTGGTGATGACAGCGACTGTGTGCGAACCCGCAGCGGAAGCGGTCGGCGCCGCGCCCGCGGTGCCGACCGCTTCCGCACCGATCGCTCCGCTTGCCGCTGAGATTGCGGCGATCGCGAGTACGTTTGGGATGCGTGGCATTCGGACGCTCCTCCGGTAGGTAATGACACTCCTACGCGGAGGCGCGCCCTGCGGATCAAACTGAGGACGAGGCTCTGCTAGATGGCCGCTGCTGGCGCGCGCTCGGCGGCGAGCACCGCGTCGAGGAGACCGGGGAAGCGCGCGTCGAGATCGCCGCGGCGAAGCGTGTTGAGCTTTGACGTGCCGACGACCGCCTGGCTCACAACGCCCGCCTCTCGCAATACGCGGAAGTGGTGTGTGAGCGTCGACTTGGTCACGTCGAGGCCGAACGAACCGCATGGGCAAGGCCCCGTGCGCTCTGCGAGCTGACGCACGATCCGTAGGCGCTGCGGATCGCTGAGAGCGTGCAGCACCGTCGGTAGGTCTAGCTCGGAGCTGGTCGGGTGGTGGAGATACATGGGCACTTCCTCACGGTTTGATGGTCGTCCGACTATTTGATACGATGGTCGCCGTACAAGCCAACAAGAAAAGGATAGCGCTGATGTCTACCACCGACAAGCGTCCCCTCCTCAGTCCCAGCCAGCTCGAGGCGATCGTCGTCGCGGCCTATCTCCAGGAGATCCGCCGATGAACACGTTCGCCCTCGCGCAACCGGGCATCGATCGCGCACGGCGCAGCCCCGCGCTGCTCCTCGCGATGATCTGCGCCGCGCAGTTCATGGTCATTCTCGATGTCGCGGTCGTCAACGTGGCACTGCCGTCGATCCGACATTCGCTCGGCTTCTCGACCGTCGGGCTGCAGTGGGTCGTGAACGCCTACACCCTGACCTTCGCCGGATTTCTGATGCTCGGCGGTCGCGCGTCCGACCTGCTCGGACGCCGTCGAGTGCTGCTCTTCGGCATCGCCCTGTTCACGCTTTCTTCGCTAGCGTGCGCGCTCAGCCCTTCCCAGGACGTCCTGGTCGGCGCGCGAGCGATCCAGGGCATCGGTGGCGCCATCATCTCACCGGCCAGCCTCTCGATCCTCACGACCTCGTTTGCCGAAGGACGCGAGCGTAATCGCGCGCTCGCTATCTGGGCCGCGATCGGCGGCGTCGGGGCGGCGTCGGGCGCGCTCGTCGGCGGTCTGTTGACGCAGGGGCTCGGTTGGCAGTGGGTGTTTCTCGTCAACGTGCCGGTCGGACTGTTGGTGCTCGCCGTCGCCCCGCGAATCGTTCCGGAAGGGCGGGCCGAGCTCGGGCACCGTCACTTTGATCTTGGCGGCGCACTGCTCGTGACCGGTGGTTTCGTGGCGCTCGTGTTCGGGATTGTGAGAGCTGACACGCTCGGCTGGGCGGCAGCCGGCGTGCTCGGCCCGATCGCCGCCGGCGTGTTCCTCCTCGGCGCTTTCGTCGCCGTCGAGGGCCGCGTTGCAAAGGCGCCGCTGGTTCCGCTGTGGATCTTCAAGCTGCGCCGCGTTCGCGCCGCGAACCTGGTTGTGCTCGCGCTCTACGCCGGCGTGTTCGTGATGTGGTTCTTCGTGTCGCTCTACCTCCAGGGCGTGCTCGGCTACGACGCGATCCAGACCGGCCTCGCTTTCCTGCCGATGACCCTTGGCGTCGCTATCGCCTCGACCCGTGCTCCGCAGCTCGTCTCCAGGATCGGCGCTCGCTGGACGATCACCGCTGGCATGCTGACAGCGGCGCTCGGCCTGGCGCTGCTCAGCTCGATCCACCCGGGAGCGAGCTTTGCCTCCGTGTTGCCCGGCGGGACTCTCGCTGCGGCCGGCCTCGGCCTTGCGCTCGTCCCGTCCACGATCGTGGCGGTACAGGGCGTGCCGCGCGCAGCGGCCGGCGCCGCATCGGGCCTGCTCAACACCTCACGGCTGCTCGGCGGCGCAATCGGGCTGGCCGTGCTTACGACGATCGCCGACACGCAGACCCACGATGCGTTGAAGCACGGTGTTCGGCCACTTCAAGCGCTGACCGACGGTTACGGGGACGCGCTCCTGGCAGCCGCCGTGATCGTCGCGGTCGGTGCGATCGCCGCGGCCGGGTTGTTGCGCGAGAACCGCTCGCAACCCTGACCATGAGATCTTCCAGTAGAGCATGGCCCACGAGCGACCGCGCTCCCGTCATAGGTACGTTCAGCACATACTTCCGCAGGCGACACCGACGTGCTCGAGCTCCGCTCGAGATCGTTCCCCGACACAGCTAACGCACAAGAGGAGCAGATATGGCATTGCAGCTTGGCGACACGGCACCGGATTTTGAGGCTGAGACCACCGAAGGCCCGATCTCCTTTCACGACTGGATTGGCGACTCATGGGCGGTGCTGTTCTCGCACCCGAAGAACTTCACCCCCGTCTGCACGACCGAGCTCGGCTACATGGCCTCGATCAAACCGGAATTCGATCGCCGCGGTGTCAAGGTGATCGGACTGTCGGTCGACCCGGTCGAGAAGCACGCGGGCTGGGCGCAGGACATTGAGGAGACGCAGGGCCATGCTCCGAACTACCCGATCATCGGCGACGCGGACTTCAACGTCTCGAAGCTCTACGGCATGCTGCCGGCCAGCACCGAGGGCGATCCGGCCGCTCGTACACCAGCCGACAACCAGACGGTGCGCAACGTCTTCGTGATCGGACCCGACAAGAAGGTCAAGCTGATCCTTGTCTACCCGATGACCACCGGCCGCAACTTCGACGAGGTGCTCCGCGTCGTTGATTCCCTCCAGCTCACGGCCAAGTACAAGGTCGCCACGCCCGCCAACTGGAAGGATGGCGACGACGTCATCATCGCCGGCTCGGTCTCCGACGACGCTGCCAAGGAGCTCTACCCGGACGGCTGGTCCTCGCCGCGACCATACATCCGGATCGTGCCCCAGCCGCAGTGACTCAGGGCGAACTCGAACCCCTGCAGATGCCAACGCCAACGCCGGGGCGGCCGCGCCATCCTCCAACTCACTGGCGAAGTCCAACGGAGTGTCTTTCTCAAACGCGCCAACTCCCCACGCTCCCACCACTGCGTGCTACGTCGTGTGGTACCCGCGTGAAGACTTCTGAATCTCGCCGGCGTTCGCGAGCTGGGTCAGGCGAATTGCCGCACTCTCGGGACTGAGGTTCAGGCCCTTAGCGAGATCGCCAGCGGTGCTGCCTTGGTGCCGGGTGAGGAAGGCGATAATGCTCGCCTTCGTATCGCCCTGACGGATGCGTGCAGCTGCCCGCCGATTGCTCGCGCGCCGCGCAGTCGAACGGCGTACCGAGCGAGAAGGTGGGGCCGCGGGTGAGCCGCTGTGGGGGGCGTGGAACTCCTTGATCTGCTGCTCGGCGTCGACGAGCGCCCACTCCATGCGCTCGACCACCTGATCGGATTGATGCTCGTTGGTGAGGAGCTCGGACGGCAGGGGCTCGGTGACGACGGCCTCACGGCTGCGTGCCGGGACTGTGTGTGGGACCGGAACTCGGGGCATCGCGCTCCTTTGTTCGTCGGCATGCGGCGTCCCAAACGCTCACTTAGGTAGGGACGCTGCCACTCGACCGGTGGGGTATCGGCCGGTAGGTACAGCACCGGCCCCGCAGTCAAAACCAGTAACCCGCGCCTCCGACCTCGTGGCGCAGATCGCGCCGTTGGTGGCATTCGAGCTTGGGCTCAGGATCCTGGCCGCAGGGCCAGTTCCCCTCGACTGTACTCCTCTTGCGGGCGTCAATCTGAACTCCGGGAACGCAGATCCAAAGGCGTCGTCGCGGGCGGCCGCAGCAGGCAGGGCAGTACGACATCGGTTGAGTCGTGTTATTGGACGTCGTCTCTCGGTGGCGGGAGGTGGAGCGCGTCAGCATGCAGGATCCGCAGCGTACGCCTACATCGACTGTAGCGGCGAGCTGCAAGGCGAACGCGCGCGCTTGCTTTCGTCGCGGCGACGAGCAACTCAGTAACTCCCCAGGGGCGCCACAGCAAGTCTTGACGTCGGGGATCGATGCTCGTCCTGCGAGCAGCGCGAAACCGAACCGGAGGCACCGCCGATGAACGCTTCGAGGACGACCACAAGACGCCAACTGATCGGCCGCGCGGCGGCGGCTGGCACCGCCTTCGTTGTCCTGCCGGATTGGATGGTGGGTCTCACGCAAGCGCCGCCCGCGCTCGCCGCCGCGAGCACCGCTCGGCTGACCCCCGAGCTGACCGAAGGCCCCTACTGGGTCGACACGATGCTACGGCGCGCTGACGTTCGGGCGAACACTCCGGGTGCCAAGACCGCGCCCGGCGTCGCGCAGGACGGCGTTCCGCTCGAGCTGACGATCAACGTGCTCGAGGGTGGTGAGCCGCTGAGCGGCGTCGCCGTCGACATCTGGCACGCGAACGCTCACGGCCTCTACTCCGACGAGAGCTCCCAGTCCGCCGGCGGCGGCACGAGCGGCGGCGATACGAGCGGTCAGAACTACCTGCGCGGCTACCAGATCACGGGGAAGGACCGGGGTGTCAACGACGCGCCGGTCGCGGGGCAGGCGAGCTTCAAGACGATCTGGCCCGGCTGGTACACGGGTCGCGCGATCCACATTCACGTGCGCGTACGCAAACTCTCCAAGCACGGCGCCACAATCGCCGGCTACACGACCCAGATCTTCTTCTCCGACAGTGACAACGACGCTGTTCTGAGCGGTGCGGCGCCCTACAACACGCGCTCGCCCCAGAACGATCCGACGACCGACGAGAACGACACTGTCCTTCACGGCGCCGACATCGCGACAAACCTCGTCTCTGTGGCCGGCAATCTCACCGATGGCTTCACGACCAGCTTCAACATCGAGCTCGACCGTGCCGAGGTGACCGCACGCGGAAGCCTCGGTCGCCCCAACGCGGGCGGTGGACCGCCCGGCCCGTAGCGCGCTGACACAGACCGGACCGACCCCACGGGAGAGCACTCGCTGCTCGATTGGTCGCAAAGCAGACGTCTCCGGTCACGGTCCTCGGGCGCCTGCGGAACAGTCCCCCGACGGCTGGGACTCACGCAGTGGTGTTGGCCTGACCGAGGCGGGGCAGCGCCACGATGCAGACGATCGCGACGAGTATGTGCATGGCCATCAGTGGCAGGACGGTCGCGGCTCGTGTCTGTGGATAGTGTGCGGTCAGCCAGATCGCTGCGTCGGGGATGAAGGACAGCGGCAGGACTGCCAGGGCGACCGATCGGAACGCCGCGATCGGTCGGGGGCTGGTTCGGTTGAGCCACAGGCAGGTGGCGCTGGCCAGGAGCACCCCGACGATCGTGAGCGAGATGACGCTCGCGGGATGCAGTGGGGAGAAGCGGCTCGTGTTACTCGCGCCCGAGACGGCGATGGCGCGGATCGCGAGGACTCCGACGAGCGACGCGGCGAGCGCTGCGCCGGTGGCGGGGATCAGTCGTCGTGGCGAGAACGCCCGAGCCGGCAGTAGCGGCGCGGAGTGGCCGTGGGCGGCAGCGCTGAGACTGGATGGGTGCAGTGACATTGTGATCCTTCCTGAGGTGGTGGTTGTCCGTGAAATGCGGTGCGGGCGTGCCGGTACTGTTTGGGACTAATTAGGTTTGAACCTAGATTTAGTCTACAGCCTAATCAGCCGCTGTCAAGCCTGTGTCCGCCCCCCCCCCCCCCCACCCGCCCCACCCCGCCGCGTACGCGGCTCGCAGCGCTGCATCGCCGACCCTCGCGATCAGGTGACGATGCGGCCCCCGGTTGACTCAGGCGTTCAGCTGCGAGATGCGTCGGTCACTGGCCCGACCAGCGCGGGCGACTCATGTCAAGCACCGCGAGCGTCAACGGATCTCCAGGCCGGCCAGCACCAGATCAAGTCGCTCAGCGAGGGCCCGCGCAAGGTCAAACGGGGGCGGGCCACCGATCAGCCACCGGCTGACAGTCCCGAAGTACACGGACGTGAGGACCTCGGCCGCGACCGCCGAATCGGCGGCCGCGCTGAACTCGCCCCGCTCTTTGCCTCGATCAAGCGCGGCGGCCGGGACTGCACTGATGTATCGGAAGACCTCGGTCGGCGTAAGGCTTTCAAGCATTGCGCGGCTCAGATCGCGCTCGCGCTCATTCATCTCGGCAGCAGCGGCAAAATATCTCTGGACCAGCGCCCGCGCCGACCGATCGCCGTCCACGCTCGCGCCGATCGTCGCGAGCTCGTCGCGACGTCCCTGGCCCCACGCTCTGGCGAAGTCAGTCTTGTGAGGAAAGTGGTTGAGCACCGTCTGGCGCGCGACATCCGCTCGCTCAGCGATCTGATCGATCGTCGTGTCAGCGAACCCTTGCGCAGCAAACAGCTCAAGCGCCGCCGACATCAGCCGCTCACGCATCCGCAAGCGCTGGCGCTCCCGCCGGCCCGCAGGTCGCTCACGATCATTGTTAGGTCCAGGACTAATCTTAGTCTGAAGAATAGCCGCCAGCCGCAGGCCCCGCGGGATCACGATCTGGATGTACCGCGACGCGAGCAATCCAACGGGCGCAACCTACAACTACTTGCGTGCGCAAGGACTTGCTAGAATGTGGGCGTGGAACTTGGAATCGCCACCTTTGCGGACCTCGCCACGGGCGTTAGCCCGCAGCAGCGCATGCGCGAGCTGATCGAGGAGGTCGAGCTCGCCGACCAGCTCGGACTCGACGTGTTCGCGATCGGCGAGCACCACCGGCCGGACTTCCTCGTCTCCTCGCCAGCCACGGTGCTGGCGGCGGCAGCCGTGCGGACCGAGCGGATCCGCCTCTCGAGCGCTGTCACGGTGCTCAGCTCCGAGGACCCGGTACGCGTCTTTGAACAGTTTGCCCACGTCGATCTGCTCTCCGGCGGGCGTGCGGAGATCATGGCTGGTCGTGGCTCGTTCATCGAGTCGTTCCCCCTCTTCGGCTACGACCTCGACGACTACGACGAGCTGTATGCCGAGAAGCTCGACCTGTTGCTGAAGATCCGCGACAGCGAGCACGTCACCTGGTCGGGGCGTCATCGCGCTGCGCTGAGCGACGCCGGGGTGTGGCCGCGACCCGTGCAGGACCCGCTGCCCGTGTGGGTCGCGGTCGGCGGCTCGCCGCAATCGGTGATCCGTGCCGGGAAGCTCGGCCTGCCGCTGACGATCGCGATCATCGGCGGCCCATACGAGCGCTTCGCCCCGCTCGTCGCGCTCTACCGCGAGGCCTTCGCCGACGCGGGTCACGATCCGGCCGAAGCGAAGGTCGCGATCAACACGCACGCCTTCGTCGCCGACACCTCAGCCGAGGCCGACAGCGCCTTCGCTGAGGCGTACCTGGCGATGATGAACCGGATCGGACTTGAGCGCGGCTGGCCGCCCTCTGGCCAGCCCGAGTATGAGTCGCTGCGCTCCCCCGCGGGGGCGCTCGCTGTCGGCTCGCCCGATCAGGTCGCCGAAAAGATCCTCGCCGAGCACGCATTGTTCGGCCATCAGCGCTACATCGCGCAGATCAGCGTCGGCGCAGTCACCCACCGCGACGTACTGCGCTCAATGGAGCTCTTCGCTACCGAGGTCGCTCCCGTGGTGCGGACAGAGGTCGCTCGTCGCGCAGCCAGCGCCGCCGCCGCGACCCCCGTCTGAGCTTCTCAGTTCAACGCGGCAGAGTCCCAACCGCGCCCGCTCAAGGAGCGATCGCCGCATAGATCAGCTTGGCCATCTCCGCTCCAATCGGTCGCTACGGTGCCGGAGCGCGGTCAAGCGTCGATCCGGAAGAGTTCCGTGAATCGCTCAAGCAGTTTCAGGTTGCCTTTCAGGATGGTGACGACGTCTTTATGACGCTTCACGTTCGCGGCCGACGGCAGCTGACACGCCGAACCCTCACGCGTCGTCCCGTGGGCGCCGAGAGCCTATTGTCCCGCGGCGAAGCGGGCCACCTCGGCCTTGGTGAGGAGCCCGTGGGTGACACTGACGCACGTGTCGCCCGCCGTCAGGAACCCTGGCTGTTGCAGGTTTATCCCATCGGCGGCGAGCATCTCGTGGGTTATCTGGCCGCTGCCGTTCGGGTCGGGGAAGTTGGGCAAGCCGTGGCTGCGTAGGCAGCGGGCGAACTCCAGAAATGCTGTGGTCCGCGCGGGACTGTTGGGCGCGCTCTGGTTGGGTTGGCGGGGCGGCAGCAGGTGCTGGCAGGCCGTGTATGCGGCCTGGCCCGCGGGCGATTTCAGGTCTTCGCCGACCGCCGACTTGAATGCGGTGGGGGAGAGCGTCGGGTCGGGGACATTGGGCACCCCGTGTGAGCGCATGCAGCCGGCGAACCTGACCGCGACCTGCTGATCGTGCTGTAGTTGAGCCTGGGTGGGCGCACCGCCGCCCGAACTGGACGCGCTGGGCGAGCTTGATCCGCAGGCGGCGATCAGCGTCGCGGCGGCGATCGTGGCTGCGATGAGTGGGAGTCTTGAGGTCAGTGTGTACATGGAGCAAGTGGTATCCGGGCGGCGGTTACACCAGTGCAACGCGCCGGCGCTGATGAGGGCGGGCCGAACGTGGTCTCGGCGTGTCACGGCGTTGTGACGTGCAGTGGTGCACGATGCCCGGGTGCGCGTATTGGTGGTCGAGGATCACGTGGAGCTCGCCGGCGATATCGCTGAGGGGTTGCGCGATCGCGGGATCGCGATCGACCTCGCGTATGACGGGGCGGCCGCGCTGCAAAAGGGTTTGCTCTACCCCTACGACGTGATCGTGCTCGATCGCGACCTGCCTGGCGTGCACGGCGACGCCGTTTGCGTGGCGCTGCGCGATCGCGGCTCGGACGCACGGATCCTGATGTTGACCGCTGCCGCGGCGATCGGCGATCGCGTCGAGGGTCTTAACCTGGGCGCGGATGACTATCTTCCGAAACCGTTCGCGCTCGAAGAACTGCTCGCGCGGGTGCATGCGCTCGCGCGCCGAGCGCCCTCTGCGCCATCCCTACTGGCACGGGGCGATCTGACTGTCGATCGGGCGGCACGGCGCGCTGCGCGGGCGGGGCGGGAGCTTTCTTTGACGCGCAAGGAGCTGGGTGTGCTCGAGGTGCTGCTGGCGGCCGACGGCGCGGTGGTCAGCGCCGAGGAGCTGCTGGAGCGGGTCTGGGATGAGAACGCCGACCCGTTCACGCGCACGGTTGCGACGACGCTCGCGCGTCTGCGGCGCAAGCTGGGCGAGCCGGAGGTGATCGAGACAGTGGTCGGCGCCGGCTACCGCATGCGATGACGCCTGGCGCCCTGCTCGTCGTCGTGCGGCGGCTTTGGCCGCGGCGAGTGCGAACCAGGCTCGCCGTCTTCTACTCCGTCCTCTTCCTGATCGCTGGGGCGGCGCTATTGGCGCTGACGTACACGTTGGTAGTCACCATTCTCGTCCCGGCCCCGGCCATCCCGATCAAGCAGATTACGGCTCAACAAGCGCATGCGCTGGCCCTGTGCAAGCCGACCCCCACTTCTGCGCCGCTGCCGGAGAGCTGCAAACGGACGCTCGCCAAGCTCGGCGGCGGATCCA
>Ga0224544_1000056_pt1 | contig 13470 bp, 16 predicted proteins | sample 714P11014metaG_FD_179904 | JGI IMG/M metagenome (GOLD analysis project Ga0224544, IMG submission 179904) | Peat soil microbial communities from Stordalen Mire, Sweden - 717 P1 10-14 | ecosystem: Environmental > Terrestrial > Soil > Wetlands > Peat | place: Sweden: Norrbotten County, Stordalen...
ACGGGTGATGCAGGAGGAAGTCTTCGGACCGGTGGTCGCCGTGATGCCGTTCCGTGACGAGGAGGACGCCGTGCAGCTCGCCAACGACACGATCTACGGGCTCTCCGGCTCGATCTGGACGCGCGATGGTGCCCGCGCATTGCGCGTGGCCCGCGCGATCGACAGCGGCGTGTTGTCGATCAACTCGAACAACTCGGTGCGCGTCGCGACCCCCTTCGGCGGCTTCAAGCAGTCCGGCTACGGACGCGAGCTCGGGCCGCGCGCGCTCGACGCTTACACCGAGGTCAAGTCGATCTACTACTCAACGTCATGAGACTCGAAGGCAAGGTCTGCGTCGTTACCGGTGCGAGCGGGGGCATCGGCGCCTCGAGCGTCGAGTTGTTCCAGCGCGAGGGCGCCAAGGTCGTCGGCGTCGACTTGCTCGCGGATACGCCTGGCGATCTGGCGCTCGTCGTCGACGTGACCGACGAGCAGCAGGTGATCGATATGTACAAGAAGGTCCGCGACGAGTTCGGGCGGATCGACGTCCTCTTCAACAACGCCGGCATCTCGCCGACCGACGACGGCTCGGTGCTCGAAACGACGCTCGAGGCATACCAGCGTGTCCAGGACGTGAACCTGAAGAGCGTCTTCCTCTGCTGCAAACACGGCATCCCGCACCTGCTGCAAAACGATCCTCCCGGCGGTTCGGTGATCAACACTGCGTCATTCGTCGCGGTGATGGGCGCGGCGACCTCGCAGATCTCCTATACCGCCTCCAAGGGCGGCGTGCTCGCGCTCTCGCGCGAGCTTGGGGTCGAGTTTGCGCGCAGCGGCGTGCGCGTCAATGCGCTCTGCCCGGGGCCGATCGACACGCCGCTGCTCCAGGAGCTGTTCGCGAAGGATCCCGAGCGCGCGGCGCGCCGGCTCGTGCACGTACCGATGGGTCGTTTCGGGTCCGCCGAGGAGATCGCCAACGGGGCCCTGTTCCTCGCGAGCGACGAGTCGAGCTACGTAACCGCCTCGACGTTTCTGATCGACGGCGGGCTCAGCGGCGCCTACACGACGCCGCTGTAGCGGCCGGCGCAGCATGGCGGGGGAAGGATTCGAACCTTCGAAGGCTGAGCCAACGGATTTACAGTCCGTCCCCTTTGACCGCTCGGGAACCCCGCCGCGCGGAGTCGCAGTGTAGCTCGGCCGCGAAGCCTGGAGCCGGCCGTCAGGAGGCGTCCCGCAGACGCTGTGCCTCGGGTAGCAGCTCAAGCTTCTTCAGCGTGTGGGTCTCGATCTGGCGGATCCGCTCGCGTGTCACGTTGAACGCCTGGCCGACCTCCTCGAGCGTCTGCGGCCGCTTGCCGCTGAGGCCGAAGCGCAGTTCGAGAACCTCCCGCTCGCGCGGCGGCAGTACCGCCAGCGCGCGGCCCACGTTCTCGTCGCGCATCCTCCGCGCGGCCTGCTCGAACGGCGACTCGACCGTCTGGTCCTCGACGAAGTCGCCAAGGATCGAGTCATCCTCGTCACCGACAGGCTTCTCGAGCGAGATCGGCTGCTGGGCGGTCCGCAGGATCTCTCGAACCTCGTGCGCGCCGCAGCCCAGCTCGCCGGCGACCTCCTCGACGCTCGGCTCGCGTCCGAGCTCCTGTACCAGGTGACGCTCCGCCTGGATCACCTTGTTCAGCTTCTCGACCATGTGCACCGGGATCCGAATCGTCCTGCCCTTGTCGGCGATCGCTCGCGTCACCGCCTGGCGGATCCACCAAGTTGCGTAGGTCGAGAACTTGTAGCCGCGACGGTGATCGAACTTCTCGACCGCACGGATCAAGCCGAGCGATCCCTCCTGGATCAGGTCGAGGAACGAAAGGCCGCGGCCGAGGTAGCGCTTTGCGATCGACACGACCAGCCTCAGGTTCGCTTCGACCATCTGCTGCTTGGCGAGACAGTCACCACGCTCGATCCGCTTCGCCAGCTCGACCTCCTCGACGGCCGAGAGCAGCGCCACGCGCCCGATCGCCCGCAGGTAGAGGCGCAACGAGTCGAGGCTCGGCTCGACCGCCAGGTCGAGCTCGAGCGGCGCCGCCTGAGCCTCCTTGGCCGGGTCCTCCAACTCGCTGGCGCCGGCTCCCGGGCCGACGAGCTCGATGCTGTGTTCCTCGAGATAGGCGTAGAGCTCGTGCACCTGTTCCTTGGAGGCGTCCAGCTCCTCGAGCACGCTCGCGACCGCGTCGATCGCGAGGTAGCCGCGTTCGTGGCCCTCGGCGATCAGAACCGCGAGATCGTGAGCCTCGGCGATCGGAGGCTCCGCGACTGCCACCACACCGTCATTCGCCGACGCATCGGTGACGAGAACCTGCATCAACTGGCTCCTCTCCTCGAGTCGTGAACCCCTCCAGGTTCTCGACGCGGCAGATTGTTAGCACAGACGCCGCCGCGATAGCCGGCGCGCGATGGGACCGCTGTAGGCTGATCTCCAGGAATGACCGAGCGAGCTTCGACCGTGCGAGTCCCCGATGTCCAGGCGCAGCTGCCGAGCGTTGCGATCGGACTTTCGCGCGTCGGCGTCCGCGGCGTCGAGAAGGTGATCCGAATCCGCCAGAACGGCGCCGAGCAGCTCTTCTCCGCGCAGATCGAATGTTTCGTCGATCTCGGGCCCGAGCAGAAGGGCGCGCACATGTCGCGCTTTGAGGAAGTCATCAACGAGGCGATTGGCGAGGTGATCCTTGGCGAGAGCGGATTCCGCGCCGAGCAGCTTGCGGAGCGCGTCGCCGAGCTCGTGCGCTCACGTCAGAAAGCGCTGCGCGCAGAGGTGACCATCGCGGCGCGCTACCCCGAGCACCGCCCGGCCCCCGTCTCCGGGATCAACACGCAGGAGATCTACACGCTTTACGGGATCGCCGTCGCTTCGGAGCGCGGCACACGACGCGTCGTCGGCGTCACTGCCCAAGGCATGACGGCCTGCCCCTGTGCTCAAGAGCTGGTGGCGGCAGATGCCCGCGAGCGGCTCGAGGACGACGGTTTCAGCGCCGGCGAGATCGAGCGGATCCTCGCAGCCGTGCCGGTTGCGACGCACAATCAGCGCGGGCTCGGCACGCTCCACGTCGGCGTCGGCGAGCACGACGTGCTCGCGATCGAGGCGAGCATGCTGCTCGCGATTGTCGAGAACGCGATGTCCTCGGAAATCTACGAGTTGATGAAGCGCAGCGACGAGGCGGCGGTGGTTGCCCGCGCCCACGCGCGGCCCCGGTTCGTCGAGGATTGCGTGCGCGAGATGATTGCTGGTGTCATCGACGAGCTGCCGGACCTCCCTGATGACGCATTCGTCTCCGCGCGCCAGGAGAACCTCGAGACGATCCACCAGCACAATGTCGAGGCCGAGCGCCAAGGCACCCTCGGCGAGCTGCGCCGCGAGCTGGCGGGCGGTGAGCACTCGCTCAAGCAGACGACGCTGCGCGCCTGGCTCGACGGTTAGTGAGTCGCACCGCCGGCGCGTGCCTGCTCGAGCCGTCGCCGCATGCCGAAGAAGTAGTCGAGGCCTGACGCCACGGTGATCGCGACCATCGCGTAGACCAGCGCCTCGAGCCACGCCGGATGGTTGCGGACCGCGATGACGCCGAGGATCGCCGCGATCTGGACGCAGGTCTTGAGCTTGCCGAAGTTGCTCGCCGGCATGATCACACCGGCCTGTGTCGCCCCCAGACGCAGCACCGTCACCGCGAGCTCGCGCGCGATGATCACCATTGCGACCCACGCCGCGAGGCGGTGCAGCGACACGAGCGAGATCAGCGCCGCGACGATCAGCAGCTTGTCGGCGAGCGGGTCCATCAGCTTGCCAAAGGTCGTGACCGACCCGCGCGAGCGCGCCAGATAGCCATCGACGAAGTCAGTCATCGAGGCCAGCGCAAAGACGATCGCCGCGAGGATGTCGCCGTCGCTCGTGTGCCCGAGCAGCGCAACGATCAGCACCGGTACGAGCAGGATGCGCGCCACGGTCAGGGAGTTGGGCCAGTTGAGCGACGCCACGAGCTGATTATCGCTTTCACGGAGAACGTAACCGGCGCGAGCCGTGATGAGGCGCGCGCACGCCTCGCGAAGCGCCGTCCTCGGCTGGCTTGCTCGCGGCTCGGCTGGGCCAGCCGCGAGCGACCGCTAGGGTTCAGAGCCGGTGCCCCTGATACCGACAGTGATCGAGCGAAGCGCCCGCGGCGAGCGCGAGTACGACATCTACTCGCGGTTGCTCAACGAGCGCATCATCTTCCTCGGCAGCCCGATCGACGATCAGGTGGCGAACGTGGTCGTCGCGCAGCTGCTGCACCTCGAGTCCGTCGACCCCGCCAAGGACGTCTCGCTTTACATCAACTCGCCCGGAGGCTCGGTGTATTCGGGGCTCGCGATCTACGACACGATGAACTTCATCAAGCCCGACATACAAACGATGTGTGTCGGCATCGCGATGTCGGCTGCCTCGCTGCTGCTCGCGGGCGGCACCCACGGCAAGCGCTCGTCGCTCCCCAACAGCCGGATCCTGATGCATCAGCCGTCAGCCGGCTTCGAGGGTCAGGCGACCGACATCGAGATCCACGCGCGCGAGGTCCTCAGCCTGCGTGCGCGGATCGACGAGATCTACGCCAAGCACACCGGCAAGACCGTCGAGGAGGTGCACCGCGACATGGAGCGCGATCGCTTCTTCAACGCCAAGGATGCCGCCGAGTACGGCCTCATCGATCGCGTGCTCCACAGCCACTAGCCAGAGGACTGCGATCTCCAGGCGCGAAGCCCCGGGGTGATGAGGCAGCTCAGCGTCGTCGAGCGAATCGCGCTTGCGGTCATCTGCACCGTTGCAGCGCTTGCTGCTTTCGCCCACTACGCGGGCTGGACTCCGGTGGCCGCTTTCGTGGTCGCCACGCTCGCGTTGGCGGGATTCGCCTGGATCGTGTCGCTCGCGACCGAGCAGGTCGGCGAGCATCTCGGCCCGGCTGCGACCGGGCTGCTGCAGGCAAGTGTCGGCAACCTTCCGGAGCTGCTCGTCGTGATCTTTGCGCTCCGCGCCGGCGAGCGGGTCGTCGCCCAGAGCGCGATCGTCGGCTCGCTGTTTGCCAACGCGCTGCTCGTGCTCGGGCTCGTCTTGATCGCCGGTTCGCTCGCGCCGGGCGCGCGGGGCGTGATGCGCTTCGACGCGAAGATCACGCGCGAGACCGCGACGCTCGTACTCGGCTGCCTATTCATCATCGTGCTCGTCGGCATCTCGCTCTCGGCTGGAGATCCCGCCGGTCACCACGTCGAGACGATCTCGGTCATCGCTGCGGCGCTGCTGCTGAGCGTCTACCTGCTGTGGGTCGTGCCCCACGTGCGTGGTGGAAGCCGGCCGTCCGATCCGGTGGCGCGGCTCGGACTCTGGTCGGCGCTGGTCCTGCTGGTGGCGGCGGGGGTCGGCTCGGGATTCGTCTCGGATTGGTTCGTCGACGCGCTGAGACCGGCAATTCATCAGCTCCACATCTCACAGGCCTTCGCCGGCCTGGTGATCGTCGCGATCGCCGGCAACGCAGTCGAGAACGCGGTCGGGGTCCGCCTTGCCGCTAAGGGCCGCTCCGACCTCGCGATCTCGGTCGTCTTGAGCTCGGTTGCGCAAATCGCGGCGTTCCTCTTCCCAGTGCTCGTCCTCGTCTCGCTCGCGCTCCCGACACGACTCACGTTCGCTCTCCCGCTGCTCTACATCGGTGCGCTTGCGCTGACTGCGGTGACCGTCTGGCAGGTCACAGAGGACGGTGAAGGCCGCGCCTTCGAGGGCTGGGCGCTCGTCGTGATCTATGCGATCCTGGCGGTGATCGCCCTGTATGAGTAAAGCCCGGCAGCCGCTGCTCTACGTCCTCGCCGCTGGCCTGGCCGTGGCGGCGGTCGCGGTCACCTTGTCGCTCGTCTCCGGCGGTTCCGGCAAGGCGGCGGTGCGGGCCGGTGATCGCCCAGTCGCGCGGCTGGTCGCCGAGGCGCCTGATCCATTGGCCGGCAGGAGCTTCGCGGTGTCGGCCGCCTCGGTCCATCACGCGAAGGCGCGGTCGCCGCACGCTGCGGCGCGAGATGTGCGCGAAGCCTTCCTCTCACCCGGCGCACCGACCGACCAGCAGGTGATCCAGGAGCTCCAGCAGGAGCAGGCCGTCCAGGAGTCGGAACCCGCGTTGCGCGTGACCGTCGATCCGCTCGACGGCACGGCCATCGCGCCAGCCGGGCTGCCGGTCCAGGTTCAGGAGGTCATCGCCGGTGGCAACGCGATTCGGGACTTCCCTTATGTCTACGGTGGTGGCCACCTGTCGTTCATCGACGACGCGTACGACTGCTCGGGCTCCGTCAGCTATGCGCTCGCCGCCGCCGGGCTGATCAAGGCGCCGGAGACTTCGGGTCAGCTCGTAGCCTGGGGCAAGCCCGGTCCCGGTCGCTACATCACGGTCTTTGCCGACGACGGCCACACGTTCATGTGGGTTGACGGCGTCTGGTTCGACACGGCTGGTCGAGCCGGCCCCTACACCACTCGCTGGCTGACGCAGCAGCCCTCGCTCCTCGGCTACGCCGTACGCCACCCCGCCGGCCTTTGAGCGCAGCGGCGTACCGCCTGGACGGTGCTGCGCCGCCGATGGACCGTGTCGCGGGCGGCCTCAGCCGCGCAGCAGTCCGCTGATCACTGCGCCCGCGACGCCGCCCGTTGCGGCCGCGCCGACGGAGCCGCCTGCCTCGGACTCGAGCGGCTCGATGTACATCGTCTGGATCGCGACCTTGCCCGGGCCGGTGAAGCGGTTCCAGGTCAGCTTGTGGTCGCCGGCGAACATTCCAGCCTTGAGGCCGAGTGAATGCTAGCTGAGCGTCACGCTCGGGTCCTTGTACAGCCAGCCGCCGGCCTCGACGTCGAGCTCCTCACCACTGTCTAGCTCGACCTCGAACACGTTGCCCTGCCCCGAGACCCAGACGACCGCGTCGCCCTCGCTCGCGTGAAACTTGTCGATGAAGATCCCCGAGCCGCCGAGCAGCATGTTGCGCACACCCTGCACGCGCTCGAAGCTGTAGCCGATGTTGTCGGTCGCCGCGAGGAAGTGATGTTCGCGCAAGTTGATCTCCTGGCCATGCGCGAGGTGCAGCGGGATGCACTGGCCCGGCCAGTCGCGCGAAAAGGCGATTCGACCGCTGCCGGCGGTCTTCGTGATGAAGAAGTCGAGGCCGGCGATCTTGCGCTTGATTCCGCCGGGCAGCTTGCGCAGCTCGATGCCGACCTGGTGCTCCTTCCAGAGCAGAGTGTGGTGCTCGAACATGACTGCCTGTCCGGAGACCTCGATCTGCAGCTCGGGAACGAGCGAGCCGCGCAGATGGTAGGTCACTCCGGCAAAAGTCTCGTCGGTTACTTCGACCTTGATCGGCGCGTCGGGAATCCTCATGGCTGTCTCTCCTGGCTTGCGTGTGGCGCGGTCGCGGCGCACGATACTCCGATCGCTGGCGCCCAAAGGCGCGTCGAGCGAGGCGAATCACTACACTGGGTTTCCCTCGCGCCGTGGCGGGGTTTTTCCTTGCCCGGCGCCAGCAGACTGAATCCCACCCTGGAAAAGGCTCATGGCCCGCGGAGACGTACGGATCGCTGTGACGCTCGCCTGCGAGGAATGCAAGCGGCGCAACTATCAGACCAATAAGAGCAAGCGCAACGACCCCGATCGCATCACACTGGCGAAGTACTGTCGCTGGTGTCGGCGCCATACCTCGCATCGGGAGACGCGCTAGCAGCAAGTGCCGTGGCGCGTGATCGCAAGCGCACCCGTCGTAGCCGCCGGCCCAACCGGCAGCCCGGCGCATCTGCCCCGCCTCCGGCGGCGGCCGGCCTTGGCCTGCCCGACGAGCCGGTGGGTCTGTCCGAAGATGCGGCTGTTGACGGGCAGCCAATCGAGCCGCCGGGCAACGGCGAGCCGGCCGGAAGCTCCGTGTTTCCCCAGCTCGGGGCGTTTGCGGAGGAGCCTGTGAATGTCGCCTTCGGTGAGCCTGAGCTGCCCTACGAGCAGCCCGCCCGCGCGCGCGCCGAGCACGGCAATCGCGTCTTCAACTTCTTGCGCGGCTGCTGGGCTGAGCTGCAGCGCGTCCAGTGGCCGGACCGTCGCCAGGTGGCGCAGGCGACCGGTGTCGTACTTGGCTTCGTCGTGATCGCCGGTATCTTCCTCGGCGTCGCCGACCAGATCTCCCAGCAGATCGTGAACGCGATTCTCTAGTGGCCCGTCCCGAAACATCTCACCGTCTGGCCGCGTCCTCCCCCATTCGGGGACAGGCGCTCGCGGGAAGGCAGCCAGCCTTCCCGCTGCGCTGCCTGTGCCCTACGGGTACGTCCTCACCAGCCGGCGCCATCCACTCGCCGTATCCGGCGACACGTTCCCTGAGGGACCACTGACATGTTCCGCTGGTATGTCGTCAATACATACTCGGGCCACGAGAAAAAGGTTAAGCAGAATCTCGAGCACCGCATCGTCTCGCTCGCGCAGCAGCGCGCGGTGCGCCAGGTGGTCGTGCCGACCGAGTCCGTTTCCGAGATGAAGGACAACCAGAAGATCACCGTCGACAAGCGGACGATGCCCGGCTATGTGCTGGTCAACATGGAGCTCAACGAAGGCTCCTACAAGCTCGTCAAGGACACGCCCGGTGTGACCGGCTTCGTCGGCGCATCCAACGAGCCGGTCCCGCTGACCCAGATGGAGGTCGACCGGATCCTCAAGAAGGAGGTCGCCGTCGTGGCTGGCCGGCCGCGTGCGACCTTCACGATTGGTGAGTCGGTCAAGGTCGTCTCCGGGCCGCTGTCGGACTTCTCGGGCGAGATCTCCGAGATCAACGAGGATGCTGCCCGCCTCAAGGTGCTGGTATCAATCTTTGGCCGCGAGACCCCGGTCGAGGTCGGCTTCGACCAGGTCAAGAAGCTCTAACCATGGCAAAGAAAGTCCTGACCACGATCAAGCTGCAGGCCCTTGGCGGCGCCGCTTCGCCGGCGCCTCCGGTCGGCCCTGCGCTCGGCCAGCACGGCATCAACATCATGGAGTTCTGCAAGGCGTTCAACGCCCAGACGCAGCAGGACGCCGGCACCGTCATCCCGGTCGTCATCACCGTCTACGAGGACCGCTCGTTCACCTTTGTTACAAAGACGCCCCCGGCGGCCGACCTGATTCGCAAGGCGATCGGGCTCGAGAAGGGCTCCGCCGAGCCGCAACGCAACAAGGTCGGCACGATCACGCAGGCGCAGCTGCGCGAGATCGCGGCGACGAAGCTTGCCGACCTGAACGCCAACGACGTCGACGCTGCCGCGAAGATCATCGCCGGCACCGCGCGCTCGATGGGCGTCGATGTGGTCGGCTGATGGCGCGCCGCGGAAAGCAGGTCACGGCGAGCCGCGAGCAGGCTGAGCGCGACCGTGAGCACACTCCGGCGGAGGCGGTCGAGCTCGTCAAGCTCCTCGCACACGCGAAGTTCGACGAGTCGATCGAGGTCCACATCCGGACCGGCCTCAACGTGCGCCACGCCGACGAGCAGCTGCGCGGCACAATCGCGCTGCCGAACGGGCTCGGACGTGACGTCACGATCGCCGTCTTCGCCCAAGGCGACGCGGCGCGCGAGGCGCAGCAGGCCGGCGCGGACTTCGTCGGCGCCGAGGATCTGGCAAAGCGCGTCGAGGAGGGCTTCACCGACTTCGACGTTGCGATCGCGACGCCAGACCTGATGCCGCTCGTCGGCCGGCTCGGCCGAGTGCTGGGCCCGCAGGGCAAGATGCCGAATCCCAAGGTTGGCACTGTCACCACGGACGTGCGCAAGGCGGTCGAGGAGGCGAAGGCCGGCAAGGTCGAGTACCGCACGGATCGCACCGGAATCGTCCATCTCGTGATCGGCAAGCGGAGCTTCGAGTCGCGCGCGCTGCTCGAGAACTACGCGGCGGTGCTCGACGAGATCATCCGCGCGAAGCCGTCGGTGGCCAAGGGTCGCTACCTGCATTCGATCACCTTCGCCTCGACGCAGGGACCCGGCGTCAAGGTGGATCCGAGCCGGACCCGCGACGTCGTCGAGGAGGTACCGGCGCCCCAGGGGGACCCCGGTACCCTAGGGGCAGGCAGGCAAGCGGCGTAAGCGTAGTCTTCAAAGAGGCCACCCAAGACCTCCGGCCGTCTCCCTTACGGGAGACCTAAGCCCGGACCAGGAGCCGTATGAACCGAGACCAGAAATCGGCGGTGATCGACGAGATCGCCGCGAGCATCAGTGAGTCGAGCGCAGTCTTTGCGATCGACTACCGCGGCATCAGCGTCGAGCAGGCGCGCGAGCTGCGGACCCGTCTGCGCGACGCCGACGCGACGCTCCGCGTCGTCAAGAACTCGTTGACCGAGCGGGCGGCCGACAAAGCCGGCACGGAGCAGCTCAAGGCGCTCCTGCAAGGTCCAACCGCGCTGACGTTCGTCCGCGGCGACAGCGCGCTCGCGGCGAAGTCGATCGCCGACTTCGCGCGCGTGACGCAGCTGCTCGCCTTCAAGGGCGGTCTGATGGACGGCGCCGCGGTGTCGCCCGCCGAGATCACGACGATCGCGCGCCTGCCATCGCGCGACGTCCTGTACGGCCAGCTGGTCGGCCTCGTCGCAAATCCGATCACCGGCCTCGCCAGGACGCTGAACGCCCTGATCGCCGGGCTCGCCATCCAGCTCGGCGGCATCCTCGGTCAGCGCGAAGCAGCCGGCGAGAAGGTCCAAGCGCCGGCCGCGGCGCCTCCGGCAGCCGCAGAGCCAGAGCCTGAAACCACTACAGAGGCCGAAGTCCCAGCCGAAAGCGAAGCCCCAGCCGAGCCCGCGGCCGAGCTGGAAGCACAAACCCAAGAAGCCGCAGCACCATCCGTGCCAGTCGAGGAGTCGCCTAACGAGGAAGCGCCGCAGTCAAGCGCTCCTGAGGCGAGCTCCGAAGCCGCTGAGAAGTCGCCTAGCGACGCTGCGACGGAGTCAAGCGCCGAGTAGGCGACGATCGAAAGTTATAGGAGACGACGACCAATGGCCACATCAACCGCAGAATGGATTGACGAGCTCAAGGGCATCTCGGTGCTCGAGCTCGCGGATCGCATCAAGGCCCTCGAGGAGGCGTTCGGCGTGTCCGCCAGCGCGGTGGCTGTTGCCGCGCCCGCCGGTGGCGGGGCCGCAGGCGGCGGCGAGGAAGCCGCCGAGGAGCAGACCGCGTTCACGGTCACCGTCACCGCGGCAGGGGACAAGAAGATCCAGGTGATCAAGGTGGTTCGCGCGGCGACCGGCCTCGGCCTGAAGGAAGCCAAGGCGCTCGTCGACGAGGCCCCCAAGCCGGTCAAGGAGGGGATCGACCGCGAAGAGGCCGACGCGCTCAAGAAGGAGCTCGAGGAAGCCGGAGCGAGCGTCGAGGTCTCGTAGTCCGCGAGCCTCCGAGGACCTGACGGTGCGGGCGGCCCAATGCCGCCCGCACGTGCTTAGGCGACGGTCTCGCCGGTCGGCTGGCGGCTCGCATGACCTGCAAAAAGCCGCATATTCCGCTACAGTCCCTCTGCTGATCGATAGTCGTAGCCGCTCCTGTAGCAGCCGGGCCGCGCCACATACGCGAGCCGGAGGGGCGGGGTCCGTGAGTGTCAGCGGCCCTGGGCTGGGCACAGCTTTGCTGTGCTAATGTTTATGGCCTGCGCTTTCGCGCCCTCGTCTGTCCGTCTCTCGACCCCTCAGGAGTCGCATCTTGGCCGCCGCCCCCGTCCCCCGGACGCGCCGTAGCTTCGCGCGTCTGCACACGCCGCTCGACGTTCCCAACCTCATCGACATCAAGCGCCGCTCCTTCGAATGGCTGACCGAGCCACAGAAGGGGGGTCTGCGCGAAACGATCGACGACATCTCGCCGATCGAGGATTACACCGGCAACCTCGCCGTGCAGTTCGGCGAGTTCGTCTTCGACGAGCCCGTTGCACCGATCGATCAGTGCCGTGAGAAGGACCTGACCTACGCGCGGCCGCTGACCGTCACGGTCGCCTTCATCAACCGGGAGACCGGCGAGATCCGCGAGCAGTCGGTCTTCATGGGCGACTTCCCGTGGATGACCGAGCGCGGCACCTTCATCATCAACGGCACCGAGCGCGTCGTCGTGACGCAGCTCGTCCGTTCTCCCGGCGCCTACCTGATGGAGCCGAAGGATCGCGAGAAGCAGGTCTTCGTCGCGAACCTGATGCCGGCCCGCGGCTCGTGGCTCGAGCTCGAGATCGACAAGAAGGGCAAGGTCTACGTCCGCATCGACCGCAAGCGCAAGCTGCCGGTGACGGTCCTGCTGCGCGCGATGGGCTACGCAAGCGACGAGCAGATCCTCGCCCTGTTTGACAATTCGCACTACATCCAGAACACGATTGAGTCCGATACCGAGCAGACACGCTCGGAAGAGGGCGCGCTCGTCGAGCTCTTCAAAAAGCAGCGTCCCGGTGAGCCGCCGAGCGTCGACAACGCGCGCGCGCTGCTCAACCAGCTCTTCTTCGATCCGAAGCGCTACGACCTGACACGCGTTGGTCGCTACAAGCTGAACTCGCGCCTCAGCCTCGACATCGACCTCGACGTGCGCACGCTGACGCACGAGGACATCATCGCCCTCGTCAAGGAGCTGGTGCTGCTGCCGCGCCGCCTCGGCATGCCGGAGAACCCGGAGGCCGAGATCAAGGACTATGCAGCCGAGGCTGTGAGCATGCCGCGCGAGGCGGTCGCCGAGCACCTCGACGAGTACGAGCACTTCGGCAATCGCCGCCTGCGCACCGTCGGCGAGCTGATCCAGGAAGCGTTCCGGATCGGCCTCTACCGGATGGAGCGCGTCGTCCGCGAGCGCTTGACGACCGAGGACGCCGACACGATCACGCCGCAGACGATCATCAACATCCGCCCGGTCGTTGCGGCGCTGAAGGAGTTCTTCGGCTCCTCGCAGCTGTCGCAGTTCATGGACCAGACGAACTCACTCGCCGGCCTCACTCACCGCCGCCGCCTGTCCGCGCTCGGCGCGGGCGGCCTGACGCGCGAGCGCGCACCGATCGAGGTGCGCGACGTGCACCCCACGCACTACGGGCGCATGTGCCCGATCGAGACGCCGGAAGGCCCGAACATCGGCTTGATCGGCTCGCTTTCCTCCTACGCCGAGGTCTCTGAGCACGGCTTCGTCACGACGCCATACCGCGTCGTCAAGGACGGCGTGCTGACCGACGAGATCGTGCACCTCGATGCGACGCAGGAGGAAGAGCAGCTGATCGCGCAGGCCAATACGCCGGTCGATGCGAAGACCGGCAAGCTGCGTGGGCCGGAGATCCTCTGCCGCACGCAGGCCGGCCAATACGTCACCGTCGGTCCGAAGGATGTCGATCTCGTCGACATCTCGCCGCAGCAGATCTGGTCGGTCGCCACGGCGATGATCCCGTTCCTCGAGCACGACGACGCAAACCGCGCGCTGATGGGCTCAAACATGCAGCGTCAGGCGGTGCCGCTG
>Ga0224544_1000058_pt1 | contig 13278 bp, 11 predicted proteins | sample 714P11014metaG_FD_179904 | JGI IMG/M metagenome (GOLD analysis project Ga0224544, IMG submission 179904) | Peat soil microbial communities from Stordalen Mire, Sweden - 717 P1 10-14 | ecosystem: Environmental > Terrestrial > Soil > Wetlands > Peat | place: Sweden: Norrbotten County, Stordalen...
CGGCGATGGGCGGCAGGCCGCGACCGGAGCGAAGTTCGTGCCAGGTGTAAATTACGCGATGGATGACGGTCAGCGTCGAAATAAACGCGATCACCCACAGCACTGGCGCCATTCGGCGGAATGCTCCGCCAAGAATGAGAAGGACGAGCCGCTCGGGCCGCTCCATGAAACCCACTTTACAACTCGGGATGAGAGATTCGGCGCGCGCGCGTGAGTAGCTGACCATGAAGGAGCTCGCCATCGCGACCGCGGCGAGCGTCATGTAGAACGCGCGGCCGATCAGCGTGTAATACACGACGAGACCCATGTAGAGCGCGAGATCGGAGTAGCGATCAAGCGTCGAATCGAGGAAAGCGCCGAAGGCCGTGACGCGGCCGACGCGCCGCGCGACTTGGCCATCCGCCATATCCAAAAAGCCCGCGAAGAAAAGCACGGCCGCGGATTCGCGGAAGCGTCCCATCGCGAATAGCGCGGAAGCCCAGCCATTCACGGCGAGGGCGAAGAACGTGAACATGTTCGGCGTGATGCCCGTCGCGGCCAAGCCGCTGACTACGTGCTTGAGCAGCCAGCCGCCGCCTTCGCCGATCCAATATGTTATTGGGTGATGGTTCGTTTCGCGCCCGTTGTCCGGCATTTTTGGAATGATATTCCAACTTAGCGCGAGCCTCAAGGGCGCAGGCGCGCGAACTGCTTCAAGCTTTGTTCGCCGAAGAAATCACGAGTACAAGATGCTCGCGTCGGCAGACATTGCCGCCAAGTCGCCGATTCGGCTGGGCGGGCCTTGCACGACGAATCGGCGGTGATAGAGCAACACGGCGCGCAACGCTGCGAGTTCTTCACCTCCGCCCGCGCGGCCAGGGCCGCCGTGCAAACAGTTTGGCACGACGTTGCCGTGGCCTGTGTGCTGGCTGCCCACGGAAGAATCGACGACGAGCAAGCGGCCGTGGAGATCGCCGATCCCGAGTATCACCTCGCGAACAAAATTGGCGTCGTTCGAGAAAATTGAAGCGACGAGCGATCCCATGCCGCGGCGTGCAATTGCGATGAGTTCGGCGGTGTTGTCATAAGGCACCAGTGTCGCCGCCGGGCCGAACACTTCGACATCGTGGACGAATTTGGCATCGAGGCCATTCTTGCTGGCGAGAAGCGTAGGCTGAACGAATGCGGACTTTTGCGCGTCGGCATCGAGCGGCTGGAAACCTTCGTCACCGCCAAACAGGACCGTGCATTCCTGTTTCAGTAGCTTCAGTCCTTCTACGCACGCTGCTTGCTGCGCCTTATTCACCACTGGCCCGACTTTTACTTCCGGATTACGCGGATTTCCGACCTTCAGCGATGCGAGCCGCGCGGCGATGGCTTCGCCCGCGGCCTGCATGAACTGGCGCGGAACTAACACGCGGCGAATCGCGGTGCATTTCTGGCCGGCCTTGAGCGTCATTTCGCGAACGACTTCCTTGACGAGAAGATCGAAAACGTCGCTTCCCGGCGCGGCATCCGACCCAAGAATCGCTGAATTGATGCTATCGGCCTCGATATTCACGCGGACCGAACGGCGCAGGACATTCGCGTGCGAGCGAATACGCGTGGCGGTGTCGGCAGAGCCAGTGAATGAAATCGAGTCGCCTTCGCGAACGTGATCGAGGAGATCGCGCGCGGAACCGCAGAGGATCGAAAGACTCCCAGCCGGAACGGTTCCCGATTTTACGATGTCTTCGACCATTCGTTGCGTCAACCAGGCTGTCGGCGAGGCGGGCTTAACCACGACGGGTACGCCTGAGAGCAGCGCGGGCGCGGCTTTTTCGCAAAATCCCCAGGCGGGGAAATTGAACGCGTTGATGAAGACGGCTGCGCCCTTGGCGGGCATCAGGAAGTGCTGGCCGGAGAACACATTGGTCTTCGAGAGCGGGATTTCGGCGCCCTCTTTCAGAATTTTCTGCTCCGCGAGCGCGCGCCCGATTTTCGCATAATATTTTATTGTGTAGATCGCGCCATCCACGTCGAAAGAGGCGTCGGCTTGATTTGCGCCCTGATTGAGAAGACAAATCCGAAAGTATTCGTCGCGATTTGCGGTCAACACATCAGCAATCTTGCCGAGAAGGTCAGCGCGCTCGCGATAGGTTAGCTTTTGTAGAGTGGGGCCGCCGTTGGAACGCGCATATTCCAGCGCTCCGCCTACGTCGATTCCTTGCGATGAAATTCGCGCTAGCTCCTCACCGGTGACTGGATCGACTAACGGCTCTCCCGCGCCCGTACCTTCTTTCCATTCACCCGAGACATAGTTCGGCAGCTTCATCTGCGATCCCCCATCGAATTATAGCGTTCCACTCTCCCATAATTATTAGACGACAGCCTTGGAATTTGTGGCCATCATGCATCTTTATCACTGTTAAATCCAGCCGGGCTGACTCCTCAGTTCGATCGCGGGAAACACTCTACACTACTCTGAACCATTGTTCGTTATCTGAACAGCCGTTCAGTTCTCTTTGACTTGCGCCAAGTGGCGTGGTACATCTAGCTCAAGAGCTGCGGGCATTCCAATGGGCCTTGAGATGTGAGGATTGAAGTTGCCGACCAACCGAACCAAGAACGCGCGCAATGGAACGCTTCGAAAGCGCTATCTCGCGCGGCGGCTAGAGATTCTGCGCGCTGCGGGAAAAGAATTTCAGACACGCGGGTTCGCAGAGACCGGTATGCGCGATATTGCTGCGGCAGCGGTTCTATCGCCCGCAAATCTCTACAACTATTTCCGCGGAAAAGACGAGCTACTCTTCTTCTGCCAGGATAATTCTCTCGACCGGATGATCTTTGCTCTCGAAAAAGCGCGGCGGATGAGGGGAAGCGCGGCGGAAAAGCTGCGGCTTGTCATTCTCGCGCACGTGCGATGCGTGTTGGATGAAGTCGAAGGCTCGGCGGCCCATCTTCTGACTAGCGTGTTGCCGCCTCGGATGCGAACACGCCTCGTTAAGAAGCGCGATCGTTATGAGGAAGGAGTCCGCCGGTTGATTGCCGGAGGTGCGCGATCGGGTGAGTTTGTACGATGCGATCCAGCGTTCGCAGCGCGCGCAATTTTGGGTGCGTTGAACTGGAGTGTGCGCTGGTTTAGTCCCACGGGGCCCCTGTCGGCTGGTGACATCGCCGAACGATTCGCGGATTATTTGATCCGAGGATTACTGGCGAACCCGAATACGTCCGGATTTGCATCGCCGATGAAGACAGCCGAAAAGCGGTTCAGTCGATATATTCCGCATGCGACGAGTCTCGATTTGTCGAGATCGTCGCCGGCACGAGGGGATTGAACTTGGCTACGATTCCCATTGAATCGGAGAAAACATCGCGCATTCGGCTGACGCTGAATGGCGACGAGACCGACGTCTCGTTTGCGCCCTATAAGACGCTGCTCGAAGTTTTGCGCGAAGACATGGGACACACCGGCACGAAGCACGGCTGCGAATTGGGCGAGTGCGGCGCCTGCGCGGTCCTGCTGGATGGCAAGGCGGTGCTTTCATGCCTTGTTTTGGCGCTCGAATGCGAGGGGCGAAGCGTACTGACCGTGGAGGGACTCGGAACGGATGGCAAGCTACATCCGTTGCAGGATGCGTTCGCGGATTTGGGCGCGGCGCAGTGCGGATATTGCACTCCCGCGATTCTCGTAACGGCGAAAGCGCTGCTCGATCGAAATCCCAGGCCGAATCGTGCTGAGATTCGAGAGGCGATTTCGGGAAATCTGTGCCGTTGTACCGGGTACTTGCAGATTTTTGAGGCTGTCGAAGCTGCGGTCTTTAAAATCGCGGAACAGGGAAAGGCCGCGGCTTGAGGTCGAGCGCTATTTTATCGATCCGCGAGATCATTCGGAGATCAAATGCCGACTGAAGGCAAACCGCCATCTGCGCCGGTCGATTCACACGGGCCAGCCGGGTCGCTCGCAAAATCTCCGGCGGCGAGCGATGACAAGATGCGCGTGATCGGAGTTCCGCGCCGCCGCGTCGATGCGCGCGCCAAAGTGACCGGCCAGACGCGCTTCGCCGACGATATTTTTTTGCCGCGGATGGCACATTGCAAATTGCTGCGCTCGCCGCATCCGCACGCGCTCATTCGAAAAATTGATACTTCGCGCGCCCTCGCTCATCCGGGAGTGTATCTGGTGCTGACCGGGAAGGATGTCCCGATTGAATATGGAATTTTGCCGGTGAGCCAGGACGAGCAGGCGCTGTGCGTCGATCACGTGCGGCACGTGGGCGATCCGGTGGCTGCCGTTATTGCGCGCGAAGAGTTGACCGCGTTCGAAGCTTTGGATTTGATTGACGTCGAATACGAGATTCTCGCGACGATCTCCGATCCAGAGGAGGCGCTCGCAACACCGTCGCCGCGGATTCACGATTACGGCGAGTCGGGAAACATTCACAAGCTCGTGGCGCTCGATTTTGGCGACGTTGAAGAGGGATTCGCACAGGCGGACGAAGTTTTCGAAGACACTTTTTTCTATCAGGGAAATACGCATCTGCCGATCGAGCAGCACGCGTCGGTAGCGATCAAAGATCCCGATGGAAAATTGACGATTTGGTCGAGCACACAGACGCCTCATTACCTGCATCGCGCTCTTGCCAAAGTGCTGCAAATGCCGCCGGCGCATATTCGCGTGATCGCCACACCGAATGGCGGCGGATTCGGCGGCAAAAGCGATCCTTTCAATCACGAAATCGTCGTGGCCAAGGCCGCGCTGATGCTCGACCGCCCCGTGAAGATTTGTTTGACGCGCGAAGAAGTTTTCTACTGCCACCGCGGCCGCCATCCAGTGCTGATGAGGTTCAAGACCGGCGTCAAGAAAGACGGAACGATCACCGCTGTACATTTGCAGACGCTGATTGACGGCGGCGCTTACGGATCGTATGGCGTGGCTAGCACGTTCTATACGGGCGCGCTGCAGACGACGACGTATCACATTCCACGCTACCGCTTTCAGGGCTGCAGAACATTCACGAACAAGCCTCCTTGCGGGCCGAAACGGGGACATGGCACACCGCAGCCGCGATTCGGGCAGGAAGTTCAACTGGACAAGATTGCCGAGAAGCTGAAAATCGATCCCGCTGAGTTGCGGCTTCGGATCGTCGAATCATCGGGCGCCGTGACCGCGAATTACATGCGCCTGGGAACCATCAAGCTCGCTGAATGTCTTCGCCGGCTCGTGAAAGTGTCCGATTGGAACGCGAAATTCCGGAAGCTGCCTGAAGGTCATGGGGTGGGACTTGCGTGCTCGGCGTATCTGACCGGCGCGGGGCTGCCGATTTATTGGAACAAAATGCCACACTCGGGAGTGCAGCTCAAACTCGATCGCGGCGGCGGCGTGACGGTTTTTTGCGGTGCGACGGAGATTGGGCAGGGATCGGACGACGTTCTTGCGAGCATCGTGGCGGAAATTCTGGGGCTCGATACTTTCGATATTCGTGTATATACCGGTGACACGGATCTTGGGCCGGTCGACCTTGGATCGTACTCGAGCCGCGTAACTCTAATGGCGGGCAACGCGGCCATACAGGCTGCGGAGCGCGCGCGAGATATCATTTCCAACGCAGTTGCGGAAAAGCTTTCTGTGCCTAAGGAACGGCTGCGATTTGCCGGGAGAAGCGTTTCCGATTCGGCTGCGCCCGAGAAACGTCTCAGCTTCCAGGAAGCCGTGTGCCTTGCGGAAGCGCGATTCGGGACGATTGGCACGGTCGGTTCGTACACGCCGCCGAAATCGCCTGCGCTTTATAAGGGCGGCGGCGTTGGGCCTTCGCCAACGTATTCGTATTCGGCCGCGGTCGTCGAAGTTGTGGTGAACCAAGTTACGGGTTGGATTACCGTTCCGAGAATTTGGATCGCGCACGATATCGGCCGCGCGCTGAATCCGACGCTGGCGCGAGGGCAAGTGGAGGGCGGGGTTTACATGGGGCTTGGCGAAGCGCTGATGGAGGAACAGGAATTTCGCCGGCTGCCGAAAAAGCTGTCGCACGCGCTGGTGCACAAATTCCCTTCGATACTTGAATACAAAAGCCCGACATCGCTTGACATGCCTGAAGTGATCACGGAGCTCATCGAAGAGCCTGATCCGCGAGGGCCGTTTGGCGCGAAGGAAGTCGGGCAGGGGCCGCTGCTGCCGATCATGCCGGCGGTGGCAAATGCGGTGTATGACGCTGTCGGCGTGAGGATCGACGAAGTTCCGATCACGCCGGAAAAAGTGATGAAGGCGCTGGCCGAAAAAAGAGCGGGGCGCGCGCCGCGTTACGGGCCGGGCGCTTTTCCGCATGTGGATTGGCCGGAAGCGCTGCGCGTTCCGCCGCCATGGGAGGGCGGCGACGGAAACGCGGTGAACGATACGCCGCGCCCGCCGAAACCAAGCTCCGAAAAAGAGAAGGTGCTCAGCTCATGATGCGGCTGCCTCTTTTCGAATTCCGCGCGCCGCGCACTCTCGATGAAGCCGCGCGGATTTTGGGAGGCGAGGGACCGACGACGATGCCGATCGCGGGCGGCACCGATCTGCTTCCGAATATGAAGCGGAGACAGCAAGTTCCGCGAACGCTGATGAGCCTTCGCCGCGTGGAAGAGCTGAGGCAGATTCGATTTGGTGAGCCGGGCTCGCGGCTCGGCGCGTGCGTTACGCTCACCGACATCGCGGAAGATCCGCGCTTTCGCAACGGGTTGACGGCACTGGCGCAGGCCGCTGCGCAAGTAGCCACGCCGCAGATCCGAAACATGGCAACGCTCGGAGGAAATCTCTGCCTCGACACGCGGTGCAATTATTACGATCAGAGTTACGAGTGGCGGAAGGCGATCAACTTTTGCTTGAAGAAGGATGGCGTGACGTGCTGGGTCGCGCCGGGCAGTCGAAAATGCGTGGCCGTATCTTCTACGGACACTGCGCCGGCGCTGATGGCGCTCGGAGCGCGCGTCAGGCTGGTATCGCGTTCCGGAGAGCGTGAAGTGCTGCTTTCGGATTTGTACAACAACGATGGCATTCATTACATGACGCGACGTCCCGACGAGATTCTTGCCGACGTTGTGCTCGATTCCCTGCACGGATGGAGGAGCACGTATTGGAAGCTGCGGCGGCGCGGCGCATTTGATTTTCCGGTGCTGTCGGTGGCCGCAGCGGTGCGATTCGAGGCGAATGGCGCGGTCGAGGACGCGCGGATTGTTATCGGTTCGGCAGCGTCGCGGCCGTTGGTTGCTGCGGGTGCATCACGAGCGCTAGTTGGACGTTCCTTGAGCGAAAACGCGATTGACGAGGCCGCGACGCTCGCGGCGCGAGTCGCAAAGCCGCTCGACAATACGGACTTCGATATGACCTGGCGGAAGAAAGTGACGGCTGAATTTGTGGCGTCGGCACTGCGCGAACTTCGCGGCGACGACATGCGGGCTCATCGATTGAGCCTCGCGCAGTATCCTTCCGAAGGCCTCTATTTCTAGTCTCTTAGTCCCGAATATTTAGCCACGAACGCAGCATCCTGGCATTTTCATTTTTCAAATGATTCGGCGTTTGCTCTTATGCCTATGCGGGCTTGCGGATGCCGGCGGCTTCGGCAGTGACGTCCGTGTATTTCAACCCAGCGCCAGTATTGAAAAGCACGACACGATCTTGCGGCGTTAGGAATCCAGTGGTCAGCAAATGATCGTAGGCTGCTGTGGCTGCCGCGCCTTCCGGCGAAAGAAGAATTCCTTCGTTACGAGCCCAGTCCTTAAGCGACGCGAGAATTGTTTCATCCGCGAGCGAGAGTGCCACACCGCCTGATTCACGAAGAATCTCCAACATGATGTAGTCGCCATAAGGCTTTGGCACGCGCAAGCCTGACGCGAACGTGGACGCGTCTTTCCACATTTGACTTGCCTTCTCGCCAGCTTCAAACGCGCGCGCGACTGGAGCGCATCCGGATGATTGCACGGCGATCATGCGTGGCCGCTTGCCGGGACGCACCCAGCCAAGCTCCTCCATTTCCGCGAAGGCCTTCCACATGCCAATCAAGCCAACACCGCCGCCTGTCGGATAAAAGACAGCGTCTGGATATTCCCAGCCCAATTGCTCAACAAGTTCGTAACCCATCGTCTTCTTCCCTTCGACGCGGAAGGGTTCTTTGAGCGTGGAAATATCGAACCAGCCTTCCTTCTCTTTGCGCTCGGCGATAATTCTTCCGCAGTCGGAGATCAATCCGTCCACGAGCGTGACGTTCGCGCCATACATGATCGCTTCGAAGTAGTTGGCGAAGGGAACATCCTTCGGCATAAAAATGTTGGCTTCGATGCCGGCGACAGCAGCGTACGCAGCGAGTGCCCCGGCCGCGTTACCCGCCGACGGCACGGCGAGTTTCTTCAAACCATAGTGGCGCGCCATCGTTACTGCCATGGCCAAGCCGCGCGCTTTGAAACTGCCCGTGGGGTTCGCGCCTTCTTCTTTCACGAAAAGATTGGGATAGCGCCGGCTGCGAATCATCGGCGTCCAGCCTTCACCGAGCGTTACCGGCTCCGCATCCGGAAGAATGGAACGGTAGCGCCACATTCCAGGCCAGCCGCTTGCGAAATGATTTTTAGAAATATTTTCGCGATTGGCTAAGCCACGAAGCGGCGCTAGATCGTAGCGCACGTAAAGTGATCCGGCGCATTTGCGGCAAACCGTCTGCGGGCCGCCTGCAGGAACGATCTCGTGGCAGCGCGAGCACTCGAACTGCGAAATTTCCGGCATGTGGAGACGATATCAGTCACGCGACGGAGACGGCAAGTTGTACGCAGAAAGGAGCGGGCATAATGGCCGCCCGGAAATTCCTAAGGCAACTTTGAGCGGATTAGGGACTCGACGTGGTTCATTACCGCTGGGTCGCATTCAATTTCGATATGAGAATACTCGAAGGCAATCGCGTACCAGGGATACCCAACACAGTGGATCGGATTCGCATTGTAATCGAACCGGTAATTCCCGATGATCTGAGTGCGCTTGGGATCGGCGGCGCGAATCGCGGCACGTCCTCGGACGAGTCCACCCGACTGATAAAAATTGGCAGCCTCGGCGACGTTGGCAGGAATCAGCGAGTCATCTTCCCCTAGTTTTGCGACGCTATCCACTTGAATCGTGAGAAGTACGGGTATCCCGTCATGCTGAAGCTCTCTCGCCAAATTGACGGTTTCGGATCCGCCCCAACTGTGCCCGTAGATGATGATGCGCGCGCGCTGCTTCTCTTCGTTTGAAAGCTTTCCATCATGATTCGTGTCGAGAAGTTTCAGAATATCCTCGTGGGCCTGCTGCGCGCGGCGGTTCTCGTAAGCTTCCGCATACACGCCAGCGGGATACTCCTTGCGGAGACGCGCAGCAAGCTGCACACCGCCATGAACCAAATCGTTGTGCCTGATAAACCCTCCGACGAAACCAATGACAATCACCGGGGGAGCTACCGAAGTCCCAGAGGCGAGAGCTGCTCGTATCGGAGTGATCTGACACAAAGCAACGAGCATCGAAACGAGAAAGGAGAAAAGGCCGATCGAAATACGCACCGAATGCACCACCACGACAGATGATATCAGGAACGTGCACTTGGATGAAATTCAAGAATGAAAATCAAACCGAGCGCGCCGACAGCGAAATGCTTAATGATTCCCGCCGGTAAGAATGGCCGCGCCGCGAGAAGGCGTGGCTGGCACGACGCTGGCCGGCGCAGAATTTCTTACGCGAGCGTACTGAAGCAGCGCCCAATCTTGCTTGAATTCCAACATAGTTTCGCGGCTGTGCTTAGGACTCTTTAAGACGTGGCTGACGCGTGCAAGGAGCAGCCCATAAGCGACATGTGAGTCAGAACCTGAGGCAAAAATGTTCTCCTCACTCACGCCAACCTTGGACTTCGCGCCTCTATCCGGAAATTCCATCCAGAGAGCTCCTTCAGCGTCGATGGAGGGTGTGCCCTGTTCATCGAGACGCTTGAAATAATGATTCAGATAGCCGCGATTCGGAATGACTTCCTCATGCACAGCTTCGTCAACGATCGAGTCGAATGCTTTGCGATATTCTTTCCATTCCTCGGAAGTGCCAACGACTTCCACGATCTCGGGCGCGTCCACTGCGCGCGCATCCTCCGCTGGCGCGATGTCCTTTTCGGACTTTCCGAAGCTAACTTGATCTCCGGTCTGGATGTCCTCGATTGCCGGATGAGCTTCGAACTCGTGCCCAGGATTGAACCGGCCGGTGAGCGCGTAGGTGGCAGCGGCAACCGGCAACGCATAGTCTGCAAAGATCACCATGGGGATCAGCAACTTCTTGGAATGATAAAGCTGCTCGGTACCGCTTCGAGCCTCGCTGCTGCGTTTAAAGGTGCCGGGCAATTGAGAGAAATGAATTACGCGTAGATCCATCTCGGGATGATCGAGCGCGTAGTGCGTGAACGTCCGCGCCACTGCCTTGGGGCTCGTCATTCCAAAGTCGTTCACCGGATCCCGATGCGCGGAATGAGGAAAATACGTATTGATCACATCTTTCACGAAGTCCGCGCAGTTGCGCGTCATTCCGTTGAAATGGTTTTCGTTCGGCAGTGAATTGAATTTTGCAATGATATCGAGGTCCTGCTGAACCGTGGTTTCGACGACAAAGAAGTACATGCTCCGGGTCATTCCGGCGCCGACCATTTCCCTCCATTCGGCTTTGTTACTCGTCATGCAGCTTTCGGTGGCACAGTTGAGGTCCAAAACCTGTTCACGATATTTCTCTTCCAGCACGCCTTTGACTTTCTGCGAGCCAAAAATAGGTCGGAATCGAGGGTCTTGAACGCCATAGACGTACAGCGTCAAGGGCGCAATGTTCCACTCAAACCGCTCGTCTTCACCCAGATTGATGTAATTGCTGAGAACAGAGCCTCGCTCCCCCGGGCGGCAGAGCCGAAGTTTTATGGGCGACTCAGGACAAATTCGCGAGAAATACACGGCCGTGTGGCCGGAACCGGTAATGCGCTCCATGCTGGTGTCCAGCGATTCATTGAGAATCACTCCGACGTCGCCATAAGCTCGCGGGCAGCCGAGGCAAAACAGCAAGGCTGCGAGAGCGAAGGAATACGAAAACGTGCCTACCTTTGGCTTTGAAAATATGACTCTTAACGACGCGAGAATGTTCGAACTCATCTAGGGTTCCAGCGATACTGACGCAGTGCTAGTACTTAGATGGCGCAGAGGCCAAGTCGGGTGCATCCGTCTACCGCCGAGGTTGCTGAATGAATTAGCCGGAAAACCGGGGCGAGAAGAAGAGGCAAAGGCACCGAATCGGGAGCGGAATAAACTGTTTCCAGTCATCGCAAGCGGATGCAGGTCTGAGTGGGGATCTGATCCACACGGCGGGCAAGCCGCCAGGGATTTCAAATAAGTCGCCCGTAGATACTTACCGCACTCGATGCCGGCATTGGGCATCAGTACTCCAAAAGGCGTTTAGAGTAGTGATGCCGAAATCAATCAGTAAGAGTAACCCGATTTGAGATTGCGTACGTCGCCGCAGTATTGCCCTAAACTGGTTTGCAACGCCCCTACCGGCAGCGTGTAAATTTCAAGGATCGTCGGAAGAGAGTTTTCTTACATCCGTGAACCGATGGCGAGAACGAAGCTACCGGATGCGATGTTGCGATCGGAATCGCAAAATGTTTCGACTTCAATCTCGTAAATCCGCAGGGCGTCTCGAAGTGCTTGGGCACTAGGAGGTAGGGTGTTCTCTCGGCTCACGATGAGTGTCAAGCTCGCGGATTGATCGGTGACGATCTCCGCCCACTCTTCTTCGTTCACTGCCCAACCAATCGCTTTGAAAATCGTCAGGAAATCTTGTGCGTAGGCGAGTGCGTCAGCCGCTGCCGGGGAGTAACAGACGCCAACCTGCTGAACCGGAAACACCAAGAGCACTTGAATCAGTACTGCTTTCTGGTGCGTAGTCAGCTTCCGGGGAGTTGAATGCATCGCCGTATCAGACACGTCACTGCAGATGCCACAGAGTAGACCCCGCTGTCAACGCTTCTCGAGGTCCCGCGTCGCACTTAGGAAAGAAGGTTCCGAGCGTAGGCGACATCGCGCAGATCGAAATATCGAGCTCAACATCAATGCGCGCCGATGCTATTGAGTGGTTAGACGTGAATGCCGGCTGCTACCTGAATCGCGCCGCGAGAACTGCTCAGGTCCTAGATGTCCGAGGCCGGGCGGCTTCTCGTGCGGTCTTCATCATGGTTTTCTTCATGCGGTTTGCTCCAGCCCAATACAAGCTGATCTCGTGTCCATCGGGATCGTTCAAGTAAGCGTGCCGCCAGCCCCATGGCATCATGCGGGGCATTTTCGTGATGTAGAAGCCCTTTTGCTGAAGCTTGCGACAAAAATCGTCGAGGTTGGGAACCTCAAAGTACAGCCGCACGCCTTCACTCGAAACGGATTCGTCCTGACCCGCCTGATGCAGCGCGATGGTCCCGTCGCCACCGGGAGCGCGCATGCGCGCGTAGACCGATGTGCCCTCGAAGCGGAAGTCTTCGATGAGCTTGAATCCCAGCAAATCCCGATAAAAACCGATCCCGCGTTCCACGTCCTTCACGTAGATCATGGCGTGATTGAAGGTAAGCTTCCCGCCGGAATCCGGAACGACGGAAGACTTGGACACTGACGGCTTCGGTTGGAGAGCAGGGACCCGCTTTGCAGACCGCTGACGTCCGCTCTTTTTCGCAGATACTTTTTGTGGCGTTCTCTTCTTCATTGAGTCGTCACTCCTTACCGAGTACTCAATCGGCGCAAGTATCGACGGGGTTATTGCAACTGTCAATCACCGCCGAGCATCGAGACTGGATCCGTATCTGTTGCCCAGCGCATGCGGATGATTCTTCGTGATTTGGAAACGCTCATCGCGGCGGGCAGCCGAAGTTCGACATCGGCGTGCAAGTGGGGCGGCTGCTTTTCCGTATATCAGCAGCTACTCGTTACAACTGCAAGGACGTAACAACCTCTGAAACAAATAACGACAAGATTAGCTGAAGTCCCACAAACAAAATCCAACGAAACAGGACCATTCGTCAGCACAGGTCGCTACACAATAGGCACACGAGTATGCGGTAAAAAGATCACCAATGTTTATCCAGCGATTGTAGAGTGCCCGGGGTGGGGGTCGAACCCACACGACGCGTAAGCGTCAGGGGATTTTAAGTCCCCCGCGTATGCCATTCCGCCACCCGGGCTTGCGTTGTGAAAGTGTACGAATCCTCAGTCATTCCTGCAATAGAACAGGTTCGGAATGGAAGGTTGGGGCTCGGCGGCGTGTAG
>Ga0224544_1000060_pt1 | contig 13188 bp, 10 predicted proteins | sample 714P11014metaG_FD_179904 | JGI IMG/M metagenome (GOLD analysis project Ga0224544, IMG submission 179904) | Peat soil microbial communities from Stordalen Mire, Sweden - 717 P1 10-14 | ecosystem: Environmental > Terrestrial > Soil > Wetlands > Peat | place: Sweden: Norrbotten County, Stordalen...
GCGCCCCGCCCGACTCGTGGTAGGAGACCTCGAGGCCGCCGGCCGTGAGCGCCTCGCGCGCGCGCCTGGCGAACGCGACGTCGATGACTCCGTCGCCGGCCCCGTGGGCGATGAACACGCGCAGCCCCGCACGGCTCGCGAGATCCGCCTCCCAGCCCGCAACCGTCGGAATGAAGCCGGAGAAGGCGAGGATCCCGGCCGGCACGGGCCGATCGCCACCGAGGCCGAGCGCGAAGCTCATCACCGACCCCATCGAGAAGCCACCCAGCACCGTCCGCTCCGGCGCGATGCCGGTTCGCTCCCACAGCTCGTCGTCGAACGCCGCGAGCTGCGCGTAGCCCGCGCGAAACGTCTCCGGATCGGGATATCCGACGCGCGGCACGACGTACCAGTGAAAGCCGCCAAGCCCCGGCAGCCTCAGCGGTGCCCGCGGCGCGACGACGTGGAGCGCGCGCTGCGGATCGAGCGCGTCGGCGAGCGCGAGCAGATCCTGCTCGTCGGCGCCACGGCCGTGGTGGAGCACCAGCAGCCCGCTGGGCTCACCGGCCGCCGGCCGCTCGCCATACGCGAGTGCGCACACACCGCCCATGATGGCGCAAGTCATCGATCTGACCGGGTGGGTTCATGAACCCACCCGCGGGTCGGCGCATGCGCCGACCCGGCCCGCAATCGGCCCAGCTCACGAGCGCGGCCGCTCGCGGGCTCAAGCGCCGCCGAGCGGAACGAGCGTCGCGCTGAGCGGATCGTCGAGGTAGCCGGGGCGCGTCCCGGCGATCCCCGTGTGCCCGTACTGCCAGACGATCGCGTCGGTCTTGGGGTCGAGCACGATCACGCGGTCGTTGCCCGAGTCGACTACGAGCACGTCGCCGTCCGCCAGCACCCGTGCCAGCGCCGGCCGGTCGAGCTCGCCCGTTCCCGCGCTCGGGCCATAGCGCCAGAGCGGCACGCCACTGCGATCGAGCTCCTCGACCGCGCCGGGATCGCGGCGCTCGGCGACGATCAAGCCGCTGCGCCCGAAGGCGCTGGCATCGGACGCCTCGCTCCATCCGCTGAGGCGGATCGTGTCGAGCACTCGGTCGCGGGCGCTCAGCACGTCGATCCAGGCGGGATCGCGCTCGGTCACGACGAGCTCGCCGTCAGCGGCCGGGAACGCGGCGTCGGGGTGCGCGAACGCGCGCGGCGGGTCGTGGACGCAGACCCCCGCGCCGCCCAGTGTGCTGAGCGCGCGACGCGCGGCGGGGGAGACCAGCACGACGGCGCAGCTGCCGGAATCGGCGATCACGACCTGGCCGCTCGCCGTCTCGACCGCGGTCTCGGGTTCGTCGAGCCTGCGGTAGACGAAGCTGACCTGGTGGTTGTCGACGCGCCGCATCGCCACCAGCGAGCGCTGGGACTCGGTGATCACGAGCGTGCGCCCGGTGCGGCTGACGAACACCTGCGTCGGATCGCCCTGTCGCAGCTGCCAGACGATCTGGCCGCGCGGCGAGATCGACACGAGTCGATCGTCGCGCTCGGCCACGAGCAGGTTGAGCGGCAGGACTTGCGTGTCGCCCGCCACGCTCAGATGGCTCGGGCCCCTGCCGGGGTGCGTCGCGGCCGATCCTGGCCAGGGGCGTTCTGTCGTCGTCGGCGCGCCGCTGCCGCAGGCCGCGAGCGTCAGCGCGCCCGCCACAGCGAGCGTTGTGAGCCGAAGGAACACCTAGCTCGCCAGGCCGAGCGCGACGAGGGCCACCGCGGCGAGCTGCGGTCCTCGCTGGCGTGAGCGCCGACCGTGCCGGGTTGCTGTCAAGCAGGTCTCCTTGGCGAGCGGCTTTGGCTTACGAGCGGCGAGACTAGCAGCGTGCCGCGGTCCGATCGGCCGCGCGCCGCTAGACTCAAACGCCGCGGGACGCAGCGGGCTGCCACGGTACTCGGGGCACACACGGATGCGGGTTCCGCTCCCGCTCGAGGGGAAGGCCCGGCCCATGAAGCGTCAATCTCATCGCTCCGTCGCCCCGGCGCTGCTCGTCGTTGCAGGCGTGCTCGCCGTGCTGATCGTCACGGGCGGGCAGCCGCGCGGCGTCATGCAGGCCGGCCTGATCTCGCGCGCCGCTCCGGCGATCTTCACAGCCCACGCCGCGAAGAGCGACAAGCCGCGGGTGCTGCTGTTCAGCGCGACGCCGGCGACCCTGCCGGCGAGCGGCGGCGCCGTCAAGCTGCGAGCGCTTGTCGAGAACGCGACGAGCTGTCGCTTCGCGGCTGCGCAGAAGCTCCGATCGCTGCCGCACTCGATCGACTGCGCATCCGGCCGGGCGTCGTTCACGGTGCACTTCGCCGCGAACCACGGCGCTTCACGGCGTACCTACGCGTTCTCGCTCGAGCTCAGCGGCAAGCACGGGAAGCTCAAGGCCCCAACGGTCGCGGTGCGGGAGGCAGCCGTTCGCCCGCCGGGTACCTCGTCGTTGTCCAGTGGCGGGGGGGCGCCGCAGGTCACGACCCAGCCTGCGAGCGAGACCGTCGCCGTGGGGGCGACGGCGAGCTTTACGGCGGCCGCGTCTGGCACGCCCAGTCCGAGCGTCGAGTGGGTTGTCTCCACCGACGGCGGCGGCACGTGGAACTTGGTCCTCGGCGCTTCCTCGTCGACCTACTCGTTCACGGCAACTGCCGCTGACAGCGGCGAGGAGTTCGAGGCCATCTTTTGGAACAACTCGAGCGCCGCCACCTCGAGCCCGGCGACACTGACCATCGGGATCCCCCCGCAGGTCACGACGCAGCCCTCGAGCGTGACCGTCGCCGCCGGTAACTCCGCGAGCATCACAGCGGCCGCCTCCGGTACGCCTGCTCCGAGCGTGCAGTGGCAGGTCTCGAGCGACGGCGGTAACACCTGGGGTACGATCGCCGGCGCGACATCGACCACCTACTCCTTCACGACGAGCTGGCAGGAGAACGGCTACCAGTATCGAGCCGTGTTCGCCAACGCGGTCGGCAGCGCAAGCACCGCCGCCGCCGCCCTCACGCTCACCGATCAGACCAGCTCGAACTGGTCCGGCTACGTCGCGACCGGCGGCACCTTCTCCGCCGTCACCGGCTCGTGGACCGTACCGGCCGTCACGAGCTGCTCGAGCCCCTCATACTCCGCGGACTGGATCGGGATCGACGGCGAATCCAGCACCACGGTCGAGCAGGCTGGATCCGAGAGCGACTGCCTCGGTGGCAGCCCGTCCTACGATGCTTGGTACGAGCTCTACGGCGATAACGCGTTCCACGGTGGCAACGAAGTCGAGCTTTCAAAGTCGACCTACCCGGTGAACCCGGGCGACTCCATGACCGCGTCCGTGAGCGTGATAGGGGACGCCTGGACGCTCACGATCTCGAACAGCACCGAGTCCTGGAGCTCCATCACCCGCGTGAGTTGGTCGACGCCCGCGCAGTCCTCGGCCGAGTGGATCGCGGAGCGGCCTACCACCGGCATGTCGCTGCCTTCGCTCGCGAACTTCGGGACCGTGGCCTTCACCGGCGCCGGAGCGACTGACGCCAGCGCCAGCGGCCCGATCTCCGACTTCACCTTCGCCCCGGTCGAGATGCTCGCGAGTCCGACCGACATGCTTGCCTCTCCAAGTCAGCTCGACCAGACCGGCGCCGACTTCACCGACACCTGGGACGCCTCGAGCTGATCGTAGACTCGTGACCGAGCACGCCCGCGATCAGCATGACGGCCGGCAGCTCGAGGACGCCTCGCGTGAGCCCGAGCCGGAGGCCGGCGGGAGCGAGGAGCTCGACGAGGTGGGACGCGAGTCGTTTCCGGCGAGCGATCCGCCGGCCTCGTGGGCGGGGCCACCCGAAGACCCGCAAGACGCCGGGTCGCACAAATGACCAGTCGTCGCCGAGCGCTCGACGCCGCCTTAGTGCTCGACGCTCCAGTCGCGCAGCTCTAGCGGCAGCCACCGTCGCACCGTCTGGATGAACAGATCGAGGCCCACCGGCTTGCTGAGGTAATCGTCCATCCCCGACTCGAGACAACGCTCGCGGTCGCCTTCCATCGCCTGGGCTGTGAGCGCGATGATCGGCGTGTGGCGAGTGCCGCTCTCGCGGCGTCGCAACTCGAGGGTCGCGGCATAACCGTCCATGTCGGGCATCTGGCAGTCCATCAGAACCGCGTCATAGCGCCGCGCGGCGAGCATCTCCAGCGCTTCGACTCCATTGCAGGCGACGTCGGCTCGGCAACCGCAGCGCTCGAGCATGCTGACGGCGAGCGCCTGATTCACGGGGCTGTCCTCGGCGACGAGCACAACTGGCGCGGCGCTCTGGGGCGGAAGCGTGTCGAACCCTTGCAGATCCATCAACCCATGTTGGGGCAGAACAGCAAATGGCGCATCCCGGAATTCAGGCGAGCCAGTTTGCGCTGAATTGTCATCAACGCATGCCATCGCCTCACTGGGTGGCGCGCGTCGATGCCAGCGGGCGCACGTCGAGCACGTCGTTTGCGCAGGCGATCGCGACGAGCTGCGCCTGCGAGCGCGCGCCGACCTTCCTCATCGCGCTGCGGACGTGCGACTCGACGGTGGTCGACGCGATCCCGAGCTCCGCGGCGATCTCGTACGCTCGCCGGCCCAGTGCCACCCACCCGAGAACCTCGAGCTCGCGCGGCGACAGCGATTCGCCGGTCCGCAGGTTCGCCGTCTTGACGTGACGTGGCTCGGTCCGGGTGTGCAGCGCGACGTACAGGGCAAGGCTGCGGCCCGCGATCTGCGCCCAGTGCGCAGCGTAGTGCACCTGCACGCGCTCGCCGTCCGCGTTGACCATCGTCCGGTCGCCGTCGAAGGTTCCGCGGCGCTGGAATGCGCGCCAGTGCGCGTCGAGCAGCTCCCACTCGATCTGGTCATAGAAGGTGTCGAGCCGCAGGCCGAGCATCCGCTCGCGCGAATAGCCCAGCGATTCGACCAGCGCATGGTTGAGCGCCACGATCCGCCGATCCTGGTCGAGCAGCATCATCGGATTTTGCGACAGTCCGAAGACTCGCCAGAACGTCTCGCGCCAGCCATCCGTCGCTGGGTCGCGTCTCGAACGAGCTGCTCTCCGTCCCTCTGCTCGGCCCGGCGTCGCCTGCTGCTCGCCGCTCGGCTGATCGCTCTCGGCGGCTGCGAGCGCTCGCAGCAGGGAATCGCGATCCACCTGGGCGAGCACGCGGTCACGCGCTGCGTGCTCACGGTCGGCCGCGGCCCGTTCGCGCTCGGCGGCTGCGGTCACGCGTGCGGCCGAGGCAGCCGCACGGTCGGCAGCCGCGTCGCTGCGGTATTTCGCCGCCCGCAGCAGGACCTCGGCGCCGGTCGCCGGTCGGCCTTCTTCGAGCAGGTTCGGGTGCTGCGCGTCCCACCTGCGGTCGCGCAGCGCAGCGGCGACGTCGCGGGCGGCCGCCGCAACATCGCGAGCATGCGCCGCGGAGTCGCGCGCGTTTGCCGCCGCGACACGGCGCCGGGCGCCTTGCGCCCGCTGCCCGCGACCAGGTTGCAGGCCGCCGGAAGCAGGCTTTTCACCTGGCCTGCGTGCTAGCCCACCGGAGCGATTATTGGCGCTGCCGGGCACGACCCACCTCGCAGCGGCTGGGCAGACCAGGTCAGTCGGCCCACGAGCCCAACCGGTAGACGGCACCAGTTTACCAACAATCCGCACTTTCCGGTATTCACGTTTAAGTCCCCTGAGCTCGGGCTGGAAACGCGAGCTGACCCCTGTCCTCATTGGCTGAACCGTCGGTTCGGGCTTGGCGATGGTGCTACATATGGGCGGCTATTTGCCAGCAGGTTTTGTTGCAGCGCTTTGTCGCAAACAGCGCTAGACTGATCCTGTCAAATGGCTCCTGTGGGCCTCGCCGAGGCCGGCAGCGTGCGCCATCTGGAGGCCGGTGTGGGCCGCAGAGCGCAGGGCGATCCTTCCGTCGGCCCCGACAGCGGGGCAGGCGACGCGCAGGGAATCATCGCCGCCTCGTCTGGACTGCCCGCAGCCGATCAGACGTTCGCGGACGCTGACCAGACGATCGCGGACGCCGACCAGACTTCTTCGGACGACGACCAGACGATCGCGGAGGCCGACCAGACTTCTTCGGACGACGACCAGAATTCCTCGGACGCCGACCAGACTGCTTCCGACACCGACCAGACGTCGGCTGACGAGGACCAGGCCGCCGCGAACGACGATCAGGCGGCGAGTGATCGCTCACTCTTACACGGCGGCGATCGCGCTGACCATGATGCGAGCCGCGACGTACGCGGCCGCAGTGCCGCTCGGCGCCAACGCACTGCTCGAGAGCGCGCTGACGCGGCCAACGAGCGGGACGTGACTGCCGCGGCACGCGACCTGGCAGCGGCAGCGCGCGATGAGGCCGCGGCGGCGTGGGACCGTGAACTTGGAAAGCGAGCCGCTGGGGGAGCGCAACCCGAACCGGCCCTCAAGGCGCTCCTGCTGCGGGCAATGGAATCTCGCCGCAGCGCTGCTGCGGATCGCGCGACGGCGGCGGAAGGTCGCGCTCGCGCTGCGGCAGACCGCAAGCAGGCGGCCCGCGATCGCGCCCAGGCGGCCCGCGACCGAGCGCAGGCGGCGCAGGACCGTGTCGAGCTCGCCCACCAGCTGGCGGTCGCCGAGACCGACGAACTGACCGGCGCTCGGGCACGCGCTGCCGGGCTGGCGGAGCTCGAGCACGAGGTGGATCGTGCTCACCGCACCACCGACGAGCTGGTTGTCGGCTACATCGACGTCGTCGGCCTCAAGTCAGTCAACGATGCCGACGGCCATGCCGCAGGTGACGAGCTGCTACGGCGCGCCGTGCACGCGATCCGCTCCCACGTGCGCACCTACGACATGATCGTGCGGCTCGGTGGCGATGAGTTCTTGTGCGTGCTGTCGCAGATGAGCGTTCTGACTGCCTCCGAGCGCTTCGAGGCGATCAAGGTCGCGCTGGCGAAAGAACCTGGCGCGCCTCAGATCAGGGTGGGTATCGCGGCCCTGAGGCCAGAGGACACGGCAGGCGAGCTGGTCAAGCGCGCCGACGACGAGCTGCCGGCAGGCACTCGCATCTAGCGGCCTCGAGCGTCACCCGCCGCGCAGATCGTCCAGGTCAGCGCGCACATGGCCGGCCGGCAAGCGCCTGTTGCGCGCGGTGTCAACCATCCGTTTATTCAGGGTTAGTTTTCATAACCTCCTGCCGATAGTCAGCTGGGGAACTCGACGGGATGCGCCTAAATGCGACCCCCGAGAGAGCTCTTGAGGCTCCCATCTCGGACTCAGGAGGTCCCCTCGATGCTTCCCAAGAAGCGCTCTGCACGCCGTACCTGGAAGTTCCACCTGTTGGCCCTCGCCTGCCTTTCAGGGCTCGCCTTGCTCGTCGGCGACGCGCTCGCGGCGCAGCCGCCAGTGGGTCTCGGCACCGATGGAGCCTTTGCGGTCCTCGCCGGTCAGACAGTGACCAACACCGGCTCCTCGACGATCAACGGCGACCTTGGTGTCAGCCCGGGCGCCGCGGTGACCGGTTTTCCGCCAGGGACGGTGAACGGCACGATCCACGCTGCCGATGCAGTCGCAGCCCAGGCTCAACTCGATCTGACGACCGCGTACAACGATGCTGCCGGGCGTACCCCGTTCGTGTCGGTACCGGCGGACCTCACCGGTCTCACGCTGACGCCGGGCGTTTACAACAACTCCTCGGCGCTCGCGCTGACGGGGGCGCTCACGCTGGACGCTAAGGGAAACCCCAGCGCCGTCTTCATCTTTCAGGCAGGCTCGACGCTGATAACCGGCTCGGGAAGCAGCGTGAATCTCATCAACGGAGCCCAGCCGTGCAACGTCTTCTGGCAGGTCGGAAGCTCTGCGACGCTCGGCACGACGACCAGCTTCGTCGGCAACATCCTCGCCCTGGCGTCGATCTCGATGAACAACGGCGTCACCCTCAACGGACGCGCGTTGGCCCGCAACGGCTCCGTGACGATGATCGATGACACGATCACCGCGGCGCAGTGCGCTGCCCCCGGTACGACGACGGGCAGTGGCTCTGGCACCGGCACCGGCTCTGGCAGTGGCAGTGGCACCACGACGGGTACCGGTGGCGGCAGCGGTGGCGGCACAGCCCTGCTCACGGCGACGCCGAGCTTTCTTACGACGCCCGGCTCGCACCTCTGTGTGAGCAAGGCGTTCGAGGTCACCGTTTCCGGCAAGCTGATCCGCCGCGTCGTCTTCTCGTTCGCTGGCCATGTAGTCGCGACACGCACCACGGCCCCGTTCACGGCATCAGTCGATCCTGGCACTGGGACGCACATGCTGAAGGCGCACGTCACGTTTTCCGGCACCACGCCGGCAAAGACACTCCACATTCCGGTCAAATCGTGCAACAGCGCGGTCCGGTCCGTGAAGCCGGTCGCAGGCAGCGGCGGCTTCACCGGCTGACGAACGCGTTCTCGGTGGGGCCGGCCCAGCGCCGGCCCCACCCGACCGTGCTCGGCTCCTCTCTGATGAGACGACTACTGACAACCATCTCCTGCCTGCTCTTGGGCGTCGCCTTTGCGCAAGGCGCGCAAGCAGCGACACCGCTGCAGATCGCGCCCCAGCAGGAGCTCGTGGGGCTCCTACACAGCGCCAGTGTTCGCGCCAGTCCGGACGGTTCGGTGGAGGAGACGGTCGCCGCGAACCGGCCGATCACACGCGAGCGCACGGTCCTGCCGGTGCTCGCGGCAGTGATCGACAACAGCGTCGATGCGAAGGGTCAACTGTGGTTGCAGGTGCGCCTCCCGGGTCGCGTAGTCGGGCAGCAGGCGCCGCCCGAGACAGGTTGGATCAGCGCGTCGAGCACGCTGATCTCGACCACCGCCTGGCACCTTGTCGTCGAGCTCGGCGCTCGTCGCGTGCTGGTCTACGACGCAGGCGTGCGCGTGCGTAGCTATGAGGCAGTCGTCGGTAAGCCCTCAACGCCGACACCCACCGGGGAGTACTTCGTCGAGGAGAACGTGAAGATGGCGGCCGGCGCCCCGGGTGCGCCGTTCGCACTCGCCAGCAGCGACCGCTCGGCCGTGCTGCACGAGTTCGAGGGTGGCACAGGCCAGATCGCGATCCACGGAATCGAGAACCTCGGCGGCACACTCGGCACCGCCGAGTCTCACGGCTGCATCAGGCTCGCCACGAGCGCCATCACCTGGATCGCCGCGCGCGTCGGGCCGGGAGTGCCGATCACGATCGTCTGAACGGCGCGGCGGGCGCGACGATCAAGCGCGCGTTTGAATGCCCACGCCGCTTGGAAGTGCCGGCTCGCTCGCCTCGCCTACCCGGCGCTCGACCTCGTGGCGCCCCTGCCGCGCGGCTTGGATTGAGACATCGGTAGGCGTCAACGACGCCGTGTCCTCGAGGTCGAGCACGACGCTCATCCGATTTCGTCGCCCGACGCGGGGGCGATTCGTGTCCTCGACGGGGAGCAGGCGCACAGGCAGCGCAAATACGCGGATCGCGACCAGCTCACCGTCCGCGGTGAGGCTGGCGTGCACGTTCAGCCACCGCACCCTTCCGTCCCTCGCGAGCAGCCGTCCGATGCCATCGAACGAGACGCGGGGCCCCGCGACCAGCCGGCAGAATTCGTGAAGCGATCGCGCGCGGTCCTCGGGGTGGACAAAGTCGAGCAGCCTGGCGCCGTCGAGCTCGCCCGGCGCGCATGCGAGCAAATCGCAGAACGCCGCCGTCGCGCTCACGACCCGCCCGCGCTCCTCGCCGGTCGTGCCGATCAGCGCCTTCGTGACCGGCCGCGCCTCGTAAAACCGGCTGAGGTCCATCCACGGATGTTCGAGCACAATTCAAAAACGCGCCTCACGTAATTTAGGCTCAAGTTCAGCGGATCAAGCATGAGTCTCGGTCGCCCCGCCGAAGCACGTCCACAGCAGGTGAGGCGACCACGTACAGGGCGATCGCCACCGTCCCCCGAGGGAGTAGGCGACGAGCTCGTCCTGCCGTTTCGTCGAGCCGTTCGGAGCGCCTGCGCCGACGATCAGCATGTCCTTCGTAACGTCCTACCGACGCTGACGTGTGGGCGACTTTCGCCGCCGGCCGCGCCGTGCTTTTCTTTGACTACAGCGGCGGGTCGAGGATCGTCGTATCAACCAACGAAGGTCCGAAAGCCACGATCCGAGCAATCATCCGGCGTTATGCGCCAAGGAGAGCGAGATGCAGATCACACGAAACTCCATAGACAGCGCGACGGGGCCAAGCGAGTGGTTCACCGGTGTTGTCCACGTCGACACCGTCGCCACGCCGGCCGCGGCGTCTCGTTTGTCGGCGAGCAGTGTCCACTTCACGCCGAGCGCCCGGACCGCGTGGCACACGCACCCCAACGGACAGACGATCTACGTCACCGAGGGCATCGGACGCTGTCAGCGTCGCGGCGGGCCGATCGAGGTCATCCGACCCGGCGACCGCGTCTTCTTCGAGCCCGGCGAACACCACTGGCACGGCGCTGCTCCCAATCGCTTCATGACCCACCTAGCGATGCTCGACGTCGACGATGACGGCAACAACGCCACCTGGGGAGAACACGTCACCGACGAGGAATACCACGCCGCGCGCGCGACGTAGCCGGCGCGATAGCAGCCGCAGGTAGAGGAGCGCCTCACGGAGATGACAAGTTCGCCGAATGGCTCGAGAGTCAGGGCATGACCGAAACCTTCACGGTTGAGGAGTCCGTGCATTAGCGGCGAGGCCCGAGAACGTCTTTGTGTACTTCACCGACCCCGCCCTTTATGTGCAATGGATGGAGTCGTGGACGCTCATGCGAACCAGGCCCGGACGTATCGTCGCGGCGCTCGAAAGTCGGCTCGAGCGTTGCAGTACGGTGTCCTACCGCTGGGCCACCTGACCGGGCCGTTTGGCAGTCTGACGCTCGCCAACCAAAACGCGCGGGCGCAATGGTACTTAGCAGAAAGCGACGAACAGGGCGATTGTTATGACATCCGTTAGCGCACCGACCACAACACTGCTCCACTCCCCGCGCGCGAAGAACCTCGCGCTGGCGCTCCTGGCGATGACGCAGTTCGTCGTCGTGATCGATGCGTCGATCGTAAACGTCGCGCTGCCCTCGATCGGCTCCCATCTGCACTTCTCGCGGACCGACCTCTCGTGGGTGGTGAATGCATACACCCTCACCTTCGGCGGGTTCCTGATGCTCGGGGGCCGGATGGCAGACCTGCTCGGGCGCAGGCGGATGTTCATCGTCGGCCTGGTCCTGTTCTCGATCGCCTCGTTCGCCGGTGGTATAGCCCAGTCGGAGGGATGGCTGCTCGCCGCTCGGGCGGTCCAAGGCATGGGAGCGGCGATCGTTTCGCCGGCGGCGCTCTCGATCCTGGTCACGACCTTCGCTGATGGCGCCGAGCGGAACCGGGCGCTCGGGATCTGGGGTGCCGTTGCGGGCGCCGGCGGTGCGGCCGGCGTGCTGCTCGGCGGGATTCTCACCAGTGGCCTGAGCTGGCGCTGGGTGTTGTTCGTCAACGTCCCGATCGGAATTGCAGCTGCCGCGCTCGCGCCGCGGACACTCCCCGAAAGTCGCGCTGATGATGGATCGAGATCATTCGACCTGCCTGGCGCCGTGACCGTTACCGTGGGCCTCTCGCTGCTCGTCTACGCGATCGTGGACACGGTCAATGACGGCTGGGGATCGACGGCGACGCTACTGCGACTTGCTGGTGCCGTCGTTCTGTTGACCGCCTTCCTGATCATCGAGGGGCGCGAGCGCCATCCGCTGATGCCGTTCTCGATCTTCCGCCTGCGGACCCTGCGCGGAGCGAACATCGTCGGGCTCCTCATTGGCATGTCCCTCTTCTCGATGTTCTTTTTCATCTCGCTGTACCTCCAGGACGTCTTGCACTACTCGCCGATCAAGACCGGTATCTCGTATTTACCGCTGGCGGTCGGGATCATCATCTCGGCGGGAGTGGCGTCGCAACTGATAACACGCGTGGGCTTCAAGATGCCGCTGATCGTGGGCCTCCTGTCGATTGCCGGCGGACTTGTCTGGTTCGCCCAGGTGCCAGGCACCGGGGGCGCGTTCTTGGCGGATGTGCTCGGTCCGTCGATTCTGGCTGCGGTCGGACTCGGGTTCGCCTTCGTGGCGGTGACGACAGCTGCGGTGGCAGGGACCGAGCCGCACGAGGCTGGCCTCGCCTCAGGTCTGATCAACACCGCTCAGCAGGTCGGCGGCGCGCTCGGCCTGGCGATCCTCGCGACGATCGCCAACAGCCGAACCCGGTCACTGTTGCACTCGGGCGTTGCGGTTCACGCGTCGGTTGCCTTGACTAAGGGATTCGATCGTGCGTTTCTAGTCGGCGCCGGCTTCGCGGTCCTCGGGGTGATCCTGGCGGCGTTATTGATCTCCTCGCGTGACAGCCGAGAGCACTCGGACGCGGCCCGCAGCGGCGACGCAGCTGCCGTGTCCGTGCCGGCAAGCTGACGACATTCGCGAGCGGACGTGCTCGCTTTCACGCGCCAGGCTGCCGCACAACCCGAACGGCCGCGCTCCTAGCCCGCTCATGCCGGCTCGGCTCCGGTGTGGCGAAGCAGCTCGAGGCCGTCGAGGATCAGATCGAGCCCCCATGCGAACTCGACAGCGTTGTCGTACCCGGACGCGGGGAGCTTCGTTACGACCTCGACGAGGTATGGGTAGTCGTCGAGTGCGCCGATCGTCTCCGCCCTCCTCTGTGCGGCTTCTCCGGCTGACTCGGGTGTCTCGAAGCCGAGATCCCTCTCCTGCAGGGCGAAGCCGTAGATGTAGGCGTCCTGGGCCGAGTAGGCGTGGACCGCCATGTCGAACGAGAACCCCGCCTCGCGCAGGCAGCCCATTACCGCGTTGTGATTTCGAAGGTTCGCCGGCCCCGGGTGCCGCGACTCCATCATCCCTATCGCCCACGTGTGGCGTTGCAGCGCTTCGCGTGTCGACGTGGCCCGGCGGCGCATTGCGGAGCGCCAGTCGAGGTCCCCGGACGGGAGCTCAATCTCGGCGAAAACGATGTCGACCATGCCGTCGAGGAGCGCATCCTTGTTGGCGACGTGCTTGTAGAGCGCCATCGGCACGACGCCGAGCTCCTGTGCGAGCCCGCGCATACTGAATGCCTCGAGGCCGGCGTCGTCGGCGAGCGCGACGGCGGCCTGCAGCACACGTGCTCTGCTGAGCGGTGGTCGGCGCGTGTTTTGCTGGTT